>Ga0302156_10002887_pt1 | contig 13712 bp, 11 predicted proteins | sample I_Bog_N3_2_FD_193503 | JGI IMG/M metagenome (GOLD analysis project Ga0302156, IMG submission 193503) | Peat permafrost microbial communities from Stordalen Mire near Abisko, Sweden - I_Bog_N3_2 | ecosystem: Environmental > Terrestrial > Soil > Wetlands > Peat | place: Sweden: Abisko, Stordalen... | reverse complement strand
TGACCGGTCTGGTGCTGTCCGAGCCCTTGCTGTCGCGCTTTACCGGCAAATGGCTGATCACCCTGTCGCGCCGCATGACCAAGCCGGATGGCGGCTTCGGTGGAGTGGTGCAGACGGCCCTGCGCACCGAATATTTCCAATCCCTGTTCGAAGGCCTGGATGTGGGCGGCGGGGGCAATGTTTCGCTGTTCGACGAGGACATGCGGCTGTTGTCGCGGCTGCCAGCTTTGCCGGATCAGCTTGGCCGAGAATTTGATAATACAAATATACGTGAAGGCTTGGCGGGCGGTTTCGTTAGCGGCTCTTTCGAGAGGCTCTCGCCGGTGGACGGGGTGCGCCGGCTGTTCGTCTACCGCAAGCTGGACGGTCTGCCCTATGTGGTGTTGATCGGCCGCTCGCCCGACGAATTCCTGCAGGGATGGCGGCGCAAGGCTTGGCTTTATGGCGTTGGCTATCTGGGGCTGGCCCTGTCGCTGCTGGCCTTCCTGCGGGTGTTCCTGCGCCAGAACGAGCAAAGCCGGCTGTTGGTCTCCAAGGTCTTCGAGACCAGCCGCGAGGGCATTGTGGTTACCGACGCCGACGGCCTGATCGTCACCGCCAACGAAGCCTTCAGCCGCATCACCGGCTTTCCCCTGGACGAGGTGTTGGGCAAGACCCACGCCATACTGAAGTCGGGACGCCACGACGATGCTTTCTATGCCGGGATGTGGCGCCAGTTGGTGAGCAACGGCGAATGGCGCGGCGAAATCTGGAACAAGCGCCGCGACGGCGAGATTTATCCGGAATTGCTGTCCATCAATGGTCTGCGCGACGCCCAGGGACGCACCAGCAATTATATCGGCATCTTCAGCGACATCACCGAGCTTTTTGAGACCCGCCGTCAAGCCGAGGCCGCCAATAAGGCCAAGGGCGAATTCCTGGCCACCATGAGCCATGAAATCCGCACGCCCATGAACGGCATCATTGGCATGACCGGCCTGCTGATGGACACGGACCTCTCGTCGGATCAGAAGCATTTTGCCGAGACCATCCGGATTTCGGCGGAATCCTTGCTTTCCATCATCAACGACATCCTGGATTTCTCTCGCATCGAAGCGGGGCGGCTGGAGTTGGAGCAATATTCCTTCGACATCAACTCGATGGTCGAAGGCGTTGCCGACCTGCTGGCTCCTCGGGTGGTGGGCAAGCAGTTGGAGATGTCGGTCTATGTGGACCCCGAGCTGAACGGCGAATTCCTGGGCGATGCCGGGCGCATCCGGCAGGTGATCATGAATCTGGTGGGCAATGCGGTGAAGTTCACCGACAAGGGCAGCGTCTCCATCACCGCCAGCCGCCAGTTGGCGGCCACTGGGGCCGAACTGCTGCGCCTGACCGTCAGCGACACCGGCGTCGGCATCGCCAAGGAGGCCAGGTCGCGGCTGTTCGGAGAATTCACTCAGGCCGATGCCTCCACCGCCCGGCGCTTCGGCGGCAGCGGGCTGGGGCTGGCCATCTGTCGAGGCATCGTCACCATGATGGGCGGCGAGATCGGCTTCGAGAGCGAAGTGGGCCAGGGCAGCCGTTTCTGGGTCACCATTCCCTTGCAGCGCCTTGCCGACACCCACAGCGAACCTCAGTCGCCTTTAAGCGGGCTGAAGGTTCTGGTGGTGGATGATACGCCCGCCAATGTGGAGGTCTTCACCCGCCAGCTTCGGGGCTGGGGCGCAGAGGTGGCGGCGGCTCGGCTGGGTCTGGAGGGGCTGGCCTTGCTGCGCGGCGCCAAGGCCAGCGGGAGGCCATTCGATCTTGCCGTGCTGGATCACCACATGCCGGTTATGACCGGCATCGATTTGGCGGGGATCATCAAGGGCGATCCCAATCTGCGGGATCTGAAGCTGATCCTGGCCAGTTCCGCTCTGAATGACGAGGTTCGGGGAAATACCGCCAGGTTCGGCTTCGAGGCGGTGCTGACCAAGCCTATTCGTCCCAGTTCCTTGCTTGATTGCTTGATGTCGGCCCTGGGGATGGCGGCAGCCGGCTCCCTCGAGATCCGTCCGGCTTTGGAAGCTTTGGCCCCGCCCATGAGGCCGCTGCGCTTGCTGGTGGCCGAGGATAATGCCATCAATCAACAGGTCGCCACCGGCCTGCTGGCCAGACTGGGGCACCGGGCCGATGTCGCCTCGGATGGTGGCGAGGCGGTGGTGTTGGTGGAGCGCGGCGACTATGATCTGGTACTGATGGATGTGCAGATGCCGGAAATGGACGGCATCGCCGCCACTCGGGCCATCCGCGCCCTATCGGGGCCGAAGTCAAAGGTGCCCATCGTCGCCATGACCGCCAACGCCATGGCTGGCGACCGCGAGACATTCTTGGAGGCCGGTATGGATGATTATATCTCCAAGCCTATTTCACGCCGTAGTTTGCAGGTTCTGCTGGAGCGTTGGGAAGCCCGGCTGTCGGCGCCTGCGGTGGAGGCCGGGTCTGTTGCCGTGGAGGCTTCGGAGCAACTGACGGACCCGGAAGTCTGCCGCGAGATGGCCGAGGAACTGGGCGTCGATCGCTATGCCAAGCTGGTGGATCGGCTGATGACCGACCTCCCCGATCTTTTGGAGTCCATGCGGGGCCAGTTGGAGAATAAGGATGTGCAGGGACTGGGGCGGTCGGCTCACAGTCTGAAGGGCTCGGCGGGCAATCTTGGTTTCGCGGCGCTATTCGAAGCCGCCAAGGCCTTGGATCAGGCCAGCCACGAGCAACCCGAGCTATTGGCGGAGCGGCTGGAGCAGCTGATCTTGGTGGCGGCCCGGACCGTCGCTTTGCCCAGATAAAAGGGAAGAGGCCTATTGCTTCTCTTCCGGCATCCAAGTCAGGGTGGCGGTGGGCTGGGCGTTGCACAGTTCGGAAAGCTTGGCAGCCGATACCCGCGCAGGCGTGACGCCGTTGATGGTCAAAGTGCCATCTTTGACCAGATCCCAGCCGGCGCTGACGCAGAGCTTGGGGATCACGCCCTCGGCGGTGACCACGGTGATGCCGCTGCTGGATAGGGTGCGGACGACGATGCCGTCTTTGCGCGGGGCCGGTGGCACACCCTTCGAGGCCAGTTCAATCAGGTGGGACAGTTCGGCGCCGGTGGTATGGGGCAGGTTATTGCTGGGCACCAGATAGATCACGAAGCCGCCAGCCAGCAGCACTCCGAAAATCAGCAGTGTCCATTGCCAAGTCCAAGTTGCCATGCCTTGCTTGGCCGGCGGCTTGTGGTCATGGGCATGATGGGCAGCCTTGCCGTTATGACCATGATCCTTCGTCCCATCGGAGTGATGGGAGTGGGAAGCAGGGTCTTTGGTTTGCGGCAAGTGGCTGTGGCTTTCTTGGCCATGGCTCACCGTCGAACTGATAACGGTGGACATTTTGGCCTCCCATAAAAGGATTAAGGACTAATATACATGCTTTATTTTGCGATCTCAATCTTATCTAAAGTATCTAATTTCCATACGGTTTTTAAGGTGAAGCATTACTTATATTTGTAAATAAAGACGGCAATTTCCATAAAATTTTAAGTGATATGATTCTATTTTAAGGCCCTTAACGGGCTGTAACTGATTGTTACAAAAAGAGCTTTTCCGCGAAATCGAGATGTAACGCGGTCGGGTTAGAGTGCATTATTCCTCGAAAGGATGAGGTGAACAATGAAGTACCCGATGATTTTCGCCGCCGCTCTTGCCACTCTGCCCTTGATCTGGGGTGCGGCGGCTCAGGCCGAGGACGGACCGCGGTCCTATATGCGGCAGGCTAAGGAACTTTCGGCCAAGGATATCTCTGCATGGCACAAGTCCATGTGCGGCGAACATTTCGCCCATGAGAGTGCCCGTCTTGCCTATCTGCAGGCCCGGCTGGAACTGACCGAGCAGCAGGCTCCGGCTTTCCGGAAATGGGCCGAGGCCGAAAGCCAGACGGCTGGCCTGGAGCGCGATGCCTGCTTGGCGGTGCCGCCCAAGTCCGGCGAGGCTCCCAGCATCCTCGATCGTGAAGCCCGCATGGCAAGCCATCTGCGGATTCTTCTTCAGGGTTTGGATACCGCTCGTCCGGCCTTGCAGGCACTCTATGATGTCTTGACGCCCGAACAGCGGGCCATTCTGGATCACCCCCATGGCGACCATCCCGGCTTTGGTCACGGCCATATGGACGGCCCCATGGGCGAGCATCATCCCGAAGACTAAAATGGGTTAACGGCGCTCAGACCAGACTCGCTTCGGCAGGTCTGGCGGACGCCGTTACTGTTTCGGCCAGCTGGCGATGGTCTTTTTCTTGGTCGCCAGGGCCGAGGCTTTGGGGATGGGCAAGGACGTGCCGCGATTGGGGTCGAGGGCCTGGGGTTTGACCTTGCCCTCGATCCAGACCTTGCAGTCGGGTCGGTTGCTATTCATGAAGAAATAGCTCTGGTTGGGTTTGGCCAGATTGCGGCGGTCAAACAGCAGATGCCGATGGGTGGGCACCACCACCTGCATCACCGCCGGGCCGGCAGGATCGGTGAAGCGAATGACCATGCGATTGAATTCGGATGTGACGAAGTCGCCCAGGGCGCAGGCGTTGCTTAAGGCAGGGTCGAAGGTGCCGGCCTGCCAATAGGGCTTTTTGCGCAAGGCGACCACCACATCCTTGCTTTCGTCGATGGCGGGCAGGCGCTGGAAATTGCCGACGCCCGGCAGCGGCGGCTCGGGGCTGGGCGGATGGATCACTTGTCCCGGGGTCGGGTTCGCAGGCTTCAGGGCCTCAGGGGGCGTGGGGGCAAAGGGCTGGTCGCCGTCGATGGGCGGCTTGGCGATCGCCGGACCGGCCAGCAGCAAAGCCAGCCCTAAAACGAGACGTCGTCTTCTCACCAGCGCATCACATGCACGGGTTTCTTTGGCTTGCCGTCCTTGCCCAGCAGGGATTGTCCGTCTCCGGCGGGGCGGGGCTTGGTCATCAGCACCCATTCATTGACCATCATGTAGCGGGGTGCGAGGAAGTGATAGGCGCGGCGGAACAGCTCGGGCTTTTCCGGGTCCATCTTGATCTGGACCTTGTTCCACTCCGCGAGAATCTCGTCCCAGGCCATCAGCTTTAGATGCAGATTGTCGCGCTCGTCGCGAATATAGTCGATCTGGCTGTTGATATTGCGCAAGACCGCCAGGATCTCGCCGGTCTGAGCGTCCACTTCGAGGAAAGCTTCCTTGAAATCATGCAAGGCGCGCTCGCACAGGCGAGCCACCTGATCGGCGATTTCCATCACCGAGCGCTCGCGGCCATAGAGCCGGCGCAGGGCCTGGATTTTGCCGTTCATATCCTCGATCAGGCGCAGTCTTTCGCGCAGGGCCTCGATATAGGCCAGTTCCTGGGCCAGTTGCTGGACCAGATTGATGACCTCTTCTTTGCGATCAAGGCCAAGGCCCAGTTTGACGGCGGCCTCGCCAAAGGCCTTGTTGATGCTTTTCTTGATGTTGGGGTCGTCGGCCAGCTGCAACAACTCCTCGGGGTCGGAAACGACCTGCTCGCCGCCGGTCATCCAATTGACCAACTGCACGGCGACGCGCTGATAGGCGATCTTGACGTGGCGGTCCGACAGTTCCCACGAGGCCTCGCGCGAGGTCATTTCCTTGGGCAGGGGATCGCCCAGGCGCAGGCCGCGGACGAACTTCAAGGCCTCGGCGCATTGGTCAAGCATCTTGGAGTCGGCCGAGTCTTTGGCCAGCTTCAGCTCCTTGCGGATGCCGTTGAAGGGCAGCGAGACCTCGTTCTTGGCGAAGCGGATGACCATCACCGGCTCGCCGGTCTGATCCGAGATGCGGAAGCAGACATCTTCCAGCTTGGCGAAGAAGACGCTTTCGAAGACCACGCGCGGGCGTCCGTCGGCGGCGGAATCCTGATCGTCCGCAGCTGCGTCTGAGGGTGGTGAGGAAGGCGTTTCGTCGGTCATCGCTGGATCAGAGACTTAGGCCAAGAGAACACGCAGGTACTGTAGCACGCCCTTTGGGCAGGTCCTACAGTCCATGAATATCCAGCCATTCCTGGGCCCGCTTGCGGGCTTGGGGCAGGGCTGGGGAATTGGCGTAATCGTCGCGCTGACGGGCGGCCACCTTGTCGCCGCCACGGGCGGCCAGCTCCAGATACATCAGCCCGCGCACCTGATCTTGCGGGGTCAGCTTGCCGTCCAGATAGATGCGGCCCAACTGCGCCAGCGATGGGGTATGGGATTGGTCGGCGGCCTGTTGCAGCAGGGCCATGCCGCCGGAAATATCCAGAGGTGCTTCGATGCCGTTGAGCTTGCCCATGCCCAGCACATAGAGCGCCGGGGCATAATTCTGCTGGGCGGCGTCGTCCAGCCATTTCAGGGCCTCGACCGTGCGTTGGCTGGGGGCATGGGCGTTGCGGCCGGAAGGATCAGAGTCCAGCAGCAGCATGGCCAGCTGATAGCGGCCCTCGGGGCTGCCCAGCTGGGCGGCCTTGCGGAACCAGACTGAGGCGTCGTTGAAGCTTTTCGGCACCCCTAAGCCCTGCTGATAAAGCTTGCCCAGGGCCAGCTGGCTGTCGATGTCGTTCTGGTCGGCGGCAGGCTGGAAGAAGCGGGCGGCCATGCCTTCGTCCTTGGGCACGCCGTCGCCGTCCAAATACATTTCGGCCAGGGTCGAGGAAGCATCCATATTGCCGGCCTGAGCAGCCTTGCGGAACCAGTCGGCGGCTTCAGTCTTGTTCTTCTCGACGCCTTGGCCGTCATCCAGCAGCAGGCCCAACTGGTATTGGGCCTCGGGCAGGTTCTTTTCGGCGGCCATGCGCAGCCATTTGGCGGCCTGGGCCGGGTCGCGGTTGGCGCCGTTGCCCTCCAGGATCAACAGGCCAAGATCGAGCTGGGCCTGGGGGTCGCCGGCCTTGGCTGCCGTCGAGAGCTGCTTGACGGCCTGGACATAGTCGCCCCGGGCCATGGCCTGAACGCCGGCGGTCTCGGCCAGAGACGGCGAGACGAAAGCCCCCGTCAGCAGAAGGGCGCAGAGGGCGGCAGAGGACAGAAGGCGGCGGGGCATGGGATGAGACCTGAAAATCATGGGAAAGAGTCCCATATCTTCCCATGACGGCGGGCAAGTGTAAATCGGCCCCTCAGCGGGGATGCGATGCGTAAATCGAATCCATGGCCCAGGCCATCTTCACGTCGTTCTCGCTTAACCCTCCGCAGTCGTGGGTAGTCAGGGTGACGTCGATGCGGTTATAGACATTGCGCCAGTCGGGATGATGGTTCATCCGCTCGGCCATCAAGGCCACGCGGGTCATGAAGGTGAAGGCCTCGGCGAAATCGGTGAAGCGGAAGCAGCGGCTGATGGACTCCTGGGTTTCGGCCAGGGTCCAGTCGGGAAGCTTCCGGTAAAGGGCGAGAAGATCCTCGGGCGTCAGTCTTGCCGGCATGGTCATCGCTCCTGTTAAAGGCCCAATGATCGCAAGCGATCATTGGCTGCCCCTCAAGCGCCGGGCGCGTCTCCTCGCCGCTTGGCTGCGCGCAAACGATTGCGCGGGCGCTCAATGCGCCAACCAATTCCCGATGAATTGGTACGAGCCATATATTAGGGCCGCCTTGGCGAGGCGGGCAAGCAGGCGTAAGGTTAGTCATCCATCACCGGGGTTTACCCGGATCAGTCCAAGAAAGCACCTTTCCGTCATGGGCAGCAGTTATCCCCCCTCTTATCACGCCACCTCTCCATCTCTGGCCGACCTGGAACAGGTCGCCGTCCTGGCGGCGGAGCGTATTCCCGAAGAGCTGCGCCGCTTTATCCGCGACGTGGTGATCCGCATCGAAGAATTCCCCGACGAGGAAACCATCGAGGAGATGGAGTTGGAAAGCGCCTTTGATCTTCTGGGCCTTTATCGCGGCGTCGCCATGCCCCAGCAGAGCGTGCTGGATGTGCGCACGACGCCGGATATGATCTTTCTCTATCGCCGCCCGCTGCTGGATTACTGGTGCGAGACCGGCGAGCCCCTGGCCGATGTGGTGCGCCACGTGCTGATCCACGAGGTCGGCCATCACTTCGGCCTCAGCGACGATGATATGGACAGGATCGAACAGGCGTGACCGACCAGATTTATCCCTCTGCCCCGACTCCTCTGCCGCCCGAGGCGCTCTATCGCCGCTGCGACGAAAGTCTGTTGCCCTTTGTCACCACCGACGAGCTTTCGCCCCTGGACGAGCCCTTGGGCCAGGACCGGGCGGTGGCGGCGGTGCGCTTCGCCATCGGCATGCGCCAGCCCGGCTATAACCTCTTCGCCCTGGGGCCCGAGGGCACCGGCAAGATCACCCTGATCCGTCAGTTCCTGGAACATGCCGCCGCCAGTCAGGCGCCGCCCGACGATTGGGTCTATCTCCATCATTTTGGCGAGAGCCACCGCCCGCGCTCCTTACGCCTGCCGCCGGGCAAGGGGCCCGAGCTTAAGAAGGGCATGGAGAGGCTGGTCGAAGACCTGCGCATCGCTCTGCCCGCCGCCTTCGAAGGCGAGGACTATCGCGGCCGGCGTCAGACCCTTGAGGAGCAATTCAAGGAAACCCAGGAAGCCACCCTGCGGGAGATGCAGACCCAGGCCTCGAAGAAGGGCATCGCCGTCATCCGCACGCCGGTGGGTCTGGCCCTGGCACCCATGAAGGATGGCGAGGTTCTGTCCCCCGACGACTTTAAGACCCTGCCCGAAGACGAACAGATTCGTTTCAAGGGCGACATGGAGAGCCTGCAGGAGGAGTTGGAGGAGGAGCTTTCGCAACTTCCGCAGTTGACCCGCCGCCAGCGCGACAAGGTCCGCGCCCTGGAGCGGGATACCGCCGAAGGTGCCGTCGCCCACAGCATGGAGGAAGCCCGCAAGGCCTGGGCCGATCTGCCCCAGGTGCTGGAGTACCTTGAGGCTGTGCGTGAGGAGGTTCTGCAAAGCCTGGACGAATTCCTGGGTCAGACGAAGGCCGAAGAGGAAGCCGAGGCCCCCGGCAACAGCAACACCGACCATCGTCATCCCGACACCCCCAGCTTCCGCCGCTTCCGCGTCAATGTGCTGGTGACCACGGCCAATGGCGGCGGGGCTCCGGTAATCTTTGAAGACCATCCCAGCCAGCCGAATCTGGTGGGTCGCATCGAGCATCTGGCTCACATGGGCTCTTTGATCACCGACTTCAATCTGATCAAGGCCGGGGCTCTGCACCGGGCCAATGGCGGCTATCTGGTGCTGGATGCCCGTAAGCTGCTGATGAATCCCTTTGCCTGGGAAGACTTGAAGCGGGCCTTGCGGGCCCGGGAAATCCGCATCGAAACGCCGGGCCAATCCATCGGCCTGATCCCCACCGTCAGCCTGGAGCCGGAGCCGATTCCGCTGGAGCTGAAGGTGGTGCTGATCGGTGATCCCATGCTCTATTACCTGCTGGCCGAGGAAGACCCGGACTTCACCGAGCTGTTCAAGGTCGCCGCCGATTTCGACTATCGCATGGACCGCACCGCCGACAATGTGCTGGGCTTGGCCCGGCTGATGGCGGGCTTGGTGCGCCAGGAAGGCATGCGTCCCCTGGATCGCGGCGCCGTGGCCCGGTTGGTGGAAGAGGCCGGACGTTTGGCCGAGGATAACGACAAGCTTTCCACCCATATGGCCAGCGTCGCCGATCTGGTGCGCGAGGCCGATTATTGGGCTGGGCAGGCCGGGGCCGGGACCGTCCTGCGTGATCATGTCCAAAAGGCCATCGACGAACATACTTATCGCCACGACCGGGTGCGCGGCCATGTTCTGGAAGAAATCCTGCGGGAAACCCTGGTGATCGATACCGAGGGGGAGGCCGTGGGCCAAGCCAATGGGCTGGTGGTCATGCAGTTGGGCCGCTATTCCTTTGGCCGTCCCAGCCGCATCAGCTGCCGCACCCATCTGGGCCGTGGTGATGTGGTGGATATCGAGCGCGAGGTGGATCTGGGTGGGCCTATCCACAGCAAGGGGGTGATGATCCTTTCCTCCTTCCTGGCTGGGCGCTTTGCTCAGGATCAGCCCCTGACCCTGTCGGCCAATCTGGTGTTCGAGCAGTCTTATGGCGAGGTGGAAGGCGATTCCGCGTCCTCCGCCGAGCTTTACTGTCTGCTGTCGGCTTTGGCCGATGCGCCTTTGCGCCAAGGCCTGGCGGTGACCGGCTCGGTGGATCAGTTCGGCCGCATCCAAGCCATCGGCGGCGTCAACGAGAAGATCGAAGGTCACTTCGATGTCTGCGCCGCCCGAGGACTGAATGGACATCAGGGCGTGATGATCCCCGCCAGCAACGTCAAACATCTGATGTTGCGCCCCGACGTGGTCGAGGCCTGCCGCCGGGGCGAGTTCCATATCTATGCCGTCGAGACCATCGATCAGGGCATCGAGCTGCTGACCGGTATGCCGGCGGGGGATTTGGACGATAGCGGAGATTATCCCACCGGCAGCGTCAATCGCCGGGTGGCCGCCAAACTGGCCGCCTTCTCGCGTCGCATGCGCAGCCTGAGCCAGGACGGACCGTCGGGGCGGGTGACCTCAAGTCGGGACTAGATTTTTTGATTTCGGTAACTAATTCTTGGGGATTGGAGATATAATAATTGCAAAATCGAAACGGCCTTTGAAGGAGGCTTTTCGTGCTGATGCGATCCTGTATTGCCCTCTCTTTGCTGTTCCTTGCCATCGCCGCCCCGGCCTTGGCGGACGAGCCCCTGCATTTACCCGGAGGCCTGACCATCGGCGGCGCCGCAGGTGCCACTCAGGTGCAGATTTTCAAGCTGAACACTGTTAGCGGTTCACTCTCGCCGTCTTTGTCGCAGCCCGGCGCCAATCTGTCGTGGCAGACCGGCGAAGCCACCACCCTGCAACTGGGCGCGGCCCTAAGCCGCGATCATTTCAGCATCGCCCCCGTTCCCGGCAGCAATCTTGGCCTGACCCAGCTGGATGTTCCGGCGGAAAGCCAATTCACCCTGCGCATCGACCATGCCTTGAGCGAAACCGTGCAACTGGCCGGCACGGCTGGAGCCCTGCGCCAAAGCATCAACCCCGACGGCAGCGCCGCCCAGACCCAGTATCTGGTGGGCGCGCATGTGGGGATCAGGTTCTAGGGGGGGGGCTATCCTTATGTCGGCTTCAGACCCATTGCAGATAGACAAAGCTTGGGCACTTTTCGTGTTCGACAGGTGATTAGCTCATGCACTCGTGGTGGCGCATTGCAAAAGACCTCTTTTCCCTGCCGCGGAGGTAACATGAAATGAAACGCGCGTGCGTTGCTGTGAGCGCCGTGGCTGCTTCTGCCGAGACTGACGCTCGCCGATGAACTTTTTCCGCTTAAGCATGGCTATTCGTTTCGCTGGCGGCGCCTTGCGAGGAGGCTTTGAACGCTACTCTGAGCCTATATCTAGGGAAGAAGGTCAACATTAATGCGCACGAGAAATGCACCGTCGTAGAGAAGAAAGCAGGAAACGATGGTTGGTCTGCGATAAAAGAGCGTTGCATCGACCTCCAAGATCATCGTGATCCGCCACAAAAATATTTTCGGACAGCTAACTATAAAATCGTGAGTGATACAGAGTTTATTGTGAAGACGTGGGTGAAGTGGGATGGAAAGCTAAAATTAGTTGAGAACATTATGCGCTATTGCCCACAGTCATCTCTGCCTGGGTCTTGGAACACGAATGATCTATCCAATGTGCAATAACGACGCCACAGGCTAACTCCCTCTCCCCTCGTGGGAGAGGGTTGGGGTGAGGGGGCGAACGAATGGCAAATGAGCTTGCCCGAACTCTTCGTCGTAACGCCACGGATGCGGAGAAATCCCTGTGGCGACTCCTCCGGGCTTCACAGTTGGCAAGTGCAAAGTTCCGCCGTCAGCAGCCAATTGGCCCCTATATCGCCGACTTCATCTCTTTCTCTCATCGCATCGTTATCGAATGCGATGGAGGCCAACATTGCGACAATCCTGCTGATCTTGCGCGCGATGCTTGGTTCGCAAGCCAAGGATTTCGCACATTCCGTTTCTGGAATAACGAGGTGCTGGGTAATCCCGAGGGCGTTCTGGCGGTCTTATCCGCAGCATTGGAAGGGGCTTGATCGTCCCCCTCACCCCGGCCCTCTCCCACGAGGGGAGAGGGAGATTCATTTGTTCGGGGCTGATCCCTAAACCACCAGCACCAGCTTCCCCGTCGCTCCGCGCCCTTTGAGCAATCCAATGGCCTTGGCGGCATCGTCCAGGGCCAGGGTCTGCGACACATGCGGGCGGATGCGGCCCGAGGCGAACCACTCCAGCAATTGCTCATAGGTCCGGCGCAGGCCGGCGGGATCGATCTTGCGGTAGGCTCCCCACCAATAGCCGATGACCGTCAGGTTCTTGACCAGCAGGATATTGGCGGGAATCTGTGGCACGGTGCCGCTGGCGAAGCCGATGACCAGGATGCGGCCATCGGGGGCGGTGCAGCGCAATGAGGCCTCGAAGATCGGGCCGCCCACCGGGTCATAGACCACGTCGGCGCCGCGCCCGTTGGTCAGGGCTTTGACCCGTTCGCGGACATCTTCGCTCTTATAGTCGATGCCGTGATGGGCGCCATGTTCGGCGGCCACGGCCAGCTTGTCGGCCCCGCCCGCCGTGGCGATGACGGTGGCTCCTAAGGCCCGGCCGATCTCGACGGCGGTCAGGCCGACGCCGCCGGCAGCGCCATGAACCAGCAGGGTCTCGCCCGTCTTCAGTCCGGCCTTCTGGATCAGCCCGTGGTGGGATGTTCCCCAGACCACCGGGAAGCCAGCGGCGTCGGCCCAACTCATGGCGTCGGGGATGACATAGACGTCGGAGGCATCGGCGACGGCCTGTTCGGCAAAGCCGCCGCAATCCAGATTGGCCATCACCCGGTCGCCGGGTTTGCAGGTGGTGACGCCGGAGGCGACCTCGATCACCCGGCCCGAGACTTCAAAGCCGGGGGTGAAGGGCGGGGTCTGTTTTTGCTGGTATTTGCCGGCGATCAACAGGCCATCGGCGAAGTTCACGCCTGCGGCTTTGACGGCGATGCGCACCCCGTTGGCGGGCAGGGCGGGAGCCGGAACATCCTCGATCACCAGGCCGCTTTCATCGCCCAAAGCCTTGCAGACCACCGCGCGCATGCCGTTTCCTCCTTGATCGGCGTCAGAAAGGTCCCATGATGCGGGCAAACGGCAAAATGGTGGAGAGTGTTTTCGCATGCGCGGCTATTTTGGAATCGGCGTCGAAGGGGTGAGCAAGCAGGCCAACGTCGGCAGCCTGTTCCGCTCGGCCCATGCCTTCGGGGCCAGCTTCGTCTTTACGGTCGCGGCTGATTACACCGGCATTGGCGGCAAGGTGGCCGATACTTCCCAGGCCATCGATCAGGTGCCGTTCTATGCCTTTCCCGACATCGCTTCGATGATGCTGCCCGGCGGCTGCCGGTTGGTGGGGGTGGAACTGACTGACGACGCCATCGAATTGCCCAGCTTCCGCCATCCCCCTCAGGCCGCCTATGTGCTGGGCCGCGAGCGGGGGTCTTTGACGCCCGAGATGCAGGAGCGTTGCGACTTCATCATCAAGATTCCCACCCAGTTCTGCGTGAACCTGGGCATCGCCGGGGCCATCGTCATGTATGACCGGGTCCAAAGCCTGGGCCGCTTTGCCCCGCGCCCGGTGCGGGCCGGCGGTCCCACCGAGGAACTGGCCGATCATGTCCATGGCCGCCCGGTCTTCCGCACGCCCGAGC
>Ga0302156_10002885_pt1 | contig 13720 bp, 9 predicted proteins | sample I_Bog_N3_2_FD_193503 | JGI IMG/M metagenome (GOLD analysis project Ga0302156, IMG submission 193503) | Peat permafrost microbial communities from Stordalen Mire near Abisko, Sweden - I_Bog_N3_2 | ecosystem: Environmental > Terrestrial > Soil > Wetlands > Peat | place: Sweden: Abisko, Stordalen... | reverse complement strand
TTGGCGCTATCGTCGTCGAGTCCAGCGGCTTTATCGACGACAACCTCTGGTACCTGGAGGTCTGCGGCGCCGACCCGTTCATGGTCGGCGTCTCCGGCACCCTCGATCCCGGCCGCCCCGACTTCGGCCAGTACCTCAACCACTTCCACAAGGACCCGCTCTACCGCGCCATCCGCTCCAGCCGCTTCTATACCGCGGCAAGCAGCGCCGACGACGGCAAGGTTACACTCAAGCCCGACAACGTCGCGAACTTAAAGCTTCTCGCGCAGGCCGATCTCGCGCTCGATACCGCCAACCCCAGCATGAACCTCATGCAGGCCAATGTGCTGCTCGCCGACGCCATCCCCAGCCTGCGCATCATCATGGACCACCTGCCCCGCTTCGATCCCACGCCCGACAACCAGTCGGCCTATGAGGCCGTGGTGAAGGAGATGGCCGCGCGGCCCAACATCTTCGTCAAACTCACCGAGGTCTATCACCCTCGCGAGACCGACCACGTCATCGTCAAGGACTACGAGACCCTGCGCACCAAGCTCGAGTACCTCTTCGACGCCTTCGGCGAGGACCGCGTCATCTTCGGCACCGACTACCCGGAGAGCTACGGCGTAGCTACCATCCCCGAGGAGGTTGGCCTGGTCAAGCGCTTCTTCTCCACCAAGCCCCGCGAGGTGCAGGAGAAGTACTTCTGGAAGAACTCCGCGCGCTGCTACAAGTGGACAAAGCGCACGCCCGACCAGCCGAGCCTGGCCTGAGTGTCCATGCCGACAGAACCGCAGAGCCCTGCCACATCCGGCGGCATCGTCTGGCTCACCGGCCTCAGCGCCGCCGGCAAGACCACGCTTGCAGATGAGCTCGCCCGCGCGCTCGCCCAACTCGGCGTCGCACACACCGTTCTGGACGGCGACCGCCTGCGCGCCACACTCTCCCGTGATCTCGGCTACACCCGCGCCGACCGCGAAGAGAACGTCCGCCGAATCTTCGCGCTCGCGCTCACAGAGGCACAACAGGGCGCCGTCGCCATCGTTGCGGCCATCTCGCCCTATCGCAGCATGCGCGAAAATCTCCGCAACGACTCGCCGGTTCCCTTCTTTGAGGTCTTCGTGGATGCCCCACTCGCCGTCTGCGAGCAGCGCGACCCCCGCGGACTCTACCGCCGCGCCCGCGCCGGCGAGATCCAGCGCTTCACCGGCATCGACGACCCCTACGAACCGCCCACATCGCCCCACGTCCACTGCCGCACCGACACCGAAACCATCGCCGCAAGCTGCGCCCGCATCCTCAGTGTCCTCACAGCGGATGGCCGATAGCGATTGAACTTAAAACTTACAACTTAGAACTTACAACTTATATCTGCTTCACCCTTGCCGCCTCCAGCCGCTCATACACCGGCTGCAGGTGTTCCGCCACCACGGCCCGAAGCCGCTCCGTCGCCTCCACCTGTTTCACGGCGGCATCGCTCTCAAAGGCCATGCCCGGCGCCTTGGCATCCTGCTGCGCCGCCGCTCGCATCGCGGGCACATCCTCGTCACGCAGACCGAAGTGCCCCAGCAGGCGTCCATACATCGCCTCCGGCAGCTCCGAGTAGTTCACCAGCAGGCAGCGCGGATGGCTCTGCGCAAGCCGCAGCCCGGCCTCGCAGATGTTGGCCAGCGCGCGCGCACAGTACACATCGGTCTGCTGCGGCTTCCAGTCGGATATCTCCATCCCCAGCGCATGCGGATGCACGATCGAGGGCACCGTCCACACCGACGCCATGCGCCGCTGCGACACCATCACCTCCACCGGGTCGCGATACAGAAAGATCATCGGCGCCTCCGGTAGTGCCTCGCTCAGCAGGTCCGCGTAGTGCACATGTGGACAGTCCGTCTTCAGGTAGAAAGCCTGCTCCCCGTTCCTCGGCTGGCCGAGCCCCGCGGCCATGGCGCGCAGCCAGCGCACCTGCGCCTCGCGCGGCAACCCCGGCGTGCGCATCACCGGGTGCAGCATGCCATCCATCGGCGCCGGTTCGGAAGCCACAATGTTGCGCTCCAGCGCCATCAGTTGCCGGCACAGCAGCGTGGAACCGCAGCGCGACATGTGAAAGATGATCCCGCTGGGCCGCGCCCCGGGATGCGCCTCCGTCCACTCCAACATCTCCTCCATGGAGCTGTCGCGCCGGAAGACCTGGTGGAACGGATGCATCATCTGCCGTTGCAGTGTCTCTTCAAAGAACGGGTCGAGCAGGCGCTGCCGCCGCATCAACGTCCACTCCACGCCTGGCTCTTCTCCCCGCCATGCCACCCGCGCCGGCATCCATTCGCTCAGGTTCACGCGACGATCGACCTCTCCACCCACTCCCGGCGGCGCTGGTTGTAGACAGACTCCACCTCGCCCCGCTCGAACTCAAACCCCCGCGCTGCTCCCGCGGCCACCACCGCATCCAGAAACCGATCGCGGTCGTTCACCGCCAGCAGCTCGGCCTGCAGCTCCGCATCCTTAAACACCAGCTCGCGGAACCGAAGAAAGTTCGCGGCGCGGGCCGGATTAATCCCTGCTGGAATGTCTACGGGCGGCAAGCAGTCTCCAATCAGCCTCTTAGGGGCCTTCAGCATACCACCGGCTGTTGACCATCCTCCCCGCGCCCTCTGCGAAACCTCCGCGCCCTCCGCGTTAACGCCGTCGCCTGTTCTACTCCCCGCCCTTTGCGTTTTTCCTTTGCGAACTCTGCGTCAAGGTTGTTGCCGTCGCCTTTCCTCTAATCTCAACCCCTCTACGCTCTAATCTCATCAAGACCCCTCCCGCTGCCTATCGCCTCACGACACAATTCTTGTCAAGCCCCCTCGGAGCTCCCAAACCGCCTAACTCATTCATTCCATTCGAAATAAAAGTTCAAAAATCATGGCGTATATATATTCCCCACTCGTTATAATTAGATTAGAGAGTTAAACAAGAGAACTCACCATGGCTGCAACCGGCACAAGCCGCTTGCAGCTTTTGCTTTGCCTCAAAGCTCAATAGCTCAGAGCTCAACAGAGACCCGCCTTAACTCACAGACTCAGAACTCTTAACTCAACAAAAACCAGCACCTAACCCCAGGAGAATCAATACTTTGAAAATAAAGTCTCTATCATCAATACTTTACCCCCGAGGTCACCCGCTAAACCGCTGATTCCAGAGACCCTCCGGAAAATCATAGTAGGGGGTACCCTAGCTCGGTCGAGCCTGCGTAGCAATCCTCCGTAACTCAGGCAAAACAGTTCCCAATGGAACAGCCAAGCTGTTGCGCTGACCAAAAGAGAAGTACACATTTGCATACAGCCGGAAGAGCTGATCGTAGATCTTCGTCGCCTCTGCTCGCGGCGTGAAGGTCTTGAACGGCAGACACAGCTTCCGCTGCGCGGCTTCAATGCTCGGATAAACTCCAGCAGCGAGCATAGCGAAGATGCCCGAACCCAGACTCGTCGGAACGCCATCGGGAACCAGCACAGGCTTGCCGAGAACGTCCGCGTAAACCTGGTTCAGCACCGCATTCTGCTGCGGAATTCCTCCCGCGTTGATCACGCGCTCGACCGGAACTCCGTGCTGCTCCAGACGCTCCAGGATGATGCGCGTGTGGAACGCCGTTCCTTCAATGGCCGCGAACAGCTCGTCCTGCGCTGTGTGCAGGAGGTTCCAGCCGAGCGTCATGCCGCCGAGTTCGGGATTGACCAGCACCGTGCGATCGCCGTTGTCCCAGCTCAGCCGCAGCAGTCCCGTTTGTCCTGGCTTGTACGCATCAAGCCCCTGCGAGAGCGCCTTCACGCCGGTTCCAGCGCGCCGCGCAATTGCCTCGAAGATGTCTCCGGTTGCGGAAAGGCCCGCTTCAATGCCGGTGAACGCAGGATGAACGCTGCCTGGAACCACGCCGCAGACTCCGGGAATCAGCCGAGTCTCGCGGCTCATGGCGATGATGCAGGTCGATGTTCCAACCACGTTCACCACATCGCCTTCGCGGCAGCCTGCGCCGATTGCGTCCCAGTGAGCGTCGAACGCACCGACCGGAATCGGAATGCCAGCACGCAGGCCCAGAGCTTCGGCCCAGCGTTCGCTCAGCGGACCTGCAACTGCATCGGACGTTCGGTAGTTTCCGTCCAGCTTGGCGCGAATGCCGTCGAACAGCGGGTCAAGCTGCGAGAGGAACTGCTGCGACGGCAGACCTCCCCAGCGCGGATTCCACATCCACTTGTGGCCCATCGCGCAGACGCTGCGCGGCGCAAGACTGGGATCGGTGATGCCGATGAGCGTCGCGGCGACCATGTCGCAGTGCTCAAAGGCGCTGGCAAAGCGGTTACGCTTCTCAGGATTGTGGCGCAGCCAATACAGCAGCTTGGCAAAGCCCCACTCGTGCGAGTACACGCCTCCGCACCATTGGATCGCCTCCAGGCCTTCCGCGTGCGCAAGCTCGGTAATCTGCTGGGCTTCCTTGTGCGCCCGATGGTCGCACCACAGCATGTATTCGTCCAGCGGCTGCATCTGCGCATCCACCGGAATCACGCTCGATCCTGTGGTATCGAGCGCGAGTGCAACCACATCGCTGCCGGAGACCACGGTTTGGCGCAACACCTCGCGCGTGGCCTCCACCAGCGCACGCATCTGGTCCTCATGCGACTGCGTGGCAAAGTCGGGATCTTCGCGGCGGCGCTGTAAGGGATAACCTGCTGACGCAGTGCCGAGCCGTCCTCGCTCGCTGTCCAGCAGAGTAACGCGGACACTGAGTGTGCCAAAATCAACGCCTGCGACAATCGGCATCAGCTTACCTTTGCTCGTGAGTTGGTGGAACAGAAGTGCTTCCCACCCGAACATTAGTGCGGGGAATCTGCGATGTCAATGCGCAGCAGCCCTGCGATTCTGGGCCAAATCCTGTCATAATGGCGACTTGGGCTCTAAGGCAATGAAACGCACTGCAAAAGGCGAAAATACTCAGAAGATAGACATTCGCGGCGTGGCTTCTCATGCTGGCGTTTCGATTGCTACCGTCTCACGCACCATCAACCACATACCGACTGTCGATCCGCTGCTCGCTGCTCGCGTCTGGAGCGCTGTTGCGGAGCTCAATTACTTCCCCAACACGCAGGCGCGAGCGCTGGTTTCCGGCAAGAGCAAGCTGCTTGGCCTGATAGTCTCCGAGATTACGAATCCGTTCTTCCCGGAACTGATCCAGGAGTTCGAGCGCTTCGCGGTCGAGCGCGGCTACGAGATTCTAATTGCCTCGACCAGTCATGACGTAAGCAAGATGGAGATGTGTTCGCGGCGCATGCTCGAACGCAAGGTCGATGGTGTGGCGATTATGACCTTCGGTATTCAGGACTCGCTGTTCGATCGGTTTCTGGCGGAGAAGATTCCGGTGGTCTTTATGGATGTCGCATACAGTCATCCGCACAGCAGCGTCCTCTCGGTGGATTATCGGGCTGGAATCCTCGAAGGCGTAAGGCATCTCTCCGGATTGGGACACCAAAGCATCGGCTTCATCAGCGGTCCGTTGCGGCTTCGCTCAGCGACGACGCGCAAGGAAGCGTTCCTCGACAGCCTGAGCTCCAACGGACTTGAGTCCAACCCAGCTTGGGTCGTCGAAGGCGACCACACATTGGACGGCGGACGCGATGCGATGCAGAAGATTCTGGCGCTTCCTGAATGGCCAACCGCTGTGATGTGCTCCAACGACATGACAGCCATCGGCGTGCAGCACGCGCTCTTTGAGGCGAACTTGAAGGTCCCTGAAGACTTTTCGCTCATAGGCTTCGACGACATCCATCTGGCGGAGTACACCATTCCACCGCTTACCACTGTGCGAATGGCCTGTGTCGACCTCGCCCAAAAAGCGGTCAGTTGCCTGCTCTCTCATGTGGAGCCGAATCGTACAACACCTGAAACCGCAGCGAGAATCGCGACACGGCTGATCGTTCGCCAGACTACGGGCCATCCCAGGGTCGCGCTCAGCGAACCAGCCATAACCGCGCGCGCTCGACGCTAACGCTGGACTTGGAGCTACTCTGCCAGAACGGCCTTGGTGAGATTACGCGGATGGTCAACGTCGATTCCATCTTGCACCGCCATAAAGTAGGCAAACAGCTGCAGCGGAATCACCTCGGAAAGTGGAAGCAGCGCCTCTCGCGTCTGGTCCACAAAAATTACATTCGTCGCCAGCGCTGCTACTTCGCTGTCATCCGTATTAGCGATAGCAAGGATGTTCGCTCCCTGCTCGCGCATGTCACGCATCAGATGCAGATTCTTGCGGTATCGCTCCACGGATCCCATATCCGAGCGATCAACCGTCGCGATCATGACCAGCGGTGTTGCATCACTCACTAGTGCATTGGGACCATGCTTTAGTTCGCCACTTGGATAGCCCTCAGCATGAAGATATGCGGACTCCTTCAACTTCAGCGCGCCCTCTCGCGCCACAGCGTAATGTACGCCTCGACCGAGGAACAGGAAGTTCTTCGCCGATAGATACCGCGTGGCAATCGTCTGAACGGATCGTTCCCATTCAGGAAGTTGTGAGCGAATGCGTTCTGGCAACACACTAAGTTCAACGAGCAGAGCCTGCATCTCTTTGGGCGTGATCGCTTCACGTTCCTCCGCCGCAAGCAGCGATAGCAGATATAGATTCAGCAACTGACCGGTAAAACTCTTAGTCGCGGGGATCGCTCGCTCGCGTCCAGCCTCAGTGGGAAACGCTACATCTGCCTCGCTCGCCATGCTGGAGTTCGCTACATTAATGATCGCCAGTGTTGCATGGCCTGCGAGCTTTGCCTTACGTAGAGCAGCTAACGTGTCCGCCGTCTCACCGGACTGCGAGATCACCATCACGACAGCGTCCTTCAGCGCCTTCTCCGACCGATAGCAGTATTCGCTCGCGTACTCGACATCGACAGCGATGCCGCTGAGGTCCTCAAACATCAACTCTGCCACCAATCCAGCGTGTCGGCTCGAACCACTGGCTGCGATGACAATCTCGCCGCTTGCCTCCCTGATCCAGCCACGCAGCGAAGAGCAGTCAGCGGCGCGAAAATTGTTGCCATCAAGATATCTATCCAGTGTCGCGGCGATCATCTCTGGTTGCTCGTAAATCTCACGCAACATCCAGTGAGCATAAGGATCTGGACTTTGAAGATTCGTATTCAATTTGGCTCCTTGTTCCATCGCATGGAAAGGATTTCGATTTCTTTCATAAGATATCGCCTGCCTTCGATCAGGGGTAAACGGTTAAGAGGCATGCTGCCGGGCTTGCACAAATGGCCACTCTTCACTAGCCCGGGCGCGCAGCAGAAATCCGGCGATACCAATCGCCAGGATTACTCCGCCAAACGCCAGGTAGTGAACGCCGCTGGTAACAGCAACATAGACCCAGCCAATAAGAGCAACCAAAGCCGGCAGTGGATAGAGCGGCATCCTATAGCTATCCACAGGCTCGCGTTTCTGTTGCCGCAGCACGATTACAGCAACGCACTGTGCCGCAAATTGAAGCAGCGTCTGCGTGACGATGAGAGCTGTAATCAAGTTCTGCAGACTGAAAAGGCAGGCCAACGCCGACGACACGCCCATCGCAAGCACCGCGACAAATGGGAACTGCCCCTTGGGATGGAGACGGCCGAAGATGGAGAAAAATTGGCCATCGCGCGCTGCCGCGTAGGGTATCCGCGAGTATCCCAGCAGCCCCGCGTAGACCGATCCGAATGCTGCAACCAGAATGAGGATGGCGATACTGTTCCCGCCGGTGCTTCCATAGACGTGCACCATAAAATCAGCGACGACCGCCTGCGAGCGCATCGCCTCCCGCCACGGCAGCACACCTATGATGGAGATATTCATCGCAAGATATAAAATAGCGATAACCACGATGGAAAATAAGACGGAACGCGGAATGGTCTTGCGGGGTGCGCAGACTTCATCGCCAATCAGGCATACGTTGAAGTAGCCGCTGTAGTCATATAAGGCGATGAGAGTGGTGGAGCCAAGTCCCAGGAAGAACCCGTGGCCGAGATGGAAAGCGTTCGGCGGAAAGTCAAACGCCGTCGACGGATGAAAGTGCGTAACGCCGGTGAAGATAATCCATGCCGTCGCTCCGATGACAATCACTGTCATTATGATCGATAACAGAGCAATCGAGCGGATGTTCCTGAAAAGTAGGATCATGTTCACTAGGCAGACAGAGATGGCCAGCGTGACTGCGCCGGCATGGTGCATGTGCGGCAGCAGATATCCTGCATACTGCGCGAATCCCACCGCGCCGCTCGCTATAGTAATAGGACCCATGATGATCGCCTGCCAGAGAAAAAGGAAACTGAACAGACGTCCGAAGCTATGTGGGCCGAAGGCCTCCAGCAGATAGTAGTAGGGTCCGCCGGAGCGTGGCATAGCCGAACCGAGCTCAGACCACACCATGCCATCACACAGTGAGAGAAAGGCGCCCAGAACCCACCCAAGGAGTGCCTGCGGGCCGCCCATAGCTGCCAGCGCCAGCGGAATGGTCAGGAAAGGCCCGATGCCGATCATGCATAGCATATTGGCGGAGGATGCTCCCCAGAATCCGATATTTCGTGGCGCTGAAGTCTGTTGGGACACTTCGATGCTCCCCTCAAGCTTGATAATGGCCGCCTGCGACGTTTGCTTCAACCGACGCACACACGATGTGGCTCGCGAAACGCACTCTCGCTTGCTCAAGAGTGCTCAAGCGAGATCGACCATACAACGATTTACATACGTTAGCGCTAACTCTAACACAGTAAGATCGACAACTCCGCTCCGGCAATCGGCACTGATTCAGGCTTTACACAAGGCTTCCATCTGGGATATCCCGATTAGATTAGCGTTACCGTAGCAATCGTAAATTGTTATATGCTCGGTGCTGCATGCCGCAGATGCTCTGCGCGCAGCCGGAGCATCCATGGCGATCCGTCTTAAGGACATTGCGCGGGAGTTGGGCGTTTCGGTCATCACCGTATCCAAGGCCCTGCGCGGTAACACCGACATTAGCGAGGCAACACGTCAACGCATCCTTATCCGCATGAGGGAGTTGGACTACCAGCCCAATCTCACCGCTCGCAGTCTCGCCACTGGACACTCCTTTATCGTCGGCCTTATCGTACCGGACCTGTTAAATCCGTTCTTCACCGAACTGGCCAAGTCTCTTGGTGGCGCGTTACGCAAACAATCGTATGGCTTGTTCGTGTCCTCCTCTGAAGAAGATGCTGAAATTGAGCAGTGCGAGATTCGCATGATGCTAGCGCGCGGCGTGGACGCGCTGCTGATCGCCTCGTGCCGGCCGAACCTGCAGGGCTTCTACAGCATCCATAATCAGACCACGCCGTTTGTATTGCTCGATCGCCCGTTCCCGCAACTACGCGCAAACTTTGTCGGAACCGATGACTATGCAGGCGGCAGACTTGCTACGGAGCACCTAATCCTAATCGGGCGCAAACGACAGGCCTACATCGGTAGCCCTGACCTGAGTTCCGCCTCTGACCGCTACCGCGGATTTCGCAACGCACTGCGCGATCACGATATCGAAGTCCGCGAGAGCTTCGTACTCTCCAGTCCACTAGTCGATGCCTCAGGAGACAATGCCGGATACCAGATGATGCAGCAATTGCTGCGCGGAAAATCCCGTCCCAACGGCGTGTTTTGCCACAATGACGTGGTCGCTATCGGTGCCATGAAGGCTACGCTCGATGCCGGTTTGTCCATCCCGGAAGATATCGCCTTCGTAGGCTTCGACAACGTTCACTACTCCCGTTATCTTCAGATACCGCTCACCTCCGTTGACCAATCCACCGCGCAACTCGGAGAAACGGCTGCGCAACTCGCCCTGGACCTTATCGCAAAGAAGCTAGACAAGCCAAAGAACATCTTGCTGGCGCCGACGCTGGTCATCCGCCAGTCCACCGTCGGCAGCGCCTTTCCGCAGAACATATCAGCGGCTTTCACAACGTGCCGTAGAAAGATAACGAAAAAAAAGTAGGGGGCAAAGTAGAAGCGATCCGGATACATATCTGCTGGATGAACGCCGCGCAATTCGTGCGCCATACAATCGACAATATCCTCGAGGTTCCGCTCTTTGCCCAGCTCACCCTTTTCCATCCTGCAAGTCCGGCCTATCAGAACCAGCTTCGCTCCCTTTACTCATTCAGCCGCGCTGGAAGCAAGACTGCGCGCGACGGTGCGCGGAGAGGTGCACTTTGACGATGGCGCCCGGGCGCTCTACGCCACCGACGCCTCCAACTATCGTCAAATTCCCATCGGTGTCGTGACGCCGCTTGATGTAGAGGACGTCGTAGCTACCCTCGCTGCGTGCCGTGAGTTCGAGGCGCCGGTACTCTCGCGCGGGGCCGCAACCTCGCTCGCCGGCCAATGCTGCAACACTGCAGTCATCCTCGACTTCTCGCGTCATATGCGCCACATCCTCGCGCTCACACCTCAGGCCAGCACGGCTGTTGTGGAGCCCGGCATCGTGCTGGACCGCGTGCGCGAGGCCGCCGAGCAGTTCGACCTGACCTTCGCGCCCGACCCCGCCACGCACAGCCGCTGCACGCTCGGAGGCATGATCGGAAACAACTCCTGCGGCACGCACAGCCAGCTAGGCGGCAAAACGGTAGACAACGTCGAGTCAATGGAGATATTGCTCTACGACGGCACGCGCATGGCGGTCGGAGCCACCAGCGAAGAAGAACTTGCCGCGATCATCACCGCGGGCGGACGCAAGGGAGAGATCTATGCGGGCCTTAAGGCCATTCGCGACCGCTATGCGCCACTCATCCGAGAGCGATTCCCTCGCATCCCGCGCCGCGTCTCCGGCTTCAATCTCGATGAACTGCTGCCGGAGAACGGCTTCCATGTCGCGCGCGCTCTGGTTGGCAGCGAAGGCACTTGCGTCACAATCCTCAACTCCACGCTGCGGCTGGTGCACAGCCCTCAGCATCGCATACTCGTCGGCCTTGGCTTTGCGGATACCTTCATCGCCGCAGATGCTGCTCTGCGAATTCTCGAGCATGATCCCATCGCGTTTGAAGCTGTCGACGATCTGCTACTCGATCTCATGGAGCAGAAGGGCCTCGCCACAGAAGAGCGAAAGGTATTACCGCAAGGCGGCGGTATCCTGCTGGTAGAGCTAGGCGCGAGCAGCGAAACTGAGGTCTCCGCCAGAGCTGCGGCTCTCGCCGAAGCCGCACGCAATTACCCGGAGCATCCTAACGTACGCATCTTTACCGAAGCCGAAGCTCAAAAGGCGTGGTTTGTTCGCGAGTCCGCACTCGGCGGCGGCTCACTCGTTCCAGGTCGCCCTGAAGGATGGGAGGGATGGGAAGACGCCGCAGTCGCGCCCGCAAGGCTAGGCGAGTATCTGCGCGCGCTGAAGAAGCTCATGGAGGAGTACGGTTACTCGTCGCCGCTCTATGGTCACTTCGGCCAGGGCTGCGTGCATCAGCGCATCAACTTCGACTTCCGTAGCGAAGCCGGCATCGCGGACTATCGCGAGTTCATCGGCCGCGCTGCGGACCTGGTCGTCTCGCTCGGCGGCTCACTCTCCGGCGAACATGGCGACGGACAGTCGCGCGGCGCGCTTCTGGAGAAGATGTTCGGCGCGGAGTTGATGGTGGCTTTCCGCTCCTTCAAGGCACTTTGGGACCCTACCAACCGCATGAACCCCGGCAAGGTCATCGGCACTGCCGATACACCCGTGATGCAGCCGCAGGACAACCTGCGCTTTAACGTCGCACATCCGCCCATGGAGGCGCATACGCACTTCAGCTTCACTGCCGATCATGGCTCCCTGGAGCACGCGACGCTGCGCTGCGTCGGCGTAGGCGCATGCCTTAAGCAGGACGCCGGAACTATGTGCCCCAGCTACATGGCCACGCGAGAGGAGCAGCATTCCACACGCGGCCGCGCGCACCTGCTGTGGGAGATGCTGCAGGGCGACGTCCTGAAGGGCGGATGGCGGAACAAGGAGGTGAAGGCAGCGCTGGACCTCTGCCTCAGCTGCAAGGCCTGCAAGACAGAGTGTCCAGTGAACGTGGACATGGCCACCTACAAGGCGGAGTTCCTCGCCCACCACTATGAAGGCCGTCTGCGCCCGCTGCACGCATACGCCTTTGGATATATAGATAAGCTCGCGCGCCTTGCCTCCATCGCTCCGCGCACCTCCAACCTCTTCGCGAAGCTGCCGCTCACCGCGAAAGTTGCGAAATCTCTGCTGCATATTCATCCTTCGCGCTCGCTACCAATATTTAGCTCCACAAAATTCACGGCACAGGCAAAGAACCTTCCCCAACCATCCGCGCCGCGGGGTGACGTTCTGCTCTGGGCCGACACCTTCAACAACTACCTGCATGCTGAGACCGCCGTGGCGGCGCACCGAGTGCTTACCTCGGCAGGCTTCCGCGTACATACGCTGCGGCAGCATGTGTGCTGCGGGCGGCCGCTGTATGACTTCGGCCTGCTCGACTCCGCACGCCACTACCTGCTCCGCGCGCTCGATGCCCTTGCTCCCACGCTGGCCGCCGGAATGCCCGTCGTTGTGTTGGAGCCGAGCTGCGCCAGCGTCTTCCGGGACGAGCTCACCAACCTGCTTCCTGACGATCCCCGAGCGCAACAGCTCAAAGCCTCGACGCTCCTGCTCAGCGAGTTCCTCGTCCAGCGTGCGCCAAACTACCAGCCGCCCGCGCGTACTGGCACATTCGTCGTCCAGGCACACTGTCACCACACCGCGCTGATGAAGATGACCGCCGAGATGCAACTACTTACCGCAACAGGCGCCGATGTCCGTCTCCTCGACTCCGGCTGCTGCGGCATGGCTGGACCATTCGGCTTCGAGCGCGACAAGTTCGCCATCTCGCAGCAGCTCGCCGAGCGCGGTCTGCTGCCTGCCGTGCGCGCGGCGGACTCCGAGACCATCTTCGTCGCCGACGGCTTCAGTTGCCGCGAGCAGGTTGCTCAGAACTCCGCACGCCGCGCGCTTCACCTCGCAGAGGTCCTCGCGCCTGATGCCGATCTCTAGTTGCCTAACATGCCGACCGCAGTTCCTGTCGTAGACTCTCTAATCATGCCTCCTGCGATCGCTGCTTCCGCGCTCACCCGAACCTTTGGCGACTTCACCGCGGTCGATCACGTCGATCTCGCGGTCGAGCCAGGTCAGTTCTTCGGCTTCCTCGGACCTAACGGCGCGGGCAAGTCGACCACCATCAAGATGCTCACCGGCCTGCTAACTCCCACGTCAGGCAGCATCCAAATCCTCGGCGAAGACCTCTTCGCGAATCCACTCGAGGTCAAGCGCAGCATCGGCGTCGTCCCGGAAGGCATGGCGCTCTTCGGCAAGCTCACGGCAAACGAGTACCTGAACTTCGTCGGTCGCATGTATGGCCTCGACAAGCAGACCACGGAGCTGCGCAGCGCCGAGCTGCTCGACTTCATGGGCCTCGCCAACGAGTCCCGCAAGCTCATCGCAGACTACTCCCACGGAATGGGCAAGAAGCTTGCGCTCGCTGCCGCTGTCATTCATGGGCCCAAAGTCCTCTTCCTGGACGAGCCCTTCGAGGGCGTGGACGCCATCGCCGCCAACACCCTCAAGACCATGCTGCAGAGCATGATCGCGCGCGGCGCAACTATCTTCCTCACCTCGCACGTGCTGGAGATCGTCGAGCGCCTCTGCTCACACATCGCCATTATCCAGCGCGGACGCATCGTCGCTCATGGCTCGCTCGACGAG
>Ga0302156_10002884_pt1 | contig 13720 bp, 14 predicted proteins | sample I_Bog_N3_2_FD_193503 | JGI IMG/M metagenome (GOLD analysis project Ga0302156, IMG submission 193503) | Peat permafrost microbial communities from Stordalen Mire near Abisko, Sweden - I_Bog_N3_2 | ecosystem: Environmental > Terrestrial > Soil > Wetlands > Peat | place: Sweden: Abisko, Stordalen... | reverse complement strand
ACTGGGATTGAATACGAACTTTGTCTGGTTCTGTTCAGACCAACAGGACATCGAAGAAAATATTGAAACGACTCGCCATTCTCGGTTCCACCGGCTCCATCGGCCAGAGCACCCTTTCCATCGTTGAGCAGTTCCCCGACCGCTATCAGGTGGCCGCGCTGGCTGCCGGACGCAACCTGGACGAGGCATTCGCGCAAGCCGTTCGCTGGCGTCCGCAACTGGTATCGTTGGCCACGGAAGAGCTGGCCGGTGAGCTGACCGCGCGCCTTCGGCAAGCCGGCGTCACCGGGATCGAGGTAGTCTACGGGACCGAAGGAACCGTCGCCTGCTCCACGCTTCCCGATGCGGACTTTGTGGTTTCGGCGATTGTCGGCGTCGCTGGCCTGGAGGCTACCCACGCCGCCATCCTGGCCGGCAAGCCCGTGGGCCTGGCCAACAAGGAATGCATGGTCGCGGCCGGCGAGATTCTCACCCGCGCCGCCCGCGAGCGCAACGTCCCCATTCTGCCCATCGACAGCGAACACAACGCGGTGCATCAGTGCCTGCGAGTCGGCGTCCACGCTGAGGTAAAGACCATCTGGCTCACGGCCTCCGGCGGGCCGTTTCGCCAAACTCCGCTGGATCAGTTTGCCGCCATCACCCCCGAGCAGGCGCTCAAGCACCCCACCTGGGTGATGGGCCGCCGCATCACCATCGACTCGGCCACCATGCTCAACAAGGGCCTTGAAATCATCGAGGCCTGCCGCCTCTTCGACGTACCTCCTTCGCAGGTGAGGGTCACCGTGCATCCGCAGTCCACGGTTCACTCGCTGGTTGAGTACGTAGACGGCTCGATCCTGGCCCAGATCTCGGTCACCGACATGCGCCTGCCTATCCTCTACGCTCTGGCCTGGCCCGAGCGGCCCGTCTCCACACTCACCTTCGACCTGGCCGCCTTGCGCCATCTCGACTTCGAGCCGCCCGATTTCGAGCGGTTCCCATGCTTGAGACTGGCCTATGAGGCTGCGGAGAAGGGCGGAGCCCATTGCATCGCCCTGAATGCGGCCGACGAGTTAGCCGTCGAGGCATTCCTCGTCCGGCGAATCCCCTTCACGGGAATCCCGCGTACAATTGAAAGGGTGCTCGCTTCAACGCCGGAGTCGCATCCCGCCAATATCGCGGAGGTGCTCGGCGCTGACCGTGAGGCGCGCGAAACGGCTCGCACCCTGTTGAATTAGGCCTGCCGGACGTGCTTTTCCCCAAGGATCGACCGTATATCTATGCATGATTTTCTGGTTTCCGTTGCTGCTTTCATCGTCCTGATCGGCGTCATGGTTGTGGTCCATGAATTTGGCCACTTTGCCGTCGCCAAGCTCTGCGGCGTCCGCGTCGAAGCATTCTCCTTCGGGTTTGGTCCGCGCCTCTTCGGCTACAAATACGGCGATACCGACTACAAGGTGTGCCTGCTCCCACTGGGCGGCTTCGTCAAGATGTCCGGCGAAAACTTCGCCGAATTGAGCGACGCAGCCGCCGGCACGGCCACCCAGGCCCCACTGAGCGACCCGGGCGCGCTCACATCGCATCCCCGCTGGCAGCAAATGCTGATCGGAGTGGCCGGACCGGCAGCAAACTTTGTTCTCGCCTTCGTATTGATGGTCTTTTACTTCAATTTCATCAACGAGGTTCCCTCCGTCCATCCCATCGCCGTCGAGTGGGTCGGCAGCGATTCTGCCGCGGCCCTGGCAGGCATCGAGCCGGGCGACATCGTCAGCCGCTTCGATGCATTCGAAAATCCCACATGGGAACAGATCAGCAGAGATGTGGAAGGCGGCGCCGGCAAGATAGTAGCTCTGACGGTTGAACGAGGCGGTAAGCCTCTTCTCCTGACGATGCGCCTCCCGGCTGCCGCGAAGGGTCAGCATTTGGACCTTGACGATGCCGGACTCTTCCTTCAACTGGTTCAGAGCCCCATTCATGTCGATTCTGTTATCGCTAACGCGCCCGCGGCGCTGGCCGGCCTGCGCGGCGACGACCTCATTCTCGCCGTAGACGGTCACGCCTTTCATACCTTGAATCCGCTCGTTGCGTACCTCAAGGCTGGCCAAGGCAAGCCGGTCTCGCTGAGCATTAGCCGCAACGGCCAGGTGATCGCTCCCATCTTGGTTCACCCGTCCTTGCAGGATTCGGCCTGGCGTTTGGGCTTCACGTGGGAACCGCCATCGAGTATTCCGACACAACGTGAGCCACTCCCGTTTGCGGAGTCTTTGGCTGAGTCGAAGGATTTCTGCGCCGAAAACTCAACGCTCATCTTCGGAATGTTACGGCAGCTTTTCACCCACAAGGTCTCCATCTCTCAGGTTTCAGGTCCGGTGGGAATCGCGCGCGCGGCTGGCGAGGCGGCACAGTCAAAGGATTGGTCTGCAAAGTTTGGGTTAGGGGCAAGTATCAGCCTCAACCTGGGAATCTTCAACCTGCTTCCGTTTCCCATTCTTGACGGCGGCATGATCCTGTTTCTGTTGATCGAGAGCGTGATCCGCCGCGAAATCAACGTCATGGTGAAGGAGCGCATCTACCAGGCAGCGTTTGTAGTCATCGTGGCCTTCTTTGCATTCGTCATCTTCAACGACGTGAGCAAGCTGCCGATATTCATGCACTTGAAGCCGTAAAGTAGGGATCAGGGTTCAGGGTTCAGGGTTCAGAGATCTGAGATCAGTTTCCGGGTTGGCTTCTTGTCCCTTGTCCCTAAGTCCCTAGTCCCTAAGTCCCTAAGTCCCTAGTCCCTAGTCCCTAAGTCCCTGGCCCCTAAGTCCCTAGTCCCTGTCTGGAGACCCTCCTCGATGCCCGTGACCACCGAAGTACGCGTGCGCTATGCCGAAACCGACCAGATGGGCATTGTCTACTATGCCAACTACCTGGTCTGGTTTGAAATTGGCCGCGTGGAATTGCTCCGCGCATTGGGCTTTTCTTACAGCCTGCTGGAGACCAAGCACCAGTGCATCCTGCCGGTGATCGAGGCCACTTGCCGCTACCGCGCCCCTGCCCGCTACGACGATGAGATCCTCATCGAGACCCGCCCCTCGCTGCTACGGGGGTCTGTTCTCAAATTCGGCTATCGCATCTTGCGAAAGGCTCCTGAGGGAAAAGAACCGACGGTCCTGGCTGAGGGTGAGACGGTGCATGTGGTCTGCGATGGCCAGTTGAACAAAAAGCCCCTGCCGGAACATTACGCAGCGGCGCTGCGGGCGATGATGGCGGAAGAGTAGGGACTCGCCGCGACAATCAAGACGAAACTGGTGGGCTCGGCTATGCTGTTCGCATGAGTCCCTTAGAACCGTGGTTCCAGGAAATGGAACCCACTCTTATCACCCCACCTGAGCTGCTAGAAATACTTGCAGAGCTCTCCCGCCGCGAGCCTTTATTTCATCAGCCAGAATTCGGGACCACCAGGGCCGATTTCGAGCGGATGACTACAGAGGATTTCTGGGAGACCGGAGCCTCAGGCCGCCGCTACTGCCGGAAATACGTGCTGGATGAACTCGAGAAGCGGTCAATCAATCCGCAGACCAACGCGTGGAAGACGACTGACTTCTACTGCCGCAGACTGTCCGACGATACCTATCTGCTCACCTACACCTTGCTCCAGGACAACCAACGCCTCACCCGGCGATCTGCAATTTGGCAGCGCACCGGCGACGGCTGGAAGAATATCTACCATCAGGGAACCGTCGTTCAAGACGCTTGAGGAGAGCATCGCCATTCGTAGAATCCTGGTTGTCCCTAGCAACCAAGAAATCCGGCAACCACAGCAGTGCGCGCCTGATTTTGAATTCGGAGAATGGAGCCACCGCCTGCCGCTCCTGCCGGAAGTACGTGCTCGATGAACTGGAGAAGCGTTCTTCTGTTCGACTCATCCCTCTTTGGCAACCACAAAAACGATTCGATTGCCGTCCGGGTCCAGAATCGTAAGCATCGACTTATTCTTTTCAACAGGAATGTGCAATGCCTTGAGCCGTGCCGTCGCTTGCCGAAGATCGGTGACGCTAAAGAACATCTGAAATGCCGAGCCTGGCCCGTGCTGGACTAACTCGATGCGCAGACCGGATTGGCCGGGAAGCGCGAGCCATGTTTGCCCCTGCGCCAGGGACGGGGAAAGCGAGTCTGCCGGCGCAAATCCCAGCTTCTCGACATAGAACCTTCGCGCCTCCGCAGTGTCTTGCATCTCAATCCCCATGGCCAAAATCTGCTCTGAGACGCGATTCGCCCCCAGGTGCAATCCTTTGTCGTTGGTGTGCTTGGAGCCGGGCATGTACTGCGTGTACTCAATGTTTTGCAGCTCCGGCCCTTCCATCGTGAAGAGCAGATTGCCGGCTCCGGCCTTCCGCACCGCAAGGGGAGCAAGCCCGCGGGAGAGATAGGCTTGATTCAACGCATCAATCCCCGACGACTCGAAACAGACGTGCATGAAGCCGATCGCGTCAGCAGTCTTCATCTGCGGATATAGCTCGATGAACTGGCGGTCGTTCACCTTGATGAACGACTGCGTCGTCTTGCCGTCGCGGCTCATTGCGAAGGCTTCTTCAAAGCCCAGCTTTTCATAAAAAGCACGGGACTTGTCGAGATCAGCTACGCGAATGGCGGCATGGGCGATGCCAGCCAATTCCGTTGATTGAACAGGCGCCGACGCTGCCGATGGAGCCTGAGCCGCGCGGGCCGGCAGGGAAATGATGGACGACGCCGCCAGCAGGCAGCAAAGACCTGTTCCAACCCACTTGAGAAAACTGGGCATGAGCACTACTCCTGTCGGCGAGGGGTTCTACTCGATTAGCAACATTCCCGCCGAACCCCGTCAAGGGGCGCGTTTCAGCAACGAAAAAGTGTACCATGCGAAGTGGGCAGGCGGCAGGGCCGGCATCGCGGCCTGCGCTGAACAAACGCATCTTAGTTTCGCCGGCGTATCCGTTTTCAATTGCGATTCGATGCAGAAGTGTGTTTTTGGAGGGAGCAGGGGTCTTCAGACCCCTGGATACGGGGCATGGATTGAGTGGCCTTCAGGCCCGGGCTTTGTTTCAGCCGCGAACAGATGGCCCAGGGCTAAAGCCCATCGCCTTTGCGCCTGTTTCAGAGGTCTGAAGACCCCTGCTCCCTCCACAAGAACAGCAAAAGCACTGCCGCAACTGTTTCATCGAAGGATTGTCGAGAAGTTGAGATGCGATGGCCCTTCAATGGCCTAAAGGGTCGACAAAGGAGTCAGAGAACCATGGTGACGAGAGCGTTCATTAGCCTGACGGCGGCATTTTTCTTGTTTCAGACCGGCACGGCAAGTGCCCAGCAGCCCTGGCAGCGGTTGCAGAGCCCAACTGCGGCCGAAGTGGCCTCGCTGTGGAAGTCGCCTCCGCCAGAGTACGGCCCTGAGCCGTATTACGGATTGAATGGCCCTGTTAGCATTCCCCAGGTGCAGCGCGACCTGGACACGCTGCAGAAGCTCGGCTACCAGGCCGTCACGGTGCAGGCCGGGTACAACATGCCCTTTGCGTATTTGTCGCCAGAGTACTTCGCCTTCTTTCGCAGCTTCGTGGCCGAGGCCAGACAGCGCAACATGCGCGTGTGGATTGTGGACGATGCCGGCTATCCGAGCGGCTTTGCCGGCGGCAAGTTCAGCTCAGAGAAGCCTGAACTGAGGATGCAGGCGCTTGAAGTGGTGCAGAAGATTCCCGTGGCGGGCGGATCGTTTTGGCACATTGCCGATCTATCCCCAGATGTCGTAAGCGCGGCTGCAGTTGATCAGAATGGGATCGCGATACCTCTGGCCCTGGATAGTAATATGATTCAGTGGACCGCGCCGCCCGGTAACTGGACGGTGCTAATCGTGGATCACGAATTCCGCACTTCGCCGACCCGCTCCGACACCAATCCCCAGCGCGTGAAGGACGGATCGCAATCCCTCGAAGACTATCTCGATCCGGCGGCAACGGAACAGTACCTGCGCTTCACGCACGAGCAGTACAAACAGGCCGTTGGCGACGAATTCGGCAAGACCGTCATGGGCTTCCGGGGCGACGAGCCGGACTACTCCATCAGCGGCTTGCCGTGGACCCCCAAGTTCTTTGAGCGCTTCAAGGAAATCAAGGGCTACGATGTGCAGCCCTACGTCGCGTTGTTCGCGCAGACGGCTTCGCGCCGCGACCCCGGCGTTCCCATCCATCTCACGCCTGAGCAGATTCGCATCGAGGGCGACTACTACGATGTCTTCTCGCAGATGTTTGCCGCGGGTTTCTTCAAGCCGCAGGGAGACTGGTGCGCAGCCAACCATCTGGAATACCAGGTTCACCTGAACCATGAAGAACTGGAGATGGAGCTGACGCGCAGCGAGGGCTCGTTCTTTCGCGACATGCGCGCGGTCGAGGTGCCCGGCATCGACGCCATCTGGCATCAAATATGGAAAGATACGATCTCCGATTTCCCGCGCCTGGCCAGCTCGGTTGCGCATGTGTACGGCAAGCCTCGCGCATTCACCGAGAGCTTTGCCGCGTATCGTCCCGCTCCCGATGTCGAGATGGCCCGCTACATCCTGAATGAGCAGTTTGTGCGCGGCGTCAACCAGATTGAAACGATGTACTTTCCGGCTACGTCTTCAGGTGCGAGACCGCCTTCTGGATACATGGGTGAGCTCGGATTTCCGGAACTGCTGACGTATGTGCGCCGCATGAGTTACTTGATGGCCATGGGCAGGCCCGACGCGACGGTCGCGCTGTTTCTGCCGTCCAGCTCCATGTGGCTGGGCAACGATGCTTCCGATACGGCCTTTGTTTCCACTGAGCGGATGCTGAGCGAACATCAGATCGACTTCGACATCGTGGACGAAGATGCGCTGGCGCACGACCTGAAGGCACTCAAGGGCAGCTTCGAGACCCTGAGCGGCAACCGCTATCGCACGGTCATCCTGCCCGCGCCGCTGGTGATTTCAAACGAAATCCTGACGCGGCTCAAAGCATTCGCGCAAGGCGGTGGCAAAGTCGTCTTTCTTGGCGGCGCGCCAAAGTGGATCGCTAGCCGGACCATCCGCGACGCAGCAGCGGCAACGCCTGCGGACTTCGCATGGTCAACAGTCGTGGACGCGCAGTTGGCGCACACTCCGACGCCGCCCGCTCAGCCGCCCACGGAGCCGCCCGCGCCGCAAGTTGTTCCCAAGGAAGTCATGGCGGCAGTCGATGCCGCAGTGATCGCGCCAACGATCCGCCTCGACGTTCCCGATACCGCTCTCCGTGTGATGAAGCGCAGATGGAAGGATGCCGATGTGTATCTGTTTTTCAATGAGGGCGCCAAGGCGAGCGACAACACGGTAACTCTGATGAGCAAGGGGCGCATCGCGGAAGCATGGGATCCGCAGACCGGGACAGCCGCTGCTGTTCAATCCGCGCGGAAGGGTGGATCTCTTGCCGCGCAATTGAAGCTGGAGCGTTACGAAACGCGAGTTATCGTGGTTCGCTAGGGCGTCAATCGGAGATAGCGGTTTCAGGTGAGCGGCTTGCTCTTGCGCTGGAGTTTGCGGACACCTTCTGGCATGGATCTGGCCAGCCAAGCGGGTCGGCTGCGCAAGCTCCAGCAAGACATGCAGGCTTGCCTGTCGCATTTCAGCCCGCTTCCTGCGCCCATCCGGTGCGGGACAGATTGCAGGGGCTCGCGGTTGGGCACACCGGTTTCTCTTCGGACCGCTTCAAGCGCCGATTGGTCGCGCATCAGGCTATCGCTCATGGCCTTTTGCTTGTCGGCGTTCGCCTTGATCTTGCCGGCCATGGACCTCAAGGTTCTAAGCCGCCCTCCGCGTTAACCACCAATAGGTGATATCCATCACATTACCGCCGATTCGATTGATGCGACTATATCCCAATAGCTCACCTGCCCCAGTCCCAAAGTTCACCGAAGCACGCGATCGACTCGTGATCGACAGAATCCCGGTTTTCCTCCAAGGAGTTAGTTTGTGAAGCTCGACCCGTCCGCATTCGTCGCCGATCCGCAACTCATCCTGGCACTCGGTCAACGAGCAGTCGAACTCCCCTGCGGCGCAGGCCGCGTTCTCTTTCGTCAGGGAGACGCTCCAGCCGGCCTGTACATTCTCTATAAGGGAGAGGTCACCGTCACGATGGATTCCGCCCAGGGCGAAACCATCCTATCGGCCCAGGCAGCCTCCGGTTCCTTGCTGGGCCTTCCCGGACTTATCGGCAATGAGCCTTATAGCTTGACCGCCACGGCTCAAAATGGTGCCGAGGTTAGCTTTGTTCCCCGCGAAGACTTCACTTCGGTCATGCAATCGGACCCCAACTTGGCTCTCAAGGTTCTGCAAGTGCTTGCAGCCGAGGTTCGTTCTGCTCGCCATGCGATTCTCCAGCGCTGAAATTGCCCTTCCGCTCGAAGCCGAACCCGGATTGAAAGGCCCCTCACCTCACAAGTCGCGCGTTTTTCCAGCATTGACGCTCGCGCCTCCGCCCTGAGACACTCTTGCCAATGAAATATCGCGGAAAAGTGGAGTTTGCCGAGGCGCGGGAGATTCGCGAATGCAATACGCGTGTCTACCGGCTCTGCCACTGGCCCATCTGGATATGGGTCTTCTTCTTGACGCCCGGGCCCCTGACCTTCTCGCTCTTTGCCCGCGGATTCCATTGGGGCAACCTGGCTTGGCTGGCTGTGGTCCTGATCGGCACACTGGTCGCACTCCTGCGCGGCCGGCTGCCCGGCGCGGAGCCCCGGCCCTATATCCTCCGCTTCGACGAGGATAGGCCCAATCCACTTTATCGCCGCGTCTGCTACACCTTCGCCTGGAATGCCGCTGTCAACTTTGCCCTGCTCAACCTCGCCGGCCTGGTCGTTGCAGCCTTCACCGGAGTCTGGTACATGAAGCAGATTTACAATTACGCATACTTCCCGCTCTGCGCCGTCATTCTGTTTTTCGGCGCGGCCGGAAAGCTGCCCAGGGTCGGCCCCTCCACAAGGACAGAAGGTACTGAGCGCCGCTACTTCTACGGCACGGTCTGGGCGGTTACCGTTGCGCAAACCGTGCTGCTCGTCCTTTGGAAGGTCCTGCCCCGCACTCAGGCAGCCGACTTGACCAAGCTCCTCATTTATCTTGCCGCGCTCCTCGTCATGGGGCTTCTTTCACAGCGCGGGACGCTCTACCGCACCCGTCCCATCGTCCCCGGCGAGCTCATCGTCTCCGACTGAGACCTCATCGGCTTGTCGTAAAGGCCCTGTCTGCCCCACCGCAGGTGGCACCTGCTAAACTCTCACTCGTCATGCTCCTAGCAAGCATTTTAATCGCAGTCGCCGCTTACCTGCTCGGGTCAATCCCCACGGGATACCTTTTGGTCCGCTTCTTTCGCCACCAGGATATCCGCACGGTAGGAAGCGGCAACATCGGCGCCACCAACGTCCTCCGCTCTGGCGGTAAGGGCTTGGGCGCTGCCACCTTTCTCCTCGATATGTTCAAAGGCTGCTCTGCCGTCTGGCTCGGCGCACTGCTCGGCGCACTGCTCATGCCCGCCGCCCCGGCGCTCACTGCACAGGCCATCGCAGCTCTCTGCGCAGTCCTTGGCCACATGTTCCCCGTCTGGCTAGGCTTTCGCGGAGGAAAGGGCGTCGCCACCGGCTTTGGCGTCTTTCTGGTGGCCGCCCCTCTCGCCGCAATCGCCGCAATCGCCGTATTTGCGCTTGCCCTTCTCGCCAGCCGCTACGTTTCGCTGGCCTCCATCCTCGGTGCAGCCACTTTTCCAGTCTTTGCCTGGCTTCTGGTTCGCGGACCCCGTTCTGCCCTCTTCATCGCCGTGCAGTTTGCCGTCGCCCTGCTGATCGTCGCCAAGCACCACCAGAATGCCAGACGCCTCTTCGCCGGCACGGAATCCCGCTTTGGATCCTCCACTCGAAAGAAAGGAACAGCATGAGCCGCATCGCCGTCCTTGGTTCGGGCGCTTGGGGAACCGCCATTGCTCTCTCGCTTCATCGCCGCGGCGGCCACCGTATCACCCTCTGGGCCCATAGTCCCGAGTTTGCACGGGAGATCGTCGATGCCGGCGAAAACACCACCTTTCTCCCCGGCTTTCCCATTCCCAGCGAAGTCGCCATCACCGGCGATGCTGAGGCCGTCCGCGATGCGGAGATCGTCGTCTCCGTCGTCCCTTCCGAGTTTCTTCGCCCCACGCTCGCTCGCCTGCGCCCCTATCTTCACCCCGCCCAGATCGTGGTTAGCGCAACCAAGGGCATCGAAGATCGCACCTACTTGCGCATGACCCAAGTCATCGCATCCAGCCTTGCCGAATCTGGCCTCGACCTTCCCATTGGCGCCTTCAGCGGCCCCAGTTTCGCGCTGGAAGTAGCACAGGGCCAGCCCACCGCCGTTACTATCGCCTTCGATGATCCCGGCATCGCCGCTCGCATCCAGCTCGAGTTCTCGTCGGAGACTCTCCGCCTTTACACAAGTACCGATGTCATCGGCGTCGAACTTGGCGGAGCACTCAAGAACGTAGTCGCCATCGCCGCAGGCGTCGCCGCGGGCGTCGGTCTCGGCCACAACTCCGCCGCCGCCCTCATCACCCGCGGCATAGCTGAAATCACCCGCCTGGCCGTTGCCTGTGGCGGCCGCCGCGAGACTCTTGCCGGCCTCTCCGGCGTGGGCGACCTGGTGCTCACCTGCACCGGGTCTCTCAGCCGCAACCGTACAGTTGGGCAAGCGCTCGGCCAGGGCCGCGGCCTCTCTGAGATTCTTGAGAGCTTGGGCGGCAAAGTCGCGGAAGGTGTCCTGACCACCCGCGCTGCTCTCGGCCTCGCCCGTCTGCACAAGATGGAAATGCCCATTGCTGAGCAGATGGAACTGATTCTCAACGAAGGCAAGAACCCCCGCGAAGCCATCAAAGACCTGATGCTTCGCCCAGGCAAGGACGAGCACTGACCGCCTGCCCTCGACGAAACGAGCCCGTCTCCAAAAGTCTCAGGCTCGGCGGGCTGAGACAATAACCCCGGCCAATGCCCGGGGAATGCCTTTCAAATTGGAATCCACCGCCCTGGATGCGTGGATCGAGTCCTGGCAATAGGCAGAACCGCAGGACGTGGGATCGCACTGCAACCGATGAGTCTTTGGAATCTGCTCACGGTCTGTGTTATATTTTTCAAGGAACGCCAGAGGTTTCCTCCTCAATCGAGCTTTGCGCAATGGATTCTGTAGCACGGCTCATCCCGATTCCCTGGACGCGTAGCTCAACTGGCAGAGCATTCGGCTCTTAACCGACAGGTTGTAGGTTCGATTCCTACCGCGTCCACCATAAAATCAATAACTTAGCGAACACGAGCAAATCCTCCAACCCCACAGAACCCCACAATAGTTCAAACCGCCACCGACTGCCGTACAGCCTGAGGCTTTTCTTGCGGCATCACCATCTGCACAACCTTTGAGTTTGCCCGTTGCTTGGCTCGCAGGCTGGCGTTGCCGTAGACGTTCATGGTCGTGGCCACGTTGCTGTGCCGCATCAGTTTTTGCTGGACTCCTATCGGGGCCCCCGTTTCGTCGAGCAAAGAGCGGTACGTGTGGCGGAAGACGTGCCAACCGATCCCCTGAAGGCCAATCTTTTCACCTGCAGGTTTCAGAATTTGCTGCTGAATGACACCCGCGTAGTAGCAGCCGCCGGTGATATGCGAAGGGAAGACAAGCCCGCTCGAACGGTCCCCTTTCCAGTCGAGCAGGATTTGAGCAAATGCAGGATCAAGTGGGATGTAATCGTTGGACGCCTCGGTCTTTACTCTTCCGATTCGGCCGTTGACGACACCCTGTTGAACCAACATCGCTCCGGCCTCGAAGTCAATATGCTCCCAGCGGAGGGCCAAAACCTCGGACACCCGCATCCCGGTGCACATCGCGACAATGACCATCGTCCTGTATGGTTCACGGAGCATGGAAACCAACTCCTGAAAATTCTCAGGGGTGAGAATTTGCGGTTTTTTCAGCCGCTTGCTGGTTCCCTTCAGCTTCACCAACTCCATTGGGTTTCGCTGAACGTCCATCAAGCCCCACAGCATGGCCCGCTCGAACAGGAGATGCAGGAGTGCTCCGACATGACCGCGTGTCTTCGGCGACAGGGGCAAGGACTTCAACCATTCAGAGATTTCGAGTGCATTGATTTCCCCCAGTGACTTGCTACCCCATTTGGGCCTGATGTGTTTCTTGAGGTAGCTGCGGTAACCGGCGGCGGTACTCCAGGAAAAGCCGTCCGTGATGGTGGCTTCCCCCGGTGCCTGTCGCAGAATTTGCTCCAGGCGCTCCTCAGTTGAGAATCGGTCGATGACCAATCCCAAGGTTGGCTTGTTGTGCGCTTTGAAGGCTTTCGGATCGTTGATTCGGAGCACGTCCTCTTGCAGACGGACGAGGGCTTTTGTTTCGGTTGGATACTCCAATGCACTGAGCGTTATCTGGCGCATAGGGCTTCCTGGCTCCGCATGGTTGCGAAACCTGTATTCCCAAACCTCAGCTCCAGATTTGCGCCGCACTTTTCGCAGACTTCCTTTTTGATACCGATTGCGCGTGAAATTCAAGATGCTCTCCTGATCACTTCACGCGGAACAGCTGGCTGAAATGATTGTGCTGTGAACGCATCCATGAGGTCAAGTGCGGGCAGGCAGCAGCCCCACACGCGCCCAGCCAGAGAGCATTCTGCCTCAACCTCGCCGGAACCTCCATCGCGTCCAGTTCCCGTTCATGCCGCCGTTGCCGCAAGCATTCGTAACGATGCTGTGCTCGAACAACCAAGGTTTACCTCTTGCTCGGCTGCGGGCACGAGTAGTTGGGAACGGGGGACACCGGCATTGCGCAAGAGCCGGTCATTTGTCCGGCCTCTTCCGACCAACTGGCGAGATCAGAGGCACGGAAGCGCCAGAGCTTGCCGATCCGATACCCGTGGACGCGGCCGATCCGAGCCAGACGTTGCAAGGTCTTCGGGTGGATTCTTACCAGAGCCGCCGCTTGTTCACTATCGAGGAACGGCTCGAATGATTCAAGAGAATGAGGAAAATCAATCATGGTTCCGACGCTCCTATTGCAAAAAATGAATTCGATACTCAGGTATATCTACCCGTGTATGTTCTGGTTTTCTCGCACCGGCAACGCAGGAAGCCGGAGGTTGCGTGGACGGTTATGTCGAGTTTTGAGGGGGAAACGAACGAAGTTCCTCGACATGGTTGCCGCGATCGCCTTCACAGACCTTCTCGAAGATGTGTCGAGAACATTGCCAAAACAACCAATCGATTTCCGCAGGGTGCTCCGATGTTGCAGATAGCCAACCAGGCCAGCACTGCCCGTTACAAAGAAAACCGATGCCATTTCCCTCTCTCCTTACTTAAAGCGTTACGTCTGGTTTCATCTGGAATTGCCCGCGCCTTACTTCAACAGTTGGTGACCCCACCGTGCTCTTACTCGCCACTTTTACTGGAGCGTGTTCCATTGGTAGCGCCAGGTTCTTCAGGTAGGTCGAAAGAGCGTGGATTGTGATTGTGACGCCGTTCTCTTCAAAAACACGGACCAACATCTTCAGCGTGTAGCCGTTCTCTCTCAACTTTTTCAACTGAGGATATACGCCCCGCACGATCTCCCCCATCATGTAGGACTCGGGTTGCGGGGGAGGTACATTCCCTCTCTCATCCAGGCGAGTGCGAAAGACCTCGAATTGTTCTACGGTGAGCGTTTGCGGTTTACGTCGCTCTTTCCCCA
>Ga0302156_10002872_pt1 | contig 13748 bp, 7 predicted proteins | sample I_Bog_N3_2_FD_193503 | JGI IMG/M metagenome (GOLD analysis project Ga0302156, IMG submission 193503) | Peat permafrost microbial communities from Stordalen Mire near Abisko, Sweden - I_Bog_N3_2 | ecosystem: Environmental > Terrestrial > Soil > Wetlands > Peat | place: Sweden: Abisko, Stordalen... | reverse complement strand
ATAATGCAAAAATAGATTGAAAAATTGTGGCGTATATATATTGCTCGATCTGCTACTCTTAAGAAGTAGGGTTAAGAAAGAGAAAGACACAGAGTCGCAACCGGCATCAGCCGCTTGCGGCTTTTGCTTTTAGGCCCACAGAAGGGAGGCCATGGATGCCAAGCCATAACGCTGTTAACTGTTCGCTGTTGCCTGTTAACTGCTTCATTATGAATACTTTGCCGATAAAGTCTCTACCATCAATACTTTGCCCCCGTGGTCACCCGCTAAACTGCTGATTCCAGAGACACTCCAGAAAATAGAAGGAGGGGGTACCCCCTCCTTCTATCGGCTAGTGGATGTCGAACTGCTCCGGATGAAGACTCGGATCGCTCTTCACCAGGATCGTCTTTCCGGAGAGCTCTTCCATGTCCTGCAGCCACTTTCCGCCATTGTTCTTCAGCTGCTTTACGACCTCCGGATGAACGCGGAGCATGATATCTCCCTTCTCCAGATGCTTGTGCATCTTGCGCAGCTCGATGTAGATCTCGTTGCACACAGTGACAGGAGCTTTCGTCATGCCGGTTCCCTGGCAGACGCCGCAGGTGGTGGAAAGCGTCCGCTCCAGCGACTGCTTCACGCGCTTGCGCGTAATTGCAACCAGGCCGAAATCGTTGAACTGCAGGACCTTCGATGGAGCGCGATCGTTCTTCAGCTCCTCTTCGAGCGCAGCCATCACGCGATTGCGGTTCTTGCGCTCATCCATGTCGATGAAGTCGATGATGATGATTCCGCCCAGATCGCGCAGCCGGATCTGACGCACAATCTCCGGAATCGCATCGAGGTTCGTCTTCACGATGGTGTCTTCGAGACGAGCTGTCTTGCCGACGAACTTGCCGGTGTTGATGTCGATGGCTACAAGCGCCTCGGTCTGGTTGATGACGATCGATCCGCCGGACTTGAGCCATACCTTCGAGCGCAACGCCTTGTCGATCTCAGCGCTGATGCCGAACTGCTCAAACAGCGGAGTCTCCTTGCCGTAGAGCTTCACGCGCCGAATCAGGCTCGGCTGGAAGCGCTGCAGGAAGCGCAGAACGCGTTCGTACTCGGCTTCGGTATCGACCCAGATCGCGGAGAAGTTGTCCGTGACCTGATCGCGCAAGACGCGCTCGACCAGGTTCAGGTCGTGGTAGATCAGCGCGGGAGACTTCGAGCTTTCGGAACGCGCTTTGATGTCGGTCCACAGGTTCAGCAGGAAGCGCAAGTCGCTGCGCAACTCCTCCTCGCTTGCGCCGGAAGCCGCGGTGCGGACGATGAATCCGCCTGTTGCTTCGCCACGCTCGCTGAGCAGAATCTCCTTCAGTCTGCGACGTTCGGCATCCGACTCGATCTTGCGGCTCACGCCGACGTGACCAACAGTCGGCATGAAGACCAGGAACCGCCCCGGAAGCGCGATGTGGCTGGTGATTCGCGCGCCCTTCTTGGCGATCGGCTCCTTGGCAATCTGGACCAGCACTTCCTGTCCTGGCTTCAGCAGGTCGCTAATCGCGGGCAGATCACTCGCCTGTACCGAATGACGTCCTCCGCGACGATCATTGGGCCGCGAACTGCTGCCTCCACGACGTTCTCGCGGAGCACGATCTGGACTGCGTTCTGCAGGACGTTCGCTGCTGCGCTCACGGTCGCGACCGCCGCGACGACCGTCTCGCCGCCCGCGTCGACCGCCCTCGCGGTTCGGCCGATTGGCACGATCCGATTCGCCGGAAGTCATATTGCCGCCTTCGTCGATGCTCTTCGCCTCGGAGAACTGGTCCTCTTCAGCTTCGCTCACGTCGCTGGCAGCGATCTCGTCGCCTTCACCGTCTTCAGACGATGTTGCTTCGAGCTCATCCTCTTCGAAGTCCTCTTCGTCGATGTCGAAGTCGTCGTCTTCCTCGTCGAGTTCCACGGGCTCAGGCCGCGTGAGCTCGTCGATGGACATGTCGCGAATCATGCTGCCGAGATCTGCTGCGTGCTCCAGCGCCTCCTCCTCCATCTCCTCGCCGTGGGAAGCCGCACGAACCGTAGGAATCTCGCTGTCTTCGTCGTCCAGCAGTTCTTCCTCGAGCCTCCCGGATCCAGGTGCAAACGTCTGTGGGTCCTCAAACGGAACTGCTGACGATTGCGCCTCGTGCAGGTGAACGGACTGCACCGCAGCTTCATGCTCGATTGGAGCCGCAGGATGTTTCGGAACAATCTCTGCCTCAGGAACTTCGGAGATCATCTCTCCAGTTGCCTGAACCGCTGTAAACGTATGTTCGGGAGCAGCTTCCTCCTCCGCGATAGCGCCTTGGCGGAGCTCGCTCGGACCAGCGGGATCAACACGGTAGGAAGCAGAAGCGTCTTCTCCGGGTTCATATTCGGAGACAGTCTCCTGAAACTCCACCGCTTCCGGAACAGTGTCATTCTCGCGAGCAGAACCGTCTTCATGGAGCGGCAGAACCGTTCCTTCCGGCTCATGCTGCGATGTCACTGCTGGCTGAACCGCTTCTGCAGGGTCGAGTCCGCGCGGACGACCGCTGTATGCCGTTTGAGTATCTCGCTGATCGCGTCTGCCTCGTCCCTGACGATCATCGCGGTCTCTCCGGCGCTCACGGCCGCGATCGTTCGAGTCGCGCGAGGGCTCGCGATGTCGCGAAAGCGTCTCGCCGGGAAGAGTCGCTCCGCCGTCCCAACCGACCAGAGGCTCGATCTCCGTCGAAGGCTTGGCGATCACTAGATTGGCAACTTCGGGCTTCGACGCCGATTCGCCTTCGGAACGGTCTTCTCCTCGGCGATACTTGGACAGCGATTCGCCGGGAAGGATGAACGGCTCTGCTGACGCGCTCAGCTCAACTGGAGCATCTTCAAGAGGTTGTGCTGACGCACGCGAAGTGCTGCGGTCTCGCTCACCGGAGTGACGACCATCGCGTCTGCCGCGATCACCACCGCGACGGCGTTCACCGCGAGGCTCAGTATTGCGTGATACCGGAGCAGCAAACGGCACAGCGGCCTCGTCGGCAACCGGCGCCGTCGCATCCGCAACCTCGGAGGATTCGGCTTGAACTTCGCCGCTTGAACCGCGACCGCGGCGACGGCCGCGGCGACCACGCCATCTGCGGCTTCCATCGGCGTCCTGAGCGCCTTCGCCAACCGGTTCTGTCTCGCTTTCGAGCAGAGGTGCGTCCAATGCGTGCACCTCAACGTTCTCTGCGTGAGGCGTTTCAGTCAAAGCATCCGTTCGAGCGAGTTCGGTCTGACCCTCGCGAGGACGGTCCTCACGACCGTGGCCATCGCGGCGTCCTCGTCCTCCGCGCTCGCGGCGATCATTGCTTCGAGGACGACCTTCGCCGGCTGCAGTCTCGAAGTCCGCTGCGTCGCCTGCTTCTTCCATGAAGTCGGTGATGTAAAGGAACGCGTCGCGTTCCAGCCCGATGTCAACAAAGCTTGATTGCATTCCGGGTAAAACGCGTGTGACGCGTCCGTTGTAGATCGAGCCGGCGAGTGTGTACTCGTTCTCCCGCTCGTAGTAAATCTCAGTGAGTTCGTCCTTCTCGACGATTGCGAGCCGCGTCTCATGCGGCGTGCTTGAGATGTAAATTTCCTTCGACATAGCTCTGCTTTCCGCTAGCTTCGGCTAAAGAGCCGAACGCCAGCTGGCAGAACAGGCGAAGATCGCGCCTCGGGGTTAGATTCCCGAAGCAGCTTCCCTGGAGAGAGACGGGAGTTGAGTCAGAGAAACTGGGCCGAACTTCAGGAGCGAGCACTCGACGCTGCGAGCGACGCTCCCGATTCTCCGTTGATCGCAAACACGCGACCAGGAACGGTTGGTGAAGTTGGAGTTGTCCAGTATCTTCCTGCGCTGTTCGGATGTCTTTCGATCACCCTCGAGCAACTTGAACGCAACGGAGTTTGTGACCAACGCAACCTCAACCTGAGGTGGGGCCGTTAACCGTCCGTTTGCATGCATTCTCAAAACCTGTCCGGCTCGTCGGAAGCTAATCCGCGCCTGGCCGGCCTTTTCAAAATCTTTCTGACTTCTGCTTGGGGGATTTCATCGCGTCCCAGCAGAGTGGTTGAACTTCCGTCCGGCGTGAAACCGAACGTCTGCCTATAGTATGCACCAAAGCCGGGCAACGTGCCTCGGCGCGGCGCCTAATTCACGAAACGGCGCATTCTGATATTCATCACAATTCCCAGCGCGAGGAAGCTGAAGATCACCGATGAACCGCCGTAACTCATCAGCGGCAAAGGGATTCCGGTCACAGGCATCATCCCAACACACATTCCCACGTTGATGGCGATCTGGAAGAGTGTTACTGCCGTGATTCCCATAATGATGAACGTCCCAGGCGGATCGGCAGCAGTCTGCGCGTTCTGGATGAGTCGCACCAGAATCAGGAAGTACAGCATCAGAACGCCGGTTGCGCCCAGAAATCCGTGTTCTTCGCAGAAGGCGGCGAAGATGAAATCGGTATATGGAATGGGCAGAAAGTCGCCTTGCGTCTGTGTGCCTTTGTTGGTGCCCTTGCCCCAAAGACCTCCGGAACCGACGGCGATCTTGGACTGGCGAATCTGATATCCGGAGCCTCGCGGGTCGGTGTCAGGATCGACAAACGCCGTCAATCGCGCCTTCTGGTAAGGCTTCAGGATCTTGCCGCTGCGCCAGACAACACCGCCGATGAGCGCAAAGCCCAGCAGCAGCACGATCGCCTGACGCAGCCGCAGACCGCCGAGGAACAGGCCCGCAACCAGAATCGGAGTGTATGTAAGCGCTGTGCCAAGATCGGGCTGAATCAGCACCAGCAGCATCGGAATGCCGATCAGTGCGAAGGCCTTGAAGATATCGGGCCAGCGCAGACCTCGACCACCGGCGACAACCTCCCAGAAGAACCGCGCTGCTACCAGAATCAGGATGAGCTTTACCCATTCCGACGGCTGGAAGTGAGCTCCACCTCCGAGGTTGATCCAGCGTCGCGCGCCGAGCACTTTCTGACCGACGAGCTTCACCGCGATCAGCGAGATCAAACCAATTCCATAAGCCCAATACGAGATGTCGAGCAGGCGATGATAATCCACCAGCGACATCGCAAACATCAGCACGATGCCGATCGCGAGAAAGAGCATCTGCTTTTGCTGGAAGCCGTGGAACTTGGTCATCGCCGTTGCAGAGCGAATCTCCAGCACGCTGAGCAGCGAGAGCAGCAGCACAAAGCCGAGCAGAACCCAATCGAAATCCCGAAACCGCGCCTGAATCATTGGCTTTCAGTGTAGCGGCAACCAAGCGCTCTGCTGCTGTGGGTCAACCGAGGGGTACCCCCCTACTATTATTTTCTGGAGGGTCTCTGAAATCAGCGGTTTAGCTGATGACCTCGGGGTCAAAGTATTGATCGTAGAGACTTTATCGGCAAAGTATTCATAATGAAGCAGTTAACAGGCAACAGCGAACAGTTAACAGCGTTATGGCTTGGCATCCATGGCCTCCCTTCTGTGGGCCTAAATGCAAAAGCCGCAAGCGGCTGATGCCGGTTGCGACTCTGTGTCTTTCTCTTTCTTAACCCTACTTCTTAAGAGTAGCAGATCGAGCAATATATATACGCCACAATTTTTCAATCTATTTTTGCATTATTTTTCAATGAGTTAGGCGATTTTGGAGGCCGGAGGGGGCTTGACAAGATTTTGGAGATTTGGCGATTCCACCCATTGCCAGCTGTCTGCGAACCCAGGTCTCATCCTTCGCAGGCTCAGTCCTTCGGCAGGCTCAGGACGAGACCCTTCGGCAGGCTCAGGGCAGGCTTCGGGCATCCGATTTTGTGGTGGCCAGGCTTGGCCATCTGTCCGGACCCGCTCAAGGCGTCGACGGCGCAGCCCTGCACGTGCCGTAGTCCTTTTTGAACTGATCCACGACGAAGTGCCGGCTGCCGGTGTGCGTCCTCGTTCCCACCCATGCAGACGATGAAGCCCTGTCGTCATGGATGGGACACCTGGCCGGGAATCACTCCAAGAGCCAGGTGCGGGCGGTCCAATCATCGCTGGCGGTGGCGGCATGCTTGCCATCTGTGGAGACAGAGATACTGTTGACGACCTCGCCGTGCCCCTTGAGTTCCTTGATCGTTTTGCGGGTGTCAAGGTCGTAGATGATCACATCACGGGAAGCGCAGGCAAGCAATTGCTTGTTGGGTGTAAAGACAAAGGAGCAAATGTCCGCTCCTGCGAGTGACTCTGGTGCGAGTGACTCTAACAAGGCCCCCGTGGATGTGTCATACACCAGGAACCCGCCACGGTGAGAGAAGATGGATTGGCGACCGTCGTCCAGGAACAATCCGCGCCGCAGGAACGAGCCCCCGAAGGCATGTAGCGATTGGCCGTTCGCGGTGTCCCACAAGATGGCGGTGCGGCCAATTGAGATCACGCGCCGGGAGTCCGGCGAGAAGGCAACGCTCTGTACACCGTCTTTGTGCCTGAGGCCAAAGAGGCTCCCAAACTTACGGATCTGTTTGCCGGAAGCTGTGTCCCAAAGCCGCACGGTGTTGTCCCCGCTGCCCGAGACCAGCCATGCGCCATCAAGCGAAAACGCCAGATCGAACACGGTGAAACTATGCCCTTGCAGCCGGTGCAGCACGGTGCCTCGATCCACGTCCCAGAGGCGGATGACTCTGTCGGCCCCGGCACTGGCGGCAATCCGGCCATTGGGATGAAAGGCAACGACTTGCACAAAGTCCTTGTGCTCACGGAAGCAGGAGATTTGCTTCCCGGTGTTGAAGTCCCACAGCCGCACGGTGCTGTCCCAGCTACAGGTGAGTACGAGGCGGCCATCCGGCGAGACGGCCGCATCGTTCACGCGTTGCTCGTGTCCGCGCAGAATGTTGGATCCAGGGACGTCCGAAAGGGATTGCAGTGAAATCGGCCCCGGCAGCAGATAGGGAGCAATCTTCGCCGCGCAGTCCGGACACAGGTTCCAGTCAGTTTGGCTTTGGTTGACGAGATCCCTCCATATGCGAAAGCTGTCAACGGGCTGATCTTTGAAGGGACTGTAGCCCTTGTTCTTGACCATGCGCATCTGTTCGGCTGTGATCGTGTTTCCTTCGGCAGGTGTGTTGCAGATATCGCACAGATCCATTTCCATGGAATGGCTCCCTTGCAGAGGGTGACAACATGGTCCTCATTTGGCCTGAAAAGCGCGTGCCCGCCAATCGAAGCGCGAGGCACACATTCCTAACATAGCCGCATTGCGGTCGACAATGTCTGTTTGCTTTCCAGTCAGCTTCGTATAAACCCGCCGAGGTAAAGTTCTGGAGCTCTTGGAGTCATTTCTTGATAGTCTTTTTTGCCAATGGGAATCTTCTCGATATTCCGATCCTCATCGCCAAGCAAGCCGGGCGCCGGTGCCGGCTATGAGGAATGGATGGCGTATGGAAAGCGCGAACTCTTTGCCATGCGGCGGAGGCGCGCGGTGAGAGCATTTAATCGCGCCGCGAGGCTACAACCCCAGGACCCCATTGCGCCGTCCTACTGCAGCTGGGCCGGACGGTTGCTCGACAAATGGGAGTCGGTTCGGGCCGCGAGGGGCTCCGTGTGGCTGGCGGAGCGGGGCAACCTGCCCGTGAAAAGGGCTGAGCCCTACCTGAGTCTGGCGCTGGCCTTGTCGACCGAGCCCTGCACCAACGAGGACTTTGAAGCGGCCTACAGTGCATTTGCCGATGGATTACACCTATCCCTGGCAGACGGGACAGGGGCCGTGTTGTGGGTAGGCTTGTACATGATCTTCTTTGATGTGCAGCGGAACATGATCGTGGACGATGAGGGAATCAATTACAGCTTCAAGATGACGCAGCTGCGCACAGCGGGAGAGAGGCTGCTCTCCGGGGAAACGTTGCTGGCTCAGTTCATGTTTCAGCTGTTCTACGATACCGGTCAGGAACTCCTGGGGATCATGGGGCTCGCTGCGACGCATTGGGTTCTGGGCGACCTGGCACAGGCAAAGAGGTTCGCGGAGATGGCGGTGAAGGAACTGCAAATCCGGGAAGATCGCTCGAAGAAAGAGTACGCTGCGACGCGAGTGATGCAATACTTTTGCCGCGGAGAGGATTGGCCAAGAGGTCATCCGTCGGACGCTCAGCGCGGAATGTAGGGGTCGACGATGCTCTCAAGGACGGGGGAGATGCCGCGCAGTCTGGCGCGGACCTGGGTTGCGTTGAGGCCCATCATGCGCAGGATGCGGATATAGCTCCTAAGGCAGTCGTCGGTATAGGGGTTTTGGTGGCCTGTCTCCTGTTGAAACTCCGCCAGGATGGCGAGCGCGCGGCGCAGATAGGGCTCTGCCCGGTCAGGCTGCCGTGCGTCCGCAATCAGGTTGGCGAGATTGTTGAGCATAATGGCGAGCCGCCAATGGTCCGGGCCGAATGCGGCTTCATCGATCTTCAGGGCGCGGAGGTACAGGGCTTCGGCCTCCTCGGATCGGGACATGGACCGCAGAACGACGGCGAGGGCATTCAGATCGCGGGAGACGTGGGGGTGCTCTGAGCCGAAGACCTTCTCGTCAATCTCGAGGGCGCGCCGGTACAGCGGCTCCGCCTCTGCCGGGCGGCCCCGCATGCGCAGGGTGGTGGCCAGGTTGCCGAGAGCCACGGCCACGCTGGGATGGTCAGGCTCATACGCCTTTTCCAGGATCGCAAGGGAGCGGCGGCCCATGGCCTCCGCCTCTGCCCGCATCGTGGTCTCGCCGAAGTAGGCGGTCAGATTGTTCAGCGCTTCCGCCACCTTGGGGTGATCGAGGCCATAGAGCGTCTCGGCGAGGGCCAGTCCCTGTCGATAGGCCTGCTCTGCTTCGGCGAGCCGGTTGGTCCCGGCAAGCAAACTTCCCAGGTTGGAGAAGGTCAAGCGGAGATCGTCCATGGAGCCACGGTCTTGCCGGCCTTGAAAAATGGCGATGGCGCGGCGCAGCAACGGTTCAGCTTCCGTGATCCTGCCCGTTTCGATGTACAGGGAGGCCAGGTTGTTGAGCGTGGGTGCGACGTGTGTGTCATCGGGGCCAAACCCTCGTTCAAAGAGCTCCAGAGAGCGAAGCAAGTAAGGCTCCGCTTCCGACAAGCGGCCCATGATTTCGAGGACACTGGCGAGGTTGAGAAGATCGCGTGCGACGGCGGAGTCGTTCATGCCGTCTACCTGCTCATCCAGGGCGAGAGCGCGGCGGTAAAGCGCCTCCGCTTCGGCGTAGCGCGCCTTTTCCTGCAAGATGAGGCCTGCCTGATTCATGATGATATTGGTTGGCTCATAGATGTTCCGCGCTTCCGCAAAGCCGACGATGGCGAGCGCGTGAGGCAGCAGCGGATTCAGCACAGACCAGTGACTGACGTCCGTGAAGCCGGAGACGGCGTGCCGTATCCATTGCAGCGTGTGTCCCAGGATGGGCAGCCTTTCGTCCTCCGGCAGGGTGGTTCGAGTTACTTCCTGCACAAGGCGGTGGACGGCGAACGAGCGCATATCACCCACAGGTGTTGCGAACGAATGGTTGTAGAGCTCGGCCAGAGCCTTGAGCCGGACTTCATCTTCTGAGGAATCGAGATAGGGACTTTCGCTGGATTGCAGCAGGGACTCCGGAATCGGATCCGGGGCGAGCCACGACAAGATTCGAAGAAGTTGACGCGCCAACGTGCTGAGGCGGTCAAACGAGGTCTGCCAAGTGACCGCGACACTGCTCGGATACTGCATGGTGCGCTCGTGGAACCACTGCATCACGCGGTCACGGCTCTTCTGCCATTCTTCGAGATAGCTCGCGAAGCTTGATCCGTAGAGGATGATGTAGGCCCCGGCCTGCTCCAGGGCCAGAGCCAGCTGGCCGAGCTCGATGGCCAGCTCGCGGGCACGGGCCGGGTCATCGTCTTGCTGGGTGCGGCCGCGCTCGGTACGCTCCAGCAGAAACTCGGTCGAGGCATCTACGGAAAGTACGTCGAGGGAGAGCGTATCGACTCCCGCCTCCCAGTTGCCGATGCGCGAGGTGATGACCACCTGCCCCGCGAGCGAGAGGCGCGCAAGCAGCTTCTGCACGGCCATCGCAGCCTCTTCGGTATCCACGTTGTCCAGGATGAGGAACCAGCCGGGATGCTGCTTCAGCCACTGCAGCACTGCGGCGACCTGTACCTCCGTCTCCTTGGCGCCCTTTTCAGCGAGATCCAGCACCAGAGACCCGCAGAGCGAGGCGACGTTCTGCTGCAGGCCCTCCGGCGTATCGGCCTGAACGAAGAGCAGCGCGGTATATTCATCGGCATACTTGTGCGCGTATTCGATCGCAGCGCGGGTCTTGCCGATTCCGCCCAGGCCATGCACCGTGGCCGCGGTTGGCTTGGTGATGATCGCCGCGATCTTCAAGTTGTCGCGGTGCTCGCCTCCGGCGAGGGTCTCGCGCAGTTGCGCGAGGAAGTCCTCGCGGCCTTTGAAGAGCGAGCCGATGCTCTTGAATGGCAGGTTGTTGATCTTTTTGTCCGGGCCGATTCCAAGGTCGTAGAAGACTCGCTTGGCGAGGTCGATATGGCCGGAGAACGACTCGCGGTGCTTGCCGCTGTCTTCGATGCGCTGGCGGTGTTCGCGCTGGAGTTGCGCATCCTGCTTGCTCTGCGCGACCGGGAGGGCACAGTCGCGGGGCGTCTCCGGCGTGGCGAAGTAGCAGAAAGTGGAGCGCTGGAACTGCTGCGCGAGGTCGTACTCCCACTGGGTGTAGGAGCGCTCCGGCAGCGGCTGGGGTGCGGGAACGCCGAGGTGCGTGAACATGGTCCGGACGTGCTCCGGTGTCGGGCGGGCTCCGCAGGCGTCGCCTACGAGGTGGATGACCAGATCGCACGCGCGGACGTAGTCGGCCAGTTGGTCCAGCAGTGTGAAGCCGCCCTGCTGGAAGTCCTCCTGTACGCGGACCTCATAAGGACGGCCCTTGAGCGCGCCGAGCTGGTTGGCGAGCTTGAGGCGATAGGAGCGGAACTCCGTGCTGGCGCAGGATAGGAAGACCTTCATTTGCAGCCCCCTCGAACGATGGCCCGGAATCTATGGCAACCAGAGTCTCACAGAGTGATGGGTCATTCGGGGATGGATTTCATCGGTGGAGGTCTATAGATGCTCAGGACATTTAGCCATTCTCCAAAGGGTAAGCGGCCATAGCTATCTTAGAATCAGCGATTTGCCTGCGATTTTTCCGCTGGTGACGCACGTCACAGGATTCGGCTTTGCCGGGTGCTAGGATGGCGCTGTTTCAGGGACCCTGATGCAGCGCGACACCAATGAATCGCCTGTCCGCCGGTCCGAAGGAGCGAAACCCCCTTGGACGCGCTAACCCTGCACCGAATCCACTTCGCGTTTACCGTCACCTACCACTACCTGTTTCCGCAGCTCACCATGGGGCTGGCGCTGCTGATCGTGATTCTGAAGACGATGGCGCTGCGCACCGGCAGCGAGAAGTACAACGTGGCGGCGCGGTTCTGGGCGAAGATCTTCGCCATCAACTTTCTGCTGGGAGTAGTGACCGGCATACCGATGGAGTTCCAGTTCGGCACCAATTGGAGCGAGTTCTCGCGGCGCACGGGCGGCGTGATCGGCCAGCCGCTGGCGATGGAAGGCGTGTTCTCGTTCTTCCTGGAGTCGAGCTTTCTGGGACTGTTCCTCTTCGGAGAGAAGCGGCTCTCGAAGCTGGCGCACTGGGGCGCGGCGTTCCTGGTGTTCGTGGGCTCGTGGATCTCCGGCTTCTTCATCATCGTGACCGACGCGTGGATGCAGCACCCGGTGGCGTACCACCTGCTGCCGAACGGAACATACGAAGTGTCGAGCTTCTGGGGGCTGATGATGAATCCCTGGGCATGGCTGCAGTACGCGCACAACATGTGCGGCGCGGTGGTGACGGCGGCGTTTGTGATGTCGTCGGTGGGCGCGTTGTATCTGCTGCAGGGGCGCGAGGTGCAGTTTGGGCGCATCTTTCTGAAGCTGGGCGTGATCACCGGTGTGATTGCGTGCATCGTGCAGATCTTTCCTACCGGCGATCTGCACGGCAAGTACATGGCGAAGAACCAGCCGATTGCCATTGCGGCGATGGAGGGCCAGTTCCACTCGCAGACGGGCGCGCCGATTGTGCTGATGGGCCAACCGGACGAGGAGGGCCAGAAGATCGACAACCCCATCGCCGTGAATGACGTGCTGAGCTTCCTGATCTACGGCACGACCAAGGCCGAGGTGAAGGGGCTGGACCAGTATCCGAAGGACCTTTGGCCGACGACGCTGCCGCTGCTGTTTTACAGCTACCACATCATGGCGGGGCTGGGCACGTACTTCGTCGCGCTGATGGCGGTGGCGGGGTTTCTGCTCTGGCGTGGCAAGCTCTACACGGCGCGCTGGCTGCTGTGGCCGATTCTGCTGAGCTTTCCGCTGCCCTACATTGCAAACACCGCCGGATGGATGACCGCCGAGATCGGACGGCAGCCGTGGCTGGTCTACAACCTGATTCGCACCTCGGCCGGCTACTCCACGCACATAGGCGCGGGAACCAGCCTGTTCAGCCTGCTGGGATTTCTGGGGATGTACACGGTGCTCTCCATTCTGTGGATTCTGCTGGTGTACCACATCATCGACAAGGGACCCGAGACGGCGGAGACGCTGTCTGAAGGTTCCAGCCTGACCGACGTTTAGGAGGCACGCACCATGGGAGCACTTTGGTATTGGATCGTCGCGGTGATGCTGGCGATGTATGTGGTGTTTGACGGCTTCGACCTGGGCGTGGGCATCCTGATGCCGTTTGTGGCGCGATGCGATGAGGAGCGGCAGCAGGCGCTGCGCTCCGTAGGCCCGGTGTGGGACGGCAATGAAGTGTGGTTGCTGGCCGGCGGCGGAACGCTGTTCTTTGCTTTTCCGCTGGTCTATGCGTCGTCGTTCAGTGGGTTCTACATGCCGCTGATGATCGTGCTGTGGCTGCTGATTCTGCGCGGGCTTTCGATTGAGCTGCGCAGCCACTTTGATGACCCGCTGTGGCGCACGTTCTTCGACGGTCTGCTGGTGTTCTCCAGCGTGCTGCTGGCAATCTTCTTCGGCGCGGCGCTGGCGAATGTGGTGCGCGGCGTCTCGCTGGGCACGGACAACTACTTCTATCTGCCGCTGTGGACCAACTGGCGCACGGGCGCGTTCCCCGGCATCCTGGACTGGTACACGGTGCTGGGCGGCGTGATGGCGCTGCTGGCGCTGTCGCTGCACGGCGCGCTGTATCTATGCCTGAAGACCGAGGGCGATCTGGCACAGCGTTCGCGCGCAGCAGCGGGTTTCTTGTGGCCGATTGTGGCACTGGTAACGGTACTGGCGATTCCTGCCACTGTGCTGGCACGGCCGGACTCGCTAGCGAACTATCACCAGCATCCGGTGGCGTTTCTGTCGCCGGTCTTTGTGGTGGTGAGCCTGGTGGCGATTGTGATCGCACAGCGCAAGCGCGCAGAGCTGGCGGCGTTCCTGGCGTCCTGCCTATACCTGGTAGCGATGCTGTGCGGCGCGGCTGCGGGTCTGTTCCCTGTGCTGCTGCCTTCGACGAATCCGGCTGTGCCTTCGATTACGATTGCGGAGTCCGTTGCCGGGCCGCACACACTGCGTGTGGGCCTGGTGTGGTGGACGTTCGGCACGCTGCTCGCGGTGATGTACTTCTGCATTGTGTATTGGCTTTTCCGTGGCAAGGTCGCAAAGCGCGCCGAGAGCTACGGGCACTAGAGGCTACTGCGCTTCAGGCGTGGCCGGTG
>Ga0302156_10002867_pt1 | contig 13773 bp, 15 predicted proteins | sample I_Bog_N3_2_FD_193503 | JGI IMG/M metagenome (GOLD analysis project Ga0302156, IMG submission 193503) | Peat permafrost microbial communities from Stordalen Mire near Abisko, Sweden - I_Bog_N3_2 | ecosystem: Environmental > Terrestrial > Soil > Wetlands > Peat | place: Sweden: Abisko, Stordalen... | reverse complement strand
ACCCCCAAAATCTCATAACTCATTGAAAAATATGCCAAAAATAGATTGCAAAATCTTGGCGTATATCTATCGTCCGCTCGCTATAATTAAATCAGAGAGTTAAACAAGAGAACTCATCAGGGCTGCAACCGGCACAAGCCGCTTGCGGCTTTTCTTGCGCTCAAAGCTCGCTAGCTCATAGCTCGAAGCTCAACAAGAACCCGCCTTAACTCGGAACTCACCAACTCAGAACTCGTAACTGAACAAAAAACCAGCACCTAACCCCAGGAGAATGAATACTTTGCCGATAAAGTGTCGCAAATCAATACTTTGGCCCCGAGGTCACCCGCTAAACCGCTGATTCCAAAGACCCTCCGGAAAATTATAGTAGGGGGGTCCCCTGCCAAGTAGCGCGTTCCAGTTGCACCAGTTCGTGCCATGCTGCTTCCACCTGCGGCTCGAGTTCGGCGAGGCTACCGTCGTTGTGCAGCACAAGGCACTCCGCAGCGTGTTCCGCAGTCTGATGTTGAACGCGCAGTCGCCGCTTCGCGTCGGCTTCCGCAGCAGAGCGCTCGGCGCTGGAGAGTTTGCGCCCTTGAGCGACTCGCTCCACGAACCGCGCAATCTTGTCGTGCTCAGTAGCTGTGACCAGCAGAATCCGGTCGAAGCGCTCGTTCCACGGCTTCTGGTCCGCGGATGCTCTGGCGCTGAAGAGCAGCGCCGACTCGACGACGGCAATCGTATGCGTCTTCGCCAGCGCTGCGAACTGCTCGGCCTGCGCAGCGATCACCGCAGGATGCACGATAGCGTTCAACTCGGCGATGCGCGGATGCGCTGGGTCGAAGGCCAGCGCAGCGAGCTTGCGGCGGTCGAGCGTCTGGTCCGCTGCGAGCACGTCAGGCCCGAAGTGCGCGACGATCTGGCGGTAAACCTTCTCGCCGGAAGACATCATCGCGCGGGCCATCTCATCGGACGAGAAGACCTTCGCTCCGCGCGCGGCCAGCATCGCCGCGATGGTGGATTTGCCGCTGCCCAGATCACCGGTAAGGCCAACGCGCAGCATCGCGGCTAGCTTCCGGCGCGGCGAAGGCGCGCAGCTTTCACGGTGTTGGACATCAGCATGGCGATGGTCAGCGCGCCAACTCCGCCGGGAACCGGCGTAAACGCGCCCGCAACGGCAAACGCTGCGGGATCGATGTCTCCCACGATGGTCGAGCCTCGCTTGGCAAAGCTCTCGCGCCGCGCTGCATCGTTGGGGAAGAAGCGGTTGAGCTCGGCTTCGGTCTCGATGCGGTTGATGCCCACATCAATCAGAGTCGCACCGGGCCGAACCATCTCTGCGGTGACATATCCTGCTCTGCCGATCGCCGCGACCAGAATGTCGGCCTCGCGCGTCACGCTGGCGAGATCGCGGGTCTTGGAGTGGCAGACTGTGACAGTTGCGGAGGCGTTGATCAGCATCGCTGCGACGGGTTTGCCGACGATGTTCGAGCGCCCCAGCACGACTGCTCGCGCGCCGGCAATGGCAATCCCGCTCCGCCGTAGGATCTCCAGGATTCCCGCTGGTGTGCAAGGCGCGAGCACCTGCTCGTCCGGCGAGCCGTTCAGCAAGCGGCCTGCGTTGATCGGGTGAAAGCCATCAACGTCCTTTGCTGGAGTCACGGCCTCGAGCAGACGCGCAGTGTCCACATGCGCGGGCAGCGGTAGCTGGACGAGAATGCCATCGATAGCGTCGTTGTGGTTGAGCGAGTCGACCAGCGCGAGCAGATCTTCGGTGGTCGCGCTCGCCGCGGGCGTGTGCATCTCGGAGTAGATGCCTAGTTCGGCGCAGGTCTTGACCTTACTGCGCACGTAGATCTGCGAGGCAGGGACCTCGCCGACCAGCACCACAGCGAGTCCAGGCTGATAGCCCTCGCGCTTGGCCGCTGCAACCTGCAAGGCGACTTCGGACTTGATCTCCGCGGCGATGGCAAGGCCATCAAGAGTGCGTGGTGTGGTGGGAACTGAGGTCATCACAGACAGCATAGCGCGTCCCGTTCTGGGCTGACTGAGTCCCATATTGTTGACTGGGCGCAATCTCTCTGGTTCTCTCTGCAACCTGCAGGCTGGATCCGGTTTCTAATCTGACAAGCAGCGCAACAATAGCAAATGCGCAAGGAGCCCGAGATGAGCGATGTACCTGTCATTCCGCAGGGTGACCGCCCGAACGACGACCGGGCTTTCGTAGAGAGGTTCACGCCGACCGATCTGCTGACGCTGCGCAGCGAACTGCTGAGCTCAGGTGTGGATTCCTTCCAGGCTGCGGAGATTGTGACCAACTTCCTCAGCGGCCGAGGTTACGGTGTCTCCTCGCTGGAGGCGCGGACCGCAGCTTCACGGATTGAGGTTCCAGGCTGCACGGCAGAGTGCATTCAGGCCGAACTGGAGCGCGTTGCGCGGGTGATGTGAACTACTGGGTGATTTCGCCTTCAGGCTCGTCGGTGGGCGAGTCGATCTCGGCCTGAAAGCCCTCCAGCATCCGCTCCATGAAGGCAACCGGATCGAGCTCCTTGCGTTGCAGGGATTCGGCATGGACGATGTGCCGCGCCAGATCGGCGAGCACGATTCCCCAGGCGAAGGGATCTTCCCACGTTCCGGAGCGCAGGCTGACGTGCTGGCCCTGTTCGGCGACCCAGACGCGCAGCAGTTCAAACGATGCCTTGTCGCGGGTCGCGGCGGGCGGTGGATCGAGGTACTTGGGACTGGACATACAGCTTGACCTCAAAGGGTTTGCGATGCAGTTCCATCGTACTCTGCTCGTGTTGCGGAACGGCAACTCTCAGCGGGCTGCGAGTGCCGATTCGATGCCCGCGTTGACCTCGGCTTCGGCGAACTCCGCCGCGACGCGAAGGCCGTTCATGATGGCGCGTTCGTTGGAAGAACCATGGCCGACGATGCAGACGCCGCGCACGCCCAGCAGCGGCGCTCCACCGTACTCGGAGTAATCCAGCCGCTTCTTGAAGGCGGCAAAGGCCTTCTGCGAGAGCAGCGCGCCCACTTGCGAGGTCACTGTGGACTTCAGGCTCTCGCGCAGCGACGAGCGCACCAGTTTGGCGAGGCCTTCGCTGGTCTTGAGCGCTACGTTGCCGACGAAGCCGTCGCAGACGATGACGTCCGCATGCCCGTTGTATAGGTCGCGGCCCTCGACGTTGCCCAGGAAGTGAATGGGCAGAGCGCGCAGCAGCGGAAGCGTATCGCGGGTAAGAGTGTTGCCCTTGGAGTCCTCTTCGCCGATGGACAACAGTCCAACCCGCGGATAGGCAATGTGCAGCACGTTGCGGGCATACATGTGGCCCATGACCGCGAACTGGACGAGGTTCTCCGGGTCGCAGTCGACGTTCGCGCCCACGTCGAGCAGAACGCAAGGAAGCCCTGTTGTGGTGGGAAGCACTGTGGCCAGCGCCGGCCGATCCACACCCGCCAGCGAGCCGAGCACCATCTTGGCCGTTGCCATTGCAGCGCCTGTGTTGCCTGCAGTGACAAACCCGGCAGCGCGTCCTTCACGGACCATCTTCAAGCCGACGCGCATGGACGAGTCGCGCTTGGAGCGTACCGCCTGCGCGGCCTTGTCCTCCATGCTGATCCACTCGCTGGCCTGGACGATGAAGATAGGCAGACGTTTGCGCCCCGCATGCAGACGCAGACCTTCACGCAGCTTTGGACGCAGCAACTCTTCCGGCCCGACCAGATGGACGCGCAAACCCAGATGTCGGCTGGCCAGAATGGCGCCGCGAATCTCCGGTTCGGGGGCTTTGTCGGACCCCATGGCATCGAGAACGATGTCGATCGGCATCAGATTTGGGCTGTCACAGGGAAAGGGATGAGACTACGCTGCGTCTTTGACCGCTGTCACGGCGCGGCCTTTGTACTCGCCGCACTTCTTGCAGGCGCGGTGAGGCAGCTTCTTCTCGCCGCAGTTCGGGCAGTTGGAGACGCCGGTTGGCGTCAGGAAGTCGTGGCTGCGGCGCTTGGCGGTCCGTTGCTTGGAATGGCGCCGTTTTGGGTTAGGCATGGTGAACCTCTTGTCTGTGGCCGCGAAGCACAAGGCATCGCCGGACCGAATCTTGGTGGTACTGTCTTACCGAATTGCTAGGCTTTGCCGGTGACTGCGATCCCAGCGAGTACAGCCATGCGGGGATCAATCGGCTTTTCCGTACACTCACAGGATGAGAGATTGCGGTTGATACCGCAGTGCGGGCAAAGTCCCCTGCAGTCCTCCCGGCAGAGCGTCCGTCCGGGCAGAGTCAACAGCACCTGCTCGCGCACGGCGTCCTCCAGCAGCAGGCCGCTCTGTTCATAATACCCGATTTCGGTCTCATCTTCAGTAATAGCGCGCTCTCCGGCCTCAGCATCGACGCCTTCGGGCCGGAAGATGAGGTCAAAGTCGCCCTCCAGGGCTTGCTCGACCGGCTCCAGACAGCGGGCACAGAGTTGCGAAAACCGACCGCTGTAGTGCGCGCGCAGACGGATATCATCCACGAAGTCCTTCGGTCCACGGTGCTCGACGATCAACTCCGCCTGCCCTTTGAGCCGTAGCGGGCCTACCTGACGGATGTCGGGAGCGTAGTCGATAGCGCCTTCGCGAAGGGTCTCGTCGAGCTTGAGGGGTTCATCGACGAGTTGTGCGGGGGCAATGAGCATGAATCAAGCGTAGGGCGTTGAGCGGTGTGCGTCAATGAAACCAGGATGGAAGGAACCATAATGGCTTCATGCAACTGAAGGTCAAGTCAGGAAAACAGCCGGATCGCGGCAATCCCTGCAGCGCCTGCGGCGAGGCAGGCGGAGGTGTTCTCCAGCGTCACGCCGCCCAGCGCCAGTATCGGCGTTCCCTCAGCGGCTCGACAGGCGGACTCCAGCGCCTTCAGCCCGCTGCCGTCGGTGATGCGCTGGTTGGCGATGCGCTTCTCGAAGACCGGTCCAAAGAGGATCAGGTCGGCACCAGCCTTGTGAGCGCGCTTCACCTCGTCCAGCGTATGGCAGGAGATGCTGATGAGCGGCTCGGCAACGCCCTCAGCAGCAAAGACCATGCGGGTCTGCTCCGCCGTCAGTTCCTCGGGATGTGAGGTCAGGTGAACACCCGCCGCGCCGGCTGCAATCGCGACATCGGCCCGGCCATTGATAAGGAGCCGAGTCTGCGCTTCGGGAACCGCGGCGACCTCGCTGAGGATCGTACGCGCGAGGGCGACGAGTTCGCCGGAATTCATCTTTTTTTCACGAAGCTGAACGAAGTCGACGCCGTCAGCAGCCCATCGGCGTGCGCTGCCGATGAGATACGAGCCGCTGGTGATGGCGCAACGAAGCACATAAGCAGTGTAGTTCGCTATGGAGGTTGAGCGAAGAGGCATTGACGAAACCGGGCTATGATAGACATGGTTGGCTCCGCGCCGCTTAGGGAATCTTTACGAGCGGCGTTCCGGGGCGATGATCTTCTCTGGAGACGTACGGAAACGCCTATGGCTAGTGTTTACGACCTGATCGTGATCGGCTCCGGACCCGCGGGCCAGCGTGCTGCAATCTATGGTTCCAAGCTGGGGAAGAAAGTGGCGTTGGTCGAGATGCGGGAGGTGGTCGGCGGTGCCTGTATCAATACTGGGACCATTCCATCGAAGACCATGCGCGAGGCTGTACTGCATCTCTCCGGCTACAACTACAAGTCGATCTACGGCATGAACTACAGGGTGAAAGAGCGCATCACGATGGCCGATCTGGCCTTTCGTGTGCAGCATGTGATCAAGACCGAGATCGACGTGACCGAGGCGCAACTCTCCCGCAACAACATCGAGATGCTGGTCGGCGTGGCGAGCTTTGTGGACGCCAACCATGTGAAGGTGACCAATACCAAGGGCGAAACGGTGTATGAAGCCAAGAATGTGCTGATCGCCACTGGAACCAAGCCGGCGAGTTCTCCGAAGGTCCCTGTCAATGGAACGACGATTGTGAACTCGGACCAGGTTCTGGATATTCCGAATCTGCCCAAGACGATGATTATTGTCGGCGGCGGTGTTATCGGCGTGGAGTACTGTTGCATGTTCGCCGCGCTGGGTGTGCGCGTGACACTGATTGAGCGGCGTCCGCGGCTGCTGGAGTTTGCTGATCAGGAGATCGTTGAGGCACTGAGTTATCACCTCCGCGATGCGCGTGTGACCATGCGCATGGGCGAAGAGGTGGAATCGGTCGAGGAGAGCGAGGGCCTCGTCGTCGCAAACCTGGAGTCCAAGAAGAAGCTGCAAGGGGATGCGCTGCTCTATGCAGTTGGGCGGCAAGGCAACGTGGATGAACTGAACCTCGCCAATGCCGGAGTTGAAGCCGATGCTCGCGGCAGGATTCCCGTGGACAAGGACTTTCGCACTAAGTCGCCGACGGTGTTTGCTGTGGGCGACGTGATTGGGTTTCCTTCACTGGCGTCAGTCTCCATGGAGCAGGGCAGAATCGCCGCGGCGCGTGCGTTTGGTGACGACAGCATCGTCTCCAACCCTAGCTTCTATCCTTACGGCATCTACACCATTCCGGAGATCAGCTTTATCGGCAAGACCGAGGAGCAGCTCACGGAGGAGGACGTTCCCTACGAGGTTGGTGTTGCATACTACCGCGAGATTGCGCGCGGACAAATCCGTGGCGATACAACCGGTCGGTTGAAGATCATCTTCCACCGTGAGACCCACTCGCTGCTGGGTGTTCACATCATCGGAGAAGGCGCCAGCGAGCTGTTGCACATTGGCCAGGCGGTGATGGCTCTGGGCGGCAAGCTGGAGTACTTTGTGGACACAGTCTTCAACTATCCGACGTTAGCGGAGTGTTACAAGGTGGCCGCGTTCAACGGGCTGAACCGTGTCTCCAAGCTCGACTGAAGGGGATCGTTTGACGACCAAGCCTTAACCCAGCTACTTTCACAGACCTGATATGCGCTTTGTGGGCCGATAGTGCATCTGATGAAGGTCGAGGCCAACAGCAGAAAGCCGGAGACATGAGCGAGAGCAAAGCGAATTCCGCGAGCATGAAGACCATCGGCGTGATTTTGGCCGAGCGGCTTTACGCGGGCCTGATTGTGGACCATAAACTCTCCGGGGCTCTGTTGAGTCTTCCACCTCAGTCCGTGGCGCAGGACGCCGAGGACGACAACTCCATGGTGGAGATGCCCGCCGAAGAGGTGTTCGCGTCCATCTGCAAGCTGGTTCTGCAAGCGGCAAAGGGACACGAGGATTCCATCCAGGCCGTTGGCGTAGCTGTTCCGGGACTGGTTCGTGGAGGCGTGGTGGAAGAGGCTCCGAACCTGCCGCAACTGAAGGGCGCGCGTGTGAAGGACAAGATCACCGAGGCGCTCGCAGCGCAGGGAATGACCGCGAAGGTGAACGTGCTGAACGATGCCGACGCTGTGGCCGCGGGTTTGGCCAGTCAGCACGGCAAGCTGGACAGCTTCATCCGCGTCTGGACCATCGGAACAGGCATCGGTTATGGCGTGTATCCCTTCAGCGAAGGCGTCTGGGAAGGCGGTCACAGCGTCATCACTCTGGACGACAAGGAGAACTTCTGCGGCTGCGGCGGTCGCGGACACCTGGAAGGCATCATGGGACACCGCGCGATGCGGCTGCGGTTCCTCGATATGGAGCCTGAAGAGGTCTTCGAGGCGGCCAATCGCGCCAAGCCAGATCCGCGCTGCCTGGAGTTCAAGCGTCTGTGGCACAAGGCGCTGGCTGCCGCGACGGCGACTTCCATCCACTTCCGCGGCGCGGGGAAGTTCTTCCTCACCGGCTACAACGTACGCTTCCTTGACCTGAATATGCTGAAGGACTATCTGCACCAGATGGTGAAGATGAGTCCGCTGCAGAGCTATGCGCTGGAGGCCGTAGAAGACGACGAGACCGTGCGCGTTGTGGGAGCGGCTGTCGCTGCGGAGCAGGCCATCGGGCGCTAATTATTGCTGACACTTCGGGCAATAGATCGTGGTTCTTCCGCCGACAATTACCTTACGCAGCAGTGTCTTACAGACCTTGCACAGCTCTCCGGCGCGGCCGTAGACCATGTGTTCGAGCTGGAAGAAGCCTCGGATTCCGTCCGCATCGACATAGTCCGAGACCGACGATCCGCCCAGCTTGATCGCCTTAGCGAGGACCTTCTGTAGCGCCGCATGCAGGCGCGTGAGTTCTGCACGGGTCAATCTTCCAGCGCTTCGCCGCGGGCGGATTCCGGCGCGGAAGAGGCTCTCATCGGCGTAGATGTTGCCGACTCCGTGCAGAATCGACTGGTTCAGCAGAGCGGCCTTGATGGCGAGCTTGCGGCCACGGAACAGCGCCGCAAAGTCCTCCGCGAAGATCGTCGTCGGCTCTGCTCCTGGACCGAGATACGTCTCGGCGGCGATGGAGAGACGGCCGAAGCGGCGCGGATCGACGAAGCGCAGCTCGCGTCCATCCGCCAGCGAGAGGACAGCATGCGTGTGCGGAGGCAAGGGGACTTCTGCCTGCGAGACCAGCAAGCGGCCTGTCATCCCGAGATGGATGAGGAACTGCGCGTCCAGCTTGCGGCCTGAGCCGCGCGCAACGTCCATCACGATGGTCTTGCCGACGCGGTGGACGCGCAGGATGCGCGAGCCGGTGAGGGTCGCGGCGATCTCGCTCTCCGGTGACTTGAAGGTCTGCGGTTTGCCGCTGGTCCAGACGCTGACGATGCGCTGGCCGCGGACGCGTGCGTCTACGCCGTTGGCGACGGTTTCGACCTCAGGGAGTTCAGGCACGCTCTTGAGGATAAGCGAAGCGATACACTGTGCGCGGAGCTCGCGCCCAGGCTCCAACCTGTAACTTCAGGCCGGAACGACCGTTCGGAGACCCTCGCCTCGATGAGCACCTTGCCGCGTATCCTCAAGAACCTCGGAGCGATTCTGACCGGGCGATTGCTCTCCATCCTGCAGCAGTTGGTGTTGCCGCCGATCTTCATCCATCTCTATGGGCTCGCGGGCTTCGGCGAGTGGATTGTGCTCTCCGGCGCGATTTCAGCGCTCGGGTTCCTGAACTTCGGCGTGCAGACGTACATGAACCAGGACCTCGCGGTGCGCTATCAGCGTGGCGAGATGGAAGGTTATCGCATTCGCCAGTCGACCGCGATGCGCCTGCTGCTGGGCATCGTGGTGGTTGCGGCGGTTTTGTGCCTGTGCTTCTTCGTCATTCCCTTTGACACGCTGCTGCGGCTCGATCTGCCTCGTTCCGTGGTGCAGATGACGCTGTATCTGCTGGCACTGGAGCTGCTGTTCACCATCCTGTTCGGCTATCTCGGCGGAATCTTCATGGTCGTCGCGATGGCGTATCGCGGCAGCCAATGGAACAACATACAGGCGTTGCTGAGCACCATTGGATTGCTGATCGGCGTTGTGCTGCACCTTAGCTTTCCGGCGCTGGCGGCGATTCAGCTGGTCTGTCTGCTGGTCTGCCTGATGGGCGTGCTGATCGACCTGCGCCGGACAACGCCACAGCTTTCCCTTACGCTGCGCTACTGGGATGGAGCTGCGATTCCGGGAATCCTCAAGGCCAGCGGTTACTTCGGCATGATCATGATGTCGACCTTTCTGGCGTACGAAGCGCCGTTGCTGATACTGCAGCGGGTTGTGGGTCCGATTGCGGTGACAGGCTTTACGCTGATGCGGACGATATTCTCCATGGCGAGGCAACTGCTCTCGATGGTCACGCAGTCCATGGGCGCGGAAATTACCAACCTCTTCGGCCGCAACGACTGGCCTGCGCTGGTGAAGCTCTACGAGATCTCCGAGCGCGTGGTCTTCTTCCTGATTGCGCTGGTGAACCTCGCTGTGCTGATGCTTTCGCCGGTGCTGATTACGCTGTGGGTCGCACATCACGGCGCTCACCACCACGGCGTGAGCACGCTGTTCGCGGTTACGCCTTACGTGCTCAGTTCGGCACTTTCCATGGTCATCAGCCTGAAGGAGCACAAATTCCAGTTCCAGTTCTCCACCAACACGCACATCGAGCTGGCGCGAACCATGTTCGCGAGCTATGTGGTGATGGTGCTGGTTTCGGTGGGTGCAATCCACTATGCGGGCGTTGTCGGGTTTCTGTGGACATGGCTCGCAGCGGAGACGTTGCAGCTGGTTCGGCTCATCGGGATGAACCGCAAGCTGTTCGCGCCTATGCATACGATTGAGACGGCGAGCATTCTGCGGCTCGTGCTGCTGTGCGGCGCTGGATTGCTCGCGGCAGTCGTGCTGCTGCCGCACAGCGCGACGCTTTCGCTGCCGATACAGACTGCGATCGCTGTGATTGTCTCGGTTGTTGTCGGCGTGATCGCGTGGAAACTGTTCCGCGTTCGCGAGGTCTACGCGAACATGATGGAGCGATTCGGGCGGCGATTCGCCTAGCGCCGTTGGACCCACCCCCTACTCTTATTTTCCGGAGGGTCTTTGGAATCAGCGGTTTAGCGGGTGACCCCGGGGGTAAAGTATTGGTTCGAGAGACTTTATCGGCAAAGTATTCATTCTCCTGGGGTTAGGTGCCGGTTTCTGTTCAGTTAAGAGTTCTGCGTTGGTGAGTTGCGAGTTAAGGCGGGTCTCTATTGAGCTTCGAGGCAAAGCAAAAGGCCACAATCGGCTTGTGCCGTTTGCAGCCCTGGGAACTTCTCTTTCTTGACCCTATAAGTTAATTCTAGCAAACCCGCGGTAATACTACGCCAAGATTTATCAAGAAATAACTCACATATTATTCAATGAGTTAGGCGATTTTGGGGGTCGCAGGGGGCTTGACAGGATTTCGCCCGATTGAAGGATGCGGGGGCGGAAGCGGGTGCATCCAACCCGGGAGAGGAGGTCCAGCGATGCGCGCTGCCATCTTTGATACGTCGAATGCGGCGAAGGGCCGGTACCTGACTTTGGCCGACGCCCCAAAGCCCGACCTTCTCCCGGGATATGTCCTGCTTAAGGTCATAGCCTGCGGGGTGTGCCGCACCGACCTGCACATTGTGGAGGGGGACCTGCCCGTGCTGCGGCCGCGGCTGATTCCCGGCCACCAGATCGTCGGCGAGATCGTCGACGGCGCGACTGCCGAGCTGCCGGTGGGGGCGCGGGTGGGCGTCTCCTGGATGGGCGGCACCGACGGCACCTGCTGGTTCTGCACCCACGCGATGGAGAACCTGTGCGACCACCCGACCTTCACCGGCTACAGCGTCGACGGCGGGTATGCGGAGTTCGCTCTGGCGCGGGCGGACTTTGTCTATCCGCTGCCGACCGGCCTGGACGACGAGCATGTGGCGCCGCTGCTGTGCGCGGGCATCATCGGCTTCCGCAGCCTGCGCGTGGCGGGCGTGCAGCCGGGCGAGCGCGTGGGGCTCTTCGGCTTTGGCAGTTCAGCGGCGCTGGCGATCCAGGTCTTGCAGCATTGGAAGTGCGAGGTCTACGTGGTGACGCGCGGCGAGCAACACCGCAAGACAGCGGAGTCGCTGGGAGCCAAGTGGGTGGGCGATGAGAATGCGCGGCCTCCGATGACGCTGGACCGTGCGGTGACCTTCGCCCCCGCAGGCAAGGTAGTAGTGGACGCGCTGAGCAGCCTGCGCAAGGGCGGCGTGGTGGCGATTAACGCAATTCACCTGGACCAGATGCCTGCCTTCGACTACGACAAACTGCTGTGGGGCGAGCGCCAGATTCGGAGCGTCGCGAATATGACGCGGGACGACGCGCGGGATTTTCTAAAGGTGGCCAGTGAGTTGAAGATCCGTCCGAAGGTGACGGCGTTCTCGCTGGAGGATGCGAATGCGGCGTTGCTCGCGGTTAAAGATGAGACTGCGGACGGGTCGGCGGTGATTGTGCTGTAGGGGTGGTTCGGGGTTCTTGAAGAGTTAAGAGTTTCGAGTGTGTGAGTTTTGAGTTTTAACTCGTGACTCACAAACTCATTACTCTAAACTCTACAAAACCCAAGCTGAGCGGCACAAGGAGGCCCGATGCAGGACTTTCGCAATTTGGACGTATGGAAAAAAGCACATAACTTCACCTTGAAGATTTATCAAGTGACAGAGACTTTCCCGAAGATTGAGACCTTTGGCTTGGCGGCCATGTTGCGGAAGGGTTCGTCGCAAATTGCCATGAAGATTGCGGAGGGCTGTGGACAAGGCACTGACGGCGCACTGGCTAGCTGCCTCAAACAGGCCAGAGGGATGGGCGTCGAGGTCGAATATCAACTCCTGCTCTCCCGCGACCTTCAGTTCATCGAGGCCGAGAGCTATCAAGTGTTGCAGGATCAATTGATTGAAGTCCGCCGCATGCTCTCCGGGCTGATGAAAGCGGTGCCTGTCTGATATCCTGAAGGTCATAATTCAAGGAGACAAACGTGCCCACAGCAACACTGGAACAGGTAACAACCGACTACAAGGTAGCCGACATTGGACTGGCCGATTGGGGCCGCAAGGAGCTGACTATCGCCGAGGCCGAGATGCCCGGTTTGATGTCCATCCGGCGCAAGTATGCCGCCGCCAAGCCGCTCAAGGGCGTGCGCATCACCGGCTCGCTGCATATGACCATCCAGACCGGCGTGCTGATCGAGACGCTCGTCGAGCTCGGCGCAACCGTCCGCTGGGCAAGCTGCAATATCTTCTCCACGCAGGACCACGCTGCCGCGGCGATCGCTGCGGCCGGCGTTCCCGTCTTCGCCTGGAAGGGCGAGACGCTGGAGGAGTACTGGTGGTGCACCGACCAGGCGCTGAAGCATGAGGGCGGCCTCGGCCCGCAGCTCGTCGTTGACGACGGCGGCGACGTAACGCTGCTCATCCACAAGGGCTTTGAGCTGGAGAACGGCGACCGCAGCTTCGTCGACGGCAAGGCCGGCTCGCTGGAAGAGGAAGTGATCCAAAAGCTGTTGAAGAAGGTGCTGGCCGAAGAGCCGCAGCGCTGGCACAAGGTCGCGAAGGACTGGCGCGGCGTTTCGGAAGAAACCACCACCGGTGTTCACCGCCTCTACAAGATGATGGAGCAGGGCAAGCTGCTGGTGCCGGCCATCAACGTGAATGACTCGGTGACCAAGAGCAAGTTTGACAACCTCTACGGCTGCCGCGAGTCGCTGGTGGACGGCATCAAGCGCGCGACCGACGTGATGGTTGCGGGCAAGGTCGCTGTCGTCTGCGGATACGGCGATGTGGGTAAGGGCTCGGCGGCGTCGCTGCGCGGGCTGGGAGCGCGCGTGATCGTGACCGAGATTGACCCCATCAACGCGCTCCAGGCCGCGATGGAAGGCTACGAGGTCACCACCATCGAAGAGACGCTCGGCCGCGGCGACATCTACGTCACCTGCACCGGCAACCTGGACATCATCACCTTCGAGCACATGAAGCAGATGAAGGACCAGGCGATTATCTGCAACATCGGCCACTTCGACAACGAGATCCAGATGGCGGAGCTCGACGGCGCGAAGGACGTGAAGAAGCTGAACATCAAGCCGCAGGTCGATCAGTACACCTTCCCCGGCGGACACTCGATCTTCGTGCTCGCCGAAGGCCGCCTGGTGAACCTGGGCTGCGCGACGGGCCATCCGAGCTTTGTGATGTCCAACAGCTTCAGCAACCAGACGCTGGCGCAGCTGGACCTGTGGGCCAACAAGGACACTTACAAGGTCGGCGTCTACGTTCTGCCCAAGAAGCTGGATGAAGAGGTCGCGCGCCTCCACCTGGAGAAGATCGGCGTGAAGCTGACCACGCTCTCCAAAAAGCAGGCCGACTACCTGAGCGTTCCCGTCGAGGGACCGTACAAGGCGGAGAGCTATAGGTACTAGTTAA
>Ga0302156_10002861_pt1 | contig 13785 bp, 12 predicted proteins | sample I_Bog_N3_2_FD_193503 | JGI IMG/M metagenome (GOLD analysis project Ga0302156, IMG submission 193503) | Peat permafrost microbial communities from Stordalen Mire near Abisko, Sweden - I_Bog_N3_2 | ecosystem: Environmental > Terrestrial > Soil > Wetlands > Peat | place: Sweden: Abisko, Stordalen... | reverse complement strand
CCCACTGGCGCGTCTCTCCTTATCGACACCGGCTGGCCCACGCCCGATAGCCGCGACGCCGCCCGCATCCAGTTGGCGATGAACGACGCAGGCATCGTCCGCATCGATCACCTGCTGGTAACGCACTTTCACCACGATCACGTCGGCGGTGTGCCGGAGCTGGCCGCCCGCGTCCACATCGGCGAGTTCCTCGACCACGGCCTCAACCGCGAAGACTCCGACATCACCCGCACCGACTACGCCGCATACCTCAAAGCCATTGAAGGCAAGCCGCGCCGCATCGTTCATCCCGGCGACACCATCTCCATCCCCGGCCTCACCACCATCGTCCTCACCGCGGACGGCGACCACATCGCCTCGATTCCCGGCATCCAGCCGGCCCCCAACCCCTGGTGCGCCACCGAGCCCAAATGGAATCTCGACGATACCGAGAATCCCCGTTCCGCCGGAGTGCTGATCACCTTCGGCAGTTTCCGCTTCCTCGATCTTGGCGACCTCACCAAGGCCAAGGAGATCCCCCTGGTTTGCCCCGCCAATCCCATCGGCACAGTCGATCTTTATCTGGTTGACCATCATGGCATGAACCTGTCCAACGCGCGCGCTTTTGTCAACGCGATCCACCCCCGCGTAGCCATCATGGACAACGGCGCTCACAAGGCGGGCAGCCCCGAAGCATGGCAGACCGTCCATGAGAGCCCCGGCCTTGAAGATCTTTGGATGCTGCACACCGCCGAGGGCTCCGACGCCGCCCACAACAGCTCCGATCCCTTGATCGCCAACTTGAAGGGCGGCACTGATGGCGCATGGATCAAGGTCGCCGCCTCGCCCAATGGCAGCTTCTCCGTCACCAACGCCCGCACTGGCCAAACCAAGGAGTACCCGCACAAGTAGGGTGCATAGTCGGTTGGCCGAGGCCTGCCACTCCGAAAATGAACGGGTGCCCCAGGTCCCGCGTTTGGGACCTGGGAGACAAAGAATCCAAAGCCGCTGCCACTGCAATTGCACTATCCGCATGACAAAGCGAATCGGCATCCATCTGGGCACGGCGGGCGGGGCGTCAAGCGCCGTCGAGCGCGCGCGGGAGATTGGCGCAAACACCTTTCAGATATTCTCGCCCAGCCTGCGCATGTGGCGCGCGACTCAACGTCTTCGCCAAGAGGCCGCGGCGCTGCGGATTGTCAGGTCAGGGTTGAATCCCTGACCTGCCAGACGCGCCGTTGCAGAGCTTGGCCTTGGTGGCTTGTTGTGGGTTGTAGCGCTGAAAACTACTTGGCGGGGACGACCATGTCCTGAAGGAAATACAGGTCGGTCGATTCGATGGTGCGCAGCTTCTCAAAGTTCTCGAGGGTGGTGCCGATCTCCATATCGGGGTGGGCCTTCTTGAAATGCTCTCCGATCTGGCTCTGTCCCTTGAAGACGGAATCCCACGTGGGATAGACATCGACGGTTACGCCCTGGAACTTCATGTCGGTGCCGCCGGGGAGCAACTGCACATTGACCGACCAGCCGCTGGAGAGGCCGTCTTTGACGAGGGACTCGGCGATCGGCTGCCAGACCTTCTTCTCGTAGGCCAGCCAATCGGGGACGTTCGCGACTTTCATGTAATTGACCATGAAGTAGTCGCCCTTTTTGGCGCCGCCGACAAAGAACTGGTTCTGAAAGAGGTTGCTTGAAACCAGTTCGGTGAGCGAGTTGCGGCGGTCGACAAACTCCTGCGCGCTGCTGGCGATGCCAGCCTTCTTGAGTACGGCGGCCAAGCCGTCCATATCCATTGGCTCGGGGGGCGTGCCGGGGTACATGGTCACGCTCAGGTAGTCGCACTCAGCCGACTTTCCCGCTGGATAAACGGTGTGCAGCAGATACCAGATGGAGACTGCGCCGGAGTCTGCCCTGGCCTGAGCAAACTTGTGCAGGTCTTCGGCGGCGAACTTGCGGAAGTCGGCGCCCTTGTCTGGCCTGACTTTGATACAGGCAACGGTGTGAAAACCGCTCTGAGGCTGCTGGGCAACCAGAGAGACACAACTTGCCGCGGCGATTGCGACAAGGGAAAGCGTGCGGGAAAGATACATTCAAACCTCCAATTAGGGCCTCAGACTTGCCGAGGGGGGAAGAGTATGGCTTGTCGTCTGGGGGCCCATGTGAAGCTATAACAGTCACATACGGGGATGTAAAGGCTATTCTTGCGCCGCGATTTGTAGCGGGAAACGCATAGAAGATTGGGCGCATTCATTCGTTCAATGGGTGATTAGTTGCGGAGCCAGACATTGATTTCAGCGGCGTTCTTTCGGGACAGTTACAAGCCGAATTGGGGTTAGGAGTTCGGAAGAGCGATTTCACCGTGGACGGAAGCGCGCGTACAATGTCGGCATGAAGCAATCGACGGAAGCTGTTGCACGGGCGTTTGTGCAGGCCATCAACCGGCATGAGGTGGAGGCTCTCGGGGCGCTGATGGCGCAGGGGCACCGGTTTGTCGATTCGATGGGGCAGGTTGTCGAAGGACGGGAAAATGTGAAGATGGCGTGGGGCGGATACCTTCGCATGGTTCCGGATTACGCCCTCTCGGTGGAGGAGACAATCTGCGATGGGCCGGTGGCGATCATGCTAGGGGCGGCCAAAGGCACCTACACGCCCGATGGCTGGTTGAAGGCGGAAAACCGCTGGGAGACGCCAGCGGCGTTCCGAGCCTTGATCAAGGATGGCAAGGTGGCGGAGTGGAGAGTGTACGCCGATAATGAGCCAATGCGGCAGCGCATGAGGAAGAGCAAGTAGATATTCCCCGCCAGAGTCTGAGGCTTTACATTGTGCGCCGCTCAAAGCGGATTGCCGGGTGTGGGCAAGACGGCGATTGCCGGCTCAGCGAATCCAATCCCGCTTATTCGAGATGCTTGGCTCGAAGTCAATCCGCGCGCTGGTGTCCCTGCGATTGAAATCGAGGCCGAGTGCTCAGACGCCGGCGATGATCGATGCCGCGTGGAAACTCGAGTCTCGGATGTTTCTGGATTGCAACTGCCTGCATGGGATGAAGTGCACTTCCGAGAGTACGCTCCGTGGAATCGCGAACGTCTCGTCATCGATACGGCCAGCACGACATTGGACTAGAACGTGGAGATCGTTCGAGAGGCCCTGCGAGAGCGGCTGTCCGGTTGCGCGTCCTGACGTTGGGGAAACTCGCCTCGACCACCAGTCGCTCTGGATTCTGGTATCGTTCCAGTAAACGAGTACCCCATCCTATGAGTCGAACGAAATCTCAGCGCGTGTACTTTAAATGCGCCTTGCTCCAACGCTGTTGCTTGAGGATGATTGCTCTATCCGTTTGTTTTTGCGCACCGTTCTCAGCTGCGGGGCAGGAAAAACCGGCTCAAAACCCTCCTGTGCAGGCTCCTGGTCCGTCCGCGCCAAAGCCTCCTGATATATCCAAAGAAGGCCTGGTCCTGGAGAAGGTCTATACGAAAGTTCGCATGGAGGCTGACGGCACCGGCACCCGCGAGTCAACATCGAGGGTTCGCGTTCTTGCCGATTCCGGCGTAAAGCAGATGGCCGTGCTCTCCTTCACTTACACGGCATCGAACCAGCAGGTAGATATCGGCTACGTTCGCGTCATCAAGCCGGATGGCCGCGTTGTAGTCACGCCCGATTACAACGTCCAGGATATGCCTGCCGATGTAACTCGAGAGGCGCCTATGTACTCTGACATTCATCAGAAGCATGTGGCCGTGAAGGGTCTGGGTGTGGGCGACATACTCGAATCCCAGGTGACGCTTCGCACACTCAAGCCTGAAGTTCCAGGTCAGTTCTGGCTGGAGTACCCCTTTGAAAAGAATCTCATTGTTCTCGATGAACAGCTCGATCTCGACCTGCCTGCCGACAAAGCTGCTACCGTCGCGAGCGCAGATGTTCAGCCAATCGTTACCACCGCCGCAGGCCGCAAGCTCTACCACTGGGCCAGCTCGAATCTTGCGCGGCCCGATCCCGATGCACCGCCCAAATCAACCAAGCACTGGAAGCCGTCGGTTCAGGTAACCACTTTCAGCAGTTGGGAGCAGATTGGCGCATGGTATCAATCGCTGCAGCGCGAGCCGCTCGCAGTCACTCCGGCTATTCAGGCCAAGGCTGACTTACTGACCAAAGGGCTTGCCACGGACGAGGACAAGGTCCGCGCTATTTTCAACGATGTCGCGCTGCACATCCACTACGTGGGCCTTTCTTTCGGCATCGGGCGCTATCAGCCACACCCAGCAGATGATGTGCTCTCCAACGAATACGGTGATTGCAAAGACAAGCACACCTTGCTAGCCTCACTGCTTAAAGCCGCCGGTATCGAGGCCTGGCCAGTATTGATCTCCAGCAAGAGGTCACTCGACCCAGCCACGCCCTCGCCATCCCAGTTTAACCATGTCATCACGCTAGTTTCACTCTCTGGCAAGCTGCTCTGGATGGACACAACTGCTGAGGTTGCTCCGATGGGTGTTCTGCTGGCCTCCGTTCGCGACAAACAAGGATTAGTGATTCCAGTTGACCAACCAGCGCACCTTGAGCGCACACCGAGTAACCCGCCCACACTAGGGGAATTCCAATTTCTCTGCCGTGGACAGCTCGACGAGCAGGGCCACTTCACCGGCCACATCGATGAAACTCTACATGGAGACGCTGAGTTTCTCTTGCGTCGCGCCTTCCGCAGTACACCCGAGGCTCAGTGGAAGGAGTTGCTGCAACGCATCCTGCACGGGCAAAGCTTTGGTGGCGAAATCAGCGGGCAAACGATTGGTCTTCCAGAAGAATTAGACAAACCCTTTCATTGGGAGACGGATTACTCGCGTGAAAAGTACTTCCAATGGAAGGACGAGGATAGTTCGCATTGGGTGGATGCGCCAACGCCACCGATGGGCGGCGAACTACTACCAGGCATCAAGCAGATAAAACCAGGGGATGAAGTTGATCTGGGAGAATTGGGTCGCAATGTCTATGACTCAACGATGACCCTGCCAAAAGACTGGGTGATTACCCTCCAGCCGAATATTGACGTAGTGGAAGATTGGGCCGAGTACCATTCACAATACAGTTTCAGGGACGGCGCATTGCACGTCATACGCACCATGCTTGTAAAGAAAAATCATGTGCCGGATTCGGATTGGGAAAAGTACTTGGCTTTCCGGCGCGCGTTATACACGGACGAGAATCATTTGTCCTTAATTGAGCCTCAGGCAAATGCCAAGCGTAAACGCCATTGAACTTAGGAAGGCAAAAGTTTTACGCGTTGATCCCCATTCCCTCCACGGCGCCATAGGCATCCAACAGGCTCTCAGCCAGCGTAGGATGGGCGTGGATGGCGAACATCATTTCTTCCACCGTGCCTTCCAGCTCCATCACGGCGACGGCCTCGGCGATCAGCTCTGTGGCTTGCGGGCCGAGGATGTGTACGCCGAGAATCTCGCCATACTTGGCGTCGGAGACGATCTTCACGAAGCCGTCGTGATTGCCAAGAATCGTAGCCTTGGAGTTGCCCGCAAACGGGAATTTGCCCACCTTGACCGTGAAGCCCTTTTCCTTGGCCTGCGCCTCGGTCAGACCAACCGAACCGATCTGCGGCTCGGTATAGGTGCAGCCGGGGATGCGGTCGCGCCGTATGGGCCGAAACTTTTTGCCGGCAATTTTAGCAACGGCAATCATCCCGGCCATGGATCCCACGTGGGCCAGCTGTGGCAGGCCGGCTACGATGTCGCCTATGGCAAAGATCCCCGGCTCCGCCGTCTCCTGCGCTTCATTGACTTTGACAAGCCCGCGCTCCAGCTCGATCCTGGTCTTCTCCGCGCCGATATTTTCTGTCAGTCCAGCGCGGCCCACGGCCACCAGCACCTTCTCGGCTTCTTTCACCTGCGTCCTGCCGTTCGAGTCGGTAAACGTCACCTTCACGCCGCTCTCGGTTTTCTCAACACTCTCCACTTTCGCGCCGGTGTTCACGTCGATGCCGCGCTTCTTGTAGAGCCGCTGTATTTCCTTGGAAATCTCCTCGTCTTCCACCGGAACCAGGCGCGGCAGAAACTCGACGATCGTGACCTCAGTACCGAAGCTGCGGAAGATGGAGGCAAACTCCATGCCCACCGCGCCCGCGCCGATGACCACAAGCGACTTGGGGACCTGGCCGATGGCCAGAATCTCGATGTTAGTCAGCACCCGGTCATCCGCGGTCAGCCCCGGCAGCATCTTGGCTGTGGAGCCTGTCGCCAGGATCACGTTTTTCGCCATCACCTGGCTCACTTCACCCGCTGCCGCCGTCACCTCGACGGTATGCACGCCATCCTTTGCCGCGCCGGTCAGCCGCGCATAGCCCGCGATCGTCGCGATTTTGTGCTTCTTCATCAGGAATTCGAGGCCCTTGACGTGCTTGGTGATGATGGAGTCCTTGCGCTTGAGCACCGCGGCCCAGTCGAGCGTCGGCGTGCCGATGCCGGCAATCCCGAAATCGGCCGCGTGCTTCACGTGATCCCAAATCTCGGCGTTAAAGAGCAGCGCCTTGGTGGGAATGCAGCCCACGTGCAGGCAGGTGCCGCCAAGCTTGTCGGCCTTTTCGATCAATGCGACTTTCAGCCCGTACTCCGCGCCTCGAATGGCCGCTGTATATCCGGCCGGCCCACCGCCAATAATCGCCACGTCATAAATCGTCTCTGCCACCAGGAACTCCGCTCCGGGGCGCGTCGCATTCAGTGCGCGCCACCTCATCACCGCTTAGTTTAAATGGCCGCCGCAACAGGACTGCCTTTAGAATCGATTCATGGCCTTATCCCTTGCCCATTCCCCCGTGCAGATTCGCTGCAGGGGCATTCTCTTCGACATGGACGGGATTCTCATCTCCTCGCTGGGATCGGTTGAGCGCAGTTGGACAAAGTGGGCCAAGATGCGCGGCGTAGACCCCGTTTATGCCTGCTCGATTGCCCACGGCTGCCGCAGCATCGATACAGTCGCCAGGCTCCGCCCGGACCTGGACGCCGAGGCCGAGAACCAGATCGTCGAGGACATGGAAGTCGAGGACACGGAAGGGATCAATGTACTTCCCGGAGTGTTGAATCTGCTGTCGGCGCTCCCCAGGAATCGCTGGACTGTAGTCACCAGCGCCACCGAGAGGCTGGCCAGGGTGCGGATGGCTGCGGGAGGAATTCCCGTGCCGGAGCGCTTCGTGGCCTCCGAGCTGGTGACGAACGGCAAGCCGCATCCACAGCCCTTCCTGACCGGCGCGGCGCTGCTCGGCTTCGCTCCGGAGGAGTGCGTGGTTTTTGAGGACTCAGGTGCGGGCGCTCAAGCCGGCCATGCCGCGGGATGTATGGTGGTGGCCACCACGTTCTCGCATCCCGCCGAAACTCTCGACGCCGCCGACTACCTGATCGCGAACCTTACCGAGGTCGAAGTCAGCAATCTCCCCGGCGATGACGGGCTGGCGCTGAGCTTCGCGCCGCTGGCCGGGTAGACGCTACTCGTTGGCTTCGATGCGACGGCCGTGAGTCTCCTGCATTGGGCGCGTATTTACCTTGAAGAGGCTGGAAAAGGCGCGCACCTGGTCGCGGCTGACTCCCATCTCCTGCTCGAAGACAAACCAGCGCACACCTTCGGTGCAGGGCGGGGTGGACAGCGACCCGTCGTAGGTCCAGTAACCACGATCCGCCGGCAGCAAGCCGCCTGGATTCACCATCTCAGAAACTTTCTCGGTTGCGCTGGCTTTTGTGGGCAGATGCTGCCATAGAGTTGCCAGCACCGCGTTGGGGTTGCCCACGTCCTCTACCAGTCGCACGGCCAGCACGGCCAACTTGCCGTCGGCGCTCTTGTGCATCAGGTGAACTTCCATGTCGGAGAATTTGCCCTTGACCGTCACCTCGCTGGGGTGGTGAAAGTCGAACTCGACAAGTTCATAGCGCACGCCTCCCGCCACCATATAGCTGCCGGGGTCCACATGGGCCATCACCGTGTGGCCGTCATTTTCCAGCGTGACCGGCCCCGCTATGTAGTGGAATTCGATGGGCTGGAGCGCCTTGTTCAAGCGCGCGCCGCGAATGTCGATGGGCGACTGGTCGCGGCCTTTGGAGCAGGCCTTGAAATCCGGGGCCAGCTTGCCCCAGTTCAGCGCGCCCCGCTTGCCCTCGTAGTCCCAGGTAGTGGTGGTTTGCGCGGCGATCGGCACTGTGGCCAAAGCAAGTGAAAGAACGGCAAGAGCAGCAAGATGCATTGGTATCTCCTCAAAACAAGGATGATGTGGGTCACAGAGAATTCTATGTCATGGACGCAGGAGCGGGAAAAGGAATGGGATCCATCGGGCGATGGATCCCCATTCCTTTCGCATCAAATTTCTCGTGTTTCTCCCCGCACAGCAGCCAAACGGTCACTGTGACCCCTCGGAACAGCCAAAGGCAAGGCTATCCGGCACGCTGAAGGCGCCTCAGGACGTTTTCCCGACGAGCGCGCTCCTCTGCGGCTTCCTGCTCACGAGCTTCCCTCAGGCGGCGCAAGAGGGTCTTGGAGCTCTCCTCCCGCGTCCGTTGCTCCGTGCTCGTTTTGGTCGCTAGATTGTTCAACGTCAGACTCCGCATGTTCATCTCCAATAATACCCTGATCGGCCTCATTGCTTACCTCATCAGTGGTCTTGGGCAGGCTTGAAAAATCGCTTCGCAGGTCTGAAACGATCGCGTTTTCGTCCGGTACGGGAATACGAAGAACATGATCGATGTTCTCATAAATCGCGGTCTCCCCTTCGCTAAAGCCCCGCACATTGTTGAAAAGTTCCCTTGCTTCTTCCTGATCAATTACAAATCCATGCGCCGGATACTCTCGAACGAGTTTCTCGACCGTGCCCGGCTTGACGTTCTTCTTGCTTGCTAGTCGCGTACCATAGACTTGACCAATTTGTGTTGCCCTTCGCGCAATGCCAAGGCGCAATGGATCGACTTGTGCCGAAATGGGGCTGAACAAGCCGACGGTCAGGGAAGAAGCAATTTCTGCCGCGACCTTCGTTGTTATTGCCCCACTACTATGACGAATAATGCCGACCATCTGTTGCTCGAAGGATTCAAAAGATGACTCGGTGATTTGCGCCAATGCCTGAAAAAGGTCAAGACCTGAGTCTGCGCCGACGATTTCGTTCGGCCTGTCAATTTGTGTGTCAAGTGGTCCCAACTCGCCAAAACAGCCAAAGGCGAGCTCGTCTGCACAAAGTGCGAGGAGTGTTCCAGCACTCTTGCAGTATCCTCCAAGAACAGCAAGTATTATGCCATTCTTGTAGTTTTTCTTGAAGGTTCTTCCAATTCTGTATGCGGCATTCGGATCTCCTCCGAAAGTTGTGATGAAAAGGCAAGCATTCTTGCGCCGTTCCGGTCGGCCATCAATTAGCTTTACCAAGCGGTCAGTGCTGTCCCGGTTGATTGGGCCGCTATAAAGAAAACCATCGGCATCCCGTGAGTCGAGATACTCATTCACTGCAGAGGCAAGGTCGTTCGGCATGATAACCAAGATTTTGCACCAGCAGGAGCGGAAATGCAAGAAAACAAAAGGGACGAGAATCTCGAATGAAGGAGAGTCCCGAGCCGCAACTCTCCCTCGTGGGCCCGCAAACCGAATCAGGCCTTACTTGGCAACCGCAACCAGTCCAGCCTGCTCGGCCAGTGCGGCTGCCTTGTCTGTAGCCTCCCAGGTGAACTCAGGCTCGGTTCGGCCAAAGTGGCCGTAAGCTGCGGTCTTCTGGTAGATGGGCCGACGCAGATTCAAACTCTCGATAATGCCTTTGGGCTTGAGCGAGAAGTTGGCGCGAACCAGTTCGGTGAGCTTGGCTTCTCCCACCTTGCCGGTGCCGAAGGTATCGATGCGTACGCTGACTGGATCGGCCACGCCGATGGCGTAGGCAAGCTGGACTTCGGCGCGATCGGCCAGACCGGCTGCGACGATGTTCTTGGCGATGTAGCGGGCCATGTATGCTGCGGAGCGATCCACCTTGGTCGGGTCCTTGCCGCTGAAAGCGCCGCCGCCGTGCCGGCCTGCGCCGCCGTAGGTGTCAACGATAATTTTGCGGCCAGTCAGCCCGGTATCGCCCATGGGCCCGCCGATAACGAAGCGCCCAGTGGGGTTGATGTGGTACTTGGTGTGCTCGTCGAGCCACTCGGCAGGCAGAACGGCCTGGATCACGTACTTGAGGATGTCGGCGTGCAGCTCCTCATTGGAGACGCTCTCTGAGTGCTGGCTGCTGATGACCACGGCATCGATGCGCGCGGGCTTGCCGTTTTCGTCGTACTCGACGGTGACCTGGCTCTTGCCGTCGGGACGCAGGTAGGGCAGCTTGCCGCTCTTGCGGACTGCTGTCAACTGGCGGCAGAGCTTGTGAGCCAGCGAGATGGGTGCTGGCATCAGCTCGGGGGTCTCGTTGGAGGCGTAACCGAACATCATGCCTTGGTCGCCGGCACCGCCGGTGTCAACGCCCTGGGCAATGTCGCCGGATTGCTTGTTGATGGTGGAGATGACGGCGCAAGTGTTGGAGTCGAAGCCGTAGAGGGCGTTGTCGTAGCCGATGGAGGCAACGACGCCGCGGACGAGGCTCTGGAAATCGACGTAGGCCTTGGTGGTGATTTCGCCTGCTATGACCACCAGGCCGGTGGCCGTCAGGGTTTCGGCGGCGACGCGGCTGTAGGGGTCCTGCTCAAGGCATGCGTCGAGAATGGCGTCGGAGACCTGGTCGGCAATCTTGTCCGGGTGGCCTTCGGTGACTGATTCAGAGGTAAACAAAAAACGGTCGCTCAATGTGAAACTCTCCTCCCATTGCAGGGAATTCAATTTGGGCGGTCTGCCACGAGGACCGGTTCAAGCTGGATCACCGGCACGGAGAGCAACATAGGTTTCTCCCGCATCGGACCCACTCTCGCACAAAACACGCCAGCACCGTCAGGCTCGCGCCTTGGGATGCATCCATCTATGGTAATTGCGCAGGGCGGGCGGGGGCAAAGACTCGCAGCGAACGGCTATTGTTTGCAGTTCAAGGGCGCGTTCAAGCTGGTGAACCGGCGCACTCAGTCCCGGTGGACTTACGAGCGAGCGGATTTGGAGCAAAAAGTGCATCCAGCCAAAGCCTGAATCAGCGGCTGAACCGATCGAAGATTCGCGAAGACAGAGCCTGAGTCGAAGAGACCATGCCATGGACCGTGGCGTGCAACCGTCCTATGGGCAGCAGACTGGTCCACCAACCGGCGCGAATGCCGAAATAACGCACCACCAGAGCGACCGCCGCCGCCACCGCCAACAGAAGCAGGATTGCGCCGGCCCAGCGCAAGCGGTTCTCGATGACGTCGTGGCGCAGAATGCGCGCTTTACCCACGTTCGAGGCAAAGGCCGTCCAACTGCGGTCGTCGTCAAGCATCTGTCCGGAGGCGGAGTACGCCTTGAGAAAGCGCTCGGTCCAGGCGTGCTGATCCAGGCCCAGGGCTCCCGTGTAGCCGCGCACAATGCCCTTGCTCAGGATGCCACCGGGGAGCAGACGAAAGCTCTCCTGCTCCAAAGCAATCAGGTGGTGCTTGCTGATCTTGGTAACCGCCGTGATTTCTTCCAGCGCAATGCCGCGGGAAATCCGCTCGGTGCGCAGGTCTTCGCCAAAGCTTTTCATCGGCAACCGGAACGCAGGTAACGTACTCCGAAGTTCTCAGCTCCTACATTAAACCGGCTCCCCAATTCCGTCAAAGGGATTCATCGTCTTTTCCCTTTGTTTTCATCGTTGTGGCACGAAAGAGTCGAATTGGAACCTATTAATTAACTATTTACTGGTACTGCTGGAGGTTGCCGGCGCCTCAGGCCTTGCATGAAACGGGCTGAGCCCAACTCCGGCGCGCCACATCCCACAGCCGTTGAGGGATCGAGTGCCTACGCAGCGTGGTAGACTTCCACCGTTGAGGATTCAAGGGGCGGGACGCACCTTGAATCGAATTTCATCGGAGGAAGACGCAAGATGAAGAAACGGTTCGTATTGCTGACATTCATCGTTTTGTGCAGCACATCGGCCGTAGCGCGTGTACGTCACTACAACGTGCGGCAGCTTTACAGCGGAGAGGCAAAGCCGCGCGCGGAAGTCGCCTGGGTATGGCTGGATTATGGCGTCTACATTACCGATATCTACGGCTCGCCTGTCGCAAGGACGGCAAAGCCTGTGATTGAGATGTCCATGTCCGAGCGTAAATGTTTGAACAGCAATCACTCGACTATTGTGGAACTGTCTCCAGGCAATCACGAAGTCTGGGTGGCGTACAACGACAATATGGATCAATCCAAGTTCAAACTGCCCCTGAAAGTGGACGCGAAGGCCGGAGAGAACTATGAAGTGCAGGCGAATTTCAAAGTCCACTTCAAGGGAGAAAATAACTGGAATCCGGCGATTGTCCCCTTCGCTCCCGATATGGCGAAAGTCGAAATCGTGACAGAGTGCCGTCAATGACGGAGACGGCACGGCCAGCCCCGGCTGATACCCTGAAACCGGGGGAGTTCCGCTCCATTCAGCCCCAGCGAGGCCCGGGAGCCACGATCGAGAATGAACAAGCTCATTATTGCGAATCTGCTGCACCGGCCTGTCCGCTCCATCATCAGCGTTCTGGCGGTAGCCATTGAAGTCATCATGATTCTTTCGATCGCAGGCATCTTCATGGGGATGCTTAACGACACCAAGCAGCGCCAGAATGGCATTGGGGCTGACCTGACGATGCGGCCTCCGAATTCCAGCATCATGATTGGCGTGAGCGGTGCGCCAATGCCGATCAAGTTCGGCGACGTCCTCCGCAAACTGCCCCATGTGGCGCTGGTATCCCCGGTGAATGCAAAGTTTGTCACCTCCGTCAAGGTGGAAGTGATCTACGGTATCGACTATCCCAGCTTCAACGCCTTGAAGCCCTTCGTCTACGTTGCTGGCGGGCCGTTCAAGGACCCGAACGACGCGATCGTGGACGATGTGTTTGCTGGTTCAGGGAACGGATATCACGTGGGAGACACGATCACGATTCTGGATCATCCGTTTCGTATTTCGGGAATCGTGGAGCATGGCAAGGGAGCCCGTAAGCTGATGCCTTTAGACACGATGGGCCGGATTACGGACGCCGAGGACCATGCTTCGCTCTTTTACATCAAATGCGACGATCCGGCCAACGAAAGCGCCGTGATCCAGGAGATTCATGCCACGCGCGGGCTGGAAGACTACCCGGTGGAGACCGTCGATGCGTGGCTTGAGGAGATGACGCCGGACAAGATTCCCGGGTTCAATATCGCGCTCCGTGTGGTCACCGGTATTGCGGTCATTGTGGGTTTTATGGTGATCTTCCAGTCGATGTACACGGCTGTGCTGGAGCGCACGCGTGAGATCGGCATCCTCAAGTCGATGGGCGCCTCGAAGCTGACCATCGTGAGCGTGGTGCTGCGCGAAACCGCGCTGATGGCGGTGGCCGGCGTGCTGGTGGGCATTGCGGGCACGTATGGAGTGAAATGGCTGATCTTCCATTTGTTTCCAACGCAGCACTTTGAGATCACGGCGGCCTGGCTGGCTCAGGGCGCGGTTATCGCCTTTGTGGGAGCCTTGTGCGGCGCGCTCTATCCGGCCTGGATGGCGGCTCGAAAAGACCCTATCGACGCGCTGGCTTACGAATAGAGCAGGGGTATACTCGGAGCATCCCCAATGGCAGGCTGCTGAACAATCTTTGTCTTTGCGGAGAACCAGACATTGACGAACTCGTCCAAACGCTGGTTCTTTGCCGTTTGGCTGGTATTTATTGGGGGCTTTGCGGTCTTGCA
>Ga0302156_10002855_pt1 | contig 13802 bp, 11 predicted proteins | sample I_Bog_N3_2_FD_193503 | JGI IMG/M metagenome (GOLD analysis project Ga0302156, IMG submission 193503) | Peat permafrost microbial communities from Stordalen Mire near Abisko, Sweden - I_Bog_N3_2 | ecosystem: Environmental > Terrestrial > Soil > Wetlands > Peat | place: Sweden: Abisko, Stordalen... | reverse complement strand
GGAGGTTTAATGCAGTGAGATTGACTCAACCAAACTTCATGTCATCTCACGACTGGCACGTTCAACTATGTTGTCAAAGATCCTGACTGCACACGCCTAGGCGGGCAGTTTTGGATCAAGGACCAACTCTGGGCAAAGCCACAGGTTTGTGTCCTCGAACTTGGTAGCGCTGTTGGTACTGTTTAGGAGTGTCCGGGGTGGCCCTCTTTCGAGGAACTTGGTTCACCGGCCTCGCAGCAGTGTTTTGCGCGAACTTTCTGAGATTACAGAAGTCCTGACCGCAAGTCAACTAAAACAGCGCAAAATATCAAAACAACAGGACGACCCCAAAAACGAGTCGCGGGGTACTGAACCCCTGATTCGCGCAAGGAGCCATAGGCTCAGTGCGCTTTTGTTGCAGTGGCTTGGGTTTGGGGCGGTCGGCTCCGATTCATACGGGAGACTCTAAAACCGCGGTCAAACACTTGGACTGCGCTCCGGCTTGCCATCAACACCCTGCTGAATCATCCCAGCGGGCTCCGGCGCGAAGCTTGTACAACTTCAACTCTCTTAGAGTACCGCAAAGCGGGCTGCGATGCAAATCCTTGCCACCACTTCCTCTCTGCGGTCCCCTGCAACCCTCTGACCCTAACAAAGCCCGGTTCCAGCCGCAACCGGCGGGGCCTGTGGAGACGAGTGGAGAAGTGGATAACAGGGTCGTCCGTGCTAGACTTCGCGGTATTCCTGATGCCTAGCCAAATGCTCACGGACGCACTCCAGACCCTGCTGGGGATGGCTGCCTTTTCCCTGCTATTTCTTTCCCCGGGATACGTCCTGGCCGCAGCCTGCAATCTGATGGGGTTCCGCTCGCGCTCTATTCCAGAGCGTTTCTTGTGGGCGGTTGCGCTCTCGGGGCCGGTGAGTGCAGTGTTGGCAGCGATTGCAGGCAGGATCATCCCCACAGTACCGATGCTGAGTATATTCGCCGTGCTTGGTGTGGCGGCGGCAGTTCTGCTTGCTCTCGATCTGCGACGACGATGGCCCGATAGATCGCAGGATTTCGACCGCACCTTCTGGATCGTGGCTGTGTGTGTCGCGCTAGTCGCTGTTTATTGCGTGCTGGCCACGCTCGGAGTGCAGACCCATCATTCGTTGTACGAGAGCGTCGACGCCTCTGACTGGAACATCCGCTTTCCCCTGGTGCAGTCGGCGGTGCGCGGAGGCATACCGCCGCACAATCCGCTGTTCGCAGTCAACGGCGTTGCTCCGCCGATGCGCTACTACTACTTCTGGTACGAGTTGTGTGCACAGGTCGTCCGTATGACTCATATCCCCGCGCGTGCCGCCTTCATGGCAAGCACGCTGTGGGGATATCTCAGCCTGATTGCAGTGACGTTTCTGCTGATCAAGTACCTTGGCACGCATTCAGGTTTCGCAACAGTGTGCACAGATGCAGCGAAGCCGAAGCAACCTCCGGCCTCGCTGCGCACGGTCTGCGTGGTAGCGCTGGGGCTGACATTCGTCATGGGGCTGGACTTGCTGGTAGCCCTTGCCGGACTGATGTTTCATCGTGTCCGACTGATGCCGGAGATCGAATGGTGGCATCCTGACCGTCTGCCCTCATGGCTGGGTGCAACCCTTGTAGCGCCGCACCATCTTGCCGGCGTAGCGTTTGGTGCGATGGGATTTCTGCTGCTTGCTCTGACGCCGAAGGGCATACGACAGCGAACCTTGCACGCGTTACTCGCGGCTATCTGTTTTGCGGCGCTGGTTGGAACCTCGACATACCAGAGCCTCTGCTTTGCGATGGCCGGTGGCCTGCTCGCTGTGATTCGGGCGCGCAAGCGGGAGTGGGGCATGCTTGCGCTGCTGGTACTCTGCATCGCAATAGCGTTGCTGCTGGCGCGGCCATTCCTGCATGAGATGATGACCACCCACGGCTACTCGGCCGCGCTGGATGCAAACGACGCGCCCCGCTCGTTCATCGGCAATAGCGTATTGAAGGTGGTGGTGCAGAACTGGCACTTTTCCTATGGCGTCATCGGCTTCTACGCCAGGATCTGGCATCTGCCGTTCCTGCATAACCCTCTTCGCTACATCTTTCCACTCATGTTGCTGCCATTGATTTACATAGTGGAACTAACGTTCTATCTCTTCGTTATCTGGTATCAGTTCCGTCTGGACTTCCGCAGCGGGGTCCAGCCTACGGAAAAGGCACTTCTTCTATGGGCCCTGTTCGCGGGTTTTGCCATACCGTGTTTCCTGCTAAGTTCAGCTCCGTTGCAGGGAACCAATGACCTGGGTGCGCACGCTGGACTGGCGTTGCGCCTGGTGCTGATCGTATGGGCCGCCCCAATGTTGGCCAACGCCTGGCGTACGCTGCAATCCGGATGCATGCCATCGCCGCGTGGCCGCTGGGTCGTGAGGATTACATTCGCCGCCATCATCATCGGACTGGGCGGTCAGCTGTGGCAGATCACGTTGGACCGAATCTATCTGCCATTAGTCGCACACGGGCGGGTCAACTCTCGACTCTTCGACAAGGGCGATCCGTTCCTGGCCATTCGCAATGCCAGTAACGCAGCAGCCGCCTCCGTGCCTCCGGACGCCATTGTGCAGTCAAACCCGGAAGGACTTTGGCAGACCGTGTTCATGCTCTATGCGAACCGACAAATGACTGCCGGTAACGAAGGCTGCGAGGTAGCCTTTGGCGGCAGTCTCCAAGTCTGCAGGACCGAGGTGATTCCGCCGCTGCATGGAATCTATGGCGGCTCCGGGTTGCGCTATAGTTTCCTTTCCCCTCTGGAGAAGATGGAGCCGCCCGCAGACCCAGCACAGATGACTGCAACGAATTTTGCAGCCACCTGCACGAAGCTGCATCTTGCCGCGCTGCTGGTCTCGAGCGCCGATCCCGCGTGGGGAGTTCCGACCTCGTGGGTGTGGACACAGACGCCTCTGTACGCTGACGACTCTGTGCGTGTGATTCCCTGCCCCAGCCGTTAAGGCCGACTGACCACGCCCAAATCCACCAGGCCGTTGACGAAGTACTGCACCGCCAGCGCGACCAGCAGCAGGCCCATGATGCGGACCAGGATGCGGATGCCGGTTTCGCCCAGGATGGCAGCCACACGGTCGGCGCTGCCCAGCACAAGGAAGCAGATGAGCGCCGTAATCGTGATGGCGCCGAAGATGGCAGCCATCTGCCAGTAGCCCTCCGACTGGTGCGCCTGGCCGACCAGCACCATCACTGAGGTGATTGCGCCAGGGCCGGCGAGCATCGGTATGCCCATCGGGACGATGCCGGCATCGTCCTTGGTGGAGGCCGCTTCGGTCTCCGGGTTGGTCTCCTGCGTGGCGGAGCGCTTGGCCTGGAGCATATCCAGGCCGATCAGCAGAAGGATGATGCCTCCGGCGATCTCGAACGCCGGCAGCGTGATGCCGAAGAGCCGGAAGATGTACGTTCCGGCAACGGCGAACGCCGTGAGGATGACGAACGCCGTAAGCGAGGCCTTGCGCGCGGTGCGGACGCGCTTGGCGCTGTCCTGGCCTTCCGTGACGGCTAGAAAGGTTGGCAGAGCGGCGAAGGGGTCGACGAGAAAGAAGATGGAGCTTAGAGCAAGCAGCGAAAATCTGACGTAGGCCGAGCCCCCGAAGTGCGCAATCGAGGGTGGGAGCGGTGCAAACATATACCTGTTGGATTCCTCTACATACTGCTTTGATTCTTTCACGTCCTGCCTCCATCGCCCTCCCCTCAAAGATTCGTCCTCTCGACCGAAGCAGGGCAGCTTCATCGCCCTGCGCAGTGGAGAGACCCCTGTCTGTTGCCGGGCAGCCTCGAAATACAGGGGTCTCTCCACTCCAGCCGCAAAGAACGCGGCCTCCGGTCGAGATGACGCCTCATTTGCCCGGTCTTCCCCTTACAATAAAGTGGAAGCGACAAGGAGTTTCCTATGCCGATAGAGACCACCCCAAACATCTGGCACAACGGCGACCTGATCCCGTGGGAGAAGGCCAACATCCACGTGATGAGCCACGTGATCCACTACGGCTCCTCGGTCTTTGAGGGCATCCGTTGCTACAAGCAGCCGGAGGGTGGCGGCGTCTTCCGCCTGACCGAGCACATGCAGCGCCTGCTGGACTCCGCCAAGATCTACCGCATGGAGCTCGGCTACTCGCTGGAGCAGTTGACCGCCGCCGTGGTGGACGTGGTCGAGGCCAACGGCGTGGTGCCTTGTTACATACGGCCCATAGCGTTTCGCGGCTACGGCGAAATCGGCGTGAACCCCATCGGCTGCCCGATGGAGATCTACATCGCGAACTTCCCGTGGGGCAAGTACGTCCCCGGCAACGACGGCGCCGACGTCTGCGTGTCCAGCTGGAACCGGCTGGCGCCGAACACCATGCCGTCGATGGCCAAGGCCGGCGCGAACTACATGAACTCGCAGCTCATACGCATGGAGGCCGGCGTCAACGGCTACCAGGAAGGCATCGCGCTGGACACCAACGGCTATCTCTCCGAGGGCTCCGGCGAGAACCTCTTTCTGGTGCGCGGCGGCACGCTCTACACCACGCCGCTGGCGAACTCCGTGCTGAGCGGCATCACGCGCGACTCCATCCTCACGCTCGCCCGGCAGATGGGCATACCCGTCGTGGAGCAGGCGCTGCCGCGCGAGATGCTCTACATCTGTGATGAGGCCTTCTTCACCGGCACCGCCGTCGAAGTGACCCATCTCCGCTCCGTAGATCGCATCCTGGTCGGCGACGGCACCATCGGACCCATCACCAAGGCGCTGCACAAGGCCTTCTTCGACATCGTGAACGGCCTGGCTCCCGACCGCTACAACTGGCTGACGCCGGTGAAGGTGCGCGAGGCCGTGGCTGTATAGTTCAACCTGCTCCAGGATTTGCAACAGGATTGAGGAACGTACCTGATGAAATTGAAGTTTCCGGTTGCAGCCTTTGTACTGGCTCTAACGACCGTCGCCGCACACGCTCAGCTCGGGCTGTATTTCAACCCCATCGTCAGCCGCATCGGCATCAGCACGCAGGACACCGGACCGTTCGCGTTCCTGGGCGCGAACAAGACGTCGCAGATCTTCGGCGGCGTGGACTACGGCGGCTACTATGAGTTCTCCCACCAGCCGAAGTTGAACTTCGGCGTGGATGCGCGCTTTATCGACGAGCACGGCAACAACGCATCGCTGGACAGCTTCCTCATCGGCGCGCGGATCTCGACCCGGCCGATGGTCTTCAACCTGAGGCCCTACCTGCAGATCATGGGCGGCGAGGGCCGCAGCAAGTCGCCGCAGAGCCCCGTCCACATTACCAAGGCCGAGTACGGCGCCTTTCTGGGCGTGGACAAGGCGCTGAACCGGCACGTGGACTGGCGGCTGCTGGAGCTGGGCTACAGCTCGGTTTCCACCATCAGCAGCGAAACCTATGGCGGAACTACGCCCATCCCGGCGGCCAAGCTGATCAATGCCAGCACCGGCTTCGTCTTTCGGTTTCCGTAGACGCTTCCCGTAGGCCTGAGTTCGGCCTTTTGTGGATTCGTGACCCTCCCCCGCCCCATTTTCTCGCAAAATCCTCATAAGTAAAGACTTAGGGGTGGACCTCGCGGTCTGGAGGCCCGGTGCGGGCGGGCGCTAACCCCTTTGTTTTCAGTAAACCTTCGCTGTCGCGATATATCTTAAGGACAGGTGACCTATCCTGAGGATAGGTGGGTATTCCTGAACGAGCTAAGTTGTCAAAGAATCATTGCTTTGGCGCTGGGCCAGTGGATGGGAAAGAGCCCGGCTGGTGGCCGCGCGGTCTTCCTCGTCCTGCTTCTATTGTAATGGGTCTGTCAAGTGTTTTTAAGATCGCCGCGAACCAAGCATCCTCGTTCCCACCCATGCCGACAATGAAGCCGTCGGCATGGATGGGGCACCCGGCTATGGTTCCCCGCTCATGACGATAAAGCCGTCATGAACGGGCCACCCAGAGTCTTGCGCCCGGCGTCTTGCTCAGGCCGCCGGGTTCCACTAAGCTTGCCAGCATGACTTCAAAGAACGACGGCTTGTTGACAGCGGCGGCTCTATGCCTGCTGTTTCCCTTCTCCCTCAGTGCCCAATCGATGTCGATGCCCGGAATGGGCGGTTCCCAAACCGGCTCCGCTGCCACTGCGCCGCTGTCGGTGGAGACGCTGGGTGAGGTCCACTTTCCGGTCAGCTGCAAGCCGAGCTCGCAGGTGCCGTTTGCGCGCGGGGTTGCGCTGCTGCACTCCTTTGGCTACACGCAGGCCGAGCAGCAGTTCAAGAGCATTGTGGCCGCAGACCCCACCTGCGCGATGGCGCACTGGGGGGTCGCGATGACCCAGTACCACGAGATATGGGACCACCCGGGCGAGGGCGCGCTGGAGGTGGGCGTGGCCGAGATGCAGCAGGCCAGCGCCCTGGCGGTGAATCCCAAGCTGAAGATTACCGGGCGCGAGATCTCCTACATCTTCGCGCTAAGCGACTTCTTTTCGCGAGCGCCGGTGACCTACCAGAGCGGCGCCGATGCCTACGTGGCCGGCATGGCGAGCCTGCACGCGGAGAATCCTGACGACGTGGACGGCGCGGCGTTCTATGCGCTGGCGCTGCTGGCCGACGTGGCCCCGGACGACACCTCGCTGACCAAAGAACGAAAAGCTCTTGCCGTGCTGCTGCCGCTGTTCGCCAAGTACCCCGACCATCCGGGGCTTGCGCACTACATCATCCACACCTGTGACACGCCCGCGCTGGCGCAGCAGGGGCTGGAGGCGGCGAAAGTCTACGCGAAGATTGCGCCGTCGTCGCCGCATGCGCTGCACATGCCGAGCCACATCTTTGCGCGGCTGGGGATGTGGCAGGCCGACATCGACTCCAACCTGGCCTCCGTTGCGGCCAGCGAGCAGGACGAGCAGCGGCATGAGCCCGGCGTGGCCCACCAGATGCACGCCGATGAGTTCCTGATCTATGCCTACCTGCAGACCGGACAGGATGAGAAGGCGAAGTCGCTTGTCTATAGCCTGCCTACGACCGGCAGGCATATTGACTCGCTGCCCGGCGCTGACGACATGAAGGGCATGACGCCGATGTTCGTGAACGAGCTGACGGCGATCTACCTGATGGAGATGCACGACTGGGCCGCGATCAAGGCGCTGCAGCCGGCGGCTGGGAGCGATCCGATGGACACCTGGTACATATGGTGGGCGCAGGGCGTGGCCGCCGGACACCTGCACGATGCTGCGCTCGCAGGCAGCGCGTTGACGAGGTTTGACGATGTGATGGCGCTGATGAAGACGTCCGGGCAGGAGTACCGGCTGAATGATATGCAGGTATATCGCAATGAGCTCGCGGGATGGAAGGCCTACACCGCGGGCGATGCTGATGGAGCCGTGGCCGCGCTACGCGCTGCCGCTGACCAGCAGGACAAGCTGGGCCAGGGAGAGGTCGACCTGCCCGCGCGTGAGATGCTCGGCGACCTGCTGATGCTGCTGAAGCGGCCCGCGGACGCGCTGGCGGAGTATAAGACCTCACTGACACTGAGCCCTAACCGGCTGAACGGTTTGCTGAGCGCGGGCGAGGCCGCCGAGGCTGCAGGCAAGCCGAATGAGGCGAAGGGCTTCTACACGCGGGCCGCCGCGAGCACGAACAATGGCAAAGACACCACGCGCACCGACGTAGCCCATGCGGTGCAGATGGCGAAGCTGTAGAGCTGCGGAGTAACTGGGGACTACGTTCCGGTCTCGCCGTCGGTGACGGGACCGGGCGGGGGAGCGAGTTTGTCCCAGCCGGGCAGGGTCTGTGTGCCGATGATCAGGCGAACGCCATCGCGCCGGCACAGGTAGGTGTATGCCCACTGGCTGAAGACTGAGAGCCGGTTGCGGAAGCTGATGAGAAAGAAGATGTGCACGACGAGCCACGTGGCCCACGCCTTGAAGCCGCTCCAATGCGCGTGGAAGGGCCACGCGATGCGCGCGATCGCGGCTTTGCGGCCGATGGTCGCCATGTCTCCCTTGTCGAAGTAGCGGAAGGGTTTCATGCGGGCGGCCTTGTCGGAGTCGGCGATGAGCAAGCCGATGCGGTTCGCGGCGTAGTCGCCCATCTGCAGTGCGGGCTGCGCGACGCCGGGGACCTGGTGGCCATCCTGCTCAAAGTGCGCGAGGTCGCCGCAGACGAAGACCTCGGGCAGGTTCTTCGGATTCAGGTACTGGTTGACAAGCACGCCGCCCTTCTTGTCGAGCTCCACGCCGGGGGTCTGGGCGAGCATCTTGCCCAGCGGCGAGGCCTGCACGCCCGCGGCCCACAGGGTGCACACGCTCTCAATGCGCTCCTGGCCACCGACCATCACGTAGCCGGGCTGGATGTCTGTGACGTGAGCGTTGATGCGTACGCGCACGCCCAGCGCGTTGAGCTGGTCGATGGCCTTCTGCTGCAGGTCCGGCGGATACATGGCGAGGATGTGCGGAGAGCCTTCGAGGATAAGCACCTCGGCGGTCTTGGTGTCGATGTGGCGGAAGTCGCGGGTCATGTAAAGGCGCGAGATGTCCGAGATGGCGCCGGCGAGCTCGACGCCGGTGGGGCCGCCGCCGACGATGACGAACTGCAGCGGCGGATGCGAGCCGGTCTCCAGCTTCTGGCGCTCGGCGAGCTCGAAGGCCAGCAGGACACGGCGGCGGATCTCGGTGGCGTCTTCGAGCGTTTTGAGCCCCGGCGCGAGCGCGGCCCACTCGTTGTGGCCGAAGTAACTGTGCGTGGAGCCGGTGGCGAGGATGAGGTAGTCATAGAGCATCTCGGCGCCGCTCTTGAGGCAAATCCGGCGCGCGACGGAATCGATGCCCAGCACCTCATCCATCATCACCTCGGTGTTGGTGGCGTTGCGCAGGATGCTGCGAATGGGCTGGGCGATGTCTCCGGGAGACAGCACAGCGAGCGCCACCTGGTAGAGCAGCGGCTGGAAGGTGTGGTGGTTGGTGCGGTCGATGACCGTGACGTCAATGGGCAGCTTAGCCAGCCGCTGCGCCGCGGAGATGCCCGCCAGTCCCGCTCCGATGATGATCACGCGGGCACGCGGACGGTTGGGGTTCAGGCGTTCCGGGATGGCTGGCGTTGCTGCGGATGTTGTTGCAGACATGGAAGATGATCTCCGTTCATCAGAGTCTCATAGTTAGGATGCAGGCCATGTGCGGGAGGACTCGTTCGCCGCGGCGGCGGGCAGTGGCGTTCGATAAACGCCATACTGCATAGCTGCCTGGGGGTGTAGCATCGAAAAAAACATGACCATTCCAGCGAAGACCACAGAGACTCTCGGCAGCACCAAGCAGCTTGGCAACTCCGACCTGCAGGTTACGTCCATCGGCTTTGGCGCATGGGCCATCGGCGGCGGCGACTGGCAGTATGCCTGGGGGCCGCAGGATGACAACGACTCCATCAGCGCCATTCACCGCGCCCTGGACGCAGGCGTGAACTGGATTGACACCGCAGCGGTGTACGGCCTGGGCCACTCAGAGGAGGTCGTGGGTAAGGCGTTGAAGTCGGCGAGCGCGAAGCCCTATGTCTTCACGAAGAGCTCCATGACCTGGGGCCCGGACCGCAAGATCGTGCAGACCATGAAGAAGATTCGCCAGGAGTGCGAGGCGAGTCTGCAGCGGCTTGGTGTGGAGGCGATTGACCTGTACCAGGTCCACTGGCCGGTGCCGGACGAGGAGCTGGAAGAGGGCTGGGGAACCATGGCCGACTTGCAGCGCGAGGGCAAGGTCCGCTGGATCGGCGCTTCAAACTTCAGCGTGGCGCAGATGGAACGCGCGCTGAAGATTGCGCCCATCACGTCGCTGCAACCGCCGTACTCGATGATCAACCGCAGCGTGGAGCCGGAGATTCTGCCCTTCTGTGCGAAGCATGGCATCGGCGTGATCAACTATGCGCCGATGCACTCCGGCATGCTGACCGGCTCCATGAGCAAGGAGCGCGTTGCGGCGATGCCGCAGGACGACTTCCGCCGCAACGCGAAGCAGTTCCAGGAGCCGCTGCTCTCGCGCAACCTGGAACTCGCGGAGTTGCTGAAGGCAATCGGCAAGCGCCATGGTGTGATCGCCGGCGTCGTCGCGATTGCGTGGACGCTGCACAATCCTGCTGTCACGGCAGCAATCGTCGGAGGACGGAGTGCGAAGCAGGTGGAGGGTGTGCTGCCCGCGGCGACCTTCCGGCTGAGCGAGGCGGAGTTCGCGGAGATTGGCAAGTTCCTGACCGAGCGGCCGTAGCGCAATTACAGCGTAAGAATGACCGGGCCGTCGTTGGTGATGGCGACCGTGTGCTCAAAGTGCGCGCTGACGCTGCCGTCCACCGTGATGGCGGTCCAGCCATCTTCCAGCACGCGCACCTCGGCACCGCCGAGGTTGATCATCGGCTCAATCGCGAGCACCATGCCGGCGCGCAGGCGCGGGCCTTTGCCGGCGTCGCCGAAGTTGGGGATCTGCGGATCTTCATGCATGGACCTGCCGATGCCGTGGCCGACGAACTCGCGCACGATGCCGTAACCCTCGGCCTCACACATGGCCTGCACAGCGTGGGAGATGTCCCACAGGCGGCCGCCGGGGACCGCCTTGTCGATGCCGGCGTAGAGCGAGGCCTCGGTCACGCGCAGGAGCTTTGCAACGTTGGGCGCGATCTGGCCCACTGCATGCGTCACCGCGCAGTCCGAGTAGTAGCCCTCGACGACCACGCCACAGTCCACCGAGACCACGTCGCCTTCGCGCAGCACGCGTGTGGTGCTGGGGATGCCATGGATGACCTCATTGTTGATCGAGGTGCACAGCATCGCAGGGTAATCGTGGTAGCCCTTGAAGGCCGACTTGACGCCGAGCGCGTTGACGACCGCGACCGCTGCGTTCTCGAGATCCATGGTGGTCGCGCCCACGCGCACGGCAGCCTTTACCGCGTCATGCACCTTGCGCAGCGCGATGCCCGAGGTACGCATCTTCTCAATCTCGGCGGCGGATTTGATTTGAATAGCCATGGGAGTGCAGCCAACAGGGAACAGTTAACAGCGAACAGGCTACGCTTCCGGATAGTTTCGCAGCTTGAACAGCGCTGCCCGGATGGCTTGGAGGATCACATCCACGGCCTGATCGCCATTGACCTCGGCGAAGCGGTTTCCGTGGGAGCGGTAGTACTCGATCACCGGGGCGGTCTGCTGCTCAAACGTCTTCATGCGCTCACGGAAGACCTCTTCGGTATCGTCGGCGCGGTGGGTGAGCGTGGCGCCCTCGCGGTCGCAGACGCCCGCGGCCTTCGGCGGCTCGGAGTAGATGTTGTAGATGGTGCCGCAGACCGGGCAGGTGAGGCGGCCGGTGATGCGCTCCAGCAGCTTGCGCTCAGGGACAGCGATGCTGATGGCGACCACCGGTAGTGCGGACCCGGTGAGGTGGCCGTCCAGCCACTCGGCCTGGTTGAGCGTGCGCGGAAAGCCGTCCAGGATGTAGCCGCGCGCGGTGTCGGGCTCGGTGAGCCGCGCGGCAACCATCTGGTTGACGAGGTCGTCGGAGACGAGTTGGCCCTTCGCCATGATCTCCTCGGCCATCATGCCCAGCGGCGTCTGGTTGCGGCGGTGCGCGCGCAGCAGGTCGCCTGTGGAGATCTGCGGTATGCCGAACTCGTCCATCAGCAGCTTGGCTTGTGTGCCCTTGCCTGCGCCGGGCGCACCCAGCAGCAGCACAGGGCCGGGGAGAAAGTCGGTCGTGTTAGCGGGAGAATTGGGCATAGGAATAGGCATAAGGGAAGAGGGATAAGGGATAAGGGTCGGAGGTTACTTGTCCCTTGTCGCTTATATCCCTTATCCCTGTCTTTCTACCAGCTTCTGCGGCCGCGGATGCGCCCGGACTTGGGTGAGAAGCCGTCATAGTGGCGCATGATGAGCTGCGCTTCCACCTGCTGCACGGTGTCCATCGCCACGCCGACCACGATCAGCAGCGAAGTGCCGCCGAAGTAGAAGGTCAGGCCGAGGCCGTTGGTAGTCCACGCCGGCAACCTGTCAAAGAACGACCCCACCAGCCAGAGATGGTTGAAGTGGATGCCCGAGATAAGGAACATCGGCAGGATAGAGATGACCACAAGGTAGGCCGCGCCGACCAGCGTGATGCGCGTGAGCACGTCATTGATGAAGTCTGACGTGCGCTTACCGGGGCGGATGCCGGGGATGAAGCTGCCGTACTTGCGCATGTTGTCGGCGATGTCATCCGGGCGGAAGATGATGGAGATGTAGAAGTAGGCGAAGAAGACGATCGCCACGATGTACAGCACCACGTACCAGGGCTCGGCCGGCGCCAGCGCGCGGAAGACAGGGCCGAGGAACTTGTTGTCGCGCAGCGGCGAGCCGAAGAGGCTGATGTTCTGCAGCAGCATCGGCGCCGAGAGCATGGATGCAGCGAAGATCACCGGCATCACACCGCCGGAGTTGACCTTGAGCGGAAGGAAGCTGTTGGAGGCCTGGGTCATGCTGCGGCCCACCATGCGCTTGGCGGACTGGATGGGGATGCGGCGCTCCGAGCGCTCCACAAAGATGATGAAGGCGACCACGGCGATCATCATCACCAGCAGCAGCGCGATGGCGATGGGAGTAAACCCGCCCCAGGCCTGCGTCTCAGCCTTCTGATAGAGGTCCTGTATGCCGCGAGGCAGGCCGACGACGATGCCGGTGAAGATCAGCAGACTCATGCCGTTGCCGACGCCGCGCTCGGTAATCTGCTCGCCCAGCCACATGATGAAGGCCGTGCCGCAGGTGAGCGTAATCACGCACAGCGGAAGGAACGCACCCTTGCTCAGGGTGACCATCGACTCGCCGGTCTGCGAGCTGGTGAGCGTGAGGCCGATGAAGAAGCTCTGCACGATCGCCAGCAGCACCGTGACGTAGCGCGTCCACTGGGTAATCTTGCGGCGGCCCAGCTCGCCTTCCTTCTGCAGCTTGGCCAGCGGCTCATAGATCACGGTGAGCAACTGGAAGATGATGGACGCCGTGATGTAAGGCATGATGCCCAGCGCGAAGATGGTGAGCTTGCGCAGGTTGCCGCCGTTGAACAGGTCGAGCAGGCCGAGCGCGCCGCCGGAGTTCTGGTTGAAGAACTGCGCGAGCTTGGTGGCGTCAATGCCCGGCGTGGGAATGTGCGCGCCCAGGCGGTAGACCGCGAGCAGCGCCAGCGTGAAGCCGATGCGGTTGCGCAGGTCCTTAATCTTAAAGATGTTGGCGAATTTCTCGAGCATTGGCGTGAAGACCTTCGATTCTGCGGGTGGCACCAAACAGTTTACGCGAAAGGAGAAAACGCTACGCCGCGGGAGCTGGCTCCGGAGCGCCGATTACGATGGCTTTGCCGCCGGCGTCCTCAATGGCCTTCTGTGCGGCCTTGGAGAACTTGTGTGCGTGCACGGTGACAGCCTTCTTGATCTCGCCGTTGGCCAGCACCTTCACCAGCCCGTTGCGCTTCTTCAGGACGCCGTGCTCGGTGAGCTTGTCGAGTGTGAGCTCCGTCTCGCCGAGCTCGGCGATGGTGTCGAGGCCGAGGACGGCGTACTCCACGCGGAAGATATTGGTGAAGCCGCGCTTGGGCAGGCGGCGGTGCAGCGGCATCTGGCCGCCTTCAAATCCGCGCATCAGGCTGCTGCCCGAACGCGAGCCCTGGCCCTTGTGACCGCGGGTGGACGTCTTGCCCATGCCGGAGCCCATACCGCGGCCAACGCGCTTCTTGTTTTCGTTCGCCTTCTTGGGCGCCTTCAGATTGCTGAGATTCAGTGCCATTTGTTTCCTCGCTCACGCCGGCTTGGTGGCCG
>Ga0302156_10002853_pt1 | contig 13814 bp, 12 predicted proteins | sample I_Bog_N3_2_FD_193503 | JGI IMG/M metagenome (GOLD analysis project Ga0302156, IMG submission 193503) | Peat permafrost microbial communities from Stordalen Mire near Abisko, Sweden - I_Bog_N3_2 | ecosystem: Environmental > Terrestrial > Soil > Wetlands > Peat | place: Sweden: Abisko, Stordalen... | reverse complement strand
AAGCAAGAAAACCCAGGCCCGCCCGACCCTCAAGGCGGTCCGCGGCACCCGCGATCTCCTCCCCGACCAGACCCCCCTCTGGAACCACGTCGAGGCCACCGCCCGCGCCCTCTTCGCCCGCTACGGTTTCGGTGAAATCCGCACCCCGATCTTCGAAACCACCGAACTCTTCGCCCGCGGCGTCGGCGAAGAAACCGACATCGTCAGCAAGGAAATGTTCACCTGGGAAGACCGCGCCCGCGCCGCATCGGAAAAGGCGCAGTCTCTTACCCTTCGCCCAGAATCCACCGCCGGAGTCGTCCGAGCCTACATCGAACACAAGCTGGGTGAGACCGGCCAACTCCAGAAGCTCTACTACATCGGCCCGCAATTCCGCCGCGAACGCCCACAGCGCGGCCGTTATCGCCAATTCTGGCAGATTGGCGCAGAAGTCATCGGGCCGCAATCCTCGGGCTCCGAATCGCCTCTCCGCGACGCTGAGATCCTCGAGATGCTAGCCAGCCTCCTCGACGAGCTAGGCATCCGCGACTGGTGTCTCGAGCTCAACTCCGTCGGCTCCTCTGAGGACCGCGTCCGTTACAACGCGGCCCTCCGCGAAGCTCTCGCGCCCATTAAGGACCAGCTCTGCCCCGACAACCAGCGCCGAGCGGAGACCAATCCTCTCCGCGTCCTCGACAGCAAGGACGAAGCCGACCAAGATCTCATCAACGCCCTGCCCAAGATCGCCGACTACCTCGGCCCCGAATCCGCCGCGCACTTCGCCCAGGTCCTCGCCGCACTCGACGCCTGCGGAGTCGCCTACCACCTGAACCCGCGCCTCGTCCGCGGCCTCGACTACTACACCCGCACGACCTTCGAGTTCACCGTCACCACCGGCCTCGGAACCCAGAACGCCCTCCTCGGCGGAGGCCGCTACGACGGCCTCAGCGAAATGCTGGGAGGCCCCAAAGCCCCCGGCATTGGGTTCGCCATCGGCGAAGACCGCCTTATCCTAACCCTCCAAGCCCAAGCCGAAGCCAACGGGACCTCCACCGCTCCGCCCAAGCTGGACGCCTACGTCGCCCCATTAACCCCAGCCCAGAACCCCGCAGCCCTGGCCTTAGCCCGCAACCTCCGCACCGCCGGCCTGAGCGTAGAGGTAGGCGATGGCAGCTTCAAGCTCCGCAAGTCGTTTGACATCGCCGACACCGTGGCCCGCCAAATCATCCTCCTCGGCGAGGACGAGGTCAGTACCAGTATCTACACCGTGAAAACCTTCGCCACCGGCGAACAGGTTAAGATCCCGAGCGCCGACTTAGCGGCGAAGCTCAATCCGTAAAATCTCCTTCAGTTCTTCGCACCCCGGCGATAAATAGTCGGCCCGCGGAATACGTCAGTCGGACCCATCGCCGCGCCCCCAACAACTCCCCCGAGCGCGGCGAATACACCGCGAATATCGCCGTTGAACCAGCCATTCTTGTCCTGGGTCACGCCGAGCCCAATACCCGCACCAACGCCTGCCCCGATACCTGCGCCAACCAGCGTCGACACGGCGTACCGCGTCAGCTTCACACTCTTCACCTCGGCGCGCGCAAACGAATACTGCGAGTGGCCGTTGGAACACCGCAGCGTCGCCTCATCCACGACATCGATCCGGCAAGTCTTGCTCTGTTTGTCCGCTGCCACGTGAACCTTCGTGCCAGCCGGCACATGCCTCACCCGATCCCAATCAGACGTCTGCGCCGCAAGCGAAGCGCACGCTCCGCCCAAGAACATCACACACAAGATTTTTTTCATGACGCAACTCTCTAGCCGCATCGGGAAGAAAGTCCAGCAAAATCGTCTATTCAGCTAAAAAACCTGCATCGCCCCAATACAAATTCCATTCGCAGTCAAGTCAAATACTCCACCGTCGTAACCTCGACAACCCGCCTCTACGCCACGATACGCTCCGCCAAACCGCAAACTTCGTACAATAGAAGGATTGTGACTCTTGACTTTCTAGGCACGCTCCAGCGCACGCACACCTGCGGCGAACTCCGCAGCACCAACTCCGGCCAAACCATCACTCTCATGGGATGGGTCAATCGCCGTCGCGACCACGGCAACCTGATCTTCCTCGACCTCCGCGACCGCACCGGCATTACGCAGGTCGTGCTCGACAAGGAAGTCTCCCCGGAAGCGCACGCCAAGGCCGAAGCGGCGCGCCCCGAATACGTCATTGCTGTCACAGGAGTCCTCCGCAATCGTGGCGCCGGCCTCGCCAACCCCAACATGCCGACCGGCGACGTCGAGCTAGTTGCCCACTCGCTGCTGCTTCTCAACGACGCGAAGACGCCTCCTTTCTCTCCGGCCGAAGACGCCGTCGTCAACGAGGAAGTCCGCCTGCAATACCGGTACATCGACCTCCGCCGTGCTGAGATGCAGAAGAACTTCGCCATCCGCAGCCGCGTCGCCATGGCCATCCGCAACTACCTCGTCTCGCAGGGCTTCCTCGAAATCGAAACCCCCTTCATGACGCGCAGCACGCCCGAAGGCGCACGCGATTACCTCGTCCCCAGCCGTGTACATCCGGGCCAGTTCTACGCTCTCCCGCAGTCGCCGCAAATCTTCAAGCAGATCCTCATGATCTCCGGCTTCGATCGCTACTTCCAGATTGCTCGCTGCTTCCGCGACGAAGACCTCCGCGCCGATCGCCAGCCCGAGTTCACGCAGATCGATCTCGAGATCAGCTTCCCGCAAATGTCCACCATCTTTGCGGTAGCCGAGGGCTTCCTGCACGCTGCCTTCTCCGCCGCCGGCATCGAGCTCCCCGCCGAGCCTTTCATCCAGATGACCTACGATCAGGCCATCCAACGCTACGGCATCGACAAGCCCGACATGCGCCTTCCCGCCATGGTCGACCTCTCTACAACCCTCACCACCGAACTCCGCGAGTCGCTCAAGATCGACCCCACGCTTCCCGTCCTCGGCTTCACCATCCCGAGCGTCGGCACGCTCTCCGGAACCCAGCGCCGCGGTCTCGTCGACGAAATCCGCAAGTTCTTCGGCGACTCCGGCCTCGACTTCCTCGACGTCGCCCGTCTCCGCACCAACGCCGCCTTTATCCCGCTAGCCGAGACCATCGAAGGCAAGCTAAGCGCCGAGATGTCCCTCTTCAACAGCGCCTCCCACACCTCCGAAGACCTCGCCGTCGTCATCACTCCCAAGCCCGGCACGCCGGCCATGTGGAACTACGATCCGCAGTGGATCTTCAAGCGCGTTGGCGCACTTCGTCTCGAGCTCGCAAAGAAATTCGCCGACAAGCACAAGCTCTTCGAGCAAACCCAAACCGCCGCCGACTTCAAATTCCTATGGGTCACCGACTTCCCCATGTACGAGTGGAACGAAGAGACGAAAACCTGGGACGCCGCGCACCATCCCTTCACCTCGCCGCACGAGGAAGACATCAAGTCCGGAGCGCTGGTCAACGACAAAGGGTCCGTCCGCGCGCTTGCCTACGACGTCGTCCTTAACGGCACCGAGCTCGGTTCCGGCAGCATCCGTATTCATCGCAAGGATGTGCAAGCCGAAATCTTCCGCTCCCTGGGCATGTCTGACGAAGAAGCGCACAACCGCTTCGGCTTCTTCCTCGACGCGCTTGAGTATGGCACACCTCCACACGGCGGCATCGCTCTCGGCCTCGATCGCATCGTCATGATCCTCGCCGGCGCGCAGTCTCTCCGCGAAGTCATTGCCTTTCCGAAGACTGCCAAGGCTATCGACCTCATGGTCAACGCTCCCACTGCCGTCAGCGACGCGCAGCTCCGCGAACTCAACCTGCGCGTCGTAGCTCGCAGCTAGCCCTCGCCCATGAATTTGGGTGCCCCAGGTCTTGCGCTTGAGACCTGGGAAATGAAGACACCAGGAGCTGCCCTATGTCCGACCCCGCGCGCTGGTCCATCCTCAATCGCATCCTTTTTGGCATGCTGATGCTGTACAGCGCGTTCCTCTGCGCCATCAGCTACCACGTCTTCTTCACCGCGGTCCACGAAGGCTCAGCCCTTAACTTCGCCAGCGTCGTCGTCCAGGCCCTCACCACGCTCTTCCTTCCGTTGCTGATCCTCGGCATCTGGAAGCCGCGACTCACCAGCGCGATCTTCGTCGCCGCCGCAGCCGTCGTCCTCGCGGTGACCTTCGTCAACGCCCACGCCGCAGCGAGCGAAACCGCCGGCCTGGTTGGCGCAAGCCTCCTCTTCCTCGGCGTCCCCATGCTCGCCTCCGCAATCTTCTTCTACCTCATCTCTCGTCCCATCGCGTCCACTCACGCCTAACTCCGCCCAAAGGGCCGTTCCATGAGACAAGCGCTTGTCCCAGAGCATATCCTGATCCCTCATGCGATTGAACCTCTGCGCCGCCCTTGTCTTCGCTCTACCGCTTGTACTCTCCTCGGCACTCGCGCAGACCCCGGACTTCGGCCCCAACGTCGCAGTCTTCTCTCCCTCCATGCCTGCCGCCACCATGCAGGCTGAGATTGACCGCGTCTACGCGATCCAGCAGCATAATGAGTTCGGCTCTCAGCGCAACGCCTTCCTTTTCCTTCCGGGCGAGTATCACCTTGACGTCCCGATCGGCTTCTACACCGAAGTCGCGGGCCTCGGCGCCACACCCGACGACACCCACATCTCCGGCAACGTCCACGTCGACGCCTCCGCGCCACATAACAACGCCACAGTCACCTTCTGGCGCGCCGCCGAAAACTTCTCCGTCACGCCAACCGGCGGGACCATGCAGTGGGCCGTATCGCAAGCCGTCCCCATGCGCCGTCTCCACATCCTCGGCAACCTCGTCCTCCATCAACATCACGGCTGGGCCTCTGGCGGCTGGATGTCGGACACCCTCGTCGACGGCAACGTAGACTCTGGCAGCCAGCAGCAATGGATCTCCCGCAACAGCGACTGGAAAAGCTGGACGGGCTCCAACTGGAACATGGTCTTCGTCGGCAGTCCTCGTCCCCCCGTTGGCGACTGGCCCGTGCCTCCCTACACCAAGGTCGCTGTCACGCCGGTCATCCGCGAGAAGCCCTTCCTCCATGTCGACAAACGCGGAGCCTGGTCCGTAGATATGCCTATCCTGCGCCGCAACACAATGTTTCTGTCGTGGGCTGGAATCGTTGGCGGCAATATCGACGAGAGCATCCCCATCGACCGCTTCTACATCGCGCATGCCGATCGAGACACCGCCGCCACGATCAACGCGCAGCTAGCCAACGGTAAGCACCTCCTCCTCACTCCCGGCATCTACAACCTCGACGAGCCCCTCCGCGTCACCCACGCCAACACCATCGTCCTCGGCCTGGGCTTTGCCACGCTACATCCCACCCACGGCAACGCCGCTCTTACCACCGCCGACGCGGACGGCATCATACTCGCCGGCCTGCTCATCGATGCCGGCGAACAACTCTCGCCCGTCCTCGTCCAGATCGGCCCACACAACTCCTCAGCCCGGCACCAGCAGGACCCAATCTCGCTCAGCGACGTATTCTTTCGCGTAGGAGGCGCCGGCATCGGCCGCGCTGGCATCAACCTCGAGATCAACGCCAACGACACCCTCGTCGATCACACATGGATCTGGCGCGCCGACCACGGCACCGGTGTCGGTTGGGACAAGAATCTTAGCAACAACGGCCTCGTCGTCAACGGCAACGACGTCACCGTCTACGGCCTTTTCGTCGAACATCATCAGCAGTTCCAGGTCCTCTGGAACGGCAACCACGGACGCACCTACTTCTATCAATCCGAAATTCCCTACGATCCGCCCACCCAGGCTGCCTACTCCAGCGCCCCCGGAACCGACGGCTGGGCCTCCTACAAAGTCGCCGATACCGTCACCGACCACGAAGCCTGGGGCCTCGGCGCCTACAGCGTCTTCACCTACCCCAACGTCTTCCTCTCGCACGCCATCGAAGCCCCCACCACCCCCAACGTCCGCTTCCACGACATGATCACCGTCTGCCTCCTCTCCAACGGAGGCATCCGCCACATCATCGACAACGCCGGCGCCCCCACCGTCTGCGCCCCACCCAAACGAGTCGACCCCAAACTTACCTTTTATCCCGCCCCTTAGAATCCAGTAGCATCCAGCAACACCGACGTCATCTGCTATACCTTCGCTATGTCGATTCGCTCTTTGCGGCTCAACCTTACTGTTTCATTCGCCCTACTTCTTGCAGCCGCCCCATCGCTGCGCGCGCAGGAAGCATGCTCAATCGCCGCCCCGCAACGCGACGCTGAAGCGGTTGCTCAAGTCCGCGCAAACCTCCGCTCCATCAAACTGCCGGAAGATGACATCGGCACAGATATTCCGGCTCCCCTGCAACAAAGCCTCGCGACTCTCAAATCGGCCCTTGCGCAAACCGCCCGCGACGTAATTGCCTGTAAAAGAGCGACAGTCTCACCCTCGGCCCTCGAAAATGAACTCGCAAAACTTCTCGGCGCCAATCCACCACAACCACCTCCCAACACCTCCGTAAGGAACGGCGACAAGCGTTACGAAGAATGGCTTGCGTTTGAGTACGGTAGAAATCTACAAATCAGCGTCCGAGGTTTCGCTCAGAATCTGCTCAGTGTCACCTTCACATTCCACATACCCTGCGGTGACGACGACATTTTGATGGTCTTCGAGAACGACCGTGGCCTTTGGAGCGACCGCCTTCTCTGGCAATCTCCTCCCTACAAAGACATTGCCGGTTCCTTCGGGGACTTCTTCTTAGACGCCGTGCTTCCCGGCAAAACCCTAGACGACTGGCGCCTCGTCGTAGCCCACGGCAAGCCCTGGTGTACCTCGCGCTTCAGCGGCTTCAGCATCGACGTCTTAGCGCCCAAATCAAACGACCCGCACCCCCAAGTCCTCTGGCACACCGATCGCGGCTACTCTCGCGCAGACTTCACCCCAACCCTCAAAGCGTCGGACAACACATTCGAACTCCGCATCAACGAAGACGCCATGAGCTTCGATATTGACAACGCCTTCGAACGCACCGTCATCTACCGCTACCGCGTCTCCGGCACCAACGTCACGCGCCTCGAACCCATCGCCACCAACGGCCGCAGCTTCGTCGAAGAATGGCTCTCCATGCCGTGGCTCGAAGCGAAAGACCAATCTCTCCCCACCAATACGGAAGCGCTTCAACACATCCACCATCTCTACGAAACCAGCTACCCCAAAGACAGCAACACCTACACCAGCTGGACAGCAGGCCCCGTCCGATCCTGCTCCACCATCGGGCATTTCCAGGTAGCCTTCGACGCGCAGCTCAACAAAATCGTTCCCGGAAAGCCCGGCGGCGACCAAGACCCACCAGTCCCCTACTACTTCCAGATCAAGCAAATCCCCAACGGCTACGAGCTGGAGTCAGCGTCCGAAACTCCCGACTCCACCTGCAACGGCCCCGACCTGATGGCAAAGCCCACGGTCAAATCCCACTAGTACGCGCTAGCATCCGTAAGCTCGGCCAACTGTGCCGCCGACAGCTTCACGTCCACCGCAGCAAACAACGCCTCCATCTGCTTCGTGCTCGTAGCGCTCGCGATCGGAGCCGTAATCGTCGACTGCTCCAGCAACCACGCCAGCGAAACAGCCGCCTGCTCCGCGCCCGTCTCCTCCGACACTTTCTTCAGCGCCTTCAAAATCTTCATCCCGCGCTCATCGAAATACTTCTGCACCCGCGCCTCGCGATTCTTCCCCTTCGCATCTTCGAGGCTCTGATACTTGCCCGTCAGAAATCCCGAAGCCAACGAGAAATAAGAAATCACGCCCAGCCCATATTTCTCCGCCACGGGCGCCAAGTCCGTCTCGTAATCCTGCCGATCATAGAGGTTGTACTCCGGTTGCAGCGTCTTGTATGCGGGCAGCTTCTCGCGCTCTGCCAAATCCTCCGCCTCCGCCAGCCGCGCACCTTTGTAATTTGACGCGCCGATATACCGCACCTTCCCCTCGTCGATCAGCTGCGCATAAGCCTCAAGCGTCTCCTCAAACGGCACGCTCGCATCATCCGTGTGCGACTGGTACAGATCAATCCGATCTGTCTGCAGCCGCTTCAACGACGCCTCCACCTCTTCCAGAATGTATTTCTTCGAAAGCCCCTTCCCGCCCGACTTCATCTCGAATCCCACCTTCGTCAGCAGAACCACCTGGTCGCGTTTGCCGCTCTGCTTCAGCCATTTGCCGATGATCGTCTCCGACTCCCCACCCACATGCCCCGGCATCCACACCGAGTACACATCTGCCGTATCGATGCAGTTGAATCCGCGATCCACCCAGGCATCCAGCAGCTCAAACGACTTCGCCTCATCCACCGTCCATCCAAAAACGTTCCCGCCAAACACCACCGGAACAATCTCAAGATCCGAATCACCCAAACGCCGCGTCTGCATCATCACACCTCCCTCCTGCATTGGACACGCTCTGCCCCTCGAAGGATGCTACGGCGCTCATGCTTCCACCGCTCGCGCTAATTCATCCAGCGCTTGTCGTTTGGATCGTGCGGCTTCCCATTTGGATCGACATATCGCCCCTCCTCATCGAGACTGACGTCTTTCCCCTGCTTGCGCATATACACCGTGAATTTCTTCGCGGCCCTCCGCCGCTTCGCACGCAAATACGAATTCCGCAGCCCATACCACTGCTCCGAAATCCCCGCGCGCACCCCACTCCTCGGCGCTATCGACAGAAACGCAAAGCCCACGCCCGCATTGCACAGTGCCACCAGCGCGCCAAACTTCTCTCGGCTCGTCAGCTCCATCGCCAGATAGATCAGCACATAGATAATCGCGAGATACTTCGCCTTGATCCAGAACAGAAAGTTGATCCGCACCGACTCATTCGCATGCAGCTTCCCGTACGCGACCATCACCGCCAGCACGAACGGCCAGAATCCCGCCGCCGCAACGTCTCTCCCCAGCCCCTCGACCCGATCTCCCGCCGCCAGGCTGATCACCGTCGCAACAATTCCGCCGCCAACGCTCGCCACCAGAAAGTATTCCATCAACCACCGTGTTCCGCGATCTTCCTCCAGCACCGAGGCGAAGAACCATAGCGAGATCAGCGATAGCAGTACATTCACAAACGCATCCTGCACAAACGGATACGTGAATAGCTGCCATATCTGCGGATGCAAGGCCTCGCCCGCATGCAGCCGAAAAAAGTTGATGATCAACCCCTGAAACTGAGCCGACACCAACCCCAGCGCGGCCGTGGCGAAATAGACCACAACGCCGGCCAACACCAGCCGCCGCGTGAATCCGCGAAACGGTGGCAACATCAGCGAGATCGGGCTGTCAGACTTGAACGCCATGCAATTCTTCCCTCTACGCTTACTTTCGCGCCGGCGACGGTGGGACAGCCAGCGAACGGTCTCCCGCCGCGCTCACAGCGCGCACGCCAAACAGCACATTATCTTTACTCACGTTCAAGGTCAGATGCGTCTGCCCACCCGCGCTCTGGCTGTGCGTCCAAAGATTCTCATTCGTTTCACGCCACACCACCTCGTACGTCGTCCCCGCCGGTGCAAACGCCGAAGCGTCCCACGCCAGTTCACTATTGTTATCCAGATCCTTGGCCAGAATTTGCACCTGCTGCGGCTCACTCGGCGCAGCCGCCAAGCTTGCCATCGTCAGCGCATTTAGCTGCACCACCTTCGTCACATACGCAACGTCCACAAACTTCAGCAGGTCGCCGTACTCCACACCGTTCTCCGTGCGCAGCGTCTGGTGCTGATAGTCGAAGTTCTCGCGCCACTCCGTCAACCGCACCGCGGCAAACCCCTCTGCATTGAAGCTTGTATGGTCGCCACCGCGTAGATAGCGATCCCGCCGCAAAATCATCTCTGGATGAAATGCGGGCATCTGCCGCATCAACTGGCTACGCGCCCCATTCTTCAACGCCGGAGGTCGCCACGTCGTCGGCTTGAAGTATCCCGGCGCCAGTTCCACAATCTGCCGCGCCAACTCCCGCGAAGGCGAATCATTCTCCGCGCCCAGCGCCAGCGTCATCTTCTGCTCTTGCGGAGTTGCGCTCGCCGCCACGCTCTCGCTGAACACCCGCACCACATCCTTGTCCTGCCCCGTCTCCCCTGGCGTCGTATCCCCGCCGACGATGTCATTATTCAACACCGCCTCCAGCGGCCAGCCCTCCGCCTTCGCGAGCTTCGCCAAGTGCGCCGACCCGTACAGCCCCTGCTCTTCTCCCGCCACCGCCACAAACACCATCGTGCCTGTCAGCCGCACGCCCGCCTTCGTCAGCCGCGCCATCGCTCGTGCCGACTCCAGCGACACCGCCACCCCGCTCGCATCATCATTTGCCCCCGGAGCCGTCAGCTTGTCGTTCATTACGTCCGTAGCGCGCGAATCATAATGCCCCGTCACCAGCACCCACGGAGCCTTCTCCCCACCCGTCCCATCCAGAATCGCGTACACGTTCACGAGCTTCGTCGGCGTCTTCACCCGATCCCTCGGATCATTCGACGGCTGCTGCATAAACTCGTCGCGCTTCACCTCCAGGCATCCACCACAGTCCTTGGATATAGCCTCAAACTCGCTGGTAAGCCAGTCCGCCGCGGCCAGAATCCCCTGGTCTTTCGGCAGCTCCGTGTCCATGCTCGAGAGGGTGCTCCGCGTCCCAAAGCTCACCAGCTTCGCAATATCCGCCTGCACCTGGTCCGCCGACACGCCATCGAGCGCCGCCTTCACCGCCGGAGCCACATGCGGCGCGGGCAGTCCCGATCCACTTGACTGCATCTGCGCGTGCCCACCCGCTGCCATCGCCGCCAGCAGCCCACACACTCCCACCATCCGTATCATCTGTCTCTCCGCCTCGCAAGATGCACCATTTCCGGCCCCCTTGCATCAAAAGTTGACGAGCCGCCACGGTACCGCTAGAACTAGAAAAGGGATTTGTGGTGCCAGCCCTATGGTACTAGCTCAACCGCACTACGCATCAAACTGGCTTCGTGCCCGTTTCAGAGGAGATCGTATATGGCTGTCGTTTGCCCGGAGTGTGACAACCCCTTGGACATCGATGTGGACGATGTTGAAGCAGGTGAGGTCATTCAGTGCGATGAATGCGGGACCGATCTCGAAGTCGTCTCCAGCGACCCGTTGGAACTAGCTCCAGTCGATGAGGAAGGCTACGATGATGAAGATGACACTCTACCCGTGGATGAAGAGGATGAATAGTTCCATCCCCCGCCGTAACCTGTTTCGGTCCCTGTTCGCGATCGCTGCCTTCTTGTTCCTGATCGCCGCGCCGCTCAGCGCGCTGGCGCAGAAGAACGCCCCGCGCAATCGCATCGCCGAAGGCAAGGTAGTCAACAAGGATGGCGGACCCGTCGGTGGTGCCGTCGTCTATCTCAAGAACTCTCGCTCGAACGCCATTCGTACCTTCATCGCCGACGAACAGGGCCAGTACCGCTTCGGCGAACTCTCCCAGGACACGGACTACGAAATCTGGGCCGAGTCCAATACCGTCCGCTCTAAGTCCCGCCAGATCAGTTCCTTCGACAACGAAAACAAGTTCTACTTCGTCCTTAAGGTCAATGCCACCAAGGCTGCTTCGCTCGACGGCCCCTCCACCTAACCGCCTAATCCTCCTTCGCGAGCCACGCCTCCGCACAGGCGAACACCAGGCGAATATAATTCGCTCATGAGCCCTGCCGCTCAACCCGACCTCTTCGCCTTCCTCCACATCGATCTCAACAGCTTCTTCGCTTCGGTAGAGCAACAGCTCCACGCCGAATTCCGCGACAAACCTGTCGGCGTGGTGCCCACCATGGCCGACACCACCTCCCTCATCGCCGCCAGCTACGAGGCCAAGGCCCTCGGCATCAAGACCGGAACCCGCGTCAGCGAAGCCAAACGCATCTGCCCCGACATCATCCTGGTCGACGGCAACCACTCCACCTACGCGGAATACTCCCACAAAATTGTCGCAGCCGTCGAACGCGTCTGCCCCGTCTCCCACACCCCCTCCATCGACGAGATGGTCTGCCAGCTTCTCGGTCGCGAACGCAACCCGCCCGCCGCACGCAAGATCTCTCTCGCCATCAAGCAGGCCATCAAGGACGACGTCGGCGAAACCCTCCGCTGCTCCGTCGGCATGGCCCCCAATCGCTACCTCGCCAAGATCGCCAGCGACATGCAGAAGCCCGACGGCCTGATCGGCCTGCTCCCCAGCCAACTACCCAACTCCATCTCCCACCTCTTGCTCCGCGACCTTCCCGGCATCGGCGCACGCACGGAAGTTCGTCTCAACGCCAAGGGCATTCGCACCATGCCCGACCTCCTCGCCCTCGATCGCACCGCCATGCACAAACTCTTCGACTCCGTCTGGGGCGACCGCATGTACCACTGGCTGCGCGGGAACGACACTGGCGACGACGGCGCGCCCGTCCCCTCCGAGCTCCAGAAATCTCTCGGCCACTCCCACGTTCTCGCCCCCGAACACCGCTCCCCTGAAGGCTCCTGGGCGGTCGCCCACAAGCTCCTCCACAAGGCTGCAATGCGTCTGCGCATGGAGAAATTCTTCACCGGCTCCCTCGCCGTCACCATCAAGTACTCCCTCACGCGCGAACAATCCCTGCACGCAGAAAAAGTAAAGAAGCACCTAAGCGGCATCACCCAGACCGGCTGGGGAATGGAAGCCCGCTTCCGACCCTGCCAGGACACGCTCTCGCTCCTCGAAGCCCTACAGGGCTGCTGGAAGCAATCCCCGACCGGCCCCGAACATCAGAAGCCGTTCTTCGTCGGCATCACCCTTCGCAACCTCATTCCCGAAGACGAAGTGCAAACCACGCTCTTCGAAGAGCCCGGCAACCGCAACCAACTCTCCGCCACCATGGACAAGCTCAACCTGAAGTACGGCCACACCACGCTACACTTCGCTGGCATGCTCCCCGCCCGCGACTCCGCCCCCACCCGCATCGCCTTCACCCAGATTCCCGTCCAGTACGGCCAGGAATACATGTAGCACCAGCCCTCACATGGAGCTTGGGCATCTCAGAGGTGAATCGCTTCATCAGAATGCGTCCTGTGAGAGACTGGCCTTCGGTCTTGATAAACTTTCTGGACGCAGGGGAGGCCCGTGCTAGCTGCAATCGATTCTGATCGAAACCTCAAGTTTATTTTGCGTTATCTGAGAGAAATTCCCTTAGTATGGTTCGCCATCGGTCTTGGCATTGCCCAGCTCGGCGTTTTTGCGAGCAAAGCCTCCTCTCCAAAACACAGTTTTACATGGTTGCGCCGCTGCGCATTCGCCGCCAGCCTGTTGGTCCTTTGCGCCTACCTTGCCATCAGTCTCGATTCGCTCCGCTGCCTCATGATCCAGCAGGACGAAGCCAACATCCTCAGTATTTCTGCTGCGACCCTTCGCGGTCTCCCCATGTATCATCCGCCCGCCTCACCCAGCTTGAGTTACTCGCTAATGTATGGCCCTCTTACATTTCTTATCTACAGCATGACGTTGGTAGCGGGCGGTGTAAATCACTTCTAGATCATACGAGGTGCGGTCGTTCTGGCCGCTCTTCTGCTGTGTGCCGCACTTTATTTTCTTCTGCGTAAATTCGCTTCAGCCGTCACATCCGTCACCCTGCTCGCATTTCCACTCAGCGTCCTCCTGCAACATCCCGAAATTTCACTTTCCACCCGTTCCGATGTTTGGATCTTCCTCTTTACGGCCCTCGCCATCAGCTCCAGCTTCCTTGAAGTCGAGTTCCTTGCAGTCCTGCTTGTCGGCATTTTGGGTGGCGCCATCATCGCACTCAAGATCAGCGCCGCACCTGCCATCCTTTTTCCCCTTCTTCT
>Ga0302156_10002846_pt1 | contig 13826 bp, 15 predicted proteins | sample I_Bog_N3_2_FD_193503 | JGI IMG/M metagenome (GOLD analysis project Ga0302156, IMG submission 193503) | Peat permafrost microbial communities from Stordalen Mire near Abisko, Sweden - I_Bog_N3_2 | ecosystem: Environmental > Terrestrial > Soil > Wetlands > Peat | place: Sweden: Abisko, Stordalen... | reverse complement strand
GACCTTCTCTTCCAGTGTCATCCGCGGCAACAAATCGGCCACGCGGTCTTCAATGGGAAGGCTGGCATCCTTGTACCTGGGCGCGTTCGCCGCCGCGCTAGGCGGCGCAGGGCTCGCGGCTTTGGGCTCACTGGCAGTCTTCGCCTGGGAGTTTGCCGGAACTGTGAACAGCATGAGAACTGCCAGAAGACCTAAAACCACGAATACGGAAGCATTGCGAGTTCGATTTCTCATTGGGAGTGCCAGCGCCTCAATCCTTCTGTTGCTTTTGGTCGCAGACCATTCTACCCACACTACGCAAGCAAGGCCAGGATTGTTCACAGAATCGTCCTTGTCATGCCAGAAGTGAGAATCCTCAGGCGCCTGGCCGTGCGCCCCATGGCTAGGAGGCCAGGGAACCTCTGAAAAGGTCAGCGCTTTGAAAGGGCACGGCTTTAGCCGTGCCGCAAATGCCGCAAAATCATTTTGGCTTTAGCCTCTGAGGGAATGTCGGCGTTGCCGGAAGAACTTGTTCAAAGTTTCCCTAAGGGGCCTGGATGCCCGCGGGAGCCGGCGAAGGCGCCACCGACTTCAACTGGCTCAGATCGCTCTGAACCACCTGCCACCTAGCCTGGTCGTTCTTTGTCTCGATAGGCAAAGAGGGGTCCGCATAGAACTCGACAATGTTGGCGCGCAGTTGCGCCGATGCCATACCGAAGTTCTGCGCTGCAAGTCTGGCAAGCAGTTTTTCATAGGTTTCATCTGTCAGGGAGTATTCTCCGCCCATCGTCTTGTTGCCGCTATCGAGATCGCAGTTGGGCAGCGTCAGCTTGTGTGTGCGAACTTCTTCCAGAAAGCTGCGGTAACTATCGACGGTAGTGTCGATGCTCTTGATATACAAATCTTCTGTTTGTGGCGTTGGGTTGTTGAAGCCCAGTCCCTTGAATGGCCCGACCTTCGGGATGAATCGCAGCAGCGCCGCCAGCATGCGCGTGCCCAGGCCCGGCTTCACATAAGTCTTTCCCCACTCTCTTTCATAGTCCGAGCGGGATAAACGATAAAGGAACTTCTGTCTGGCAAAGTTTGGCGTCTCGCGCACCAGATCCTTCTTGTGCATCTTGAGCGCGACCTGGGTCATCTCCGGAATCAGACGACTAACGGAAAAGCGATACGAACCAACCGTCAGATCCTCATGCGGGAGCACGTCTTTCAATTGCAATCCGTAGACAACCGGAAATACCCGATCGAGCAGCGGTTGCGAGACTTTGAAACCTATGAAGTCGTGATACTGTTCCGACGCATAACGATTCTTTGCCACCTGCAATGTATCGAATCCAAACTCGGTCTTCAAATGCGCGGTCGTGTCGTCGGCATAGCGTACGGATCTGCCATATTTGGCTCGCAGTTTTGGATAGTGGATGGCAACAGCCTGATTGACGGCTGGGTGGCCGTCGATGTCGGCCGTATAGTGAGACAGCGCGCCCAGGGCAAAGGCATACTCGTTAGGGTCCTGGCTTTCGCGCACCAACTCGATAACGAAGTCCCCGCTGCGCACATAATGCACCAGGTTGCTGAAGTCCTTGTTGCCGAACGGGTAGTATCCAAGGTCCTGAATGACCGAGCCGCCGTAGGCATAAGCATGCGCCTCTTTGATCTGGTCTTCGGTAATTCCTGGAAACCGCTGCACCAGAAGCGGCCGAATCTCCGAGATCCACAGCAGATCGACAATCTCCTCGTGGGTCAGGACGGAGTATGCAAACATATTTCCGCTCGACATCAGCAACAAGAGAAGCAGAGCGGCAGAACGGGTAAGAAGGCGCTGCATAGATCTGGCCATGGCGCTGGATAATGTTGGCAAGGAGCGCACAGGCTAAATCATACCGGCGAGTAGCAGGACAAGAACAACCACGAGGATGAGTCCAATCCCTCCGGTCGGATAATAGCCCCAGCTTCTGCTATGGGGCCATGTCGGCAGCGCGCCGATGAGCGCCAGAATCAAGAACACGATCAAGATAGTTCCTAGCATGTTTCACCTCGTACGTTTTTAAGTCATCCGCAACCGGCGCTGTCTGCGCCAGTATTTCGATACCGAGGCAAGTTTTTCACGTCACCAGCCGGCAATCTGTCCAATTGAGCACATGAGGTTCTCAATGTCCGGCCGTCCAGCCCAGGTAGAACCCTGCCATGACTTGCATTTCCGCCCCTCCACCTGCGATCATCGCTGCGGCATTTTCAGAGGTTAAATGCACATGATTCCCAGGCGAGTTCTTGTTCTTGCTCTTATTGCGGCATTTTATCCGGGAAGTCTAGCCGCGCAGTCGGGTTGGCCGCCCTCGGCGGAACACCAGTCGATGGCGATCTGGCCTGGGGCAGCGCCCGGAGCGCCAGTCAATTTGCCCTCCGAGAAGGATGTGACGACCGCGAAAGACAACCTGATCGCCGGCCGGCCCGTTCTTCGCCTCGGCAACGTCTCCTCACCGACTCTGACTTTGTATATGCCGAAAGGCAAGAGCACCGGCGTGGCAGTTGTGGTTTTTCCGGGCGGAGGCTATCGAATCCTGGCGATTGACCTCGAAGGCACGGAGGTGTGCGACTGGCTAAACTCTGCCGGTATTGCTTGCATCTTGCTCAAATACCGCGTTCCGGACTCTGGCCCCTATCCCAAATCGCCCGCCGCGCTCCAGGATGCCCAGCGCGCGCTCGGCCTGGTGCGCCAGCACGCGACGGAGTGGGGCATCGACCCCAACCGCATAGGCGTCCTGGGTTTCTCGGCGGGCGGGCACTTGGCTGCCGCCATCAGTAATCACTTTGAAGAGCGGCTCTACCCTCCTGTCGACGCCGCGGACAAGCTCAGTTGCCGCCCGGATTTTGCAGTAGTGGTCTATCCCGGCTACCTGGCTCTCTCCGAGAAGAGCTTCGCGCCCAACGCCGACATTCTTCCCACCGCGAACACGCCGCCCGCGTTTATCGTGCAGGCCGAAGACGATCCGGTACACGTCGAGAATGCCGTCGCTTACTTCATGGCGCTCAAGAACGCCAAGGTGCCCGCCGAGTTGCACATCTATGCCCAGGGCGGTCACGGCTACGGCCTGCGCCGCAACGAGCTCCCGGTAACCACCTGGCCCCAGAGCGTAGAAACCTGGCTGCGCACCATCAAGATGCTGCCCGCGCAGTAGGGTTCTACAATCAAACTCATGCCTCTAACCGTTCTCACCATCTCCGACCGGAGTTCGCAGGGCCTGTTCGAGTACACCGCCGGCCCGGCGCGAAAGAGAGCCTGAGTTCGATTCTCGATCTCCTCAAGCACAGCTTGGATAGCGCCTCAGGCGGGGCATCGGCATTGAAGGCAAGTTTGCGTCTGCGCGTTAGGGTTGCTCGACCTGAATCCATGGCATCTGCTCCGCTGTTACAATCGGAAGGGCTGGAAGCCCATTGATTTAACCAGTCTTTATGAGCAAGCCGTTCCACACACTAACGATGCCCCTCCGCCTCTTCAACACACTCACCGGACGATTGGATGAGCTCGTCCCCATGGATGGCCATGCTCTGCGCATGTATGCCTGCGGACCGACGGTCTACGATTACGGCCATATCGGCAACTTCCGTACGTTCCTCCAAATAGACGTTCTGCGCCGCGCCCTGCTGCTGACCGGAACGCAGGTCCGCCACGTCATGAACATCACCGATGTGGACGACAAGATCATTCGCAACGCCGCCGCCGCGGGCATTCCCATTGGCGAATACACTGCTGTTTTCGAGAAGGCATTTTTTGAAGATTTGGATGCGCTCCGCGTACAGCGGCCCGAGGTGATGGCCCGCGCCACCGAGCACATTCCGCGGATGGTTGAGCTGATACAAAAGCTGGCCGCGGCCGGCGCAGCCTACCAAACCGAAGACGGATCCTGGTACTTCCGCCTCGCGTCCTTCCCGGAATATGGAAAGCTGAGCAAGAAGGACTTGAGCGGCATGGAAGACGGGGCGCGCGTGGATGTGGACGAGTATGAAAAAGACTCGGCCCGGGACTTCGCGCTTTGGAAGGCAGCCAAGCCAGGGGAGACCTCCTGGGATACAGCCATCGGCCGCGGCCGCCCCGGCTGGCACATCGAATGCTCGGCCATGGCGATGGAGTTTCTGGGCGACAGCTTCGACCTGCATGCGGGCGGCGAAGACCTGATGTTCCCGCACCACGAGAACGAAATCGCGCAGAGCGAGAGCGTCACTCACAAGCCTTTGGCCCGCCACTGGATGCATGTGCGCTTTCTGCTGGTGGACGGGCGCAAAATGGCAAAGAGCGAAGGCAACTTTTATACGCTTCGCGACCTGCTGTTGAAGGGCTACAAGGCATCGGCCATCCGACTGGCGCTGGTCTCGGTGCCTTACCGGCACCAGCTGAACTTCACCTTCGACGGGCTTATCGAAGCGACGAATGCGATTGAGCGGCTGAGGACTTTCAAACTGCGGTTGGTAAATGGCAAGTTTGCGGAGGGCTCGAATGCCGCGATGCAAGACGCTGCCAAGAAGTCGCAGGCCGACTATCTTGCCGCGCTGGCCAACGACCTGAACACCGCCGAAGCTCGCGCGCCCATCTTCGACCTGATACGTGCGGCAAACACGGCGATGGATAAGGGAGAGCTGCTTGCCGCCGACCGCGACGCAATCCTGGCCGTGCTGGCCAGCTTCGATGCCGTCTTCGACGTGATCGAGGACCACGATGCCGAACCCACCCGCTTAGCCCTCGAATGGGCCGCACAGGCGGGCCGCATGGCCGACGTGGCTCCCGAACTGCTGGCTCGCCAGTCGCTGACCGAGGAGGCTATCGAAGCACTGCTTGCCGAGCGTACACTCGCCAAGAAACAGCGCAACTTTGCCCGCGCCGACCAGATTCGCAACGAGCTGGCGGAGAAGGGCATTGTGATCGAAGACTCGAAGGACGGCGTGCGCTGGAAGCGGAAGTAGCAATTGGAAAGCACTAAGATTACAGTCAGGAGCGATTCGGAATGAGGCTATGGAGACGGTTTGGGTTGTTGTCCTTGCTCATAGGCTCGCTAGTTAGTGCATATGCTCAGCAGCCCCTTGCCAAAGATGACGTGCACTGGTGCTCGGCCATTCCCGTACCTGCGGTGTGGAGAGAAGCCAGATTGACGGCTGTTTTTGCGTTTGATCTGGACCCGAGCGGCAAACCGATCAATATAAAGAGCATTCATATTCCTCTCGTTAAGGACGACGGACCATTCCTTACCTGTATTTCCGGTTGGTTATTGCCGTCTGCCTCAGGAAGAGTGACAGCTTCAATTAGCTGGGAATGGGGCTGCAAAGGTATTGAAATCTCCCAAAACGAAACACATAAGTCATTTCCTTGTCAGCCGCCTAAGTCAAACACACAGCTCAATTCCCAATAACTTTGAAAATGGAGGTCGTCCCCATGGAAGCCAACGAAGCCCAGGAGTTGCAGGAACACGCTGAACATGCCGAACATGCCGCGTCGCTCAGGCCGGTAGCCTTTACGATGAGCTTGCTGGCCGTGCTGGTGGCCGTCACCACTGTCGTTGGCCATCGCACCCACACCGAAGCGGTGCTGAACCAGGCCAAGGCCAGCGATACCTGGAACGAATACCAGGCCAAGAAAAATCGCGCCTACGACACGGCTCTGGTTACCGATCTTCTCAATGTCGTCACCGTCAGCGACGCAAATGCCGCGAAGAAGATTGCGAAGGGCTATGCCGACCACCAGGCCAAGTGGGCCGACGATCTTGAGAAGGAAACGAAGGTGGCCGAAGGCTTCGAAGAGGAAGTCAAACTGGCCGAGCATAAGGCCGACTACTTCGATTTTGGCGAGGCGCTGCTGGAGATCGGACTGGTCATCAGCTCGGTTACGCTGCTGACTCGCAGCCGCATCTACTGGTACTTCGGCATTGGCGCTTCGATCATCGGCGTGTCCTCTGTGGTTTGGGGCTTTTTGATGAGATAGGAACAGCCTCATTCCGCTGGGATCTGCTCCAGCTCTTCGACAGGCCGCGCCTTGGCCTTCACCTGCGCCGAGGTGAGCAGGAAGACAGCTACCACCACTCCGGCCATGCCCACAAACTCTGCCGCTTCGGGCCGTTCGTGGAGTACCAGAATCCCCAGCAGCACTGCGACCACCGGGTTGACGTAGGCGTAAGAAGCGACCTTGGCCACGGGCACGTGCTCGAGAAGATAGATATAGGCCGAGTAGCCCACCAGCGACCCACCCGATATGAGCCAGGCCTGTGAGCCGATCGATGCGGCGGTCACGTGAAACTCGTGCCATTGACCCAGCGCGGTGCCTACGGCAGTGCTGAAGGCTCCCGCGATCAGCATCTGCCAGGCAGCGGCCACAAAGCAGTTCACCGGCAGTCGTGCATGGCGAGCGATCAGGCTGCCCACGGCCCAGGCCAGCGCTCCAAACAGCAGAATTCCCATGGCGGCGATGCCGGAGCGATCGCCGGCCAGGCCACTGCGCAGCGACGGCCACACCAGCGCCGCCAAGCCGGCCAACCCGAGCGCCATACCCAGCCAGCCACGCGAGTTCAGGGGCTCGCCGCCGGGCAGCAGCATCTCAGCCAGGGCAACAAAGAGGGGAATGACCGCCAGCACCAGCGATGCCAGACCGCTGGGCACGGTCTTCTCGGCAACCACAAGAGAGACGTTGCTTACGCTCAAGAGGCAGAGCCCGATCAAGCCCAGCGTCAGCATGGCTCTGGGCGGCCAGAACAGGCGCAGGCCGCGCCACCGGCACCAGGCCAGAAGGATCAGGCCGGCGGCCACAAAGCGCGTCCCGGAGAGAAGATTCGCCGGCATTAGAGCGGTTCCGATGCGGATGGCAGTATACGTCGAACCCCAGAAGAAATACACGCACGCGAAGGAGATCACAATCGACAGCGTAGAAGCGGTGGTCTTGAGGGTTGCACCCGAACTTGTGGAGGAACTTGCCATGAGGATTCTTTCATCCTAACCTGCGCGGCTATCCGTGCTTGGAGCGCCGCCGAATCTGCGCCCAGGGGCGAATTTGGGGCGGCGGCGGTTGAAGCGCGTGAGGATTTGCAGAGATTTCACACAACCAATGGCGGTGCTTGGGAAGCGTCGTCCGAACCTTGCGCGGGAACCTGCATGGTCGCGGTTTTCTTCACGGTGAACGGAAAGCAAGTTCTTGATCTGAAAAGTATTAAGCAGCGGTGCAGCGGAGAGCGCCCTGGGCAGAAATGCTCACTGACGAGCGAACAAATATGATTGCAACCGGTGCGCGCTGTGATGTAAGATCAGTCAGGAGCAGGAAGTCGCTCTTGGGCCATATTGTCTCTAGAGGAGATTGCAAATGGAGAAGGTTGCCGAAGTCAGGCTGGAACCCAGGAAGCAATGGGCTGCGCCGGAGCTGAAGAAGATCGATATCGAGCAGATTACAGCACACCATGTCAGAGGGGCGCACGATGGGCCCAATCCCGGTGGAACGAGCTAGCTGGCTCTCGATTCTTCGAACTGGATTCTGTTTTCAGAGGCACCGCCTTTTTGGCGAGTTGGACAGGTTCCTCTGAACTTTGAGATTGAATAGCAAATAGACAAACGGTTTTCAAACAGGGGTGGCTTCCAGACGGAAGCCATCCTTGTTGGCTTTTGCGCCTGTGATGCAATCCGCAGGTGATGTCTGGTTGATTCAACCCGTTTGAAGGCGGGGCCGAATCAAGCGTCATGCCGGACGACACCTACACTTCAGACTTATATGCGATACGTCCTTCGCTGATGGTCCAGCGGACTTTGCCCTGCATCTTCCAACCGTCAAACGGCGTGTTGCGCGACTTGGATTTGGTCTGCCGGGCGTTGTAGGTCCACTCGGCTCTGGGGTCGAAGATCACCACATCGGCAAAGCTGCCCACGGCGAGCGTGCCCCGGCCTTTGAGGTTAAGCAGCGCCGCCGGCTGCGCGCTCAACAGACTCAAAACGCGTCCCAGCGGCATCTTCCACTCTTTGTGCAGCCAGTGCAGGCAAAGGCCAAACGCCGTCTCCAGGCCGGTGATGCCGTTGGGAGCGTTCTCAAATTCGACTTCCTTCTCGTGGACTGCGTGGGGGGCGTGATCGGTGGCGATGGCATCCACCACGCCATCGAGGATGGCCTCGATCATGGCGTCGCGATCAGCGGCCGCGCGCAGCGGCGGGCACATCTTGGCGTTGGTGTCATAGAAGCCTACGTGCTCGTCCGTAAGCAGGAAGTGGTGCGGCGCCACCTCGCAGGTGACGCGCAGCCCGTTTCTGCGGGCCTGGCGAACGGCATTGAGCGCAGCGGCCGTCGAGGTATGCGCTACATGCAGGTGAGCGCGCGCGTCGCGCAACTCGCTCACCAGGCGAATGTCGCGCTCCACAATGCCGGACTCGGCCTCATTGGGCCAGCCGCGCAGGCCCAGCCGGAACGACGTTGGGCCCAGATTCATGCTGGCGTTCTTGCCGCCGACCTGGGTAAGGCGCGTATCTTCGGCGTGCTGGATGACGCTCAGGCCCACGCGCGCCGCGGCAGCCAGGGTCTCGCGCATTACGCTGTCTTTGAGAATCGGCAGGCCGTCGTCAGAGACGGCGACAGCCCCGGCGGACTTCAGGGCGGCAAAGTCGTTGATGGTCTCGCCCTTGGATCCGCGAGTAGCCGCGGCAATGGGAAAGACGCGAATGACCGCGCCCCGTTCCGGAGCCAGCATCCAGCGCGTCACCTCCGGCGAGTCGTTCACCGGCGCCGTGTTGGGCATGGCCGCGGCCGAGGTAAAACCGCCCGCCGCTGCCGCCGCCGTGCCGGTGGCGATGGTTTCCTTGTAACCCTGGCCGGGTTCGCGCAGATGGACGTGCATGTCGATCAGCCCCGGCGCGACGGTGAGGCCAGTCGCGTCAAGAACCTCGGCGCCGTCGGCCGGTTTCAGCTTGCCGGGAGCGGCGATCTCGGCCACGCGGCCGTCCTTGAGCAATACGTCCTTGAGGGAGTCGATTCCAGCCGCCGGATCGATGAGGTGACCACCGCGAATTACGAGTGCCGTCATGCGCGGCCTCCTTGCTGCGATGCCGTCAGCGCCCGCTCCACCACCGCCATGCGGATGGCCACGCCATTCCGCACCTGTTCCAGAATCACCGATTGCGGGCCGTCGGCCACGCCTGCGGTTACCTCGAGGCCGCGGATGATGGGTCCGGGATGCAGCACGATCGCTGTTGGCGCGTGCGCTGCGAGCCGCGGGCCGTGAAGCTGGTAGTTGGCCTTGTACTCTTCAAGATCCAGTTGCTGGCCGGCCAGCCGTTCGGCCTGAATACGAAGCATCATCACCGCCTGAGACTGGTGGAGCGCCGCATTGAAGTCGCGCTCAACGGCGATGCCGGGGCCTGCCTGAGCGGCCAGTTCCGGGAGCAGCTCCTTGGGTCCGCAGAGCAGCACGCGCGCGCCCAGGCGGGGCAGCAGCACCATGTTGGAGCGGGCTACGCGGCTATGCAAAATGTCGCCCACGATCGTCACCGTGACGCCGGCGAGGGTTTCGGGGGTCAACGTCTCAGTTCCCGGCCGAAGGTGCGCCAGCATGGTGCGCAGGTCGAGCAGCGCCTGGGTGGGATGTTCGTGCATGCCGTCACCGGCATTGAGCACCGGCAGGCGGGTTTCCGATTCAAGCAGCCAGGCAGCGCCGGAGGAGTTGTGGCGCAAAATGATGGCCTCGGCGCCCAGCGCCCGCAAGGTCAGGCCCGTGTCTTTCAGGGTCTCGCCCTTTTCGATGCTGGAAGACAAGCTGGAAACCAGCGTGGTGTCAGCTCCCAGCCCCTTGGCGGCAAGTTCAAAGCTGGTGCGGGTGCGCGTTGACGACTCGTAGAAGAGAAGCGCCACGCGGCGCTTGGCAAGAATGCGGCACCTGGCCAGCGGGTCTTGGCTCTCAAGCACCGTGGCGCGGGCGAGAATGTGACTCACGCCGTCCAGAGTCAAATCCTGCGCCGACAGCAGCGATCCCGGATGGTAGGGGAACGGCGAGGCAGGCACGGGCGGCGGATGAAGCTGGCGGCGGGCTGGTGTTGCGGTTGGGTTCATACGGTTCAGCTTTCAGCTATCAGCTATTAGCTATTTGCCTTTAGCTGAAAGCTGATAGCTACCTTTCTTGCTCAGTCCACACGCTCTACCAGCAGCACTTGCTCGTCGTTGTCAACTTCGCGGAACTTCACTTCGATGATTTCGCGGCTGCTGGTGGGCACGCGCCTGCCGATATAGGTGGCCTCTACGGGCAATTCGCGATGTCCGCGGTCGATAAGGACGGCCAGTTGCACCCGGCGCGGCCTGCCGTGGTCGAAGAGTGCATCGAGAGCGGCCCGGATGGTGCGGCCGGTGTAAAGCACATCGTCGCAAAGCACAACGTCGCGGCCCTCGATGTCGAAGCCGATGGCGCCCGGGGTGACCACAGGGCGCACACCAGCCGTGGAAAGATCGTCGCGGTAAAACTGAATGTCGAGCACACCCGTATCCACGGGATGCTTCTCGATGCCGGCGATCAGCTTGCCTAGTCGTTCGGCCAGCGGGACCCCGCGGCGCTTGATACCAACCAGCGCCAGGCCGTCGCTGCCATTGCCTTTTTCAACAATCTCATGGGCCAGGCGCACCAAAGTGCGCTCAATTTCAGAGGCAGACATCAACCTGCCCTTTAGCCGCAAGTTCGAATTGTTTTTCGGTTCACTCATAGGTACTCTCACGCAGGATCATAAGGGGGGGTGCCGCTGCCCCGCAAGTTGTGGAGAAGTGGTACTGAATCGGGTGCCTTGTAAGGGCTTTGAAAGGAGTTGTGCTGAAGGCCGGAACACTCAGCGAACAGTCCAAACGATTCCCTAGATCTCTGGCCGGCGGGTCCGCGCAAGCCAACGCGCCCCCATTGCGCCGCCGCCAACAGCAAAAATGAGCAAGAAGAGCGAATTGCCGGCAAAGCCAAAGGCCTCAATCCCCGCATGGCCCTCGGGTGAAAGCATCCAGGTTTTTTGTGCTTCCATTTGCGCCGCGTCAGCCAGGCCCATTTGCGCGGTCAACTGTTGGCTCAAATCGACTCGTGTCTTCCATTCGCTGTCAATCTGGCTGGAATGGTGGAGAACGAACCGCTCCGCAAAAAGAGCACCGCCGCTGAGGCCAAACGCCAGCCATCCCGCCAATAGCCCTGTCACCAGACCGATGCGGGCCCCTGCCCCAATGGTGATCCACGCCGGCCGCTGGCTGCGCACGTATAGCACCACTGCCCACGCGGCTGCCGCGGCCACCCAAAAGACCTCGAAGCGGCCTACCGGGGAAAGCCCGCTCGACAGCAGACCAGCTGGAATTGCCAGCATCAGGGCTACACGCAAGGCTGTCTTCCAATCCACCATGCTTGCATCCCGCAAAGCATCGGCCCACTCAACAGGCTGTGCCTGTCCCGGCACCGCTCCATTCGAGTAGACCAGTTGTGGCAGACCGCAGGCAGCGCAGTAGCGGTTGTCGGCCAGCACGGTTTCGTGGCAGCGAGTGCAGGTGATTTCCATACTTCTTAGAGCCTATCGCATTTGGCCTAGTCGCCGGTGCCCGCCACATGCCGCCGGTCAAGAATCACGGCAGGCGCGGAGGCAACAGTTGGGACCACATCGACAGAGGCGTTGCAAAGAGGTTTGAGAAGCGAGCATTCATCCCGATTCATTCGTAATGAAACTGAGTTGATGCAGGCGGGTCGGGCCGAGCTGGCTGCATTTGCCGGTAGGCTTTCGCGTGAATCGACGGTAGAATGATGGATACAGGGGCGAGTAGCTCAATTGGATAGAGCACCGGCCTTCTAAGCCGGGGGTTGTGGGTTCGATCCCCGCCTCGCCTACCAGACCCTAAAGAATCAACGACTTGCGTTGGTCTCTGTGTTGTCGGGAAGAATACAGGTTGGGGTGATTCCAAACGGACAATGTCCGGCTCTGCCTGGGAGGCAGTAGCAGTTTGACCTTTCCAGTATTCCATCCAAGAAACGCCAAACGTGGGTCGCCAAGCACACTTTGAGGCGAATCTGAATGGGTGCGCATGAATGCTTAAGCCACTCAAAATGGGAGCTCGATCGCTATATTGTTTTCTCGAAATGCGGTCGCAAGGTGCTGTGTGGAAACTGGCTGAATCAAAACGGGGCCGCGCAGCGTCCACGAGGGAAAGCAACCGCCAGCCGCTGCACTATCCGATACACTTACAGGGAAGGCAGCCGCACTGTATTCAAGGGCCTGTAGCTCAACGGTTAGAGCAGGGGACTCATAATCCCTTGGTTCGGGGTTCGAATCCCTGCAGGCCCACCAAATATGTCAATCAAAATAAAGGAGCACTACTGTCCGGTTTAACTCGCATCGGCAGCGTGCAAGTGGTTGCTGGTTTGTTGCTTAAGATGCGATTGTTCTTGCCGCGATTTGAAATCCGCGGAACTTTTGGAGTCATGGGCGGGGTTGGTTGACGATGGTGCATGAACCACGGGCACACCATCTTTCAGCAGCTGATTTCCTTTGTTCCCGACCGCGAGTTTCGCCACTGTGTGGCGCGTTATCAAGGCAACGCCGGCTCGCGCCGCCTCTCATGCTGAGACCAGTATCTGGCCATGGCCTTCGCTCAGTTGACCTATCGCGAGAGCTTGCGGGATATTGAAGCCTGCCTTCGCGCTCTTGGAGCAAAGCGGTACCATATGGGCTTTCGTGGCAAGGTAGCCCGCTCCACTCTGGCAGACGCCAACGAGTTGCGCGACTGGCGCATCTTCGCTGATTTCGCGCACGTCTTGATTGATGTCGCGCGACCTCTCTACGCCGCCGACTTGATCGGCATCGATCTCGATCAGAGCCTGTACGCGCTCGATTCGACCACCATCGATCTGTGCCTGGCATTGCTTCCGTGGGCCAGATTCCGCAAGCGCAAAGGCGCTGTGAAGATGCACACGCTGCTCGACCTGCACGGCAATATCCCCACGTTTATCCGCGTTTCCGACGGCAAGATGCACGATGTCAGCATCCTCGACGAGATAGATACCGAAGCTGGAGCCTTCTATGTGATGGACTGAGGCTATATCGATTTCGAGCGCCTTCACGCGTTCACACTCTCGCTGGCCTTCTTCGTGGTGCGCGCCAAAGAGAACCTATTGCTCCAGCGCCGCTACTCACATCCGGTAGACAAGAACACCGGTGTGCGCTCGGATCAGACCGTTGTTCTGACAACCACCGGATCGGCTTCGGCATACCCGGAGGCGTTGCGGCGCGTGAGCTACTTCGATGCCGTCACCGGCAAGCGGCTCGTGTTCTTAACCAATAACTTCACGCTGCCCGCGCTCACCATCGCACAAATCTATAAGCAACGCCGGCAAGTGGAACTGTTCTTCAATTGGATCAAGCAGCACCTGCGCATCAAGCGATTTCTGGCCACCAGCGAGAACGCCGTGAAAATTCAAATCTGGATCGCCGTCAGCGTCTATGTCCTGGTCGCCATCGTCCGCAAGCGGCTCGGCCTAGAGGCCGGTCTCTACCAGATCCTACAGATTCTCAGCCTAAACTCTGTTCGAGAAAGCCCCCATTTTACAGGCACTTCAGCCATCCAACTCCGAAAACGATTGATCCGACTCCGGTAACCAGTTGATTCTGTGTGACTTCTAACCAGACAGCAGTGGAACATGGACTAGACATGCCCGCGGGCAGCAATCTTGGAGAGGGCATTCGCAGTGCGACGCCAAAGGGTCCCCTATTCGGAAACTGTCCCAATACCTGGCCTGTTACCATTCACCCTGGAAGCAGGATGGGAGCAGCCATGCACTGGTACCACTATCTCGCGTACTTCTTTGGCGGCGCATTCCTCGCCAACAGTGTGCCTCATC
>Ga0302156_10002822_pt1 | contig 13888 bp, 9 predicted proteins | sample I_Bog_N3_2_FD_193503 | JGI IMG/M metagenome (GOLD analysis project Ga0302156, IMG submission 193503) | Peat permafrost microbial communities from Stordalen Mire near Abisko, Sweden - I_Bog_N3_2 | ecosystem: Environmental > Terrestrial > Soil > Wetlands > Peat | place: Sweden: Abisko, Stordalen... | reverse complement strand
CCCACGGCTTCGATGTGACCGCTCTGCTCGCCGCCCAAAAGATTTCCCGCTCCGCGCAGCTCGAGATCAAGCGCCGCAATCTTAAAGCCAGCGCCCAAGTCGGAGAATTCTTTCAAAGCCGCCAGCCGCCGCCGTGCAATCGGAGTCAATTCAATCTCCGACGGCAAAAGTAAGTATGCATACGCTCTCCGGTTCGACCGCCCCACTCGCCCGCGCAACTGATAAAGCTCCGACAAGCCCAGCCGGTCGGCCCGATTGATCAGGATTGTATTGCACAGCGGAATGTCGAGGCCGTTTTCGATAATCGTCGTCGAGACCAGAATGTCGGCTTCGTGATGCATGAATTTCAGCATCACTTTTTCCAACTCCCCTTCACCCATCTGCCCATGCCCCACAGCAACGCGCGCCTTTGGAGCCATGGTTTGAATCTTGGCCGCAATCTCCCAAATCGTATCGATGCGGTTGTGGACGAAATAAACCTGGCCGCCGCGGTCCAGTTCCTGCTCAATCGCCGACTGGATGAGCTTTTCATCCCAGTTCGCCACCACCGTCTGAATCGCCATGCGGTCCTTCGGCGGAGTCTCAATCACGCTCATGTCGCGCAGTCCCACCATCGACATATGCAGCGTGCGCGGAATCGGCGTCGCCGACATCGTCAGCACATCCACCGACGTGCGCATCTGCTTGATGCGTTCCTTATGCCGCACGCCGAAGCGCTGTTCCTCATCCACCACCAGCAAACCGAGATCGGCGAAGATCACATCTTTCGAGAGCAGCCGGTGCGTGCCGATCAGAATGTCGACCTTACCCACGGCCACGCGCCCCAATATTTCCTTGACCTGCTTAGGCGTACGGAAGCGGCTGATCATTTCCACCGTCAGCGGGAAGGGTGCAAACCGCTGCTTAAAAGTCTCGTAATGCTGGAACGCGAGCACCGTAGTCGGCGCCAGCACCGCGACCTGCTTGTTGTCGCTCAGCGCCTTGAAAGCCGCGCGCATCGCCACTTCCGTTTTGCCGTAACCAACGTCGCCGCACAGCAGCCGATCCATCGGAAGCTGCGATTCCATGTCGCGCTTCACGTCGGCGATGGCCTGCGCTTGGTCACCGGTCTCGTTGTATTCGAACGAGTCCTCAAACTCCTTCATCCATTCGGTATCGGCTGGAAAAACGTGCCCGCGTGCGGCCTGGCGCTGCGCATAAAGTTTGACCAGTTCGTCGGTCATGTCCTTCATCGCCTTGCGCACACGCGCCTTGGTCTTTCCCCAAGCTTGCGAGCCGAGGTGATTCAGAACTGGCTTCGCGCCCTCTGCCGAGCGATATTTCTGCACCAGATCAAGCCGAGTCAGCGGAACATAGAGCCGCGCCGCGTCCGCATATTCCAGCACCATGAATTCCGCAACGCCGTCGCCCTGGTTAATCTCCTTTAAGCCGTGGTATTGCCCGATCCCATGCTCGACGTGGACCACATAGTCGCCCACCTGCAAATCGCGGAAGTCCGAAAGAAACGCCGACACCTTCGACTTCGATCGTTGCGGACGCGCCGCCACCAGGTCCGACTCGTCAAACAGGTCGCGCGCCCCAAAAATCGCCAGATGCGCTTCCGGCAAAACAAAACCGTCGGGAAGGTAAGCCTTCAGCAGCGTCGTAGTCAGCACATCGCCGGCAAAGTACGAAGTCTCGTCAGCATAGCTTTCCCCGCTGCGCGTGCGGCTGCCCAGGCGATAGGAAGCGTTGTACTCGGTGAACATATCGGCGAGGCGCTCAACTTCTCCCGTATTCGGCACGGCCAGAACCACCTGCGTGCCGCCGCCCACCATCTTCTGCACTTCCTCGATCATCGCGGGCACCGCGCCATGAAAGCGCGTCGCCGGCTGCGAAAGGAACGCTGCTTCCGTCTCCCCCTCGCGCGCCAAAGCCAGATACTCGAGGTCCGCCCCCGCCAACGCCGCCGTCTTTTCCCGCCAACTCTCCGGCGTCAAGTAAAGATCCGCCGGACGAACCAAGTTCCCGACCTCGCTCCGTTCGTGCGCCTCTTCAATGCGCGCCCAAACTTTGTCCAGTTCCAGCGCCAGCGCTTCGGGCTCATCCAGAATCACCCGCGCGTCGGGAAGCAACCCGAAAACGCTGCGGTCGGCGCCCGCCACCGGAGCGTAAAACTCCCACCCCGGAAAAACTCCCGCGCCCGAGTCGCGCATCGCCTGCTCCACCGCTTCCGGCGATCCCGTAATGCGTTTCCCCGAAAGCCGCGCATTGATCGAACCCAACAGTTCTTCGGTGACGGGAGTCTCCGTCAGCGGCAGCAGCAGCGCCTCATCCACCGGGTTCGACGACCGCTGGCTCGCCGGATCGAACTTCCGCATCGACTCGATCTCATCGCCGAAAAATTCGACCCGCACCGGGCGATCCGATTCCGGCGAGTACACATCGAGAATGCCGCCCCGCGCCGCATACTGCCCTGGCATTTCCACCACATCGGTCGAGCTATAGCCGACTGTGTTCAAATGCTCGAGCAACTTTTCGAGATCGAAGGTTTCACCCCGCCGCAGGACGCGCGCCAGGTCCGCATAGTATTCGGCAGGTCGAAGCAGAATGGTCGTCGCCGTCACCGGAGAAACCACAATCGCCGCCCGCCCGGTGGCGATCTTCCACAACGCCGTGGCGCGTTCTTCCTGAATTTCCGGATGCGGCGACAAATTCTGAAAGGGAAGCACATCACGCGCCGGTAAGCTGACGACCGAATCCGGATCGGCTGCGCCCGTCAACTCGCAGAACGCGCGCAACACCGGCAGCAATTCTTCCGCGGCGCGATTGTCGGCCACCACCAGCACAAACGGACGCTCCACCGTCCGCCGCAACAAAACCACAATCAACGCTCTGGCTGCCGGAGAAAGTCCAGTGACACGAATCCGCCCCGCGCTCTCCCGCAGATGGGAGGCCGCACGCGTGAAAGCAGGTAAGAGTTCCACCTCCGCGAAAATTTCGCGGACGAAGGGCAAAAGCATTTCTCTTTGATTCTACCAAGGCAGACTCGGGTAGCGGCAAGAACCGGATCTGTCTGCGAAGTGAACCAACTATCCGCGCAGCAGCGGGCGCGTCAAACAAGTCGGACCGCCCGCCCCGTTGATGCAAATCTCCGAACCCGGAAATGTGCGCACGTCGAACCCCGCGTCGCGCATGCGCTGATTTGTCTTCGAGTTTTCTTCAATCGCGACCAAGCGGCCTTTGCCCAACGCCAGCACATTGCAAGCCAGCGTTTCCCGCTCGGAGTACTCAATCTCAATCAGCCGAAATCCGCGCCCCTTCAGCAGTTCCACCGTCTCCACCGCCAGCCAGGGCAGATCGACCAGCATCGTCCGCTCATCCAGCATGCTCATCAGCGACATCAAATGCAGACACGCCGATGGCCCCGCTCCGTAAGGCAGCGGAGCCGACAAAACCTCAACACCCTTCGCCGATAACAAGGTCCGCATCTGCTCGATCCCCGCCTTGTTGGTCCGATAGCCCTCGCCGATCAGCAAAGTCCGCGAGTCGAGCCACACGATGTCGCCAGCCTCCGAAGTCCCCGGCAACCCAACTTCGCCAAACACCGGGATTCCGAGCCCTCCGCAAAAGTCGGCGTGCGCCCGCACCTCCGCCACACGATTCTTCTTTCCCGGATTCATCAGCAGCAAGCCGTAATCGGTGGCGAGCGACGCATCGTGCGCGTATACGGCGTCGAGTGTCAGCGAATCCGCCGCCGGCAAACTGACAATCTCCGCGCCGCTATCGCGCAGCAACCGGCACAGAGTCTCGTGCTGCCGCTCTGCCGTGGCAAATTCAGGAGCACGTTGAAACCCAAGCTCGCGCCAAGCGGATGCTTTCCGCGAGTCGCCCCACCCAGCATTGGCTGGCGGACACACCATCACCCGCAGTAATTCTCCAGTCAACGAATGACCGTTGAAGGAAGGACCAGCGGAAGAACAATCGTTGAGATTTTCAACACCCATATTCAACACCCATGTAGAAGGCGAGACATTCGCGCGCCCAACGCCCCGCTCCAGCAATCTCTCGCTCCCAGAATCTAAAGAAAGGCAGCCGCAAACGCAATGCCGGCGCCAACCCAACGCCCGGAAGTCGACGCAAAGGCTGGCGGCAAGGGTCGGTAATCCACCTTGCCGCTTGCCTTAGCCCCCTCGCGTGATGTACATATCAGCGGTATCTCTTCTCATCGACGTGCACGCAGTTCAGCCATTTCGCCATAAACCGCACAGTCTGATTTTCGCTTTCCGCTTAGTTTCAATGACGCGGAAGCTTCCAGGAGCCTTATGAAAACGTCAGCGACGTTGCGTCTGTTCTGTTTTGCGATCGTGTTCTTCCTCGTCCGCCAGTCTGCCTTTGCCCAGGGCGCCGCCACCGGCGATCTCCACGTCAGCGTGAAGGATCCCAAAGGCAGCGTTGTGACGAACGCCATCGTCACCGTGCGCGATGTCGCCAAGGGTCTGGAGCGCACCGGCAGCAGCGACGGCCAGGGCGGATACAGCGTGCGTCAGTTGGCTCCCGGCACGTATTCCGTCACCGTGGATGCATCGGGCTTCGCCAAAGCGGAAGCCGCCGAAGTCGCCATCACGGTCGGCGGGATGACGGAACTACCCGTCACGCTCTCGGTCGCCGGCGGCAAGGAAGTGGTTGAAGTCACCTCGCAAGCCGAGCTGGTGGAAACTTCACGCAGCTCCACTACCGACACCGTTGGACAGCGCCGCATTGACAATCTCCCCATCAACGGCCGCAATTACATCAACTTCACCCTCACCGATTCCCAAGTCGTCCGCGACAACGCGCCCAACACCGGAGCCGCGCCCACCTCCGGCCTCAACATGAGCGGACAACGCGGCCGTTCCAACCTGGTCAATGTCGATGGCGCCGACGCCACCGACAATTCCACCAATGGCGTGCGCTCCACCGTTTCGCAAGAAGCCGTGCAGGAATTCCAGATCATCACCAACAGTTACGCCGCCGAATATGGACGCGCCGCCGGCGGCGTCGTCAACATCATCACCCGTTCGGGATCGAACGACTTCCACGGCGACGTCTACGGATACCTGCGCAACCGCGACTTCCAGGCCGTTAACCCCTTCGCGACCTGCGCCGCGCCGCCTTGCTCCAACCCGGCCTACACCCGCGTGCAGGCTGGCGCCGCTTTCGGGGGCGCGATCAAGAAAGACAAAACATACTATTACGCTTCCTATGAAGTCACCCGGCGTCACGAAACGGGATTCTCCAGCATTGGCGACGGAGGATTGTCTTACTATCAGCTGCAGCCTTTTGACGCCACCAGCATCTTCGATCCTGCGGCCCCTCCGGGAACGTTCACCATCGACGTGACGCCGCAGCAAGCGGCGTTCCTCCAGACTCCGGGCCTGCCCAATGCCGTGGCACAGCAGTATGCTTTTCTGGCGGGTGGGGCATCGGGCATCGCATTGGCCGGAGCGTACCCGGCGTCGTTCGGGTTGCTGGCGGAAGCGGGCGCGATCCCAACGCCTTCCAATGGCACCAGCCCCCTTACGCAATTCCCCAGTTCTTGCAACTCTCTTAACACGCTCTGCAATGGATTGCCCAGCTCATTCCTGTCGCTCAACTCACAAGGGGGGAATTTCCCGGTGTTCGAAGGAACGAGTCTCTACTCGCTCCGTCTCGACCACAACCTGACCAATAACAATCGCCTCACTTTGCGCGCGAATGTGAGTCCGAGCACGGTGACTGGAATCGAGGTCAATGGCGAAAACCAGGTCTTTGGGCAGAACGCCTTTTCGCGAACGTCGCAGCAGACCTATCGCGACGCGGCCGGCATGTTTCAAGACACGTGGACCATCGGCAACAACCGGATCAACGAATTCCGATTCCAGTATGCCCGCCGCGGCCTTGCCTATTTTTATTCCAGTGCGCCAGGTGGCTCTGACGTAGGTTCCGACATCACGGGCTTCGCCTACATCGGCCGCGAACCCTATTCCTACGTTCAGCGCGTAGAACAACGCTACCAATTTACCGACAACTACTCCTGGACTCTGGGCCGTCACGCTACCAAGTTCGGCGCCGACTTCAATTACATTCCCCTGAAGGCTACCTTCACCGTCAACTATGGCGGCGTGTATAGCTTCTCCGGCCTGTCAGCCTCGTCGTTTGGCTTTCCTTCAAGCTTCCCCCAGTTCAACGCCGTACAGGCCTATGGTCTGGGACTCCCGCAAGCCTCCACACAAGGCATCGGAAATCCGCTGGATTCGTTCTCCAACAAGCCCATCGGCCTGTTCTGGCAGGACTCCTGGAGAGTGCGCCCAAACCTTACTCTGAACTACGGCGTTCGTTATGACCTAGAGTTCCCGCCCCAGTTGGCAGCGCCCACTGGACTGGCTCTGGCCGGATACAACCAGTTGGGTCTGCAAAAAGGGATTCAGACGGACAAGAAGAACATTCAGCCTCGCATCGGCGTGGCGTTCGATCCCAAGGGCGACGGCAAGACGGTGATCCGCGCCTCCTTCGGAATGTTCTTTGATCACCCGCTGCTGGGCCTCTACTTTCTCGGCGATGCTTCCGATGGCTTCAAGAGCGGCCAGTTGTTGTTCTTCGGAACCTCGCCGTGCGGCACCAGCGCATCCGGCATCAGCCCGCTCAATATCAGCGCCACCAATCTCTTCCAGGGCATCCTTGCAACTCCCGATTGCCTGCCGCCTGGACTGGCGGGAGCGCTCGGATACCAGGCCACTTCGCCGCAGTCGTCGGCTTGCCACGGCGAGGCGAACCTCCAGCGCTTCGATCCGTGTTTTCCGAATTCTCCGTTCCTCAACCAGGGCTATCTGTCGCCTGCCACTGGATTTCCGCTGATTCAACAGCCGTTCGGCTATCCACAGGCAAAGAACTTCGTGTACGCCTATGCGGAGCAAGCCAACCTCTCCATCGAACGCGACTTGGGCGATGGCTTTTCTCTGAACCTGGCCTACAACTTCAACGGCGGACGCCATCTGAATCGGCCGATCAACGCCAACCCGGTGCGCGGCGACTTGTTGACGGCAAATTGGCAGGCGGCGGTGGCGGCCGGAGCAGCGCAGCTCTCTACTGATCCGCTTTCGGTAGCCGGTTGCGGGGTGAACCCGATTCCAGGATCGCCGCTTCCATACTATGTTCCCTCCGCGCTCGTCAGCTTCTTCCGTCCCTCCGGACTCAATCCTTCCTTGGCCGGTGGTCCCTTCACTCCATGTGTTCCCTTGGCGCTGGCCGATCTACAGGCCACAGGGCTCAACGCCGCGTGCAACCCCGGCGCGTCCGGGCTAACTGGCTGCGTGCCCTTCAGCGACATGGATGCCAATTACTCGAACGGCAGCTCCGTTTACCATGGCCTTAGCGCCAACCTGCGCAAGCGCTTCAACCGCCACTACGAATTCCTCGCGTCCTACACCTGGTCGCACGCCATTGACGATTCCACCGACCTAGAGTCGCCGCTCGCGCCCCAAGATAGCTTTTACCCAGGCTTGGAGCGGTCCAACTCGCTCTTTGACCAGCGTCATCGCTTCGTCCTTAGCGGCGTTTACCAGAGCGGTCATTCGATCGGCCACGGTTTCGCCGGCAAGGTTCTCAGCGACTGGACTTTTGCCCCCATCATCGAAATGTCCTCTGGCCGGCCGTTCAATCTCACCACCGGCAGCAGCGATAACTTTCAATTCGTGACCAGCGGAGGCCGGCCCAACGTCGTGCCCTCGGGCACGCCCACCAACGGGTGCGGGTATCCGACGGTTGCCTCCAAGGTTTCGCCTACAGGCTTTTTCCAGGAGCCCTGCTTCGCCGACGTGACACCGGCCCAGCTGGCTTCGCCCAACGCCCTGCTGTTTCTTGACGGCAACTTCCCGCGCAATGGCGGGATTCAACCCTGGACGGTGTTCAACGACCTGCGCATCGCGAAACGCATCTCGTTCGGCGAGCGCTACAACATGGATTTCATCGCCGACATGTTCAACCTTGCCAACGTGTACAACGTCGCGGCCGTCAACCCGCTCTTCACCAGCGCCGGCCAGGCCACGGCCGCCTACGATCCGCGCCAGTTCCAGTTTGCGCTGAAACTGAACTGGTAGAATCGGAGCGTGCGAGAACCGGTGCGGAGCGAACTAGGAATTTGCCAGCTCGACCCTGAGCCCGTCGAAGGGGAGGGATCTGCGGTGCGTGGGCGATTGGCCTCTGCTAAGGCAGTCCTCGCCGCGATTGCGCTGGCCGCGCTGCTTTCCGCTCCCGCGCTCGCCGAGAGCGGCGCGGAAACCTACAAGGCTCACTGTTCTGCTTGCCACGGCGCGAAGGGAGCGGGTGACACCATGCTGGGCAGAAACCTGAAGCTGCGCTCGCTCGGTTCCAGCGAAGTGCAAGACCAATCGGACGATCAACTCATTGCCATCACCGGCAAAGGCAAGAACAAAATGCCGCGCTACGACAACAAACTCTCCAAGGAGCAGATCCGCGAAGTCGTAAAATACATCCGCTCGCTGAAGCAATAAGTTCCGCGCTGCACCGATCTCGCACATTAACGACCGAAAGCGAATGGCCTCGGAAAACGACCTCAGAAAACGATCTGGGAAAAAGAAAAGCCGCAGCAGGTCTGCGGCTGTCCTCGGCTTAGTATCTCGCGCTTCTCGCTGATTACTCGTGCTTATCTTTGTAGATGCTCTTGCTGATCCGGTTCTGCTGGCGATTGATCCCGCGCTGCTCGGCCTTGGTCAGATGGCCGCCGTTCTTCGCCATATCTCTCTGTTCGCGGTTCTGCACGTTGGCTTCACGCTTTTCCAGATTGGCCGTCTGATGCGCGTTCAGTTCTCCGTTCTTGACGCCATTGCCAATGCGCTGCTGTTGGTTTTCTTCGCGCTGATTCACTTCATTCACGCGCGGATGGCCGGGATCGACAACGCCAGGGCCCGCTCCCGAAGTGGTTGAGGTTTGAGCAGAGGCGGAACCCGCGAGCATAAGTCCCCCGACTGCCAGGGCTAACAGCGACTTGGTGAATGTGTTGTTCATGTGGATAGAAACCCCCGCCTGCAAGATTAGTTGCGACGGCATTGTAAGGCGAGGTTACCGTGGTATCGGCCCCCCAAGTTACTACTCACTGTAGGGCGGACACTCCCTTCGACTTCGGTCAGGGCAGGCTCTGTCCGCCGCCTTTGACTTTGATCTTGATTGTGTCCTTCAATCTTGCGCTACGAACGGCCACTCCCAAGATCTGCTCAACGCCATGTATCAGGCGACGATGAAAAGCGGGGAGTATCGCTGATCGGATTCTCGTGGGTTTGGTGCCCCCCCCTCCCGATCTATTAGAATCATAGATTTAGGTGATTTTTCCTGCCAAAATCTTCAACCTAAAGGACATATTGTCAAAATCTTCATAAATAAGGACTTAGCTCGTCAAAGGGCGCTGAAAATGGTTTTGGGGCAGCTTCGAGGTGCGTCTCGGTGGACGGACACATCTCGAAACTGCCCCAATCAGATCTCTATTGTCGGGCTTGCTGGGTTGTAAGTCAATAAATTTCGGTGGCGAACGGCATGCGATAGAAGACTGCGCGAGATACACATCGAGGGTGAGGGATTCGCGGCAGCGGACATCACAGACTCCGATGATCGATACCAGCAAAATCAAGAGCTGGCGCGAGGCAATCACCATAAATATGGTAATATGGGACCGATGAAGACCACTCTTGAGATTCCCGATTTTTTGTTCCGCCGCGCTAAGTCGGTAGCGGCCGAACGGGGCATTCCCCTTCGACAGTTGGTCACCGAAGCGGTGCAGGAGAAATTGAAAACGACCTCGCGGGAAAGGCCCTGGATGAAGCATCTCGGGAAGCTCAAACCCCTGCACAAAGAGAGGAAGCAAATCGAGAAGCGGGTCGAGGAAGCCTTCGAGCGGATCGATCCGGAAGTCTGGGCTTCGAGATAAGACTGATTCGAGAAAAGAATGATTCTCGATACCAACGCGCTGTCAGCCGCGGCCGACGACGATCCTGGGGTGATTGCTCAGCTCGCTCGCGCCGACGAGATGGCGATTCCGGTCATTGTGCTGGGTGAGTATCGCCACGGAATCGCGCAGTCGCGAAATCGCGCCGCCTACGAGAACTGGCTGGCGGGATTACTCCAGGACTGCACAGTCCTCGACATCACCGAGCCCACCACCCACAGTTACGCAGAAATCGTTCTCGAATTAAAGCGCAAAGGCAAACCGATTCCAACCAACGACATCTGGATCGCAGCGCTCTGCCGGCAGCATTCGCTTCCGCTGCTGAGCCGCGATCGCCATTTCGATTTGGTGGCGGGGAATAAGCGGGTTGGATGGTGAAACTCGCGGACGAGCGCATGTTGGAAGTCCAATTCACCGACGACGCCATCAGCGTGAGCCTGCGCGACGGCCGCGTCATCACCATGCCGCTCGTCTGGTATCCGCGGCTGCTCGACGCCACCGCGACGCAGCGCAAGAACTGGAAAATTGCCGGCAGCGGCTACGGAATTCATTGGCCCGACATCGACGAGGATCTGAGCACTGAAGGATTGCTGCGAGGCACGCCCGCGCCTAGGACGTCGGTTCCTTCGAAGTAGATCAACAAGCGCCTTGCGGTCGGGAGGCCCACCTTTCGAAAAGCGCGAAAGGTGGGGCACCCCCAGTTGTTATAGTATCGACGACAAGCTACAGTGAGCCAGATGTGGGCCACCCGCCACTTGTGCTTCAATTCCGGTGCCACTAGGCTCAGTAGAATGGGAATGGGCTGGCTGTGCGATTGATACGCTTGCCCCGACAGGCAATGGATCGTCATGGTTCGTACAATGCGGGAACGCTTATGCTTATATCTCGAATGAGGCCGTCTACCCGGAGTGGACCACTTGTGATTCCTCCGCGAATGGAGGCTGTCAGTTTTGAGCAGGTTCCAATTTAAGGAGATGATATGACCAAGCTTCGGAATTCCGCTGTCACTGTGGCAACTCTCATCGTAACGGCCGCCATGAGTATTGCCGTAGGCGCTCAGACAGGGGCTAAGCCAGCGGTGACAAGCCGATCCGCGACGATAAGCTTGGACATAGCTGTTCCGGTCAAGCACATTCCCAAGGGCCAGAAACCGTGGGTTTCCTTAACCGTGAGGAATCTCGGCAACGAGGAGATCAATTATCCATGGGATCGAGTGTATGTGGAAGGACCCAATGGCGAACCCCCAACCACGCTACGCCAGCGTCAGCTTACAGATCGCCTGAGACCTGGGGAGCCGACACTTCGAATGGATGATTATGGTGCTTCGCGCATTCCTCCTGGAGACTCGTTTACCATGAAATACGATCTCTCAGCGTTGTACGACTTTAAAGAGCCAGGTAAGTACACCGTGTACATACAGGTAGTCGATAGCTTGGCAGCTAAGGCCAAGAGCAGGATCGACAATAACTATTGGGTGCCCTCTCCGGTGGCAACGTTCGAAATTGAGCCATCTACTCGATAGCTCTCTGACTGATGTTCCGACATCAACTTGACCTGCCGCATGTCCTTGTCCAGACTTAGGTCCGCCACCAGCTTGCGCAATTGTGTTTGATACTCGTGACAGTGAGGGTCTGCTTCTGCCCGAAACGGAGCACGGATGCGAGGTGCACTATTTCAGTTCCTGCTTCAAGTCTGCCGATTCGATTCCAGGGGTTAGAATTGGAGGGCCAGCGCCAGCGCCAGCGACAATTCCGGCTCACAATAAAATCGAGACGGCTGCACTACTAAACGCTGAGTACGACCTGAGTCGTCCTGGGACATACACGGTCGTCGGTTACGTACATATCCTCGATGAAAATGGCCACGACGCGGGGACATTTAAGACCAATAAGATAAAGATCGCGGTGCAATGAGCGATCAGCCCTTGCTCTGTTTTTTGAGCAGCATAATTGGCAACGCTTCGACGGAATCATACTTAGATTTGTGCCGAAAACGGAAAACACGTCACTTTCCACGCCCCGATTCGTGCTGACCTGCTCCCCGAAAACCGCACAGAGCTAAGTATGATTTCATATTTGTAAACCGCCGATTCGCGCCCCGATCCTTTTAGCCGCGCTTTCCGATCCCGATTCGTGCTCTGATCCCGACCCGATTCGCCGTCTTTTGCGTTCCCGATTCGCATCTCGATTGCGATCTTCTCCATGCGACAAGATTGTAATCCTCTGAAAAGCCGCTGGGCGCACAAACGGAAAAGGCCAATCTGATTTCTCAGACTGGCCTTTATTAATGCCGGCAACTACCTACTCCCCCACACACTTTCGCGTGCAGTACCATCGGCCCAGCGGGGCTTAACTTCAGGCGCTTTGCGGCATGAGCGAAGTGGGAAGATCCTCGGCTGCAAAGAGCGCAGCCTCAGAATTTCGGTTGCGACCTTCGTGCTAAGTGTGTTTCTTCAGCCAGTCCTTGACAACCGGGAAGAGTGCCACTACCAGCGCCCATCCAACTATCGGGTGAGCGGTGAAGAAATGGCTAATAGGCTTGTCGAGTCCATTAGCCAGGACCAGATATCCGACGCCGTAGATGAACACGCATATTCCGCATATTATCGCGCAGACTTTGACTGTCTTGACGGCAACTTTACCTAGTTTGTGAATCGTGGGCCGTGAAGCTAAAACTACGCCCCGCAGATATGGAATCACGGTTTCAAACTTAAATAGGCCCACCCAGAAGATGATGACGGTCGCAATGTTCAAGACAACCCAAGCGCCTTTGTCTCCCAGATGAACCGGTAAAACGGGGTTGTACAGCACCGCGAGAATGCCGTAGACCCACACCCAGTTGTTGTCCCGAGCTTCCCGCGCTCGTTTAACGCCAATCGCTGCATTGATGCATAAGATGACCCGCAAAAGCATGAAGAAGCTATAGGGCAGTTTCGCTAGCCCAAGCATCACGAAGATCGTCGAAAGCACAACAGCTATCGCCATCGGAATCGAATGATAACCGTCCCAGATCATGCCACAGGCGGGGGCGGCCCACAACCTTCTCGTCCCCGCCGACTCGACTGCGGTACCTGTACTCGTCATTTCTCAGCCAAAACCGCAGCAGTAGAGTGAACCCATAACTGACACGCGATCTCTAGCGCCCAATTCGGATTTACGCTGACTGAATAGTGGCGCCGGGAGAGGCTAATAAGTTCTACCTGGACAGTCGTCTGCTCGCTAGCGACCCGAACGCACCAACCGGACGACACCAGACGGCCAGATGGGAACGCTGATTTCCAAAGCATCCCTCGTGGATGCCCATCCGCGCCGCGTTCGACGAACGCGGCAGCCTCGAGCAAGTAGCCGGAGAGGATCCCGCTATCCGCGCGCGATAGAATGCATGAATAGCGATTCTGTCGATAGGGACAGATTTCCAAGAGTAATTCGTTGGTGAGTGCGCAAGGCCACACTTGTAGCGACATTTTTGTGTTCTCCTTTTCGAATTAGTAATTTCGTTGTTCAAAGCAAAAAGCAAAAAGGCCGCGCCCATTTCTGAGCGTGGCCTTTTCTCTTTTTCTCTTGAGTCTTGGTTACCGTTTACAACCAAACGGAAAAGGCCAATCTGATTTCTCAGACTGGCCTTTGATTTAATGCCGGCAACTACCTACTCTCCCACACACTTTCGCGTGCAGTACCATCGGCCCAGCGGGGCTTAACTTCCGTGTTCGGGATGGGAACGGGTGGAACCCCCGCGGTAAGATCACCGACAACTTGCAGTCGTCAGTCGTCAGTCATCAGTCGTCAGTAAAACCCTGACCGACCTTCCCCGACGTCCGCGACAAACTTGTAAAAGAGCATGAGGACGAAGCCTCACAACTGAATAGATTGGGTACTGCCTAAACACTTGGCATATCATTTCGTCGGCGCGCAGTCGTCAGTAGTTTGCTTCTCA
>Ga0302156_10002819_pt1 | contig 13896 bp, 10 predicted proteins | sample I_Bog_N3_2_FD_193503 | JGI IMG/M metagenome (GOLD analysis project Ga0302156, IMG submission 193503) | Peat permafrost microbial communities from Stordalen Mire near Abisko, Sweden - I_Bog_N3_2 | ecosystem: Environmental > Terrestrial > Soil > Wetlands > Peat | place: Sweden: Abisko, Stordalen... | reverse complement strand
TTCGCGGCCCGGCAAAGGCCGGCAAGCCGTGAAGGTTGGTACGATAGTGCTTATGAGAATCAGCAGCAACGCGCGAGGGATACTGCTCGCGCTGATCGTCACGGCCGCCGTGCATACGTCCAGCAGCCAGACCACGACCCAAACGCCCACCCAGACGCCAGCGCAGACATCGAGCCAGACCACCCCCGCGGCCCCGGCGCAGTCCACTCCGCCCGCCCCCGGCCACCCCAACACGCCGGACCAGTTGCAGCCCCGCGAAGGCCCGCCACCGACCCAGTCTGGGATCACCATCTTCTCCCGCGAGGTCGACCTGATCTTCACGGTCACCGACAAGCACGGCAACTTCGTCACCGGCCTGCAGCAGCAGAACTTCGGCCTGCTGGACGACGGCCGCCCGCCGCAGGCCGTCCGCCGCTTCAAGCAGCAGACCAACCTGCCGCTGCGCGTCGGCATCATGATGGACACCTCCAGCTCCATCCGCCAGCGCTTCCAGTTTGAGCAGCAGGCTGCCACCGACTTCCTGCTCCAGGTGCTGCACCCCGACGACCGCGCCTTCGTGGAAGGCTTTGACGTGCAGACCGACATCTCGCAGGACTTCACCAATCGCATCGACCTGCTGGATACCGGCATTGAGAAGCTGCGTCCCGGCGGCGGCACCGCGCTCTATGACTCGCTCTACAAGACCTGCCGCGACCAGATGCTGACCCTGCAGCAGACCAATGACGTGCGCAAGGCCATCGTCCTGGTCTCTGACGGCGACGACGACTACAGCCGCGCGCTCCAGTCCGACGCCATCAAGATGTGCCAGCGCGCCGAGACCATCGTCTATACCATCAGCACCAACACCGGCCCCAGCAAGGACAAGGGCGACGACGTGCTGCAGGCCATCGCCGACGCCACCGGCGGCCAGGCCTTCTTCCCCACCCGCATGGAGGACGTCGCCGTCGGCTTCCATAACATTGAGGTCGAGTTGCGCAGCCAGTACTCGCTGGTCTATGTGCCGGCCAACTTCCGACAGGACGGCTCCTTCCGTACCATCTACCTGCAATCCCTGGACCCCAAGTACTCCGTACGCGCCAAGAAGGGCTACTTCGCCCCCAGGCCGCTGCAGTAAGGCAGCGAACAGCGAGTAGCTAACGGCGGACAGCGGACGACCTCCGCGCCCTCTGCGTGAGCGCTCTTGCCGCGGCCTGTTCTTCCTCTTATCTCAACCTCTCTACGCTCTAATCTCATCAAAACCGCCGCCGCCGCCTATCGCCTCACGACTCAAATCTTGTCAAGCCCCCTGCGCCCCACAAAATCGCATAACTCATTGAATAATATGTGAGTTATTTCTTGAAAAATCTTGGCGTAGTATTACCGCGGGTTTGCTAGAATTAACTTATAGGGTCAAGAAAGAGAAGTTCCCAAGGCTGCAACCGGCACAAGCCGCTTGCAGCTTTTGCTTTTAACCTGTCCCAAGGAAAGGAGGTCCCGATGCCGAGCCACATCGCTGTTAGCTGTCCACTGTTGGCTGTTAACTGCTTCACCATGAATACTTTGCCTATAAAGTCTCTCGAACCAATACTTTGACCCCGAGGTCACCCGCTAAACCGCTGATTCCAAAGACCCTCCAGAAAATAAAAGGAGGGGGAGGGGTCCCGGCGGGCGGTCTTGGCCCGCTGGGGTTCTCGGATACCCCTACTTCTGGCGGCTCGCAGCTTTGCTGCTCTTTTTCGTCGCTTCTCGCTTCGCCAGCACGCTTCGCCGCTCCGCAATGAGCTTCGTTCGCTCGCGCTCGGGCATTGCCAGCACATCGCGAGTGCGTTTGGGCAGCTTGGCGAGCGTGATCGCATGGGCAGCGCGCAGCTCGGTCTGCCATTCGGCATCACGCAGCGCGCTCCAGCGCTCTGCAGCGACCCAGAAGATGCGAGCCATGTAAGGCGCCGGAAACAGCCCATCGCGCTCCACCAGTTCGGCAAAGCGCTCCGCCCCCGCGGCAAAGCTCACCACACCGTGCTTGCTGCCGTTGAGCGGAACCTTGTCCAGGTTGACCAGCGCGAACATCTTGCCGCCGATCGCCTTATCGCCGGTCCAGAAGACGAGGTTGTCGCCCCACTGCATCGTCTCCACCGTGTGAGGCAGTTGCAGCAGGAACTTGCGCGCCCGTTCAGCGTCCATGCGCGGAAGTATACGGCGAACTGACCGAACCCTCAACGAGACCGAACCCTCAACGGATTGTCATCCTGAGCGAAGCGAAGGATCTGCTTTTCCTGTTGACCGATTGGGTGAGTCGAGCGCTTCGCGGCGCTTGCGGCTTCTATACTTTGAGGTGCAGCTATGCCGACCGAAACCCAACCCGCATTCGCTCCTGTCGCCGAACAGCTCGACCTGATCACCAAAGGCACAGCCGAGATCATTCCGCCCGCGGACGCAGCCGCAGCGGATGCGCTCGCCGCTCGGCTCGAAGCCTCGCGCAGCAGCGGCAAACCGCTGCGCATCAAGGCCGGTTTCGACCCCACAGCGCCCGACCTGCACCTCGGACACACCGTGCTGATGCGCAAGCTCAGGCACTTTCAACAGCTAGGACACACGGTCATCTTCCTCATCGGAGACTCCACCGCGCTCATCGGCGATCCCACAGGCAAGAACTCGACGCGGCCTCCACTCTCCCGGGAACAGATTGACGCCAACGCTGAAACCTACAAAGAGCAGGTCTTCAAGATTCTCGACCGCGACAAGACTGAGGTCAGGTACAACTCCGAGTGGCTGGACAAACTCGGCTTTGCAGGACTCGTCAAACTCGCCGCGAGCGCGACCGTCTCGCAGATGCTCGACCGCAAGGACTTCAACCAGCGCTTCAAAGCTGAAGAGGATATCTCCATCCACGAGTTCCTCTACCCGCTCATGCAGGGCTACGACTCCGTCGCACTTCACTCCGACGTCGAGCTCGGCGGAACCGACCAGAAGTTCAACCTGATGCGCGGCCGCGACCTGCAGCGCGACGCAGGCCAGAAGCCGCAGATCGTCCTGATGACGCCGATCCTCGAAGGCCTCGACGGCGTGCAGAAGATGTCCAAGTCGCTGGGCAACGCCATCGGCATCAACGAGCCCGCGAGCGAGATGTACGGCAAGCTGATGAGCATCAACGACGAGCTGATGTGGAAGTACTGGACCTTCCTCACCGACCTGCCGCAGTCGCAGATTGACGCTATGCGCGCATCGGTCGCTGCCGGCAAGCTGCATCCGATGCAGGCCAAGAAGGACCTCGCGCACAGCATCACCGCGGACTTCCACACCGCAGCCGAAGCCGACGCTGCCGCCGAGAGCTGGTCCACCCAGTTCCAGCAGAAGGGCGTTGCAGAGGACTTGGCTGAAGTCACAGTCTCACTCGCCGCGGAAGGCCTGATGACTGCGGAAGGTCTGCGCATCGCGAAGCTCCTGCAGCTCGCCGGACTTGCAGCTTCCGCAGGCGAAGCCACACGCAAGCTCGCCGAGAACGCAGTCTCCATCAATGGGGAAAAGTTCAGCGGCAAGTCACTCTCCCGCGAGGTTCTGGGCGAATCTCCCACACTGCGCCTCGGCAAGAAGGCAGTGCGAGTTATCTGGACGGAGTAGCGGTTGATTCCTCCGCGCCCTTTGTGTTCTCCTTCGCGCCCTTTGCGTGAAAGCTTTAGCTTTTCGTCGTAGGCCACGATCATGCCACTTCGCACGGCCAATATCATCGGCTCCGGACCGAACGGCCTCGCCGCCGCGATCACGCTCGCCCAGCGAGCCGTTCAGGTCACAGTCTACGAGCGCAACGCGCGCATTGGCGGAGCATGCTCCACCGCTGAAGTCACGCTGCCCGGGTTTCGCCACGACCTCGGCTCTTCGGTCTATCCGCTCGGAGTCGCCTCGCCGTTCTTCCGGACGCTGCCGCTCGCCGAACACGGCCTGCGCTGGATCGAGCCTGACGCTCCGCTCGCGCATCCGCTGGACGACGGAACGGCCCTGCTGCTTGAGCACTCGCTCGAAGCCACAGCCGCGCAGTTCGGCGCGCACGACGCGCGCGCATGGCGCCTGCTCTTCAGCTCCAGCGTGCGCGACTGGCCTACGCTGGTCCGCGAGGTCACACAGCCGCTGCTGCGTCTGCCGCGCAGCCCGGTCGTGATGGCGACCTTCGGCGCCGCGGCGATGCTACCCGCGCAGGCGCTGGCTCGCACCGTCTTCCGCGACGAGCCCGCGCAGGCGCTCTTCGCCGGCTGCGCCGCGCACGCCGTTCTGCCGCTCACACACGTCGCGAGCGCCGCAACCGGTCTGATCCTCGCCACTGCGGCGCACACCACAGGCTGGCCCATCGCCGCCGGCGGAGCACAGTCGCTCACTGACGCGCTCGCAGCGTATCTGCGCTCGCTCGGTGGAACCATCTTGCCGGACACGGAGATCTCCGAGCTGGAACAGCTTCCTCCCGCGGACGCGACGCTGTTTGACACCAGCGTCGCCGCGCTGGACCGCATCGCCGGCGAGAGCTTCACGCCCGCGTACCGCAAGGTGCTGCGCGGCTTTCAGCCAGGTCCGGGAATCTTCAAGCTGGACTTCGCGCTGCGCGAGCCTATTCCGTGGCGCGCCGCAGAGTGCCATCGCGCTGCAACCGTACATCTGGGCGGAACGCTCGCCGAGATCGCCCGCTCCGAAGACGACGCCTTCCACGGCCGAGCTTGCGACAGGCCTTTCGTGGTGCTGGTGCAGCCGAGCCTCTTCGACCCATCGCGCACGCCAGAAGGCAAGCACACCGCATGGGCTTACTGCCACGTGCCTTACGGCTCCACGGAGAACCTCACCGAGGTCATCGAGCGCCAGATTGAGCGCTTCGCTCCCGGCTTCCGCGATTGCATTCTCGCCAGCCGCGCCAGCAACTCTGCCGACCTCGCGCGCTGGGATCCCAATCTCGCCGGAGGCGACATCTCCGGCGGCGCGATGACGCTCTCGCAACTGCTGCTTCGCCCGACCGAACGGCTTTACAGCACCAGCAACCCGAGCGTCTACCTGTGCAGCTCATCCACGCCGCCCGGCGGAGGCGTCCACGGCATGTGCGGACATCTGGCTGCGCTGCGCGCGCTTGAGGAGCACGAAGACTGATGGCTGCGCCGTCCTCTTCGCTGCCATCTACTTCCGTGCGGCCATGGAGCGCGACCGCGCGCGTCGCCTTCCGCTTCGCCTTCTGCTACATCGCCCAGTACGCGCTGTGCTGCGGCAACGCGACCGTCTGGCGGGCAATTCCATGGCTCGGAGGACATGTTCTCGAACCGCTCTGCGCAACGCCGTATCTGCTCGCCGCACAGTGGCTCGGCCTGCACCCCTTCCACCTGCAAGGTCCGGGAGCGCATCTGCACGGTTCAGGCTACGGCGACCGCGCGCTGGACTGGATCGCAGCCGGGATTATGCTGGCCATCGCCGTGGTCGCGACCACCGTATGGTCGGCGCTCGACCGCCGCACGCAGTACAACACGCTGCTTGCGTGGTTCCGCTTCGGCCTGCGCCTCACCATCGCTGTGGCGATGTTCAACTATGGCTCATGGAAGATCTTTCCCATCCAGATGCCTCCGCCTTCGCTGGCGATACTGAATGAGCCCGTGGGACAGACCTCGCCTCTGACCATGCTCTGGACGCTGCTGGGCATGAACCAGGTCTATGAGAAGATCTGCGGCAGCATCGAGTTTCTCGGCGCGCTGCTGCTGCTCTATCGCCGCACCGCGCTGCTGGGCGCCATGCTCGCGGCGTTCGTCATGACCAATGTCGTGCTCTTCAACTTCTTCTTCGACGTTCCGGTCAAGCTCTACGCCTCCAACCTGCTGCTGATGGCGCTGGTCGCGATCGTCCCCGATCTGCGCGCGCTCTTTGGCTTCTTCTGGAAGCAAAAGCCCACAGCGCCGAGCAGCCCGTGGCAGCCGGCACTGCGTGGCCGCGCCCGATGGATATTGGTGACGCTTGAAGTGGCCGCGTTCCTGAGCGTTGGCATCGTCTCCTCCTTTGGGCACTACAGGCAGCACGCGATAGAAGAAGCCAATCTGCGTCATCCATCGCCGCTGACAGGCGAGTGGCACCTCAACGCCGGGACAATACTCACCGGCGATGGCGTTCCGATGAGCGATCTGGTGCTGGAGCCTGATGGACGGCTCGACGTGCGCGCCGCTGACGGCAGCATCTGGGGCGGAAGTGCCTATCGCGCCGGCGAGTCTGTGCTGCGCGTCTCAGGACCTGGGCTTCCTGCGGTCACCTTCGCCATCAGCCAGCCGGACGCGTCGCATCTTGTGCTGACGCCGATTGCAGGGCAGTCCACCGGCGAGCTGCGCCTCACGCGCGTGCCGCTGCCCTCGCACTATCCTCTGCTGGAGCGCGGGTTCCATCTGATCAATGAGTGGGGACTGGAGAGATAGCTACTTCGCGGCAGCCGCTTTTGCCGTCGCAACCTTTGCAGCCACCGGCTTCACGACAGCAGCAGCTACGGGAGCAGCAACAGCGGGCGCTGCGGCCTCCGCGGCCTTCGGCTTGGGCGCGGCAGCAGGCTGTTGCACCTCGGCCTTCTTCGCCGGCGCGAGTATCGCATGCAACGTGGTGCCTTCCATGCGCGGCATGAACTCCACCGTCCCTGCCTCGCCGATGTCCTGGATCAGCCGGTTGATGATCTTGTAGCCCAGGTCGCGGTGCGCCATCTGCCGGCCCTTGAAGCGCAGGCTGGCCTTCACCTTGTCGCCATCGCCGAGGAAGCGAACCGCCTGGTTCTTCTTGGTCTGGTAGTCGTGCTCATCCACCGTCACGGAGAACTTGACCTCCTTGATGACGATGACCTTCTGCTTCTTGCGCGCAGCGCGGTCGCTCTTGTCTTTTTCGTACAGGTACTTGCCGTAGTCCTGGATCTTGCAGACCGGCGGAACGGCATTGGGCGAGATCTCCACGAGGTCGAGCGACTTCTCGCGGGCCATCTTCAGGGCCTCAAACGGGGCCATCACGCCAAGCTGTTCGCCATTCTCGTCGATCACGCGCACCTCGCGGGCGCGGATTCGTTCGTTGGTGCGTATGAAACTCTTTGCCGAGCGTTTATCTAACGGTGGAATATTCAGCCTCCACGGCCGCCGGCTGGACGGCCATGTTTTCATGGGATTGGGTGATGATTTTCCGCGGTCGTCCGCAGAAACCGAAGCACTCGCGAGTATAGCATTTCGCGCGAAACAGACGATGTTCCCCGCACTTCAGGGCATCGACCGCGTGGCCCGGCTGGCAGCATCCAAGTGCTACACTGAGCACTGAATTTCGCCGTATTGCCACGATTGAGGACATGCCGGGCAGTAGAGCGGCCTCATCTTCGTGAAAAGGTAGAACCTGGGCCAATGAGCTCTCCGACAACCCTCTTTAAGTCGCTTGGTGCGAGCCTGTCAGACCGTCTGCAGGAGCTCAAGCTGGGTTATATCCTGGCGATTGCCGGCGTTCTGAGAGTGGCCTCCATCTTCGTCCTGAAGAACTACCTTCATCCTGAATCCTGGGAATTTGGAATCATCGCCAGCGGCATCAATCGAGGACTCGGATATACCTATCCAGTGCCCAACACGGGCCATTACTTCCTCAACGGGTCTCCTTACGCTCCGCCATACACGCTTAATCTCATCTCGGCCGTCATGCCCCCGGGATACCCTTACTTCCTCGCCTGGTTTCTGCGAACCTTCGGAGATCGTCCTGGGACCTATCTCACCATTGAGCTGATCCAGGCCGTATTCGGTGTGTTGCTGGTGTACGTCGTGTATCGAACGGCGAAGTCGCTGCTGAGCCAGAAGGCCGCCAACCTGGCAGCTCTAATCTGTGCCCTGTACCCAGCACAGATCGAGACATGCAATGAGTTTCACAGCTTCAGCTTCTACGTTGTGCTCGGCGTCTCGGTAATCTACTTCCTCAATCGATACATGAACCAGACGAACTCCTGGAAAGACATTGTCTGGGCCGGCCTTTGCATGGGCCTGATGCTCCCGTTCCGTGCGGAGGCGCTGGCTCCCATGTTTCTCTACGCCGTCTGTCTGGTAATCCGCAAAGGCGCCAGGGCACTCGGTCCTGCGCTGCTCTTCGCGGCGATCTCTGCGCTCTGCATATCGCCGTGGGTCATTCGCAACTATAAGGTCTTCGGCGTCTTCGTCCCCACTGAGACAACTCCGGGCTGGAACCTGTGGCTCGGTCATAATCCGTCATCCACGGGCAGCAACCACTACGACTGGATTCAGGCCCAGTCCATTCAGCCTGGCATGCGCGCCGACCTGGATCGCGTTCCCCTCGACGTGCATTATGAAATCGCGATTGATCAGGTCTTCAGAAAGTATGCGCGCGACTACATCCGGACTCACCCGCGGAGGGAGGTAGAGCTTGCCGCGAAGAAGCTGTTTATCTTCTTCGTCTTTGACCCAACCCACCAAAAGGGTTCCCTTCCGACATACTGGATACCATCGATCCTGTTGAGCTGCTTCGCGGCATACGGCGCATTCCTTCAGCGGAAAAGGATCTTCCGAGAAGACCTGCTGCTGACCGTCTCCATTCTGTATGCGCTTCTGTTGGGTGTGGCGTTGTTTGTTCTGCCTCGCTACAAGATGGTCGTCGACCCCTACATCATGATCTTCGCGGCAGCTGTTGTCGATCGAAAGACATCCCGCACCGTCGCCGGCGAATCCGTTCCGGCCGCGCTCCCGCTCGAAACACGCGCAGGCTCTCTCGGCTAGCCTGGGGCCTGTATGTCACGCGCCATCCGCCGGCCCAGCCGGACACTCTCTGCGATGCCCCGGTCCTCGGGGTAGTAGAAGCAGGTGTCGGCCACCTGTAGGCCGTGAATAGCGGTCTGCACCGGCGGCAGCATCCTCATGAAGTCCGGCGCGCAGATGGGCTGTGCATAGCGCAATCGCGCCACGCGTGAATCAATCACATCGTCCTGGCTAAGCGCGGGCTGCACCGCCTGCATGGCCGCAAACGCCTCGCCCAGCAGTCGCTCGTCCGGCCAGCTGAACTTCGGGTTTGTCGTGGGCATGTAGTACGGAACGTAGACCACGGTATCGTCCACCGGGCGCAGATTGGAGAACTCGATCAGCCCGGGAATCTCAATCGCAGGATCGGAGAGGTTCACCCAGAAGTGCGGTGTGAGCGAGCGCTTGAGCTTGAAGATCAGGCAACAGATTCCGATGTTGGGGATGGCATCGTACTGCTGCTTCACGGCCTCAGGCAGGTCAGGGATGAGGCGTGAGACAAACGGTGTCGGCACCGTGGAGATAACAGCATCTGCGGCAATGGGCCCGTTGGGTGTCTCAACGCCAGTCACGCGGCCGTTCACCGTGAGTACGCGGCTCGCCGGATTGCCGAGTACGATCTTCCCCCCGCGGCGATCGATCTCCGCCGCCAGCGCTTGAACCAGCGTCTCGGTGCCGCCCTCCAGGTAGCCGAGCTCCTCCTGCATGAGGCTCTTGCGCGACCGGCCGATGCGGCGGATGCGCGTCCATATCCAGCTCGCCGAGATGTTGTCCTGGTACTCGTAGAACTTGTGCCGGAAGAGCGGCTCCCAGTGCAGCTTGTACACACGCTCGCCACACCACGTCGTAATCCACTCCTTCGCCGTCCGATGCTCCAGCGAAGGCCAACTGTTGCGCTTCGCCGAAACAAACGCGAACAGCCCATAGCGGAACTTATCGATCAGGCTCATGCCGGGAAACTTCAGCAGCGCGATAGGATTGCCCCAGTCATTCAGCCGGCCATTCGCATACAGGCCCATCGAGGTCGCCCGCCAGCGCAGCTTGTCTTCCATGCCAAGCTCACGCAGCAGCTCGAAGGTCGGGTAGTCCGTCTTGCAGATGAAGTGGTAATAGCGCTCGATGGACAGGCCGCCGAAGTCAAAGTGCGCGGCCATGCCTCCGGGCTGCTTGTCGGCCTCGAGAACCGTGACCTGATGCCCATCACACAGGGCCTGGTACGCGGCGGCGAGGCCCATGGCGCCTGAGCCCAGGATAATAACCTGCATTGCTTTCACTGCCTTTCGCCGCACACTGCGTGGAAACCTTAAGCCTAGCAATGCCCACCGAGCGAGTCAACAATGCGGGCACACAGGAGTGCCTGACACTGCCCTCAGCCTGCGCCCTGCTTCACGAACTGCCGCGCCGCCAGCAGGATCGCCGCCGCTCCCATCAGCGTCAGCACCAGGGCGTTCACCCAAAGGTCGGCAAACGTCGAGCCGCGCAGGATGATCCCCCGCAGCACCTGGATGTAGTACGTCGCCGGGATGATATGGCTCACGCCACGGAAGAACGCGGGCATCGTCGAGATGAGAAAGATATACCCCGACAGAAACACCGACGGCAGCACCGTCCCCATCGCCAACTGAAAGGCCTCCGCCTGCGTATGTGCCCGCGTGGAGATGAACAACCCGAGCCCCAGCACCGTCAGCAGGAACGGCAGCGACATCAGCAGCAGCAGGATCACGCTGCCGTGAATCGGCACCTGGAAGACCCAGCGCATCACTGTAAGGATCAGACACAGTTCACCGAACGCCAGACAGCCGTACGGAATCATCTTGCCCACCATCAGCCCCAGCGGCTTGATGGGCGTCATCTTCAACTGCTCCAGCGTTCCGCGCTCCCGCTCGCGCACCAGGCTCAGCGCAATCAGCAGGATGGTCATCATCTGCAACAGCACCGCAATCAGCCCCGGCACAAAGAAGTTCGCCGAGCGCGTGCTGGGGTTGTACAGCACGGACGGCCGCACCTCAATCGCCGGCGAGACCAGCCCCGGTATCCGCGCCAGCGACTCCTCCAGCGCGACCCCATTGGCTGCATCCATCGTCGTGCCCGCGACCGAAGAATCCGAGCCGTCCACCAGCACCAGCACAGACGCCGTCCGGCCCAACTGCAGGTTGCGCGCGTAGTCATACGGTATGCGGATCGCGACGCGCGCCTTGCCCGAGCGCATTGTGGAGTACATCTCCGGCGCCGACTGCACGTATGAGCTGATAAGAAACACATCCGACGCAGCAAAGCTCTGCACCAGGTTGCGGCTCTCCTGGGTCTGCGACTCGTCGAAGATCGCAGTCGGAACCTGGCGCACATTCGTGTCCACCGCGTAGCCGAAGAGGAACAACTGCAGCAGCGGAATCAGCAGCGCGAAGAACAGCGTCGTGGGGTCGCGCACAATGTGCGTGAACTCCTTGCGGCAGACCGGGCGCAGGCCGAAGAACAGCTTGTTCATCGCTTGGCTCCAGCCTGCTCCGCCATGATGTGCAGCGTGAGAGTAACGAAGATGTCCTCGAGCGACGCCTCAATCATCCGCATCTTGCACTGCGGATACAGCGACTTGAGATTCTCGATGCGGTCGGTCTCCACCAGCGCATGCAGATCACGGCCGAAGATGGTCGCTTCGCGCACGCCCGGCGCCTGCCGCATACCGGTGAGCAGCGTCGCCGCATTGGGAGCCTCAATCTCCAACCGTGACGTGCCTGCTGGATTCGCGTCCGGCAACTGTTGCAAGTCGCGAATCGTTCCCAGCGCGATCAGCTTGGACATATAGATGTAGCCCAGCCGCCCGCAGCGCTCGGCCTCGTCCATATAGTGCGTCGTCACAAAGAACGTCACGCCCTGCCCCGCGAGCTGGAAGAACAGGTCCCACAGCGAACGCCGCGCCACCGGATCAATGCCCGCGGTCGGCTCGTCCAGAAACACAATCTCAGGCGAGTGCACAATCGCACACGCCAGCGCGAGCCGCTGCTTCCATCCGCCGGAGAGCTGCGTGACCCGGCGGTGAAAGTAAGGCTCCAGCCCGGTCAGCTCAAGCAGCTCCGCGATGCGCGTCCGCGCCCTCGCAGCGGACAGCCCGTACGCCGCAGCGTAGAACTTCAGGTTCTCCTCGACGGTCAGGTCTTCATACAGGCCGAACTTCTGCGCCATGTAGCCGACGTGCTGCTTGATCTCCGCAGCATGCTGGCGAACATCCATACCCAGGATGGTCGCGTTGCCGCCGCTCAAGGGCAGGAGTCCGCAAAGTGCGCGGATGATGGTCGTTTTGCCCGAGCCGTTTGGCCCCAGGAAGCCGAAGAGCTCACCCTTATGAATCTGGAAGCTCACATCGTCCACGGCGGTGAAATCGCCGAACTTGATGGTGATGTGCTCGGCCGAAATAACATTATGGCCCACAGCGCTGCTCGCCGCGCTCATCGCAACTGCACCGTCGCCGACATGCCCGACTTCAGCACGCCGCCGGGGTTCTCCACCTGCACCTTCACGCCGAAGACCTCGTGCTCGCGGTCGTTGTACGTCTGGACGTTGCGCGGCAAAAACTCGGCCTCCGACGCGATCTCCTGAATGTGTCCATTGAAGTGGCGCTGGTTGAGTGCGTCGATCTCCACGTCTGCGCTCTGCCCCACCCGTATGCGGCTCAGGTCGGTCTCCGGCACATAGACCTTCACCCACAGCTGCGACGACTCCAGCATCGTCATCACAATCTGGTTCGGCGGCACCAGGTCGCCGGGCCGTACGCTCACCGTCTCAATCACGCCGTCGGCAGGCGCGCTCAAGTTCGCCTCGCGCAGTTGTGCATCCAGCGCCGCCACCTGCGCCTGCGCCGCCGTCAGCCGGCCTTGTCCTGAGGCGATGTCCTGCGGACGAAATCCCTGGTGGCTGAGCGTGTCGGCGGCTAGCGCCTGCTGGTAGCGGTCCTCAGCGGCCTGTATATCCTCTGTCCGAGTTCCGGCCTGCAACTCAACCAGCTTCTGCCGTGCCGACTCCGCGCGCTGTGCTGTGCTGTCTCGCTGCGCGGTGTAGCCATCGAACTGCTGGCGAGAGATCACATCCTTGTCCACCAGTGGTTGCATGCGCGCGTAGGTCGCTGCGGCGTTCACGGCATCAGCCTTGGCGGCATCGTAGTCGGCCTGGGCCTGGCGCAGGTCCTCAGGACGCGGCCCGTTCTTCGCCTCCTGCAGCTCCGCGGCACGCTCCTTCAAAGCAGCATCGGCCTGTGCAATCTCCTCGGGCCGGTTCCCGGTGTGCAGCCGATTCAGGTCAGCGTCTCCCTGCTCCACGGTTGCCGCAGCCTGCGCGCGTTCGGCCTTCAACTGATCGGCTTCAAAGCTCACCAGCGGCGCTCCAGCGGCGACCATCTGGCCCTCTTCGACCGCAACCCCGGTCACACGCCCACCGATCTTGGAACCAATCTCAATCTCGCGCGTCTCCACCGTGCCGGAGTAGACCAGCGGCGCGTTGCGCGCGGCGATCCACCGATACAGAAAGATCGCGCCCACCAGCACCGCAGCCAACACGATGAGGACGATAACCGCTTTGCGACTCAATCGGCGGCGAGCGACCGGCTGCTCTTCGGTGGACGCAGCACCATTCACGAGCGATGGCATAGCTCCATACTATGCCCCGTCCAGCCGCGCGACTGTGCACCTCATCACGCCTGTGGAGCCGGGTCAATCCAGCACCATGCGCAGCCGCTGCTCACCACCGCCAGCGCCACAGACACCCAGATGACCCACCGGTAGCCCGCAACGAACGACTCGTCGACCGCGCGCTGCACCCGCGGGTCAGGATCGCTTGCCGCCGCCAGCAGCGGACGTTGCGCATCGGCCTGCTGCCGCGCCTGCGGCGTCAGCGCCAGCCGGTCCAGCCGCCGGTCGAGCCCGCGATTGAAACCCGCCAGCAGGATCACGCCGAAGACCGCCACCGCCAGCAGACCACCGATGCGCGAGACGGCGTTATTCACGCCGGAGGCCAAGCCCGCATCCGCCTGGTCCACCGCGTTCATAACCGTCGTCGTCAGCGGCGCGACGCACATAGTCATGCCGAATCCCATCACAACTGTTGCAGGAAACACTGTCGTCCAGTAGCTTCCGCCCACACCTTGTCGCGCGAACAAAACCACACCGGCTGC
>Ga0302156_10002814_pt1 | contig 13908 bp, 14 predicted proteins | sample I_Bog_N3_2_FD_193503 | JGI IMG/M metagenome (GOLD analysis project Ga0302156, IMG submission 193503) | Peat permafrost microbial communities from Stordalen Mire near Abisko, Sweden - I_Bog_N3_2 | ecosystem: Environmental > Terrestrial > Soil > Wetlands > Peat | place: Sweden: Abisko, Stordalen... | reverse complement strand
CTCGCCAACAGGTCCATTCAAAGCCTGGAGCAACTGACCCCGGCAGCCTATGCCGCCAGCAAGCTGAAATAACCTATCCGCTCGTCCCAGCCCCGTCAACCGTGTACTTGGCTGGACGCTTACGCTCCACCCACTCTTCGCACCTCGATTTTCTCCAAGCTTCCAGGAGCAGAATGCCGGGAAAGCGCTGACCCTGGCCTTTGTCCAGGGGAATCCCGATCCCGAGATCTTCAGGATCTACATCGACTACACCCGACAAATGTTTCGGACGTTGGAGTTTGATGTGCGAGAGAGCGTTGTCATCACCGGTACACGAAGCGTCATGGCTCAAGATCAAGACGGCCTGCACGCGCGACTGAAGGCGATCGGAGCTTCCCTGGTGTCCTGAGCAAGATTGCATTGCCTGAACAGTTGGCCCTTACCTGATTCGGTACGCGTAATCACCAATCGTATGTCACCCAGTTCTCGATTCTGCGACCTGGGTGGCATAACCACGGCCCGAAAATCACTCCTCCCAGACGGGCTCTTCTACAGATTCCATTGACGACAGCAGAACAAGGAAACGTGAACACTGGGCGACTTCAGGGTACCGATCTGCAACGGTGATGAACCATTAGAGACATTCTGTTGACAACCCACTCCAGGCGCGAAAATCAATACAACCGAACAACATTCGATCTAGATATTTGCAAGCAGGTCGATCTCGAAACGACCGGATCCCTCCATTTGGCCCGTCGCTGGAATTCTACCCATTTTAGCTTCCATTGCAAATCGCACATTCGGGGACATTTCCTTAAGCTCCATTTCATAGAAAATTTGGATAGTCCCCAGAAACTTATCGTTTTGGACGAACCCCACAGCCTCGGTCAACGCTGAGAACGAAAACTCGAACGGCAGGGGTAACTTTCCCAATCCTGGGACAGTAATCAGCGTTCCGGCTGGCACCAAATTTCGAACGAGATTCTGAAATATGCTCGGGTGTTCTCGGTCCTCGGATAGGTACTCGGTCGCAGACAAGAAGTCGTAACCGTCCGCGATTCCAAGCACCTCGTTTAGTTCCTTCATTAGTGGTGCGACGCTCGCGACAACAACATGACCAATAATCAACCCAGCTTCAGATCGTCGAACGCTGCCTCCGGTTACTGGTAGACGAAGCCCATTTATGTCATCATTCTTAAGCAAGGGATGATTGGTTTCATAAAAGTCATAGATAATTTCACCGCCAATGATGCGCTGCTTCGATGCAAGGCACTTACCAAGTGGCTTACCTGGATCGGCTAATGTAACCCTGGCCCGCTTCTTTATAGCCTCCGGGCTGATGATATTAAACAGTCTCCACCAAATAACATTCGTATCATTGAATGACCATTCCAGTATCGGCTCAGCCAGCTTTCCCGTTTCATACAGCTTGAAGTCACGTCCATTGGTCACTAAGAAGAATGCGGCTGCGACCTCAGGATGCGCGGCATAAGTGTGTGCTTGTTGTATAGCGTTCTGAGTCAATTCTTCCCCAGGTGCTTTTACCTCAACCACCCAACGACCGAATGATATAGCGTCGCAAATATAGTCAGCGCGGCCAGCGAGCGGTGGGTCCTTCTTAGGATTCTTGCGACCGAGAAAAGTGTGAGCGTAGGTTAATCTTTGCTCAGTGCGGATGTTGGCGTCTGTCCCGTGACGATAACCGAGTCGTTCGAGAAGCGGTCGCACGATGATCTCGCGCACATCTGCCTCATTCATTGATGCGAAATCGGGCACGGTTTCCATATATTGTCCTCGGGAGAATCATTGGCAGTAGCGGGTAGCCCCGGTCCCTCACAGTTGGGGATCGGGGAGAGATGAATTTTTCAACTAGAAAAGATCCCCCCCTGAAACGCCGATCTGACGAGTTTTCCGGCGACCAGTTCCATTTCCTTCAATGTCTCCATACACCTCAGTTGAGAGAGGCGCGGTGTGCCCAATACTCTTCTATCGCTTTATCGCAATCGGAACCATCATCGTTTGCTAGCCGAGGGTCGCTAGAGAGTTCTTCGATAGATTGCCTCAGCAGTTTCCGCACATAGTCGTGGTCGGAAATGGCTTCAGGCCGGGAGTAGTCCAGCCTCTGAGGTCCGATCTTCCCATTCAAATCAGCCAAGAGAAAGCCAAAGGGTCCGGGGATGTTTCCGAATGGTTCATCGAACAGCTCGTCAAGGACATCATCCCAAACGCTCGCGCTCACACCTAATCCTTTGAGTTGATCGAAGACAAACGGATTTGACGATACAGTGCGGTCCATGTCCTCTGAGTCCATTCTTGGCTCTTTCCTCCATTTCCAGAGTTTTCAGGCATCCGTTCTTAGGCATCAATCTTAACGCTGACTACCGGCCTGAACGCAATCCTGAAATGCGCCGGATCGGATTTTTTCGTCGCGATCGCAATGGTCCCCTGGATGGTTTGGACCTTGGCAGACTCCGCGATGCTTTTCGAGGCAATGGCGGGACCCGTACCCTTGGACGCCCGCGTAGCTGGAAAGATCCTCCATTCCTCTCAATCTGTGGGAGTGAGAACTGATGCATGGTTCATTCTTGCACTGCCTCATTGCCTCTCAACACATTCGGCAATTGCAGTTGCATCGGCGCGCGCTGCTCTTCAACTCGCTTCATGAAGGTGCGCACATACTCGCTCACCACCTGCGTATTGGGCGGAGGTGTTGTGACCAGAGCAAGATCAAGTTCGTGCTGCTAGACGCGTGAAATAAGATCCAACGGCACTGCCAGTGCCTCACACGAGCGGTGCCCTCATCAACATGGAGCGGCGTTCCATAAATCATTCCTTCCGAATAGGGGTCCATTCACTCTGCGGATTGGGTGCCACCACCAAGACTGACGCGGTATCCTCCTTCGTTATCATCTTCCTCATCATCAATTTCGCCGCCTTCCTGTGTTGCCGCGAATGCTTCCCGCTCTCGTTTGTCCCTGCGAACGGTCAACAGTTGCGTTCCGATGGTGTGCTTGGGCACGAAGCAGTAGTTGTAGAACGCCTCGAACAGCGCGATGTTCGGAACCCTCTTTTGCTCCAACAGATCGCGCAGATGATGCGTGTAAAGGGCGCGGAATGCCTCTGGCGTGATGATGTGCGACAACCGCTTGCCGGTGAGTTGCGTGGTTGCCTCCAGCCAGCCTGCTTCGATCCAGGTATGGATTTCGGATTTTCTTACGCGAAGAGTCCGCGCCAGTGCCTCGACCGAAAAGCAGTCGCAACGAATTTCCTTGACCTTCAAGTCGTGCCTGCGCAATTTGCAGCGAATGGCGTTCGGGCTGCGGCCAAGGATGCTGGCGGTCTCCTCGACCGAATGCGAGGCAAGTTGCTCGCGGAGGGACTCGATTTCTTCTTCGGTCCAGCGCCGGTGCTCATCCCGGCTGTTCAAACCAGTCTGGAGCACAAATCGCCAACACGCCTCCCTGGACCGGCCGGTTTGCCTTTGTAATCGGCGAACCAGTTGGTCGAGTTTATGGCCTGAAAGCACGCGGGCCTGGATTGCCAAAGCTATGGCATCTGGGCCCCAAACATCAGACGACCTCGGTCTGTGTTCAGCAGTCATGGGGACACCTCGGCAGTGGGGAGATGCAGAGAAACCCCTATTCCTATTGATCTATCCTGAAGCGAACAGCGAGATGCGAAGTCATGCTCCGCCTTATCTTCTTTCTCCTAGAGTCAGGTTGATTGCAGGCAACACTTACATGGATTCGCCGCGCCACCGCAGTCGCAGTTAGCTTGGCAAGTCTCTATCTCCAACGGACAGCTATCGTCTCGTGTTCGAGAACGTACCGCGGCGAACTTCATCGATTCCTGCTTGAAATGCGCCTCCTGTTGTGGCAGAATCTGGATCATGCTTCACCGTGGCTCAACAGCGAAGCGACGTCTTGATTGCTACTGGACGTTCTGCCGCATCTTTCCCTGTAACTACTAAAGGCACTTTCGTGGGGTGTTTGGGGCAGGCATGTGAAGTTTTTTTGCTACCTTAACAATCTGGCGCCTGTCCAAACATCTCAAGATGTGTAGTGGTTATCCATCAAAGTGACGGACGCTCTCATATGCAGCCACAAGGCAGCAACTGGAAAGAGCCAACATGGAGCTGGGCACATTCAACCGGAAGCCCGGCTTCAAACGAACAACTGGAGGCCGCTGCAAAGGCAGCTTGGCCTTATGCGATTCGCTGTGCCTGGACGTATCTTTACGATCACTCTGCCGCTTATGACCTCATGGATCACGCGGTAGAAAATGCGGCGAACTACATCCTCCGTCATGCGGAGTGCACGGAGATGAAGTTGACGGCGCGCATCAAGAGCGTCATCAAACGCCGTGCGCAGCAGCAATCTGCAAAGCGGCGTCTGGAGATTCCGTATGGGTCGTTGATCGATATGGAAAAGTTGTATATTGGTCAACCAGAGGCAGAGCAGAGGGTCTATGGAAGTGAGCTATTGGAGCGCCTTTCACCCCTTGCCCAGTCGATTGTAAAATGGCGCGCTCTGGGGTATTCGTGGCGGAAAATCGCTGAGGATCTCGAAATGGACCACACCGCCGTTCGGCGAGCCTATATCCGGGAGATGGAGTCGTTGCTCCATGATCTCTCCCAGCCTGGAGAATTGTCTCAATGTTGATGAAATTGCGTTGGTTCTCTCGTGCGGAAGATCGCCTTGATGCATGGGTCACAAGGCAATATCAGGAACGCGTCCTCGACGGGAGAGCTGCGCCTGTCGGTGCCTGTCCTGATGAAGCGTTCTTGGAAAGCGTCGCCCAACAATCCAAACAGATTGCCCTGTCGGATCCGAGAGTGGATCATGCAGCGAATTGTCCTGTCTGCATGAGAAGGCTGCTTGAACTGCGGTCCCAACATCAGTCGCGCCGGCGAAGACTGGTGTTCACATCCGCCGTTGGCTGTTGTCTTTTGATTGTCGCCGCATTCGCCGTAGTGTCGTGGCAAGGAACGAACAAGCCACACCCGGTAGACAATATGGCCGCAATTCCTGAGACCATCGACCTATCGAATGCCGGGACTCTCCGGGGGCTTCCATCCAACTCAGCCGAACCTGGTCCGTTGCAATCGGTGTCGTTGCCGGCAGCATTGGTCAGGGTGAAGATCATCCTCCCCCGCTTTAGCAGACTTGGTCAGTACACGGTTGCTGTCACGCGCGATCAGACGGTCAACGACCCGCTGGCTCAAGGTAATGCAACCTCAATCGGCAGTGACGACCGGGAAGAGGTATCTGTTGATCTTGATCTGCGGAAATCCAAACCGGGAAAGTATTTTCTTTCAACGACCCATGAGCAGGATCAGGCATCGTACTACTACCCTCTTCAAATTGAGTAGTTGGGCGTCGGACGTGATCCTGGAAATGCGCATTGGCTGTTGGCAATAGTTGATCTAACGTCAACGACAACCTGCTGTAATGCGCGCTTTTGTCCCCGGCGAAGCGCTACGACGCAGCCTTCGGTGGCGATAGTGGAGCCGTCTCCGCCGGGTGAAACTTCACCAGATCCCACAGCGCAGCTTCTACCTTTCCAGTGAGCCGGGAATAGTACGCCTGGTAGAACTCAAAATTCGTTCTGCCCGTTTCCGCGCACTTTGCGGCGATGATGCGAACGATAGCCGCACGATCCTCCGACAACATGTTCATGCCGAAGATGATACCTTGCAGGTCCTCGAAGAGATATTTGAGCGTGCGTTCCGCGGGACTCGATAAGTCCACGAGGCTGCTCTGCAGCGTGATGCGGTATTCCTGCTCATGCTGCCAGTCGGTCAGCTTATTCGTGACGCCGGCGTGGAACGTCGCCCAATACTGCTTACGCCACTCCTCTTTCTGCAGCACGAGGTCTTCGCCCGTCGTGCTCATGGTGCCGTCCTCGCCACGGAACCAAAATGCGGCCTGCGCCGGGAACAGAGTTCCCAGAGAACGGAAGAAATCCACTTCAGGATACCGGTTGGCATAATGCACTTGCTGAAGCGGCTGGGAGCTGCGTTCGGGAGGATGCTGCGAGCCTCCAATACCAATCTGCCGGATCAGACGGAGTGCGGGCTCCCCTTCGGGCAGGGTTGTGGTCTTGAATTTTAGGCAGGCGCCGCGATGACTGTCACCGTAGTAGCCCCACATCGACGCCTGGGATGGTTTAGCAACAAAACACGCGGTGTACCAATCTCGGTACAACAGGTATTCGAGGCTCAGCAAATACACATTTGGGAAGGTTGAAGCGATCACCCTCCATACCGGACCATGCTGCTGGCTTATGCCCTTGTAGTCCTGAAGAAAGGTTGTCTGATCGATGGCGTTCATGAATTTTGCCGTCATCGCTTCAACGATGTCAGGATTGCTTGGATTTGTCGTCTCCAACATGTTCTGTGCCGCAAACGACTCCTTCAAGCGAAGCGGTATTGCCACTCGATTGCGAAAGTTGGCATCGATCGGATGGAAAGGGGCGTCAGGCTGGAGCGAGGTGCAGATCAACGTGAAGAGGCGGAAGTGAACCGGGAAGAGTACCGAAAGAAGCTCGTTCCGGCGAATTGGGGAAACTCTCGCTTCGAGCAGACCAGGTAGTTCGCTCAACTCTGGATCGGCAAACATTTTCGCACAGATGGCATGGAAGATACTTGCAACCTCTGGATGGAGTTCTTCAGGGATCATCCGGATCGGCAGGCTCTCTGAAGTGACTAAATATCCCTCTTCGTTTTCCAGCGTCTGAAGGATCGTCTGCATGAGACATAGGACGTAGTGGCGCAGAAAATTCTTCCATGCGATTACGTCGCCTTTCCAGAACAGATCCTTGTACCCTTCCACCGGATCGTTCAGTTGCTTCCTAGAGGCGAAGAATATTTCCTGCTTCGCAAGCTCTGCGCGTTCTCCGAGTAGCGCATCTATTGATCGAAAGCGATAAACGTAATCCATGATGGCCTCTTGCTCTTATTGAAGCACAACGGCATGAAGAGGAACCTTGTTTCGGCCACTGGGCCAATGACGAGGATTGATTCTAAGGACACTCCCGAAGTTTGGCCTCATCTATGAACAGCGCAACCATCCGCCCATTCGGCAGACGGATCATGCGTTTCCACTGGCCATCGGTCAGAGCTGCCCGTAATCGTTCTGCGACCCACGCAATTTCACTTCGATAGCTAAACAACAGTTCTGCTGCGTGGCTCAGATACGGTTCGAGAGACCTCACACCCGAGAGGGCTTCTATGTCGTTGAGGTCCCCTTTCGCGCCCTCGTCATCGATTCGGCCTCTGTAAATCAGATCGGCAGCTAGACCCGCGGCCTTGACGATGCACTGAGTCTCTGCAGGGCATTCTTCCCAGCCATAGATCGCTTGGAAGAACATTCCATCCGTGCTTCTCTCCGGTATAAAGCCCACTCCTATTCCAAAGATCACCGCTCCAAAGTGCGCCGCGGCAACGATGTGACCGATTTCGTGTTCGACCGCAGGTAAGATGACGGATCTCAAAAATTCGGTCGGGATCAACACTTCCTGATCCCATCCGTTGCCTGGTATGAGGGTAAGCGTCCTGTTTTCCCCTCTGGCGTTGGCTTGGTGGTGAGTCTGACGATTGCGTCATGGTACAGGCGGAAGGAACAGAACGTCGCCCTCGCAGATTTCGGTCGGTTGCCGAGAAGCGGCAGATTGTCGATCTGACGTTGGAACCGGGCGCGAGCGTGGCGCTGGTGGCGCGAGCGCACGGAGTAAACGCAAACCAGGTGTTCAAGTGGCGGCGTGCTTTTGATCGAGGCGAGTTAGTGGAACCGGCAACACTACCCACAGCTTTGCTTCCCGTCACGGTATCGGCACCACTTGCGGCGGCGATGCAGGAGCCTGCCGATCAGCAACAACCGGTGACATCCCGTTCCATCCGCATCGAGTTTCCAGGCCGGGCCATAATCAGCGTGGAGAGCGGCGCTGATTCAGTACTGTTGTGTTCGATCCTGGAGAGTTTGCGCCAGTGATTGAGCTGCGCACAGGCACACGCATCTGGATCGCCGCGGGCGTGACCGATATGCGGCGAGGTTTCGACGGCCTGAGTGCGCAAGTGCAGACAGTGCTCAACGAGCAGCCATTCTCCGGTCACGTCTTCGTTTTCAGAGGCCGCAGAGGCGACATTGTAAAACTTCTCTGGTTCGATGGCGACGGCCTTTGTCTGTTTGCCAAGCGTCTGGAGAGAGGGCGATTCATCTGGCCGCAGGCTACCGAAGGAACCGTTTGTCTGACTCGCGCACAGTTATCGATGTTGCTTGAAGGCATCGATTGGCGCCGACCGCAGAGAACCTGGACACCGCAGATCGCAGTGTGAGTTATGTGCATGATTCTCCTGTATTCATGCGGCTTTTGTTGATGCATTCCGATCTATCTTATGGCATACTGCGGTCATGGTTCCTGCTTCCTTGCCAGACCTCGATGGGCTCGATCTTGAAGCGATGAAGGCGCTGGTAATCGCCAAGCACAGCGAGTCCATCGAACAGCACAAGTCAGATGCAGAACTAATCGAACACTTGAAGCTGGTCATCGAGAAGTACCGGCGGATGATCTTCGGGAGGAAAAGCGAGAAGCTGACCGGTCAGCTTGAACAGCTTGAGTTGCGGCTTGAAGAACTGGAGACCGAGCAAGCTGCTGAAGAAGCTGGACAGGCTGCAGCCGAAGCAGCGCAACCTCCCACGGCTCCTGCAGATTCGAGACGTCGTTGCCGCCCGGCACGCAAGCCTTTGCCGGAAGATCTTCCGCGAGAAGTGGTCACCCATCTTCCTGCTTACAACTGCTGTCCCGATTGCGGCGGTGCGCTGCGCAAGTTCGGCGAAGACGTCTCCGAACAACTGGAACGCATCCCGGCAACCTACAAGGTGATTCGTCACGTGCGGCCGAAGTTTGCCTGCGCCGCCTGCGAACGCGTTGTCGAGGCGCCTGCTCCTGCGCGGCCAATCGACCGCGGTCTGGCTGGACCGGGGCTGCTGGCTCATGTGCTGGTCTCGAAGTATGGTGACCACTTGCCGCTCTATCGCCAGTCTCAGATCTTTGCCCGTGAAGGCGTCGATCTGGACCGTTCCACCTTGGCTGGCTGGGTGGGTGCTGCAAGCGAGTTATTGACTCCTCTGGTCGACGAGATCAGGAAGCATGTGCTGGCAGGATCGAAGATTCATGCCGACGATACGCCGGTTCCGGTCCTTGCTCCCGGCAACGGAAAGACCAAGACAGGCAGGCTGTGGACTTATGTACGCGATGATCGGCCAGCAGGTTATTCAACCGCCCCAGCCGTATGGTTCGCTTACTCGGAGGATCGCAAGGGCGAACACCCGCGGCACCACCTGAAGGTCTTCAAGGGCGCATTGCAGGCTGACGCCTATTCGGGTTTTCATCATCTTTACGGCGATGGGAGCATCTATGAAGTTGCTTGTTGGGCTCATACCAGACGCAAGTTCCATGACATTCACGTGATTCATGCTTCGGCCATTACCACCGAGGCGCTGGCACGGATCGGAGCCCTGTACGGAATTGAAGAGGATATTCGCGGCAAGCCCGCTGAACTGCGTTGCTCAATACGCCAGACTCGTGCCAAGCCGCTGCTCGATGAGTTGCGTAATTGGATGGAGAATACGCTTCGTTCGCTATCGACCAAGAGTGAGACCGCGGGCGCGATCCGGTATGCGCTCTCGCACTGGCGTGCTCTGACACGCTACGTCGACGACGGACTGTTGGAGATCGATAACAGCGCCGCAGAGCGGGCGTTGCGCGGGGTTGCGATCGGACGGAAGAATTACCTTTTCATGGGAGCTGACTCCGGCGGCCAACGAGCTGCATCGCTCTACAGCCTCATCGGGACAGCCAAGCTGAATGGGCTCGATCCGGCCTTCTATCTGCGCACAGTGCTGGCTACAATCGCTGAACATCCAATTAACCGTATCCAGGAAATGTTGCCCTGGAACATCGCCGCCCAGATCCAGACCGAGTCCTCCAAGGCCGCGTAAGACCCCCTCAACAAGTGTCCACTTAAAAACAAGTGGACACTTCATCTTCAAACACCGTCCCCCAGTCAAGAGGGGAACTTCGAACGCTTACGTATGAGGAGCTTCAAAGCAGTTATCTGCGGTTCTTCATCGTTCGCCAAGCCTCTATCCCTCCGCAGCGGAGCTTGCCTGATCGGGTGATAGTTTTGATGTGTCAACTACCGAGCCGTCTTCATTCAAAAACTCCAGGTACTCTTTGAAGTCGTTTTTCATAACCCTCCGGGCCAAACATCTCATAAGCGGGAGCCACTTCCCGACCAGTTCTAGGTCTTCCTGCTTGTCCAATAGCAGGAATTCTCCGGAGTCCAAAATACCGTGAGCTATCTTGTCCCGGATGGGGCGCAACTGATTATCGAAGAGGTTGTTGATCTTTTTCCCAAGAGCTTCAGGACGGAACACCTGATCGAAAATTCCCTGATCCCAATCGCGATTGACATAAAAGAGCGCGTTCAGCCATTCCTCCATTGCCTTCGTTTCTCGCAGCGGAATTTGCTCACCCGGCCGCGGTTGTTTGAAGGATGCTTTGTGTTTTCTGCCAAGTCTCTCTCGGCGCTTTCTGCTCAACTCAAGAATCTTGTAGAAGCAGAGAAACCTGTAGATCGGAGTGTTGCTGTTGATCGCTTCTCGGTAGAGGGCAACGGCGTGTTCAAACTCAGGATCGTTAATCGTACCTGATCCCTGGACCGCCATCGAAGTGGGAGGAAACGGCGCGACGAACGAAACCCCTCTCGCCTGAGTGGAAACCTCGGTCACCTCAATGATCTCGATGATCAAAGGAATGTCCAGTTGAGAGGAGAGGTTACTAAGCAGGCCCTGCATTGCGGTTGCGGCAACCTTTTGGGCGACGTTACGGTCAGCGGCAAAGAATGGATCACTGATCAACTTACCAAGGTATCCGTCCGGATTGGGGTATCCACGAAAAAGCAAGGAACCGACAGCAGCTCTGTAAGACATCAGTACCTGATCCGGGTCGATGTCGATGTGCACCGCAGGCTTTGCGATTGCGAGGTGCGAGTCGCCTTGAAGATCAGCAGCGAATTTGACCTCATGTTCCGGAGCATTGCGGCTATTAGGGCGAGCGAGGACGAACGAGACAACATACGTCCCTGGGCCCCCGTTAGGCCCATAAGCGTTCAGATGGGACTTATTGCCGGTGTAGTGAGGAGCAGCGACGATTCCTTGCCATTCACCGGGAAATGCAAAGAATTTGCGCTGTTTCGTGGCTACCGGATATGAACCCTTTTTTGCAGACTCGTCGGCCGAAGACATTTTTGTTTTCCCCCTCGTCCAAACTTCAGTTCATCGGAATTGTAGAGCATAGGGGCGTGGTCATCTAGCTTCGGTCCGGGGCTTCTATTTGAGGTAGTACCTGCAAACGCTGTTTTAGCGGGTAGAATTCTGGATTTATGCCAAATCTCCGCCGAGTCACTCAGCGAACACTCCGGTGGGCAATCGGGATCGAGAGTGAGGCCGATCGAGTCCTCAGTATCTAACAGGTTACCCTGATGTTGAGAGCGGCTAAGGCGTTGACCGGGTGATCAACTGGCTCGCTCTCTTTGCTGATCGCTGACAGATTCGATAGCGAATTGAAGTTGACTGTCCTTGTTGGCTAGTGCTGCCCGCCAAGCAAATTCAATCAATTCGTCCGGCTCGATGGGCGTTCCTTCAAGTATTGATCCTTTCCATGTGTAGTAGGCCCCGGTGGGCAGCGCCAGTCGGAATCCACCACCAACCTTGACGGAAGTGGCGGAGAGCAACTTCCCGGCAGTCTTCTCACCGATGATATTGGCCAGATTGTTCTCTCGCGCAAACGCGACAATCATTTCGGCTGCACTCGCGGTATGGCGGTTCACGAGGAGAGTCACACTCCCGTGGAACTCCTTGCGGCCTAGCCCCTCCGTCTCAAGCACGATGGGCGTTTTGGCCAGCATCGCCGGCGCGAACTTCAATGCGAGCATCCAGAGCGCCTTCTTGGACGCAGGAATAGCATGGAATCGCCGAAATCGCTGTTTCTCCGAATCCAGATTGGGCTTGACACGCTTTTTATCGAGGGCGAACCCTACGGGAATCCTGTCGGGCGTGAGCAGGCTCATGACACGAAGGGCACCGATCCCTCCTCCGGTATTCCCGCGAAGGTCGACGATGAGGCTGTCGATCTTTCCCAGCCCCTCGACAGCGCGAGAGATTTCGTTGGCCACTTCGACGCCGACCAGCCCAGGGAACATGGCGACCTTCAGGTACCCCAGTCCGTTTTCGAGATGCCGTGCCTCAACCAGCTTCGGCTCGACGAAATGAAGCTTCTTTCCCTTGGGCCGTGCCACATCGACTGGGACGGCGCGCCGTTGATCATCTCTGCCAACAATCTCCAGACTGGTTTGCTTGCCCATCACGAAGACGGGATGCTCTGGCGGGGCAATCTCCCGGCCCTCCACGCTGAGAAGAATGTCACCTGACTCGATTCCGGCATTGGATGCGGCGCCGCCGGAGTGCACATCCTGAAATATCCACCGCTCTCCAAAAGGCGTCTCGTCTGCAAGATAGGTTGCGCTCAGCGCGGCGCGGCTGGAAGCTCTGCGGGCGCTGCCGTGAAAGAAGCCGAGATGCGACGTATGCAACTCGGCCAGAAGATCGCTCATGGATTTTTCAAAGCCGTCCGCCGTATCGGCCGCTTCGATCAAGGGCCGGTGGTGGTCTACAGCGGCGCGCCAATCGCCATTCAGCTTTTCATGCTTATAGAAACGCTTGTCCAGGGTAGCCAGCACCTTGTCGAGAATGGCGCGGCGGTCGTACTGGGAAAGTTGCGGAGGCGCGACTTGAGCAGATTGATCCACCGTCATCTGGAACTCCTTGAAATGAGATTGACCGCTGGCGCGGGGAAGAGGTTGCCGCGAGGATTGCCGACGAGTACGAAGCCCGCCCAGTAGTACGGCGGCTCTCCTGAATTCAGCATTTCAAGTTGGGCTTGCCTCAATGCCGCGGACTTCTCCTCACGGTGGCCGAGGTGATCATAGAAGGCGGTCATCAAATGCGCCGTTGTGTGATCTTCAAGTTCCCAGAGCGTCGACACAACACTCTGCGAGCCGGCCTCGATGAACGCGTTGACGATACTGGCGACGCCCTCTTCGCCGACCGGCCCGACGCCGGTGTTGCAGGCAGAGAGCGTGACGAGGCTGGCGTTGAGATGAAGATTTCTGATCTCGCGTATCTGAAGCAGACCGTCGTCTGTGGGCTGCTGCTGGGGTGCGAAGACGAGAGCGGAGCGATCTGGAATCTCAGGATCGACATAGCCGTGAAGGGCCAGGTGGATCACGCCGTAATGGCCGAGTGGGAGCTGCTTGAAGTTTGTCTCAGTCGCATTGGCGCCCAGAAGAATGGTGCTTGGTTTGGGCAGGTCCGTCGCAATCGTTTCCACTTCATGGCGGCTCTCTGGAAGGGCAATAAGTTCGCTCCTCTCCGGCCCGGAGACCGCTCGATGAATGCTAGCCAGCAGTGTGTGCGGCGGCGAATCAGTCGTCCATGCCGCCACCCCAACATACGGCAGGTTCGCCGTTCCAGTCTGCTGCGCGCGGTGCTCCAGTATGTGAAGCACGGTTCCTGATGGGACCACAGTTACCTGATGCGAGGCCAGGATGTATTGACCGTTGTCGGCCAAAGCAGCGAATGGAAGCAGGTGAAGCTTTCCATCCGGCACCACAATCAGCGCCGTTTTCTCTTTGAATTCTGGAATGCCGCCGAGAAGTCCATTGAAAAGCTGTTGAGCAAGCAGCAGGTCCGTCTTCCGCTTCACAATCTCTGAACGATACTGGGTTGCCGCCTGCTCCAATTCATCACGGGACGCCAACGTGTATCTGCGGACTGTGGTAGCCGTCAATGCGAGTGCGTAGGAGTG
>Ga0302156_10002809_pt1 | contig 13917 bp, 8 predicted proteins | sample I_Bog_N3_2_FD_193503 | JGI IMG/M metagenome (GOLD analysis project Ga0302156, IMG submission 193503) | Peat permafrost microbial communities from Stordalen Mire near Abisko, Sweden - I_Bog_N3_2 | ecosystem: Environmental > Terrestrial > Soil > Wetlands > Peat | place: Sweden: Abisko, Stordalen... | reverse complement strand
GCCGACAGCGATTTGGCTGAACGTGGCGGACGGCAAACATCTGGCGCAGTTGCCGCCCGGCGGAGCGTATCCGGTGGCCTTCACCCCGGATGGGAAGAGCCTGTTGACCGGAAGCGGGTTGGGCATGGAGGGCCATCCCGCATTGATGTGGTCGCTGAAGAGCGGGCAGATCGCGCAGCGGCTGGAGGCCCGCACCGGCGAGGTGAGGTTGCTGGCCGCCTCCGCCGACGGAAAGAACCTTCTGACGCTGGACGATGACGCCGCCGAGGTCTGGGACACTGGGAACGGATCGCAGGCGATGCGTCTTGTGCCGGGAACATGGCATGGAAGCAACTCGGCTGTGTCGCAAGACGGCAAGACGATTCTGAGCAGCCTGGGCGTGGACAGCAAGCCGACGAACGTTGCGCACCTGCTGGATGCCGACGGCAGCAACCTGAGAACGCTGGCGGGTCACAGCGGGACAATCGACCTGGTGGGATTCACGGCGGACGGCCGCGATGCGTATACACGGAGCGATGACGTGGTGCAGGTGTGGGAGGTGAGCAGCGGGCGGCTGCTGTATCGCTTCCCCACGCTGCATCGCGACGCGCCCGCGGACCGGCAGCCGCATGATCCCTCAGGAGCCGCGGGTGAGGCGGTGCTGTCTCCGGACGGCAAGTGGGTGCTGAGCATCATCTACAGCCACTACAGCTACGACCCTGCGCATCCGTATGTGCCGCAGGGAGACGTTGCGCACCTGGCGGATGCTGCGTCGGACCGCGAGGTCCACGAGTTGCGCGGGCATACCGGCGAGATCATCAGCATGGCGTTCTCCGCGGACAGCAAGTACGCGCTGACCGGAAGTTACGACAACACCATGCGTCTGTGGGACGTGTCGACCGGGAGCTTGTTGCAGACCTTCACCGGCAATACGGACATCGTGATGCAGGTAGCGTTCGCGGCGGACCCGCGCTATGTGATCTCGGGGTCGCTGGATGGTGTGACGACGGTCTGGAACCGCGCCACGGGCGCTATCGTGGCGAAGCTGATCAGCTTCCGCGACGGCGGCTGGGCGGTGACGGATGAGCAGGGGCACTACGATGCGTCCGACCCGGACAACTCCGGCGGGCTGTACTGGGTGACGGACAACCGGCGCAGCATTGATCTGGGGCAGTTGAAGCAGGAGTACTACACGCCGGGGCTGCTGGCGCGGGCTTTGAACGGCGAACGGCTGCCGGATGTGACAGGGATGGATAGGGTCGCGCTGCCGCCGGTGTTGTCGGATGCGGTCTACGATCCGGCGACACAGAAGCTGCACGTGAAGATCACCAATGATGGCGGCGGGGTGGGCAAACTGCTGGTGAAGGTGAATGATCGCCTGCTGGAGACGGTGGAGCCTCCGCAGACTCCGCGCACGGGAGAGAGTGATGTGGTCACGCTGGAGCTGGCGGACGCTCCGTTTGTCGCGGGAGACAATGCGATCCGCGTGCGCGCGTACGATGCCGCGAACCGCATTGAGAGCGTAGAGGCCGGAACGATCTACAGCAGGCTGCAGGACGCGGCGGCGAGGGCGATGACGTCGTCCGTGGTGGCCGCACCGGCGGCGCAGAAGAGCGAGGGGAGCTTCTATGCCATTGTGGTGGGCACCTCGACGTACGGAGTTCCGTCGATGCACCTGACGTTTCCGGCGAAGGACGCGGAGAGCTTTGCGAACGGACTGCGGCTGGGCGCGGAAGGGCTTTATGGCAAAGACAAGGTGTGGATGCGGCTGCTGACCAGCGACTACAAACCGGCCGATGCGGCGAGCGGAGATGGCCTGCCGACGAAGGCGAAGATCCGCGAGGCATTTCAATATGTGAAGGACCATGCGCGGCCCGAGGACACGCTGGTGGTATTTATGGCGGGGCATGGCGTGATGTCGTCGCACAACCGCGATCTGTACTTTTATCCGACGACGGACGCGCGAGGGTTCGACTTTGAGAGCGACCCGACGCTGAAGGATGTGTCGGCGGTGAGCAGCGATGAGCTGTTCCAGTGGCTGCGCGAGCCGGTAAAGACCATGCCGCTGAAGGAGGTGGTGATCCTGGACACCTGCGCGGCGGGGGGAGCCGCCGACGCGTTGAGCCAACTGGCGGCGAAGCGCGAGATTCCTCCTGACCAGAAGCGCGCGATCGAGCTGCTGAAGGATGGTACGGGGACGTTCATCCTGATGGGCGCGGCTGCCGATGCTTCCAGCTATGAGCACAGCCTGTACGGACACGGGCTGCTGACGTATGCGTTGCTGGAGGGAATGCGCGGCTCGTCGCTGAGTGATGGATCGAGGCTGGACGTGAGCGGGTGGTTTGCCAATGCGGTGCACGAGGTGCCGGTGCTGGCTAGGGAGATCGGCGGCACGCAGAAGCCGCTGGTCGCGGAGCCGAGCAGCACGGACTTTCCGATTGGCCTGTTGTCGGCAGCGGACCGCGAAAAGATTGTGCTGGCAGCGCCCAAGCCAGAACTGACGCGCGTGCTGTGCGAGGATGCGGATCAGGAAGATCCGCTTGAGCTGGGCGGCCCGGTGCGCGAACAACTGCGGGCGGCCGGAGATGTGACTCATATGGACTCCATGCAGGTCATGTATATGGATTCCACGACCGATGAGACACCGGGAGCGCTGGCGCCCAAGCTGCTCTACAGCGTGAGCGGAAACGATGTCAGCGTGCGGATTCGCCTGGCACAGGACGGAAAGACGGTTGCCGAACAGAAGCTGCGCGGCAGCCGAAGCGACATTCCGGGGCTGGCGAAGACGATTGCTGCGGCTATCGTCCAGATGGCATCGGGGGTTAAGCCGTAAGCTATAGATAGACCGGAACGTTGAGGCGTCCGGTGGTGCGCGGCGCGCAGCCACTTACGAAGCAGAACTCTGGAGCAAGATGCGAGGACCCGTAATTGATCTTGTCTTGCTGACGCTGTTGGTGCTGTTCATTGGGATACAGCAGCATGGGCGTCCGCAGGCGCGTAACCGCGTATGGTTCCTGGGCTGGGTATTCATCTATCTCAGCTATGTGGTGTGGGAGTTTACCCTCCCGCATCCCCTGCCGGACCGCTTTCGGGAGGCGTTCCGGTTTGACCTTTTGCTGCTGGGCCAACTGGCGTTTGTGGTCTCGTTTGTTGCGACCGCGGCGCGGCTGCGGCGCGTGGTGCTGGTGGGCCTGATCGTCGGCATACCCACGGTGCTGGCCATCAACGCGCACCAGATTTGGTTTGTGCCCTTGAAGATGCTGGTGCCCGCCGTGGTGCTGTGGGAGGTCTATGGCGTGTACGCACTGCGGGCCCTGATGCCGCCGCGGTGGCGGCTGCGGCGGTTGCTGGTCCTCGGCATCTGCGTGGGCTACGGCGCTGCGTTTGTGGCGCATCTTGTGTGGAGCAAGAATGTCGACCTTCAGGACTGGGCACTGGCGGAGTTGGTGCTCTGTTCCGCGGTACTGTACGGCGCGGACGAGCAGCGCCGCAGCCTCTCGAGCATCATCGGCACGGTGGGCTTTTTGGCGTGGGCGGCCTTTTATCTGCTGGATTCCGGTGTGACGCTCACGGAGCTGAGCGGCTGGTTGCACTGGGTGTATGTGTTCTGGAACGTACCCAAGTATCTCGTCGCATTCTCCATGGTGCTACAGATGTCAGAGGACGCACGCAGCGAGATGGAACAGATGGCCGATCGCTACCGCGATCTCTATCACGACTTCCGGCTGATGTTTGAGCGGAACCCGCAACCCATGTGGATCTACGACGAAGCGACGACGCGTTTTGTCTCTGCCAATCGCGCGGCCCTGAAGGCCTACGGGTATGAGGAGCGGGAGCTGCTGGCCATGGAGGTGCGGGACCTGGTCGTGGAGCCGGAGCCAAACAGCGAAGAGTCAACCGGGAATAAAGCGCTCGTAATGATGCCGGCGATCCGGGAGGCCGTGCGGTTGCGCCATCGGCACAAGGACGGGCGTGAGATCGCCGTGGATGTTACGGAGCACCGCATTCTCTTCCGCGGTGATCCGGCGCGGTTCGTGATGGCCGTGGATGTGACCGATATGGAACGCGAGAACCAGGAGTTGTTGCATCGCGCCCACCACGATGCGCTGACCGGGCTGCCCAATCGGCATGAGCTGGACATACGCATTGAGCGGTGCCTGGAGCGCAGCGTGCGCGATCTTCGCAAAGCGGCTCTGCTGACTATTGATGTGGATCATTTCAAGCAGGTGAATGACACCTATGGCCATGTAGTGGGCGATGAGTGCCTGAAGGCCGTCTCGGCACGCTTGCAGAGCCGCATCCGCCAGGCGGATACCCTGGCGCGCACCGGCGGCGAGGAGTTTACGGCGATCATCGGTGGCCTGAGCAGCGAAGACGACGCGCAGAAGATCTCGTCGATGCTGCTGAGAATCTTTGACGCTCCGATGGCGTTGTCCGCGTGTGAGATTCATCTCTCTATCAGCATCGGGGTGGCCATCTTCCCTGATGACGGCGTGGATCGCGAGACGCTGGTGCGGCGATCCGATGACGCGCTCTACGAGGCCAAGCGCGCGGGGCGCAACCGGGCCATGTTTGCCTCCGCCACGGTGTAGCTCCAGCCGGGATGTAATGCCATGGGACACCCACCCCGTGCAGCATGAGGTACGTATCTTTCGCGGAACCCCCGCTTAATTGAGCTTCTATTCTTATTGCGCTCATGGAGTGTTTGCATCCGGAGCAGATGCTGGAACCAGGTGCGAGTACGCACGGAGGTTTCCATGCAGCCGATCGCCGGACGTCTGAAGAACCGGATTACGACTAACTGGATCGAGCCCCAGGCCGCGGGGCCGTTCACCACGGGCGTCTCGTTGCACAGCCACACCAGCGTGTCAGAGGAGACGCTGGGATTCATCCATGCGATGTTTGTGGTGATGCCGGGGCTGAAGCGCGTCTTTGACTACTACGCCGGCCGCTCGAAGAGGTACGGCGTGACGCTGGACTTCGACCGCGCCAACTGGCGCCCGCCGCTACAGCCGCGCATGGCCTATGACGTGGAGGCGCGCCAGATTCAGCGTCTGAACCTGAACTCGCTGGTCTCCATTACCGACCACGACACGATTGAGGCGCCGATGCTGCTGCGTACTGTTCCGTCGTCGCGGCACATTCCGGTGAGCGTGGAGTGGTCTGCGCCGTTTGGGCAGACGATCTTCCACCTCGGCATCCACAACCTGCCCAGCAGCGATGGCGCGGCGTGGATGAAGCGGTTCGAAGAGTACACCGAGAACCCGTGTGACGCGAAGCTGCTCTCCATGCTGCGCGAGCTGCACGAGTGCAAACAGGTGCTGACGGTCTTCAACCATCCCCTATGGGACCTGCACAAGGTCGGCCCGGTGCATCTGGCGGAGGTCAGGCGCTTCCTCGCGGAGGCCGGCGACAGCATCCATGCACTGGAGCTGAACGGCCTGCGCCACGCGCGCGAGAACCGTGATGCGGCGCGGCTGGCGCGCGAGACCGGGCACCTGGCCATCTCCGGCGGAGACCGCCACGGCCTGGAGCCGAACGCCAACATCAACCTGACCAACGCGCTGAGCTTCACCGAATTCGTCGAGGAGATTCGCGTGGAGCGCGTGAGCCACGTGCACTTCATGGAGCAGTATCGCGGACGCTGGGAGCAGCGCATCCTGCGGTCGACGCTGAATGCGATCACGGACTTTCCGGAGTTCATGCCGGGATGGCAGCGCTGGGATGAGCGCGCCTTCCATCCCGACAAGGACGGCGTGATGCGTCCGTTCGCGGAGCTGTGGCACGATGGGCGGCCGCCGCGGCTGCTGATGGCGGCGATCCAGGTGGTGCGGCTGGGCGGTGTACGTGGCATATCCGCGCCATTGAGCTTGGCCTTCCCCGGGGTTAACGATTTGGATGCGCGCCTGGGCGCGGAGCTGAGCGTCGAGTAAGCACTACAGGGTGCGCGGTTCCACTTTGAACCGGCGCGTCCCAAACTGGAGCGCCGATACACTCTGCCCCTAAAGGGGTACTGACATCCAAGTCCGTGCGTTGTGTACTACCCCCAGCGAACAGTAATCGGGATTAGGGCTGCCTTCCACGAAGGCAGCCCCCTTTTTTTGCGGATGGTGGGATGGAGTGAAAGAGCTCAGCCTTCGCTATGGACTTCAACGACCTGGCCTTCGCGAATGTCGATGTAGTCTTCGGTGTAGGGGCGCTTGAAGAACGTCGTCCAGATGTAATTGACGAAGTAGCGCCAGCCCATGGTCACGAGGCCTTCGCTGTTGAGGCGGCGGGCGGAGGTGGAGATCTTGAGGTTGAAGGTGAAGCGGACCTCGCCGACAGCGCTGAGCCGGCGCGCGATGTCGGTGTCCTCGCCGTAGAAGGTAATGGCGGTGTTGAAGCCGCCAATCTGCTCCAGCCCGGCGCGGCTCAGCACGAAGTTGCCACCCTGCACCACGGAGCCCACGCGCAGGATGTAGCGGCTGAGGAAGTACAGTGCCTTGGCGATGACAAAGTAAAGGGAGACGGCCAGGCGGAGGCGCGGCGGGAGGTCGTAGAAGACCTGGGGGCCGGAGAGCGCCACCAGCGGCTGTCTCTTGGTGAGGCTGGCCACGGCGACGGCATCTTCGGCGAAGGTGGTGAGCACTTGCTCGACCCAGCCGGGGGTAAGGCGGGCGTCGGAGTCCACGTTGGCGATCAGCTCGCCGGAGCTGGCGTCGAAGCCGGCCTGGCGCGCGAAGGTCAGCCCCTTGCGCGGCTCGTCGACCAGGGTGACGCCGGGATAGCTAAGCGCGATCTCGCGGGTGCGGTCCGTGCTGGCGTTGTTCACGACGATGAGTTCGGTATCGCCGGGATACGCGGCAATCTGGCCGAGGATCGACTCAATGCAGGCCGGGAGGCAGGCCTCTTCGTTGTACGCGGGAACGACGAAACTCAGGCGCATAAGATCACTCTAGAGAAGCAATGTTGCAGTTTGCTGAATTTGCAGGGGAGGTACCTAACCGGCTTCCGCTGGCCAAACCACCCCAACTGTGGGTCGAACGAGTACGCACGGTGTTATGGATGTTCTCAGGTTGAGAATGGATTCCATGATTCGGTGATTCATTCAGCACCTTCGCCATCCACTGCGGCATTACACTCGACCCAGGACGCAGTCCTCGCCGGCGCCGTTCGTGCGGCCGGCCGGGAAGTTCACCCGGTAGAGAGTGCCCCCCAGCGCTGTGCCGAGCGGCTCGCCGAGCAGGCCCCGGCATATCAGCGCCGGGCCGATCCACTCTTCCACGGGGTCGTTGTAGATCAGGAAGAGGTGCGGTCCCGGTGTTTCCGCCACGGTCTCGTAGGTTGTTGTGGGGAGTTTCGTCGTGAGACCGATGTTGCGGACGTACAGGCTGGTCGTATTGCGGTACATCCGGTAGAGCTCGCGCTGCGGTGAGGCGATGGCGACGACCGACGGGCTGAACGTCCGTGGCAGGTAGAACTGCAAGCTAAGGTAGCGGGGCACGTCCTGCACATAGAGATGGTGATCGGGCTGCGCAGCGAGCTCCTTGACCAACTCCGGGTTGGAGACGAATTCGGCGCGTTCCAGTCGTGTTACAGCCCTCTGGTGGTGGATGTTGTAAGCGGCGTAGAGTGACGAGACTCCCAGTACGAGTGTGAGTACTATGGCGAAGATGCGCGGACGGCGCAGCGGGCGCTCCAGCAGAAGCGACAAGAGGATGGAGATGGCGACGATCGCCGGCAGGCTGTAGCGGGGAACATAGGCGTGCGTGGCGTAGTGCGCCATCAGCACATTCGCGACGGGAAGGAAGAAACCGCCCATTACCGCAATGAGGACGGGAAGGCTAGCGCTGTCCCTTGCGGGCCTCAGGATCCTGAAGAAGACGAGAAGAACGAATGCGATCAGACAAGCGTCGGTGAGGCGGTAGCTGATGAATTGGGCGCGGTAGCTCCATAAGTAGGTCAGATAGAAGTAGACCTTGAAGTGACAGAGCAGCCATAGATAGGTGAAGGGAATCATGGCGGCGCGTGTCTCGCCCGTGTTGTAGTAGTTGGCCTGGATCTCATGCAATGGCTTGAGGAAGGGAAGATTGAGCGCAAACATCGCACAGGCCGCAGCCAGAACCAGGAGCAAAGGCCAGTCGACGCGGCGGCGGCGCAGCGTGCGGACTGCTTCTCCTGCAAGGATCGGCAGGGGAAAAAGAATGCTGTAGTAGTGAACGAGAATCGCGGCGGAGAGCGAGGCGAAGAGTCCGGCGAGTGCGAGCGCGCGCGAGCGGCCGGTTTCTTCAATGGCGGATTGGTAGCTGAGGATGGCCAGTGCAAAGAGCGCGGCCAGCAGACTGTAGACGCGAGCCTCGGGAGCGTAATCGATCGTAACGAAGAGCAAGGGCAGCGCCATCGCCAGCAGGGCCGTATTCGCCTGTGCGGTGAGACGAAGGGTGATGCGGAAGACGCAGACCTCGGTGACCGATAGCGAGAGGATGGAGATCAGCCGGCTGCCAAATTCAGGATGTGCGGGAAACACGCGGCCGAGAAAGTGCAGCAGCAGGTGAAAGCCGGGCGGCTCCAGCGAGAAGGGGTAGTGCAACTGGCCGAAGACGATGGCGGCGGCGGTGGGCTTGCTGTCGGTGTAGAACTCCAGCAGCTCATCAACCCAAAAGAGCTTGCAGTGGCTCCAGAGCAGCGCGAAGGCGAGCGAAAGAAGCAAAATTGCCGCAGCGCATAAGCGCGTGCGCCGCGAGAGCGGGACGGGGTCGGAACCGGTGGGAACAGCTCTGCTCCGGTACATAAGGCTACTGTACGCTGTGCCGCGAGGGTGGAGTGCGTCCCATTTTGCGCCAGCACCCGGTACGGCAGCTTGGCCGCTGGATGGGCAGGGTGGATATACTTCTCGCAAAGGATCGCTATGCAGCATGTACAGCATCCCGAAGCGCGGGATGATGCGAAGTCGGTTAGGATTGCGCTGCCGCCCGAACTTCGCGAGTTTCTTGGGCTATCGATCTCTCTGACGTTGCTATCGGTGATTTACTGCGTTGTCCAGCGGTTTGTTCTGCACCGGTCCTATCCCTACGACTGGCCGTTATTTAATCCCGTCGAGCGATTTAGCGATTTCACCATCTACCAGCATAGGTTTGCCTCCTTCCATACGGCTGCATTCTTCGCGCCACCGGACTTTCCATTTACCTATCCGGCGCCGATGGCGCTGTTGTACGAGGTGTTTTTCAAGTTCGCGAAGCCCCATTGTCTGGCGGCTTTTCTGGCGTTCATCGCGTTGTCATTCTTCATTCCCGCGATGCTCTTTGGGAGGGCACTGGCGCGGCGCGGTCTGTCACGAACCGCAGCTACGGCAATGGCGCTATCCACCCTGCTGCTTTCGTGGCCTGCGTGGCTCTTGCTGGATCGAGCAAATGTCGAGATCTTAGTGTGGGTGGCCATCACGCTGGGGGTCTGGGCCTACTGCCGAAAGCAGGAGGGAACAGCCGCCGTACTATTCGGTGTTGCGGCGTCGTTGAAGTTGTTTCCGATCGTCTACCTGGCTCTGTTTCTTAATCGGCGCGGATTGCCAAGACTGCTCATTGGCCTGCTGACGTTCACGGTGGTTACTCTCACATCTCTCTGGATCGTCGGCCCAACGTTCTCTGCGGCGTGCCATGGCATCTACAGCGGGTTGGAGTTTATCCGCGTTCACTATGCGGCGATGTTCCTGCCTAACGACACCGGCCTGGATCATTCCCTGCTGGGCCTCGCCAAGACACTCATAGCGATAGTGCGCGGGAACCATGCCTACCGTTCGCTGCATACCGCGCTTGCGCTGTACCTTCCCGCCACAGCGATCCTCGGTTCGCTGCTCTACTGGTTTCGCATCCGCTGGCTGCCGGCAACCAATCAGATACTGGCTCTCTGCATTGTGTCGATTCTCTTTACGCCACTTTCGGCCGACTACACACTGATTCATCTGTACTGTCCCTTTGCGCTGTGTTGCTTTGCCGCTATCGATGCATGGCGCGAGCAGCATGTCGTTCCGGGATTGCGAAACCTGTTCCTGTGTTTCGCTTTTCTGCTATCCACGGAGAGCTTCTTCATTGTGATCGGGCATCGGTATGAGGGACAGGTGAAGTGTGTTGTCCTGGTCGTGCTTCTGAATCTTGCGCTGCGCTATCCGCAGCCGTGGCCTCTAGTATCGGAATCAAGGATGGAAGGCAGGTAGCGGATGCAGCAGAAGAAGTCGCTGATCGTCGGCGCCTCCGGGCAGGTAGGCATACAGATGCTCGCCGCGCTGGATGAGCGCGCTGTGGCGACCTCGCGGGTGGCGCGCGAGGGATGGCTGAAGCTGGATGTGGCTGAGCTTGCGCAGGCGGCAGATGCAGCAGAGCTGATCGATGCTTACGAACTGGATGCCATCTACTGCGTCGGCGGTATGACGTGGGTGGATGGCTGCGAGGCCGATCCGGAGCTGGCGCATCGCACCAACACGCGAGGGCCGGGAGTGCTGGCAGCCTATGCGCGTCAGCGTGGGCTGCCGTATGTATTCTTCTCCACGGACTACGTCTTCGACGGCGCGAAGGAGCATCCCGGGCCGTATGCGGAGGATGCACCGGTGAATCCGCTGAGCGTCTATGGCCGGACGAAGCTGGAGGGCGAGCAGCGCGTGTTGCACGCCTACCCGGAGGCGTTGGTGCTGCGCACGACGTGGGTGTACGGCCCGGACCCGCGAGGAAAGAACTTTCTATACAGCATGATGCGCAGCCTGAGTGCGAGACAGCCGATGAAGGTGCCTCAGGATCAGGTGTCGACGCCGACCTACAACCGCGACCTGGTGCGTGTTGCGCTGGGGCTGGTGGAGGCGCGCGCGGCGGGAGTGTTTCATGTCGCCGGGCCGGAGTTGCTGGGAAGGCTGGAGTTCGCGCAGCAGGTAGCGCGAGGGCTGGGGCTTGATGCCTCGCTGCTGGAGGGCGTGACAACAGCCGAGTTGAAGCAGCCTGCGGCGAGGCCTCTGGACTCCGGTCTTTCTACGTCCAGACTCGCAGCGCAGTATCCACAACTGCGCATGAGGACGCCGGCCGAAGCGATGGAAGACTGCGACACAGAGTTACGCGGCTTTCTCGCCGAGATATCCGGCCGGCCGGAAGCGAAGAGTTAGCGCGACTCCCACGCCAGAGTGTCTTCGATGCCCTGCTCCTTCGCCATCTGCGGCGACCAGTGGAGGAGGCGCGCGGCTTTGCTGTTGTCGGCGACGAAGAACTTCTGGTCGCTGGCCCGCCAGGCCAGGTGCGTGTAGTTCAGCTTGATCTCCAGGCGCTTCTCCAGGAAGAGGAGAAGCTCCAGCAGCGACATGCTGTTTTCCATGCCGCCGCCGATGTTGAAGGCCTGGCCGCGCGCGTCGGTGATGTGCTCGTACGCGGCGACATAAGCGGCGACGGCATCGGAGACGTGGAGCAGATCGCGGACCTGTTTGCCATCGCCGGAGACGGTGAAGGCTGCGCGGTCGGGATGCTGCTTTGACTCGAGTGCCTGGCGGCAGAACCAGCCCACCCAGCCCTGGTCATAGGTGGCGAACTGGCGGCCTCCATAGATGGTGGAGTGGCGAAAGACGACGGTGTGCAGGCCGAAGCTGCGCGCGTAGTCCAGCATGTACTGGTCGGCGGCGCCCTTGGAGCAGCCGTAGGGTGTGTGGAACTCAATCGCAGTGGACTCGTCCACTCCGGCTTGCTGCGTGCGCGGCTGGTAGCGCGTGGCGGACTCGATGAGGTCGAGGTGATCGAGGTTGCCGTAGACCTTGTTGCTGGAGGCGTAGATGACCGCCGTCTGCGGAGAGAAGCGGCGAACGGCCTCCAGCACGTTGATGGAGCCGACGACGTTGGTATCGAAGTCACGGCGCGGGTCCTGCATGGAGGTCGTCATGGCCACCTGGCCGGCGAGATGGAACACGACCTCGGGCTGCAGCGACTGGATGGCATGGTCGACAGCTGTTGTATCGCAGATGTCCTGGTGCAGGAAGTCGAGCGGGCCGAGCGAGCGCAGCCACGCCAGGTTCTCGGCGGCGCCGTTGCGGACGAGAGAGTCGAAGACGGTGACGCGCGCGCCCTGCGCGAGCAGATGTGCGGCGAGGTTGGAGCCGACGAAGCCCGCTCCACCGGTGATCAGTGCCTTCATGGCGCGAGAGTCTCCTTGTCGGCGGGAGCTGAACCTTCGCGGGCCTCGCGCTTTGCTGCGGCGGCGAAGGCGCGCAGCCTGCGCAGCGTCTTGAGGTAGCCAAAGGCAAACTGCACGAGGTCGCGCTTAGACTCGCCAGCCTGACGGCGGCGAAAGGTGACCGGCACCTCTCCGATACGCGCAGGCGGCCTGCGCAGAGTGGCCTTGATGAGGATCTCTTCGAGGATATCGAAGTCGTTCGACTGCAAGTGAAGCGGCGTGAGCAGGTCCCGGCGATAGAGACGAAAGCTGTTAGTCACGTCGCGCGCTCGAATGCGGAAGGCAATGCGGAACGTAAGGTTGACGATGTAGGACATGAAGATGAGGATGGCCGGATTCTCGGTGTGACCGCCGGGAGCGTAGCGGCTGCCGATGGTGATGTCGAAGCGCTCGCGCTGCGCCCACAGCGCGGCAAAGTACTCGGGCGAGTGGGATCCGTCGGCATCCATATTCAGGATGTAGGTCCCACGCGCCTCGGCGATGGCGGTGCGCGTGGCGTCACCGTAGGAGCTGCCGCCGCGGCGTGGGATGTGGCGAACTCCGTGGGCTGCGCAGATCGCGGGCGTGTCGTCGAGCGGCTGCTCGGTGTCGATGACGAGCACCTCGTAGTCCGGTGTGAGCGCGGCGGCTGCGGCCTGGATGGCAGGCAGCAGGGCGGCGAGGTTCTCAGCCTCGCGGTAGGCGGCGATGGTGATCGAGAGCAGAGGCGTCGATGCGGGGGCGCTGGAGTCGGTCATCTCGATCCTCATCTTCCCGGCACCAGTTGTTGCGGCTCCGCGACGGCGAGGCCAGGAAAGCTGGATCGCGCCAACTGCCACACAGCATACGCGAGGTTGATGGTGGGCTGCCAACCGAGATCGCCGATGCGCGTGATGTCCGCGACCAGCGACGGCGGCTCCAGCGGCTGGAAGGGAAGTTCGCCGATCCGGATGTCCACGTCCAGATGCAACTGCTGCGCGACCGACTCCACGATGCTGCCAAGTGGAACAGAGAGACCGCTGCCCACGTTATAGATGTCGTGCCGTGGATGTTCTTCGGAGTCCAGCAGTAGAGCGATGGCGCGGACGACGTCTTCCACGGCGCAGAAGTCGCGCAGTTGGGTGCCGGCGGACATGGCGAAGGGTTCACGATCCAGCGCGGCGCGCAGCAGCGATGGAAACAGGCGGCCACCGCCATCGTGAATGCCCGTGAAGGAGAACGGGCGGAGGATGGTGAGGCGGCGGCCAAGTCGCTCGGCGCCGGCGCGCAGCAGGCAGTCGGCGGCGGCTTTGCTCGCGCCGTATGGATGCAGCGTGTTGATGGGATCATCTTCGCGCCACGGGCGGGAGGGATGATTCTCGTCCAGCGAGCCATAGACCATTCCGGTGCTGATGTGGATGAAGTGGCAGCCTTCAATCTCACAGGAGGCGCGGAAGAGCTGCATGGTCGCCGAGACGTTGAGGTCAACGAAGTCAAAGTAGCCAAGCTGAGTGGGCCGCACACCCGAGGCCGCGCAGTGGATGATGGCGTTGGGCCGAAAGCCGGCCACCGCGGCGGTGAGGCGCGCGGTGTCTGCCATGTCTACCTGCTCCAGAGTTACGTTAGGCAGAGCGGCGAAGAGCGAGCTGTCCGGCGTTCGCATGAGGATGTGCAGGTGGGACTCGGGATGTTTGCGACCGAGGTGCTGCACCAGGTTGTAGCCGAGCGTGCCGGAGGCGCCGGTGATGAGGATGCGTTGCAGGTGAGATGGAGGCAAGAGAGTTTCCGTCGAGATTTCAGCCC
>Ga0302156_10002803_pt1 | contig 13931 bp, 9 predicted proteins | sample I_Bog_N3_2_FD_193503 | JGI IMG/M metagenome (GOLD analysis project Ga0302156, IMG submission 193503) | Peat permafrost microbial communities from Stordalen Mire near Abisko, Sweden - I_Bog_N3_2 | ecosystem: Environmental > Terrestrial > Soil > Wetlands > Peat | place: Sweden: Abisko, Stordalen... | reverse complement strand
ACTCCGGATTTTCGGGCTCCGCCTTGAGTTTATCCAGCAGCGGCGCAGCCTGCGCATCGGCCATCTCTTTCAATCGAGCGGGACTGGGCGTCTGAGAGCTTTGGCTGGCCGCCGTTACCGCCGGCGCTGGCCTGCTGGCAGCCTTCCCGGATTCAGTTGCCGCCGGACTCTGCGGGCCGTGGAGGAACCAGCCGCCTGCGATTCCCGCCGCCAGGCAGACAAGCGCCAGAAAGATGGCCTTCTCTCTCGTCCATTGTCTGATTGGAGTTTGATTTGTCTCCGTCATTGCTTCCTGCTCTCTATCCCGTGCTGATCGCCTTGCATGGTCAGCACGTCGGCCATCAGTTTCACCACCGTGGCTTTGCGGTCCGCGCTTAATTGCGGATTGGCCTTCAACAACTGCTGCCAGGCGACCAGCGCGCCCTGGCTGTCCCGCTTTCCCTTCAACTTGATCATGCCCAGGTCGAAGAGGGAATTGGCGTCATTCGGCTCATAGCTCAGCCCCTGATTCAGTTGCGCGATCGCCCCATCCGCGTCGCCGCTCGAGTAAAGGCTGGAGGCCAGCTTGACGCGAAAAGCAACATTCTTGGGGTCGATCTGCACCGCCTTGCCGTAGTAGGCGGACGATTCCTTGAATTGGTGAGTCGTGAAGTAGACGGCTCCCACCTGCATGAGTACGGCGCTGTTATTCGGATCGCTCTTCAGCTTTTCCTTGAGGGGCGCCGCCTGCCTGTCGGCCATCTGCTTCATCTCTTCCAGGGTGGGCATGCGCCGGCCGCCCATCGCGCCCCCGTGGGGGGATTGCGCCCCGGCTCCCGCCGGTTTCGCGGGGCGGCCGACCATCTGCGGCAACGCTTCCTGGCCGGTCCCGCTTCCGCCGCCCATCGGGCCGCCAGACGCAGAGGTCGCTTCGGCATTGGCAGCGGGCTGCGCCGGAGGTGCAGGCGATTGCGGTCCCCGGAGCAGGTATCCGATCGCCAGGCCAGCCGCGAGGCAGAGGCCTGCCATCGCGTAGACCCGCGTCGCCCGCAGGGATTCACTCGCAGTGGATGCCGTGGTTGGTTCGTTTGCCATGCCGTATTCTACCCCAGTCAGAATTGCTCGTGAATCACGCTCATTCGATCGTCAGCATCGGAGTGCAACCGCCGCACAAAGGCCTTCCCCGCCGAAGAGGGGTCTTCTCCGCCCAACCCGATGCTTATTCACTTTAAAGGTGCAGAAGAGCCCAGGAGGCACTCTGCATCACAAGGGACTGTGATGGCGCTCACATGGAAACAGGAAAATGAAAGCCGGGGCGCGTGAGATTGGATCGCAGGACGTCTATTGGGTGAGCGCTGACCGCTGGCCGTCGATCGGCCCCCGAAAATTAGGGCTTTTGCGCTCATTTACCACGGAAATGACCTGCTCGGGACTCTTATGTAACCGAAAGCCCGGTCACCGGCACTTGGTTTTCTTTGTTACTTTTGCGCATAAAAGCAGCACGGCGAACTCTGTGAGGAATATCACCACCGCCACTGTGCCAAAACGCTCATATCCGGAGGTTGAATCTCGCCCTGGATTTCAACCGCCTTTCGTTCGTAATCATTTAACCCATTCCTCAACAATCACTTAGAAGAAACAGGCCCAAGCGAGCCTGAGTCCGCCGCAACGGCATTCGTCGTGCACACGTTACTGATGTAGACTGGATTGAAAACGACACCGCTCGGGTGGGCGCCACGGTTCAGTCGAAAAGCGGCAATGTTCACTAGGAGGCTTTACCCAAATGAAGCGGATTCTTCCAATCGCAATGATGTTCCTGGCAACTGCGGGCTTCGCGGCTGCCCAAACCGACGTCCTGGGCGCCCACCTCAACCAGGGCCGTGGGTGCGCGGGCTGTCACGCACCGCACAGCGGCGCATTCGGCAACGGCATGACGCCTACTGTCGATGTTGCGGATACTGGCACTGTCGCTCTCTGGGGCCAGGATGTCAGCAGTCTGCTCGGACAGACCCTTAGCACCGGCGGCGGCGCTTACCCGATCACTTTCCCGTCCACCATGGTCGGTGGCTCGAGCAACCCCAACGTGATGGACGTTCTGCTTTGCCTGAGCTGCCACGACGGCAACACAACCTCAAAGGGCGCCATGATGACGGGCACGGTCTATGAGAGCCTGCCCAGCACCTATACCGGCAGCGGCAAGACCGTCCCGACCTTCCTCGGAAACGACGGAACAGGCTCCGGAAATTATGCCAACGACCATCCGGTGGGACCCTCCGCGAAATTCAGTTGCAACGCTCCGACTGCCCCGGCGCTCTACTCGGAATCCGGTTACAACTGGGACTGCGAAGGTCTCACATTCACCCTCGGCCACAGCGGGAGCTACTCGGTCAAAGTCACCCCCGGACCGAATATGGCGTCGTTCATCAATAACTATGGCTTCTTCGTCAGCCTGGTTTCGACCGACGGCGCCAACGCCTATGTGGTTTGCACGACCTGCCACAACCAGCACGTGATGAACGTGGTCAACGTCACCCCTCTCAGCTCCCAGGCAGCCGCCGGAACAGCGATCAGCTCAGGCGCCTCGGGCCTCTCGGGACAGTACAAGACTATGTTCTTCCTGCGTGGTCCCTACAACCCGAACAATACCTCCAGCAACAGCGCTGCTCAATTCTGCCGCCAGTGCCATGGTGGCGAGTCGAATGAAATGAATGGCGTCAACGGTGTGGTCACAACGGACTAATTCGCTTGTCTGAACGGGGAGGGGGCGACAATCCCCCTCCCTTTTTTTTGAGACCAGGATGGCTATGATGAAGCACAAACTCTCAGTCTGTGGGCTCCTGCTGCTGGCCTGTGCGGCGGCCGGCGCCCAGGTAGCCTCCCACGCGCCCACGGTCTTCAAGCAGCCGCCCGCTCCGGGCACCGCCCCAGCGGCCTCCATGGTGACGCTGACGGCGAGCGACAAGCCGGTAGCGCATGTCAACGGCACGGCGCTGACCGCGGCCGACCTGGTGCGCGAGGAATACGCGATCTTTCCCTACGCTCGCCAGCACAACGGAATCCCGAAGGAGATGGAGCCGCAGATTCGCGCCGGCGCTCTGGATATGATCATCTTTGAAGAGCTGGTCTATCAGGAGGCGCAGCGCCGCAAGATGACGATTCCGGCCGCGAAGATGCAGAAGGCCGAGACGGACTTCCGCAAAACCTTCTCTACGCCGGATGACTTCAACGCCTTTATGCAGAGCGACTTTCATGGCTCGGAGCAGTTGCTGCAGCAGAAGATCCGGCGTTCGTTGCTCATTGAAGCTGTTCTGAAGAACGAAATCGAAGAGAAGGGCGCGGTTTCCCCGGCCGAGGTCAGGAGTTACTACGACGCGCACCCGGCCCGCTTTGAGCACCCGGAAACCTTTACCTTTCAGACGATCTCCGTCATTCCCTCCGCGAATGCCACTGCCGCCCAGTTGACGGAGGCGCGCAAACGGGCCGAGCAGGCCCTGACCCAGGCGAAGACAGCCAAGACAGCCGAACAATTCGGCCTTCTGGCGGAGAAGCTCTCCGATGACGACTACCGGGTCATGATGGGCCAGCACAAGCCCATCTCTGTTGACGAACTGGCGCCCCAGGTCGTGAAGGCGCTGCTGGCCATGAAGCCGGGCGATGTCAGCGGCGTGATTCAGGTCGACCAGATCTTCACCATCGTGCGCCTGGGTGAGCACACACCGGCGGGCGAGGCAAAGTTCGAGGATGTCAAAGCGCAACTCGAAAAGGAACTGCCGCAGAACAAGAAGAATCGGCTGCGCGCCGAGTTGGACAAGAAATTGCGGCAGAACGCAAAGATTGAGCAGCCGTAAGAGGACGCGGAAAGAACCTGGATTTCGCGCTCGGGCTCAAACAGTCGGCTGGTTTCGCGGCGCGGGCGGCACGGCTGACGCGATACCTGATACAAGAATGAGATCATTAGCAGCATGCTCAGATGGCGCAAGGTGGCGGGTTCGCTGAGAGTCGCGTGGTTGATCCAGGCAGCGACTCTGTTGCTGGCCTTGCCAGTTGCCGCGCAGGTACGCTTCGGCGACTTCAGCAACAACCTGAGCGGCACTGTCTCGCTGGGATTTAGCGAAGACAGTGGGAATGTGGCCGGTTCGGACCACGAATGGACGCTGGGAGGCAACGCCATCCTCTCTGGCTCTTTCTACAACCCAAATTTTCTCTCTTACAATGCCTCCGTTTATCTCAACCAATCCCGTGCCAATTCAGACTACCAGTCCATCTCCGACGCCAGCGGCTTTGACCTCTCCAGCACCATCTTCGGCGGCAGCCGGTTTCCCGGTTCGATCAGCTATTCCAAGGCTTTCAACAGCGAAGGAAACTATGCTGTTCCCGGTCTGGCCAACTACGTCACCCATGGCAATAGCAGCACATTCGGCGTCAATTGGAGCGCGAGCCTTCCAGACGCGCCCAGTCTCACGGCCTCCTTCATCCTGGGCAACAGCCAGTATTCGGTGTACGGAGCCAGCGATACCGGCAACAACGCCTTTCATTCGCTCAACCTCCATTCGGGCTACCAGGCGGCGGGCTTCAATATGAACGCCAACTACACCTTGGGAGGCGGTCACTCGCTGATTCCGGAGGTGGTGAGCGGTCAACAGAACACAGAGACCAATCAGACCAACAGCAACTACGGATTCAATCTCTCGCACCGGTTCCCCTTTCAGGGTTCGGTCACCGCTGGGATCAACCGATCCACCTGGAGCACCGATTACCTGGGCTCCACCAGCACCGAAACCGTCGACCTCGTCAACGCCTTTGCTTCGGCTCACCCAACCGAAAAACTCTACTGCTCGGCCAGCGCGAATTACTCCGACAACCTGAGCGGGGAATTGGTGGCGTCTGTAGCCGGCGCCGGCGGCGGGGCGGCAGGTCTCAACACCAACCAGTCGTCGAACTCCCTGGACCTTCTCGCCAATGCCAACTACACTGTCTCGCACGACCTGCAAACCTCAGCCTTCACCGAATACCGCTCCCAGTTGTTCCTTGGAGAGAACTACGGAGTGAATTCCTACGGCGGAAGCGCGAACTATGCGCACAGGGTTTACGACGGCAATTTCAACGCCTCGCTGTCCATTACCGCCAATAGAGCGAACCAGGCCGGCGAGGATAACTTGGGAATCTCGACAAACGAGAATTATTCAAGCATCATGCGGGGATGGCGGGTGAACGGATCGTTCGGCTATGCGCAGAATGTGCAGACCTTGCTGATCACCTACATGAACTCGTATTTCAATTACTCAGGCAGCACAAGCCGGAACTGGGGAAAGATGCGCTTTAGCGCAAGCGCGGGAGCCTCACGGACAGGGCTCACTGATGAACCCGGCACAGTGAGCAGCACCCAGAGTTACGACACAACTTTGGGCTACGGCCGTTTCCTTACCGGCACCGCCAGCTACTCCAGATCGACCGGCCAGGCGCTGGAGACGGGAGCTGGCCTGGTGACGGTGCCGGTGCCTTCTCCCGTTCTGCCCTCCAACCTGGTGAGCCTCTACGGCGGAAACGGCTATTCCTTTTCGCTTTCCAGCACCCCGATCAGAGGTCTTATCGCCTCCGCCTCCTTTGCCAAGTCAACCAGCAACACTTCCACCAGCGGAAGCGCATCCTCGAATCAGAATGAGCTCATTAATTCTCTCGTTCAGTATCAGTTCCGCAAGTTGTACTTCATCAGCGGATACTCCCGCCTCGATCAGGGTTTCAGCGACTCTGGCGCGCCACCGGAAGTTGTATCATCGTTCTACATCGGGATATCGCGTTGGTTCAACTTCTTTTAAGAGCAAAGCTGCGGCAAACTCTGGGCGCGGCCCTCATCCTGGCGAGCGCAGCGCTGCTGCCGGTTCCCATTCGAGCGCTTCAAAAATCAAAGCCCCAGATGCCCGCGCCCGAGGCCTGGGAGATGTCGCTCGAGGGCGGGCGCAAGCTCACCTGGGAGCACAGTTTCAACTCGGAGTCTGAAGTCAAGCCAAACCGCGGCTTCTGGAACAAGCTGGTGGACGTGATTGCCGGGGAGCCCAATTTTCATTCCCTGGTCCGTCCTTACAGCGTTACCACTGATTCGCGCGGCCGGATCATTGTCACCGATCCGGGCGCGGCGGGCGTGCACATCTTTGATTTCACCCAGCACAAGTACAAGTTCATCCAGCACCTGGGAAAAGTTCCCATGCTGGCGCCGCAATGCGTCGCGGTCGATGCCCAGGACAATATCTACGTGACCGATTCGGATGCGGGCGTGATCTTCGTCTTTGAGCCGAGCGGAAAGTTTCTTCATGCCATCGGCAGCCTGAGGGGCGGCGAGGGCTATTTCAAACGGCCCACCGGAATCGCAGTGGACTCGGCGGCACAGCAGATCTACGTGACCGACACGCTGCGCGACAAGGTCTTCATTCTCGACATGCAAGGCAGCGTCCTCAAGTCCATCGGCGAGACGGGTGAAGCCGATGGCCAGTTCAATCTCCCCACTGAGCTACGCCTGGATGGGCCGGACCTGATCGTGGTGGATTCCATGAACTTTCGCGTGCAGTTCTTTGACCGCTCCGGAACTTTCAAATACGCCATCGGAAAAATCGGCGACAGCCCTGGGGCTATCTTCCGGCCCAAGGGCATCGGTGTCGATTCGGAGGGCGACCTCTACCTGGTCGATGGTTTGTGGGGCGTGGTGCAGGTCTTCAACCGCCAGGGCCAGCTTCTTTATTACTTCGGTGCCCCAGGCATCCATGCCGGAGAGTTCCAGTTGCCGGCAGGGTTGTACATTGACCATGGCGACCGGGTTTTCGTGGTGGATTCGTTTAATCGACGCGTCCAGGAGTTTCAGTACGTTGGCTTGAAGAAGCCAGCCGCGGAGGAGATGAAATGAGGCTCAGAATATGGCTGGCCGGGCTGACGATGCTGTTGAGCGGGAGCACGCTCCTGGCCCAATTCACGGGCGATGTGCTGGGCGTGCATAATCTGGGGCCGGTCAGTAAATCGCCCATCACCGGCGCTCGTCCGGACGCCTGCGCCTACTGTCATGCGCCGCACTCCGGCTTGAATACGGGCCTCTGGAACCAGAAGCTGACCACACAAACCTATACAACTTACTTGAGCGATACCGAAAGGAACCGCGGCAGGCAGCCCAGGCTCGGCTCCGACAGCAATCGATGCCTGAGCTGCCATGACGGAACCGTGGCGGTCGGAAACACCGTAGCCTATGGCCAGGTCACCACGCAGGGGTCGATGTACACGGCTGACGTCTTCAACAGCAACATGCAGCCGTCGCACCCTTTCAGCCTCGCGCTGCCTTTGAAGGATCGTATCGATCTGGTTGCCTCGCTGGCGACGCGCCACAAGACCGCCGACCCGACCGGAGCGGTAAGGCTGATTGGAGGCAACGTCGAGTGCACCTCGTGCCATGATCCGCATGTGCAAGCCAAGGACCTGGTCTCGCAGAATTTCCTGGTCAGAGACAGTTCCAATGGCCAGATGTGCCTGGCCTGCCACGATCCGACCAGGCAGATGAGCGGCCACGTCAACCCCCTGGCCGATTGGGCCGCCAGCGCGCATGCCCTCTCCGCCGCCAAGATCTCGCTTCAGGCCCAGATCGGAAGCTACTCCACCGTGGCTGCCGATGCCTGCATCTCCTGCCATGCGCCGCACAACGGCAGCGCAACCGCGCGCCTGCTGCGCGGTCAGAACGAGCAGGATTGTCTTGCCTGCCACAATGGCGGCTCGAGCATCACCTCCGGAATGGCGCCCTACGCCAACGTCGCTCCCGAGTACACCGCGCCCAAGGCCGGGCATCCATTCCCCACCTCGTCCAATCCGCATGATGCGGCGGAGAAGGTCTTGCTCAACAACAACCGCCATGCGACATGTGTCGATTGCCACAATGGACACGGCTCCGAAACAGTCGGGGCATTTCCATCTCCGCCGCTGATCCGCGTCTCTCAGAAGGACATTGCAGGCATCAACGCCAGCGACGGAGTCAGCGCCCTCGCGCCCGCCATCAATCAATATGAGAACTGCCTGCGCTGTCACGGCACCAGCTCGGGTAAGCAAGTCCTGCCGATCTACGGATACTTGCCGGTGCGGGCGGTTTCCGCGGGCGATCCGCTGAACGTAATCTCGCAGTTTGCGCCAACCAACCCAGTCATCTCCAGCCACCCCGTCCTTCATACCAGCAGCAGCGGCCGCGTGCAACCAAGCTTGCTTACGAACATGCTCGACCTGAAAGGCGGCGCTACAGGCCGCGCCATGGGCAACCAGATTCTCTGCACCGATTGCCACAACAGCGACGATAATCGCGAATCCGGGGGCAACGGCCCCAACGGTCCTCACGGCTCCAAGTGGGCCCATATCCTGGAGCGCCGCTATGAATTCAACACCCCCACAACGCGGGGCGCCACGGTCAATAATCTCTTTCCGACTCCCGACCTGAGCGTGAATGGGCCCTACGGCCTCTGCGCCAAGTGCCACGATCTGACCATCGTCCAAAGCGCCAAAAGCTGGAGTGGCCACATCAAACACATGAACGAAGGCTTCAGTTGTTCCACCTGCCACACCGCGCACGGCATGGGCGCCAGCCCTGGAAGCATCACCGGCGAGCGGCTGGTCAATTTTGATGTGAATATCGTGGCTCCAAATGGCGTCGAGCCCCTCTCCTATAACTTCCAGACGGACACCTGCGCATTGCTCTGTCACGGCGTCACGCATCTTTCCAACGGCACCATCAGCCAGCTTCGCTCGCGCAGGAGCCCTGTCGGAAAGAAGTGAGCGCCGCCCGGCCTCTGAGTCTTCCTACAGCACGGTTCCAGCGCTGCTGCCGTTCATCTCGTTCGATTTGTCGGCATGGCACTGACGGCAAAACTGCGCCGTCTGGTTCGATGACGGATTGGAATCGTTCGGATTGTACGGTCCGCGAAGAAAGAACATCGTCGAATAGCTGCCGGCCGGCAGGCCTGACGTCGAGGCGCTGGTCACAGTGACCACATTCATCACGTGCGGTTCGTGGCATGTTGTGCAGACCACGACGGCGGTGTTGTTGTAACTGCCCATCTTGACGAAGAAGCCGTAGCTCGCCACGAACTTGCTGGAACGTGCCCCCTTCATGCTGATCACGCCGTTGGTCTGGGTGCAATCCCAGTTCGACGAGCCGCCGCAACTTACTTTGGCGCTGAGTCCCATCGGGTGATCGTTCACATAGCTTCCGCCGGTCGTGCCATTGTTCCCCAGCAGCGTCGGAATGGAAGCAGAGGCTCCGTAGCTTCTGGGCGTCGTCTCGTAGACCCTGTTCTTCATCATGGCGTTTGTCGCATAGTTGCCGTCGTGGCAGCTCAGGCAAGTCAGCATGCCGCTCACGTCCGGCGTCTTGGCCGACATGCTGGACGGCAAAACCTCAACATAACGGCCTCCGTCGGTTGCGATCGTCTTGCCGTACAGGCTGACGACATCGTCGCCCCAGAGCATGGAATTGCCTGAAGCCAGGTCTGCATTCTTGGCGTTGCCGTTGCCGTTCGCGCCGCTGTGTGGCGCGTGGCAGGCAGCGCAGCCGCGGCCGTAGTTGAGATGAGCGCCGAGAACGTCCGTCGTCGGTCTCGCCATCTGGGCCGCCGCCAACTCCGCGCCTGCCAGCACCATCACCATAACGAATGAAACCAGTTTCATGAGTGAGAGCCTCCTGTTGGGTACCTCCCATCAATCGGCTGAGATTTCTCAAACAGGAAGCGACGGCGCCGATTCCGTTAACGCCATGGTAACTAGAGAAGATAAACGAAGGCGTAACTACAGGATATTAGTGGAGAGTTAGCGATGCTATAGTATTTGCTTATTACCGCAGCGATTAAGTTGCTCTAATTCAGTAAAAGGAAAACGTTGAGCGGGAGCGCCCTGTAGACATCATTCAAAGCGCCGGCGATGACCGCGCAATTCTATGGTCGCAGGCATGGAGCGCCGGTCTCCAGACCGGCTGTCGTGCGGGCGTCCACGCCCGCACTTGTCCAGAAGGAACTACCAAATAATCCAGTCTGCGCCCCTAGCCTTCATCATCGCCGCGAACCAGACCGAATTTCTTTAGCTTGTAGCGCAAGGCATCGCGGCTGATGTCGAGCAGTTTGGCGGCGTTGGTCTGGTTGCCGTTGGCCTGGCCCATGGCCAGCTCGACCATCGAGTGCTCCACTTCTTCCAGTGACGTTCCACCCTCCGGGATATAGAGTCGCGGAAGGGTTCGTCCATTGGGCAGCGTCCGCCCTCCGTCCGCTGGCGAGGTTCGCTCAAAGAGTGTGCGGCCGCCCGATTCGCCCACCGAAAATGGAAGGTACACCGGCCGCAAAAACATCTCCTCCTCCAGAATCATTCCGCGCTCGATGGTGTTTCTCAGTTCGCGAACATTGCCCGGCCAGTTATGACTGAGAATAAGGTTGCGCGTATCATCGGTAATACCGCGAATCGATTTCTTGAACCTGCGATTGTAGCGATCGATGAAAAAGCTGACCAAGGGAAGAATGTCTTCTTTGCGATCGCGCAGGGGCGGAATGAAGATCGCAATCACGGCCAGACGGTAATAGAGATCCTGACGAAACTGGCTCTCGCGCACCGCCTTTTCGAGATCCCGATTCGAGGCCGCAATCACCCGCACATCCACCTGCATATCCCGGACGCCGCCCACGCGGCGAATCACCTGGTCTTCCAGCACGCGCAGCAGTTTGGCCTGCAGCAGCGGAGAGAGTTCGCCAATCTCGTCCAGAAGCAGCGTGCCGCCGTCGGCCACCTCGAAGAGGCCCCTCTTCATCTGCTTGGCATCGGTAAACGCGCCCTTTTCGTGCCCGAAAAGCTCCGCTTCCATCAACGTCTCGGGGATGGCCGAGCAGTTGATCGCCACAAATGGCTTCTCGTGCCGGGAGCTTTCGTAGTGGATCGCCTTGGCGATGAGGTCCTTTCCGGTGCCGCTTTCTCCCTGAATCAGGATCGTCGTGGCTTCGCTTGACGCGACCTTTTTGACAAAGTTCATCAACTCCGTCATCTTGGGCGACACGCTCACCACGCTGTCATAACCGACCCCGCGCCGCACCTCGCCGCGCAGCGCCTCCACTTCATTGCGCAGGCTGGTGGCTTCAAGCGCATTGCGGATGGCCACATGCAGCTCATCAAAATCGATTGGCTTGCCCACGAAGTCATAAGCCCCGAGCTTGAGCGCGGCTTTCACATCGTCGAGCTGCGGATCGGCGGTGATCATGATGACCGCGCGGGCGCTTCCATTCTTCTTGAGTTGGTCCAGCACTTCAATGCCGGTAAGGTCAGGCATGCGCACGTCGAGCAGCGCCAGGTCGGGAGACTCCTGCTCGGCCAGCCGCAGCGCTGCTTCGCCGGCTTCGGCTTCGATGACCTGATAGCCCCACTCCTCGCACTTCTGGCGGAGCGACCAGCGCACCAGCCGCTCGTCGTCCACGATCATGATCTTCTCGGCAGGCATCAGTTCTTAATCTACTATGCAGGGGAAGCGGCTTGCTTTGGCGGGAGTTCTCAATTGCCGGTTCCCAGCAGGAGCGATCCGGTTGTCTGTTGGGAGCTGAGAACTGTATCTCGTGGATTCTCCTGCACATAGCCCCGAATAATCATGAGGCCGATTGAAAGACCTGAAAGGGCCAGCAGATTCTAGGCGTCTTCGTTGTGACCCGCGGGCACAATAAAGGGAAGCAAAACCTCGAAAGTGCTGCCCTTGCCCACGACGCTGGTGACGTCGATCCGGCCATGGTGGTCTTCGACGATGCGCCGCACCAGCGACAGGCCCAGGCCGGTGCCATTGCCCCTGGTGGTGTAGAAGGGGCGGAAAATGCTCGCCAGGCGATCTTCAGGAATGCCCCGGCCCGTGTCGCTGACCGTCACGCTGGCGCAATCCTCCCGCTCGCCGATCACCACACGCACCGTTCCCGCGCCGTCCATGGCCTGCACCGCGTTGAGCAGAAGATTCAGAAGGACCTGGTGAATTCGATCGCTGTCGTGCTCCACCTCCGCGAGATCCGGGGCCTGCTCGAGTTCGATCTTGATCGGCTGGCTCAGCACTTGCAGGCGCGCCAGCATCACGGCGTGCTCCACCGTGGTGTTGAGGTTGCTGCGCATCATCTGTGGAGGATGCGGCCGGGCGGTTTCAAGCAGATCGGTCAGGATGCGGTTGATCTGGTTGATTTCCAGACGAACATCCTTCACCATCGCCCGGGCAGGACTGGTCGCCGGCAGATCGCGCCCGATGATCTCGAAGACACCGGCAATTCCAGCCAGGGGGTTGCGAATTTCGTGGGCCAGGCCGGCAGCCAACTCGCCGAGCGTCGCCAGGTGTTCGGCACGAGACATTTGTGTGCGGTGCATGGTCTCAATCTCCTTGCGGCTCTCGCGCAACTGCTGCATCATGTGATTGAAATTGCGGCCCAGATCGCCGATTTCGTCGTTCCGCCGGGAAAAACTCACCGAAACATCCAGGTTTCCTTCGCTGATCAATGCGACCTTTTCCTGCAATTCGACCATGGGCTTATGAATCAAATAAGCCAGAACGCCAATCGACACCGCGCAGATGATCACCGCCCCCGCTCCCGCAACGAAGAGCACAGCATGGCGTTCCGGGTCGCGAAAAGAGACCGTCGCCGCCGTGAAGAGCAGCAGGCCCACCAGCAGTACGAACACGACCGGCAGGAGCGCTTTAAGCTGCCAATTGACGCGAACCGCATCCACCCTGAAAAACCTCCGCCGGCCGAATCGTGGCACCGGCCGCTCACTTGATTATGTCGAAAAAGCGTGCATTCCGCTCAAAAGGTACGTGACCCCGAAGAAGGTGAAAATCACCACGGCGAAACCTGCAATTGCGAAGTAAGCAGCTCGCCGTCCGCGCCAGCCAACCGTGATTCGCATATGCAAATAAAGGGCGTAGACCAGCCAGGTGATCGCCGCCCAGGTCTCTTTTGGGTCCCAGCTCCAATACGAGCCCCATGTCTGGTTTGCCCAGTAGGCTCCGGTGGCGATCGTCAGGGTCAGCAAAGGAAACGCCAGGCAAATGGTTCTGTAGGTGAGGCGGTCGAGTTTGTCTGGGCTGGGCAGCAAGCGCTCCAGATCCGGACGGCGCCACACCAGCAGCAGGAAAAGCAGTGAGATAAAGATGCTGCTTACCAGGCCCGTCAGTATGAAAGGACTGGCGGCTAGAGTCTTTGGGAGCGCTCCGCCGGCGCCGGGCGAAGGATAGCGGCCATCCCCCACGCGCACCAGAAGCACGATAAGCGTCATTGCCTGCAGCAGAATGCTGGGAAATATGCAGTGATTGGCAAGCGTCAGAAAGCGGTCGTTGTTCTTCAGGCGCGCCAGCCCGTAGCAGACAAGCGGCATCGCCACCACCAGAAAAGCCAGCGTCATCAGCCAGGCCAGGTCCGAGACGGTAACAAACACGCGGACCCGCTGAGAAAGGAAGATCTCCGCTTTGCGATCCTGGTTCCACGCGAACAGGCTCAGCCCGCCCCACCTTTCAAAGCAAGTCAGCACGACGCTCGCATAGATGGCGAGCGTGCTGGCGCTCGTTATGGCTAGAAAGGTCTCGGTCTTCATGTTGTCCTGAATCAGGAACATCATGGCAAGAGCAAAGCTCAGCGCGCACGTGGCATAGGCCAGTATGGCCAGCGTCACATGCACACTCAGCCAGGTCGATTGCAGCAGGGGCACCAGCGGATGCACCTCAGTCCGCAGCAACTGCATCAGCACCACACCCACAATCGCCACCGGCATGGTCACCGTGCCGATGACCTTCACGCCATACTTCTTTTCCGCGATCAGCGTGAGCACGGCCAGCGCCCACACGGAACTCAGCAGCATTTCATAGACATTGGAGAAGGGCGGATGTCCCGCGTCATACCAGCGATGGGCGAGCGCCTCGGTATTGGCGATCAAGCCCAGCCATGTGG
>Ga0302156_10002784_pt1 | contig 13983 bp, 7 predicted proteins | sample I_Bog_N3_2_FD_193503 | JGI IMG/M metagenome (GOLD analysis project Ga0302156, IMG submission 193503) | Peat permafrost microbial communities from Stordalen Mire near Abisko, Sweden - I_Bog_N3_2 | ecosystem: Environmental > Terrestrial > Soil > Wetlands > Peat | place: Sweden: Abisko, Stordalen... | reverse complement strand
CAGGTGTTTTAACTGAGGGTTCTGGAAAAATATCCATGCTCTGCCATGCTGAGTTGCCGCTCGTATCTCGAACGAGTTGACTGACCTTGCCACTGTACCGGTCCAGTCTGAAAGTAAGCCTTGCGGCCAAGTCGGATTGAATGATTCGAAACCTGGAACCAGCAGCAGCTTCTGTCTGCCTTGGCACCTGCGGGTGCTGTTCCTGTGTCTCTTGGGCATGCAAAGGAGATAGAAGAGTCACGAATAAAATCAGGATTGCTGCGCTCCGCATAGTGTCCTCGCCTCAGAAAACTAATCCACGTCATTGCTTCAAGATATATAAACATAGTTTTCAACCATCGGCCTACCAAGACGGCTACGCGCGCTGCGGTAGACTGACCAATTATGAATACGATTTTTGAACGTGATGATCTGGTGCGCTCGGACCGGCTTCCCGGCGTTTGGGAAGTGTTCGCAATTTGGCCCGGTAAACCGATGCTCTTTCTTCAACAAAACGGAGACCCGCGAACTCGCGTGATGATGCCGTCCGAGGATGTCACGATAGTCAAGAAGGCCGCGCCGACCGGGTCATTCTTTGCCTTCGACCCAAGGGATTGGGGTCTATAAAACGGGTTCCGATCTTCAGGTACTACTTGCGGATGGTCGGCGCAGCAGTTGCGGCCTAAAACGACATCTCCAACTCCACCCCCGAGTAGTTCACCCGCGGCGCAAGCTGCCGGTTCGAGCCCGGCTCGAAGGTCTCGTTATATCTTGGGCTGACACCTTAGGGACATCCAGCATGAGCTGGTTCTGCGCCCACTGCGTTTGTCTTTCAGGCGAGCTAAAAGGGACGCCAGCGCGATCAGCTTGAGCGTGCCTTCATTTGTTCTGCCAGCCTAGCTCAGGGTTCTAAGGTAACTGACCAGGTTGTTAGCATCGCCGTTCGAAACGGGCACTTTCTTCATCTTGCCGTATCCATTAAGGATGGCAGCCTTCAAAGCGGCGTCCGACTTGCTTTGCACGGAATGTTCATTCATGGGCTTGACTCCGAATCGCTTGGCCATGGAAGCAGTCGGGGCTCCGTTGGCGCCGTGGCAGGACGAACACTTCATGTTATAGACGTTCCTGCCCGCTGCAGCATCAGCCCCTAACATCACCGACGGAACCATCAAGATCACCGCGAACAAGATCAGGATGCGATTCTTCTTCATGAGTATTTCCTCAAGCCTCAATCTAGCAGGTCGCCAAGGGCATGGCTTCAGCCATCCCGAAAGAGCCGGGTCGAAGACCCTTCCGCTCTGCCGAAGGCTGGAATGGAGCCGAAGGCGCAACGACGGAATTGCCTTCTCTCGCCCGCCTAGCAGTGAATAGCAGTTACTCCAACCCCTCAAACCGATACCGCGACCCACCGTCGCGCCGGTCCACCAGCCGGGTATTGCCCCACCGGAACTCCAGGAACTCCGGGAAGTAGATTCCGTCATCCAGTTGCGGCCACCAGACGGCTGTGCCGAGCATGATCACCGTCACATCCGTGGCCTGTTCGGGCGTCGCATTCTTCAGCTCCGGCAGGTCCTCGCGCGGAACCAGCAGCCTCGCTCCATCGTTCAACGTCAGAATCAGCAACTCCAGCCCCGGCTCCGGCCGGTACTCCGCCTTCACGAGATGCGGCTCGTTGCTGAACTGCTTGGCACGCTCCTGCGCGGCGTCAATCCGCTCGTCGAGTGTCTTCGATTTCACAGGCTTAATGTAACCCGCCGATTCGCCGGGAACAATTCAGCCTCTTGACACGCCGTAGTAAAATAGACCTCAAAGAAGACAGCGCGGCCAACTCCGGGCTCTTCTCTCCATGGCCCAGCGCCACGCCCATTACGGTGAATCGACCTTTGACAGCCTAGCCCGGTTTTTTCGGTTATCCCTCGATTTTTCTTTGAGATAGACGACCTATCTTTTGGATATATCCATGCGATGGAAACGAAGTTGCCTCACTGAAAATAAAGGAGTTAGCAACCCGTCTCGAACGCTCCCAGAGAGCGAGGTCCAAAGCTAAGTCTAAATTTATGAAGATTTTAGGGGAAAATGGGGGGAGGGGGAGTGTTCGTGTGGGGAATGATTTCACAGGTGCAGCGAACGCTGCTACTATCCTCGGTGCCATGAAACGACGTGAACTGCTCAAACTCTCGCCCCTCGCCCTCGCCTCCACCATCGGCTACACCGCACTGGCCGAGTCACCCAAGCCCTCGCCCGCCGAAGCGCTCTTCAACGTCCGCACCTACGGTGCGACCGGAGACGGCAAGACCATCGACTCGCCCGCCATCAACAAGGCGATCGAGGCAGTCGCCGCTGCCGGCGGCGGAACGCTGCTCTTCCCCGCGGGCACGTATGTGTGTTTCACCATCCGCCTGAAGAGCAACGTGGACATCTACCTCTCGCGCGGCTGCACCATCCTCGCCGCCGACTCGCCCAAGGTGGGCGAGACCACCGGATACAACGGCGGTACCTACGACCCCGCCGGTCCCGCGCAGGCGTGGGAGGCCTACCAGGACTACGGCCACAACCACTGGCCGAACTCTCTGTTTTACGCGGAGGACCAGCACGACTTCTCCGTCATCGGACCGGGCCTGATTCACGGCCAGGGCCTGAGCAACGGTACCCGTGGCATCCGCAGCGGCACCGGCGGCTTCGTCGCCGAGCAGCCCGGCGTTGGCAACAAGACCTTCGGCCTGAAGAACTGCCACAACGTTATTCTGCGCGATTTTTCCGTGCTGAAGGGCGGGCACTTCGCGGTGCTGGCCACGGGCGTGGACAACTTCACGCTCGACAATCTGTTGATCGACACCGACCGCGACGGCTTCGATATCGACTGCTGCGTCAACGTGCGCGTGTCGAACTGCACGGTGAACTCGCCATGGGACGATGGCATCTGCCCAAAGTCGAGCTACGCTCTGGGCTATGCGCGGTCCACGGACAACGTGACCATCACCAACTGCTATGTCACCGGGACCTACGAGCTGGGCTCGGTGCTTGCAGGCAAGTGGACGAAGTTCGCTGCAGATTTCAAGGTGCCGCGCAACGGTCGCATCAAGTGCGGAACGGAGTCGAACGGAGGCTTTCGCAACATCACGATCAGCAACTGCATCTGCGAGGGCTCGCACGGCATCTCGCTGGAGACCTCAGACGGTGCGCTGCTGGAAGATATTGCCATCTCCAACATCGCGCTGCGCGATACGGTCGATGCGGCGCTCTTCCTTCGCCTGAACGTCCGCAACCGCGGCCCCAAGGAGACGATGCGTCCTGGAACGCTGCGCCGCGTAGTGATCTCGAACATCGTCGCGCACAACACGGCCTCACGCACGGCGTCACTCTTCTCCGGCGTTCCATCGAACCTGATTGAGGACGTGAAGCTGTCGAACTGCTACTTCGGTCACGCCGGCAATCCACCCGCGGAAGCCATCGGCCGCGTCGTCCCGGAGCTCGAAGATGTCTACCCGGAGATCGGTCGCTTCGGCGCGACGCCGTCGCAGGGCTTCTACATCCGGCATCTCAGGAACCTCGAGATGTCGCACGTGGAGGTCGCACCCGCAGCCGCCGATACACGCCCGGCCTTCTACCTGGAGGACGTGCACCGCGCGGACTTCTTCGCGATTACGGCGCCGCCGCAGCCGAACTTCGCACTGAAGAACGTGACTGATCTGCGTATCTTCTGGTCGCGCGCCGCGAAGGACACGACGCTGGAAACCGCCGCCGATCAGACCGTCTGACGATGGTGTTCGCGCACAGCAAAGCCCCGGCTTTGGCCGGGGCTTTGCGATTGGGTCTGCGGAGACGTTCTATCCCTCTGCCGCGACAGGCTCAGGCGTTGCCGCAGGTGGAGGCGGCGCAGGAACGTTCTTGGCGTCGTTCCCCGCCTTGCGGATGTCGATGCCGCCCTTGAAGAAGGCGCCGTCCTCGATGGAGATGCGCGCCGCGATGACGTCGCCTGTCAGCGAGCCCTCGGCGCGGATGTCCACGCGGTCAGATGCCTGGCAGTTGCCGCGGATCTTGCCCAGCACGACGATCTCGCGGGCCATGATGGTCGCGGCCACCTGTCCGTTGCGGCCGACGGTGACGCGATTGCCGGGCAGATTGATGGAGCCCTCGACCTTGCCGTCGATGTACAGCGACTCGGAGCCGGAGATCTCGCCCTTCACGACCAGGCTCTTGCCGATGGTCGCCTGGTCGCCGGGAAGGCCGGCAGCCGCAGCGCGCGGATCAAAGCCCGCTCCGGCGCCTCCGGGCGCAGCCGCGCGCGATGGGTCAGGGGTGGTGGGTGGTGGAGCAGCAGGCTGATTCGGTTTCCACATGTCTCTCTAATTCCTTTCGTCCTTATGAGGGGTCTGTCGCCGGATGCAGCCGCTACGCCATCGGCGCGTATCGCAGCTACCGTAGTACAGATTCGCACTACAGCTTTTGTCCCGTGCTTTTCCCAAGATACTACTTGCAAAGCCCTTCCTGCCCATGAACTTCCATACAAAGTGCGCATTCGCGGTTAACTTCTGCTGAATCTTCGCTCAGCCCGGCCGATGTTCTAAGGGTCGGTACTATCATTCTCTTCTATCAGAGAACTTGTCCCCACCACATCAAACGTCAGTGCGGGACCGCCTGTTGCCTGAATCGTCGCCCGAATGGGCGATCTCTGCCACACCGAAGTCAAACACACCGGAACGGGCGGATTCGGTTGTGGCCAACTCTCCAGAACCTTCTGGACCACAGCCCGACGGCCTCCCAGCTCCGCTACGACTGCCACCAGGCCGCCTTTGGCTGTGGTCGCAATTCCGCAGTAGGCTGCATAGTCGCGGAACCACACTACTTGCGAGATCTCCGCATCGAATGCGGGCAGATGCAGTGCGGTAATGTGTCCAGTAGAGCGGTCAACCATCAACCACGGCCCAGGTTGCCAGGTCCATCGCGGCGCCTCTCCGGGCAGCGAGTCGTTGATGTGCAGAGCCCGCCGCACCACGAACGACCGGTCAGTCACATCGTGGATATCACCAACTGTCCACTCCTTCTGTTTGTCATCCACGAAGAGTGGCCGTACGCGCAGCGTAGTGGCCTCCTCGCCCTTGTTGTCAGCATTAGCTTCGGGAGGGGTGTAGGGCACGCGCCGAACCGCGCCCAGCGTCACAGAATGAACTTTAGGCGCCGCCGCGGAGCAGGGGGCGAATAGAAAGAAGAGCAGCAGGGGCACATGAGCCAAACGGAAGGTCTGCATGGCCGACAGCCTATCAGACCGGGCCCATTATGTCCTCCGAACTCTGCTCAATCTGTCCGACAATCAGCAACCCGCACCGACGTCCAGATCTCGTATTCGCAGCCTTGGCTCAATTTAACAAAGGATTAGCAAATTATCGGCCAGCCCAAGTTGTCAGACATCTTGGCTTTACAACAGTCATTCGGCCTCCCTATAGTAGTGCGCGCAAACCAGAGTCGCGTTTTTGTCCTCCTACGCAGGATCGTGCCTGTCTCGTTGTCATGCACTCATCTTCAATGAAAGTAGTCCCGTTTCATGTTCAGTAAACCCTGCTCTCTATCAGCTTCGGACTCCTCGTCGGACAACGCTCCAGCCGACAGCTTCATTGAGGCCATTGTCGAGAGGACTTCCTCGCGGCACACTGCCCTCTTCGGTCTGCTTGTAGTGGTCGGCATGTTGGCGCTCCCCATAGGTGCGCAGACGAATCCAACTCCGAATACCTTCAGCACGTTGGCGGGCGGATACAGCGGTACCTATGTGGTGGGTGGTACCTGTGGAGGAACCGGCAGCGGCAGCAAGCTTACGGCCCTCGATACATTGGGCAACGGCTGTCCCACAACTCAGGCCATTCTCGGTCCCAGCCTCTCAGGCATAGGAGTGGATGGGGCTGGCAACGTCTTTGTCAACGACTATAGCAATGGCCAGGTCCGCAGGATCGATGCCCGGACCGGAATCGTGACCAAGGTGATCGGCACCAGCAATACGGTCTGCTCCGCCACAACTAGTGCGACGGGTACTAAGCAGGACACGCTTGGCTCCGGTTGCGTTAATACCAGTGCACTCGGCCCGGCGAACGCGCGCGGTATGAATGTGGATCCCTGGGGTAACGTCATCCTGGGCAGCTACAACACCAGCATGGTGAACATCATCTGTCTCGCGACTTCGCCCTTGTGTCCTGGCACGGCAAATCGCAAGCAGGTCGGCTCCTTTTATCGCATCGCCGGCTGCGTTCCCAGTCAGGGTGGAGGCGCTACCGCAGCCAGTGGTACTACTGCGGGATCAGGTGGCGACAACTCCCTCGCGTCACCCTTTCAGAATCTGTCCGGTGACGTCGCCGCGTGGGGCCTCACCGGTGCGGCGGCCACCGCCGCCACGGTAGGTACGGCAGGTAGCTGCGCCACTACGTCAGGAGGCGTGAACAGTGCACGCAACGCCCAGGCGGACAAATTCGGCAACGTCTACATCGCCGACACCGGAGGCGACCGCTATCGCGTGGTTCTCGGTCCGGCAAGCTACAACGGCTTGACCAATCCGCTCTTCGCCATCATCAACATGAATCCTCAGTACACGGCGAACGAAGGCTACATCTATACGATTCTTGGGTCCTTCAGTCCCTACACTTCTGGTGGAGGCACGACATACAACATCCCAACTGCAGCGGGACAGGCATGCAGTTCGGCTTCCTCGACCATTAAGGCGACCGACACGTTGGGCGACGGATGCCTCTTCTTCGAGACCGGCAAGCCTGCCGGCTCCTCTCCAGTCGCGGGCATCGGTGTCGATAAGGACGGCAACCCGATCTTCAGCGACAACGTGGACAGCGCGGTTCGCGTCCTCTACGTCGGCGGCACTGCCATGGCGAATATCATCAGTGCCAACAATGGGGGCATCACTCCTGTGGTTGGAACTGTGTATGCCATTGAGGGCACCGGGACGGCCAGCAAAGGCGCCACACCGGAGCTGAATGTCAGTTCCGCGAGCATCAGCACTGGCAACACCAAGGTCGCCGTGGATGGTGCGCAGAACATCTATCTCTCGGATGGCACAGGCGTAAACATCATCGACAGTACCACCGGTTATCTGCGTCGCCCCATCAGCGCCGGGGGAACGAAATGTTCCGGCGGTGCGACCAACGGAGACGGGTGCGCTACTGGCAATGGTGCCTCCTTTACCTCCCTCAGCAGCGTCGGCGTCGCCATTGCCGTAGACAATCTCGGTAACCTGCTGCTGGCAGACAGCGCCGGACTTGTACGCAAGGTTTTCGCTGGAACTCTCTATCCCACTGCCGTGGGAAGCACCTTCACGCAGAATGTAGTCTTCCACGAGCCCGCCGGAACCACCGGAGTCACAGCCACGTTGCTGAACGCGTCACCGGGAATCTCTATCCCATCCGCCGCGCCTTCCTGCACGCTGTTCAACAGCAGTTCAGACAACACCGCGGATTGCACCGTCGTTGTGACCTTTACGCCCACGGTTCCAGGCAAGGTAGGCGCGACTCTCTCCATCACGAACATCGGGGGCGGTGGAGGCACCACACTCTACCCGCTGGTCGGGCAAGCGACCGATGCGGCACTCGTGACAGACGTCGCCAGCCCGACGACCTCCGTGGTTACGACGTCGCTGACTATTCCCACCTCGCTGGCAATTGACAGCGGCGGTAATTACTACTCGATCGATACCAGTTCCTCCGGAAGCATCTATCGCAACGGCACATCCATCGCCAGCACTGCGCCTGCAGGCGCGAACCAGATTGCGGTCGATACCACGGGCAACGTCTATGTCACGGGCGTCGGCAACGGCAGTGTGACGAAGTATGCGTTGGGCGCATCAGGGGCCTATACCACCAGTACATTCACGGTGCCGGCCGTCGCCAAGCCACAGGGAATCGCATTTGACGTGCAGGGCAACATGTATCTCTCCGATGCCACCACTGCATCCGTGTATGAGGTACCCAACAACGCCGGATTTGCAGGTCTGCAAGCTACGACTGCCGTCGCTACAGGTCTCGCTAATCCCAACTTGCTGGCCATTGATGGCCTCGGCAACCTCCTCATCGCTGACACAGGCATTGTTTACCGGGTCAACTCCACAACAGGGGCCCTGTCGACGGTTGCCTCTGCTTCCGCGGGCGGAGTCGTCCTCAGCGGCCTTACGCCTATCGGCCTGGCAGGCGATGCTGGCGGCAATGTCTACGTTCAGGACAGCTCCAGCAAGAAAATCTACGAGATTCCTTACCAGATCTTCGCTCCCGGATCGGTCACCGTCCTCACCGGCGAGACGACTCCGAATGGTATCGCTGTCGATGGCAAAGGCCAGATCTATGCCGCAGACAGCGGTAGGGCCACGCCAGCCATCCTCAAGGTTGCGCGCGCCTCGGCCAGCTATACCTTTCCGACCTCAACCACCACTTACAACGGTACGTTCACCAACACCGGCAATGCGAACTCCACCGGCTATGCCCAGACTGACAGTACGGAGTTCCCCTTCACCGGTACTGGCTCCGGCGGATGCGGCAGCATCTCCGGTACCAGCGTGCTGACCACTGGCAGCTCCTGCATCTTCAGCGTGACGCCGAACCTCGGCAACAACGGTCAGTTGGTTACCAATACAACCACCCTTGTGCCCTCCACCTCGCTCGGCTCTCTTGCGCTAACCGCGCAAGAAGCTTCGGGCACAACCTACAACACGACCACTACGGTCACAGGACCTTCGACAGCCGTCTACGTCGGATCAGGACCGGAGGCCACCTTCAACGTCGCCGAGGTCGCATCCGATACCACCTCGCAAAACGGGGAAGCGGTCAAGGTCTCCATCGACTCCGGTGCGACCGTGAACTATACCCTCTCGGGTGGCTCGGTCAACGTGCCTGTCTCTGCACTTACGGTCGGCAGCCATACGATTACGGCGACCTATCCCGGAGACGGCACCTATCTATCGTCCGCCGGCAATACAATGACGTTTTCCATTACCCAGGCATCCACGACCACCACCTGGACCCCGGGCACGACGTCTCAGCAGTACAGCGCCGCCATCGGAAACAGTGTTCTCGACGCGGCAGCGAATGTCCCTGGCGCGTTTATCTATACCGCGACTCCATCGGGCGGCTCAGCACAGAGTATCCACGCCGCAAGCTATCTCCCAATCGGCACGTATTCACTCGGCGTTACCTTCGTGCCCAACGATTCGCTCGACTACGCCCAGTCCACCGCCTCGGTCAGCACCTACACGGTTAGCCAAGCCACAACGACCGCGCTCATCGGCGGCTCGCAGAACGTCGTCGGCGCCACCGGCAACTACAGCAGCGTGCAGGCCGCGATAAATGCTTTGCCAGTGACCGGCGGTTCGGTTTACATCCAACCCGGAACCTACACCGGAGACGTCAGCGTCACACAGCCCAACGTCGCTCTGCGCGGCCTCGGTGGTGATCCCACCAAAGTCATCATCACTCACCCCGGCGGCGCATTCAGCACCAGCTCCGGTTCGGTCTACAGCTATGCCGGTGAGTTCAATACCTCCATCACCAACGGCTATCAGTTGCCCGCGGGAAGCACGCTCTTCAACTCCGTCGCTAACGATGCAGGGTCGGCCACACTCGTCGTCGCCCGCGGAGTTAACACTGCCGTCAGCAGTTCGACAACTACACCCAACGGCTTCTACGGCGAAAACTTCACGCTCAACAACACCTGGGACACTGACTCCACGCTGACTACCACCTATGTCTCGGCCGGAGTCTGCACCGCCAGCGCCGGCACAGCCATGACTTACAGCGCACTCTACAATGCCGGCACCGAGTGTGCCTCGCAGGCGCTGGCGATCTGGATTACATCTGACCTCGCCGTTCTCAACAACGTCTACACCGCCAGCCTGCAGGACACGGTCTACGCCGGCGCCATCAGCACCGGCAGCGCCTATCCCGCGCGTCAGTTCTGGTTCCGCGGCAAGATTACCGGCGACGTCGACTACATCTTCGGCGACGCCGCGGTCGTCTTCGACCACACCAGTATCTACTCGGCCTACCACTCAACGGCCGGCGGCACAGTCACGATTGAGGCCCAGAACAAGGCCGCTCTTACGGGTAGCTCCGGCGACTATCTGAGTGGCTACGTCATGAACAGTGACGTCTTCACCTCGCAGAACGCCGGCATGTCCAGCCTCTACTTCGGTCGTCCCTACGGCACCTATTCGACCTGGATCATGCTCAACTCTTACATCGATCAGGTGAACTCCCTCGGCTACATTCCCTTCTCCGGGTCGAACGCCCTTACCGATGCCACCTACGGCGAGTACAACGACCAGACCTACACCGATCCCAGCAACGGCTCACCAGACATCAATGGCGTCATCTTTGTGGGAACCAGCGCCGCCAGCAGCGGCTCCGGAGTTCTTCCCACCAGCGCCCGCGAGAGCGCCTCGACCGACCCAGGCTATACCGCGTTCTCCGCCAACGGCACAAACTCCGTCGGCCTGACACAGGCGCAGGCGCAGCAGTTTTATCCGCTGGCCTTCCTCGGCAAGACCATCACCACCAATCAGTACAACACCGTCGCCACCTGGGACCCGACTGCGGCCATCGCGTCCGACGTCAATGCTTTTGTCCCCGGCACTTCGCCCACCAGCATTAACTATGGCCAGAGCATCACGCTGCTCATGCGTCCGCGGACCCCGGGCCTTGGAGCAGTAAGCAACGGCAGCTACACCATTCCCACGGGTACCTACACGCTCTACGACAACGCCACGCAGATCGCCAACGGCAGCCTCGATGCCTCCGGCGAGGCGACGTACAACTCCTCCACGCTCACGCCGGGCAACCACAGTTTCACCTGGACCTACGGTGGCGACACCAACTTCGCCGGATCCTCCACCTCCTCTGCCTATGCGCTCAGCGTGGTTGGCACCAGCACGGTAACCACCCTCAGCTCCAACAACACACCGACCTACGGGCAGGCCGCCAGCATCACCGCGACGGTCTCGGCCAACACCGGCACGCCCACTGGAACCGTCACACTCACCATCGACGGTGCTTCCACGCTGACGGGAACCCTCAGCAGCGGAACCTATACCTTCTCCGTCACGGGCCTGCTGGCCGGGTCGCACAGCTTCTCAGCGAGCTATGCCGGAGCCGGAGCATTCACCTCGTCGTCCACCACCTCCAGCCTTGGCGTCTCCATCGGTCAGGCAACGCTGACGGTTACCGCGAGTTGCAGCAGCCGCGTCTACGGAGCGCCGAATGTCTGCTCCGCTGTGCTGGGCACCTTCCAGTACAGTGACAGCGCCTCTAGCGTCTTTACCGGAACGCCCACAGGAACGACGACGGCGTTGCGTGACTCCCCGGCGAACACCTACACCGCGACGCCGCTCACCGCGAGCCTCGCGCTCAACAACTTTGGCGCTGCCAACTACACGCTCTCACCATCTAATAGCACCTTCACCATCTCCGGCGGAGCTCCGCAGTCGATCCTCTTCGCGCCACTGCCCAACTTCCCGAACGGCGGCAGCTATCAGCTCACGGCGTCCACTACCTCTGGTCTGCCAGTCAGCTATACGGTGACTCTCGGCAACGCCAACATCACCAACGGAAGCACGCTCAACGTCACCGGCACCGGCCTGGTCACAGTGCAGGCGTCGCAGAACACGGATCCCACCGGCGACTACGCAGCAGCAACCCCGGTTTCCAGGAGTTTCACGGCCCAATGACACCGCTCAATCGAACCCAACTTCCCGGAACCGAAGCCCGCCAGTTCATCCATCGATTTACACTGCAGGAGAAGGACAACATGCTCAGCCAACGGCGAATGAAACCTCAAGCCAAGCTTCTCCGCACCGCATCGTTCGCCGCGACGGCTCTGACTGTGTCTGCCATCCTCTCCGGCTGCGCCGGCAACATGCCTGCGAACTTCGGCATCAGCGCCACCGGCGCCACTGCTACAAAGATCACCGGCGTCGTCCACGGCGGTCAGAATCCAGTCAATGGTGCGACTATCCAGCTCTACACCGCGGGCACCACCGGTCTCAGATCCCTCTCTACCGGCCTCATCAGCTCGCCGCCCACCAGCGGTGCGGACGGAAGCTTCAGTATCACCGGCCTCTACAACGGCTGCGCTGGCACAACAGCCGGCACGCAGGTCTATCTGGTCGCTACCGGCGGAGATCCTGGCGGAGGAACCAACGCCAATCTATCGCTTGCAGCGGCACTGGGCTCCTGCGCCGCGCTTTATTCCAACGCCGCGAATATCACCCTCAATGTCGATGAGGTGACGACCGTCGCTGCGGCTTATGCTCTCGCTCCCTTCGCCTCCGACTACCTGCACATCGGCGCCACCGGAGCCAATCCCACGGGCCTGGTCAACGCCTTTAGCAACGCGACCGTACTGGCCAGTAACACCCGCGGAGCCGCGGGCGGCGACAATCTCGCGGCGGGTGTCACAGTGCCTGTCGCCGAGATTAATACTCTGGCCAATATCATCGCCACCTGTATCAACAGCCAGGGCACAGCTGGCAACAGCAGCAGTTGCGCCAGCATATTCGGCGCCACCGGCACCACGGACACCTTCAGCGCGGCGCTGGCCATCGCGAGGAACCCCGGATCATCAGCCATTACCGCGCTCTATAACCTTTCGTCCACCTCGGCGCCCTTCCAGCCCTCCATGGTTAGTTCCTCCCCGCCCAACGACTTTAGCGTGGCCGTCAGCATCGCCAACGCGAATCTCGCTACGCCCTATGGCATCGCTCTGGACGGCTCCGGCAACGCGTGGGTCACCAACGAGTCCGGCAGCACGCTCTCAGAGTTCTCTCCCACCGGGACCGCTCTTAACTCGCTCGCGCCCAGCGGACTCTTTGGCGCCAAAGGCGTGGCCATCGACCGCAACGGCGTGGTGTGGGTCGCCAACACCGCCGGCAATTCGGCCTTCGCGTTCACGCTTTCCAACGGCACGCTGAGCAACACTGCAACTTACCCCGCAGCTACCTTCAGCCTCTCCGCTCCCAGCGCCGTGGCCATCGACTCGGCCGGTAACGCCTACTTCACCAACTTCAACGGCAACTCAGTCACCGGCATCAGCTCCGCGGGCGCGCTCATCGCTGGCTCGCCCTTCACTGGCAACAGCAACATCACCTCGCCCAGCGGCATCGCGCTCGATACCACCGGCAACCTCTACATCACCAGCGGCAGCGGCTCCATCATTGAGCTCACCCACGCTGGAGCATACTCCGCTGCGCTCAACGACGGCACGCTGCAGGGCCCAGTCAGCGTGGCGCTCGACGGCTCCAACCGCGTCTATGCCACGGGCTTTACCACTGGCACCGCCATCACCGGCGCGCTCAGCGAGTTCTCCGGCGGCACGGCTGCCTCGGCGAGCCCGACAACCTACGGACTCACCTCACCGGCAGGCGTCGCCACCGACAGCAGCAACGTCGCCTGGGTGGCCAACAGCTCCGCCAGCGGCAGCCTCTTCAAGTTCAATTACGGTGCCACCCAACCCGCGGTCCCACTTGCGGGCTTTGGGTCGCTCAATCTCCCTGTCGGCGTTGCGCTGGACAGCTCCGGCAGCGTCTGGGCCACGACCTCCGGCAGCAACACGGTGACAAAGTTCATCGGGCTTGCCTCGCCGGTCACCACTCCGCTGGCCGCCAACGTCGGGCCATAGCCCAGCTGCCCCCCCCCCGTCAAAATCCCGCAAAATCTTCAAAAATAAAGACTTAGGCTTGGACCACCCTAGAGCCCGCCTACCCCGTGCGGGCGGTCCAGGCCCACCTCAAGAGGCCAGCCTCAGCCATCTCTACTGGCTCCATTTTACTATCCGTGTCAAGTCCCGGCCTGCAAAAACTGGCCAAGATCCGGCACTTTGCGGTACACTCGGAGATGGTGCGTGTCCCTTCCGCCGCCTTCTTTCGACTCTGGATTTGTTGAACGCCAGCCGAACGGAGGCCATCAGAAGCCCACGAAACAGATTCACAGGAACAGCAACGCAGATTGGGCCGAACCGGCTCCAGTCGAGGAG
>Ga0302156_10002783_pt1 | contig 13987 bp, 16 predicted proteins | sample I_Bog_N3_2_FD_193503 | JGI IMG/M metagenome (GOLD analysis project Ga0302156, IMG submission 193503) | Peat permafrost microbial communities from Stordalen Mire near Abisko, Sweden - I_Bog_N3_2 | ecosystem: Environmental > Terrestrial > Soil > Wetlands > Peat | place: Sweden: Abisko, Stordalen... | reverse complement strand
CTTGGGCATAATGCAGGATCGAACCGCCGCCGGCGGCCACCGTATGGACATGCATCATGGGGGCGCGGATACGCACCCCGGCCACCATGGTTTCGAAGGCTCGTTCGTACTCGCCGTCATAGTGACAGACGTCGGTTGAGGTGCCGCCCATATCGAAGCCGATGACCTTGGCGAAGCCGCCCATGGCGGCGGTGCGCACGCAGCCGACAACGCCGCCAGCCGGTCCCGACAGAATGGAATCCCGGCCTCGGAAGCGTTCGGCCGGGGTCAGTCCGCCGTTGGACTGCATGAACATCAAAGGCACGCCCGGCAGTTCCGCCGCCACCTGATCCACATAACGACGCAGGATCGGCGAGACATAGGCATCCACCACCGTGGTGTCGCCCCTGGGAACGGCCTTCATCAGCGGGCTGACCTCATGGCTGACCGAGATCTGCTCAAAGCCTATCTCGGCGGCGATTGCGGCGGCTCGTTGCTCATGGGCAGGGAAGCGATAGCCATGCAGGAACAGGATGGCGATTGCGGAAATCCCCGCCGCCCTGACCTCGGATAACCCGGCTCGCAGGGATACTTCGTCCAGAGGCGTCAGGATAGTTCCATGGGCATCAATGCGCTCCGCCACCTCGACCACCCGCTCATAGAGCATGTCGGGCAGGATGATATGGCGGGCGAAGATATCGGGGCGGCTTTGGCTGCCGATGCGCAACAGATCGCCGAAGCCCGCCGTGACCACCAGGGCCAGCCGCTCGCCTTTGCGCTCCAGCAGGGCGTTGGTGGCCACCGTGGTGCCCATCTTCACCGCCTTGATCTCCGAGACCGGAACCGGCCCCAGAAGTTCGCGGATGCCCTGGATGGCGGCGTCATGATAGCGTTCGGGGTTCACCGACAGCAGTTTGTGGCTGACCAACTCGCCATCGGGCTTACGGGCGACGATGTCGGTAAAAGTGCCGCCACGATCGATCCAGAATTGCCATTTGCTATGGGGGTGTGAACTGGTCGGCATGTCCATGATCGCTAATTGTCGATGTCGGGAAGCTTGTGCGGTCATCATGACAGTTTGCCGCGATAATTCCCAATTCCATCGAGCCGTCAAGATATGTACGCACTGGACCCGGCCCTGGATGCTCGAATGATATTGAATTCAACATGGATATCGCTGAATATTTTCTAAAGGTAATTTTTGTAACAGATGGATTGTCAGATTATGGCCGGGGTGCTTCCAAGGATTTCCAATGCGGACCCTATTGCTTGCCAGATTTGTGGTTCTCCTTCTCGTCTGTACGGTGTTGTCGATTTTGGCAAGAGCGCCGACGTGATCAATGGCAATCCAATCATTTATACAGGCATTCCTATTTATTATCGGCGCTGTAAAAGTTGCGACTTCATATTCAGCGACACGATGATTGATTGGAGTGTCAATGATTTTAAGAGGGAGATATATAACAATGACTATAAGCTGTATGATCCAGATTATGAGTTTAAAAGACCTAACAGCTTTTCTCAGGTATTCTATGACCTGATAGGCAATATCGTTGATCGTGAGAGGTGTCTTGATTTTGGAGGTGGTGCTGGGATTTTTGCACGGATTATGAGGGAAAAAGGTCTGGACTATGTTTCATTCGACCCATTTTATGGGGATGATTTTGATTTATCACAAAGATTTGATTTTATAACTGCGATTGAGGTTCTTGAGCACTCGAATAATCCCAAGGAAACGGCCCGCTCAATTTGTTCATTGCTGTCTCCCGGAGGGTTTGCGGTTATCACGACACTGCTGCAACCGTCTAATTTCGACGTGATTGGACTGAACTGGTGGTATGTTTCACCAAGAAATGGGCATATTTCTATTTATAGTAAAAAATCATTAAATGCTTTGTTTGGTTTGTTTTTATTCAAGGTCATCAATTTATCGGATAATATCCATTTGATTTATAAGGATAGGGGTCCATTGATCGATCGTCTAATGACGAAGATCATGGGCAAGAAAGCCGTCGGCGGCTAGTTTGCTTCCAGCTTATAATTCAGGATGGCTTCTCATATGATCAGGATCGGCATCGTCACCATCTCGGACCGCGCCTCCAAGGGCATCTATCAGGATGAAGGCGGCCCGGCCATCGAGGCTTGGCTGGGCAAGGTTCTGACCTCGGCCTGGGAGCCGGTGGCCCGGGTCATTCCCGACGAACAGCCGGGCATCGAGGCGACCCTGAAAGAACTGGCGGACGTGGAGGGCTGTTGCCTGATCGTGACTACCGGCGGCACCGGGCCTGCGGTGCGCGACGTCACGCCGGAGGCCACCGAAGCAGTCTGCGACAAGATGATGCCGGGCTTTGGCGAACTGATGCGTCAGGAAAGCCTGAAGGTGGTTCCTACCGCCATTCTGTCGCGCCAGACGGCGGGCATCCGGGGCAAAAGCCTGATCGTCAATCTGCCGGGCAAGCCCAGCGCCATTGCCGATTGCCTTCAGGCGGTGATGCCGGCCATTCCCTATTGCGTCGATCTGATCGAGGGGCCGTTCCTGGAGACGGATGCGGAGGTCTGCAAGGCCTTCCGCCCCAAGAAGACGTAACGGCGGGCCACTCGGCCCGCCCGTATTTTCCCTTTAATTCTTGAACTGCCCCTTGTCGGCGCCCTCGTGGCAGGCTTGGCAATTGGCCTTTGATTTGGCCTCGGCGAACTTGCTCTGGCCGACGGCGCGATGCTTCAGCAGCCACCAGGATTGTTCGCTGATGCGCAAGGCCCCGGTCTGGCTGCGCCCGGCGTTCTGCTGGTAATAGGCCTGGATGACTTGGACCTTATCGGCGGGCAGGGTCGCGTCCTCGCCGAAATGATGGGCCAGATCGCCGGTGATTTTGGTCCAGGTCTCGGCGTTCAGGTACTTGGCGGGATAGGCCAGATGGCAGGCGCTGCATTCTTTCTTCACCACCGGGTCGGAAACGGGCTGCACCTGATCCCAGCTGTCGGCGAAAGCGGGAACGGCCAGCAGGCAGGCGGCGGTCAGACTGATCAGAAAACGCATGGGTCAAATGATCCTTAGCGAGAGGCGAGGAAGGTGATGTAGTCGCCCTTTTCCAGGGCGGAGCAGTCATGGCCCAGCACTTCGCGGCAATTGCGGCCGAACCATTTTTCCACGTCTTCCATGCTGGTGAAGCGCTTGGGGTTGGCCGAGACGGCCATGGGCTCGATGGTCTTGCCGGTCTTGGCACTTTGGCCGGGTTTGGTCGGGTCATCGCCATGGCAGGCGGCGCAGGCCTGGATATCCGGCTTGGCCTCGGCATGGCGGGTGACATAGATCAGCTTGCCGCGATCGGCGGAAAAGCCTGCGAAAGCGGCGTCGGCCTGTTTGGCCTGGGCGGCATAATCGGCCAGCAGGGCGTCGCGGGCCGGGTCTCCGGCTAAGGCCGGAACGGCCAGCAGGCAAAGAACGACGGCGGTGCTGAAAGGACGAAACGTCATGACGGTGCCTTTGGAATCTGGATGGCTTGCGGTGCGAACAATCCATCAGCCGCGTCGCTATGGCAAGCGGCGCAGTTGCTGCGGGTGCGGATGTTTTTCTGGTGGAAGATCATGTCGTCAATATGGCGATGACGGCGCTTCCACCAAGTGTTGCCGGTGATGGGCCGGGACGCGCTGGCGTCAGGAGTGCGCAGGCGGTTGGCGGCCAGTGTATCCCAGTTTTCCGAGGCATTGGCGGCCAACCACGCGGCGATGGCGGCGGCTTTGTCTTTGTTGGGGATGACGGCGTCTTCGCCGAAATGGCGCAACAGATTGCCGGTGATGGCAGCCCAGGCCTCGGCGGGCAACAGGCTGGGGTGATAGGCCATGTGGCAAGAGCCGCATTCGTCGGCATAGGCGACCGGAACCTCCAGCTTATGCCAGCCATGGGGCGGCAGCTTGGACAGGGCGAAGGCTCCACCCAATCCCAAGGCCAGCACCAGAGCGGCGGCAGTGAAGGCCAGGCGGTGGCGGGATTGGGGAGCCGTCTCGCCAGCCCGCAAGTCCTTGTTGCCGGTGATCATGGACAGGATCAGGGATTCTCGCTGCAGCCAGCTTTCCACCAGTACGCCGGTCACATGCAGCCCGGCCATGCCCAGCAGCAGATAGGCCAGAAGCTCGTGGGCTTCCTTGATGGCGGAGGCGCCGTCGAAGCTTAGGGCGAAGGCCAGCGGGCCCTGCTTGAACATGCCGCCCAGGGCGCAAAGGCCGGTGACGACCAGGGCGCTCAAAACCAGCAGCAGGCCGAGGATCATCAGCCCACCCGCTGGATTATGCCCCAGGGTTCTGGGCGGATGGCCGCGCAGAACGGCTTTCAGATGGCGGATGACGGCGGCGGGCGAGGGGGTGAATCCTTTCCAGCGGCTGTACTCGGGGCCAAAGACGGCCCAGACCAGACGGAACAGCAGCAATGCGCCCAACAGGAAGCCGGCGATGAAATGCCAGGTCAGCCAGGGAATCGGCAGCCACAGGCCGGTGACGGCGCAGACTCCTACCGATCCCACCAGCAGCCAGTGAAAGAGACGTGTCGGCAGGTCCCAAATGGTGACGCGCAATGGGGTATCCAGTCTCGATTGATGTGGCGCGCAGTATTGCCGGGCCTCGGGCTTGCTTCAACCTGAACGCTGCGCAAGCGCCGGGAAATGCGCCAGGAATCACAAAGAGTCTCGGGACGGACACAAATTTGTCAATGCAATTTCACCCTTAGACGCTGGCGGGGGCGCTAGGTTTCTCCGTCGTTTCGCAGGCGCACAATGCGCCGCCCCAACAGGGAGACAGCCCATGGATTACGTGATCAAGGATCAGGGCCAGCAGAGCGAGATCCTTTTAAAGGGCCGCCTGACCTTCGAGGGTAACCAGACCTTCCGCGAGATTTATGACGCCGTCGACGCGGTGCCCGCCCGCGCGGTGACCCTGGATATTGCCGGCGTCGATTTCATCGATTCCGCCGGGCTTGGCATGGTCCTTTTGCTGCGCGATTGCACCAAGGCCAAAGGCGGCAGTTTGTCCTTGCGCAATCCCGCCGGGCAGGTGCGCCGGTTGCTGGACGTCTGCCACATGAATGACCTGTTGCCCATTCTTTCCTGACATAAATAACAAGCCCCCAAGGACGCACAGATGACGGAGACCTCTCAGGCCGCCACCGCGGAACAATTGATCGAAGCGCCGTTTGCTTCATGGATCGAGCGTCTGCGACATACCGATTGGGCCGAGGCTTGGCGTCATGGGGAATTTCCGCTGCTGTCCGACCTGAAAGTGGGGATCAGGGTCAATCTGTTGCTGGTGGTGGCCTTGCTGGCCGCCGCCACCTTTGCCGCCGTGTCGTTTTTGGGCGAGCAGAAAATCACTCGGGCCATGGCCGAGCAGGAGTCCTATCAGCGCATGGGCAATCTGACCAGCGACGTGCGCGCTGGTGTCTTGGCCATGCAGACCATCGAAGAGGGCTTTCTGCGCACCCGCGATCCGGCCCTGATCGAGCAGCACAGCCAGACCTCCACCGCCGTTGGGGCCGCCCTGAAGGAGCTTTCGTCCCTGCCCACCGCCCAGCCCTTGGCCAAGGATGTCGAGACCCTGCGCAATGATGTTGCCGCCCTTGAGGAGCAATTCACCGCCGTCACTTCTATCGAAGACCATCTGGGCCTGACCGAGGATGACGGACTGCGCGGCGATCTTCGCAAATCGGTCAAGGCCATCGAGGACGAGCTGAAGGTCTGGCCGAACCAGGATGCCTTGTGGAACAAGATGCTGGGCATGCGTCAGGCGGAAAAGGACTTCATGCTCTATGGCGGCGACGAGCATCTGGGCAAGCATCGCAAATATGCCATGGAGTTCGATCTGAAGATCGACGGCTCGGGCCTGCCGGCCAGTACCGCCGAGGGCTTCCGCAAGATGCTGGGCGATTATACCCAGACCATGGCCGATTTCTCCGAGGCTACTCAGGGTCTGGATGCTCAGGTCGCCGATCTGCGTGGCCATATCGATGCCGTCAAGCCCGAGATCGAGCGGCTGTTCACCCAATCCCGCGACGGCGCCATGCAGGCCTCGGCTTTTCAGGCCGAAACCCGCGCCGCCATTCAGCGCAACAACGGCATGGCCGCCATCTTTGCTTTGACCAGCTTCTTCCTGCTGTCCATGGTGCTGTCGCGGAGCATCGTCTCGCCCTTGCGGCTGATGGAGCGGATCATGGAGCGAATCGTCGCCGGGGAAACCGCCGTCGAGGTTCCCTGCACCATCCGTAAGGACGAAATCGGCGACATGGCCCGCGCCGTCGCCGTCTTTAAGGACAATGCCCTGGCCATGGTCTCGTTGCAGCGGGATCACCAGGAACTGATGCAAAGCGCCGAGGCCGAGCGTCAGGCCGCCATGGAGCGGCTGGCCGATAATTTCGAATCAGCGGTGAAATCGGTGGTCGAGGCGGTTAGCGCCGGGTCCATGTCCATCGCCGAGACGGCTCGGTCCGTGGCCATGAATACCGGCGGGGCCAGCCAGAGCCGCTCGTTGAACGTCGCCGAAGCCGCCGCCAAGGCCCATGACAGCGTCGCCGCCGCCCGTTCCGCCGCCGAGGAACTCAGCCATTCCATCCATGAGGTGGACCGGCTGGTGCAGGAGTCTTCAGGCATCGTCAGATCGGGCGCGGGTGATCTTGGTCAAGCCGATCAGCGGGTCGAGGCCTTAAGCGCCGCCGCCCGCGAGATTGGCGACGTGTTGGGGCTGATCAGCCAGATCGCCCGCCAGACCAATCTTCTGGCCCTGAACGCCACCATCGAGGCGGCCCGCGCCGGTGAGGCCGGCAAGGGTTTCGCCGTGGTGGCCATGGAAGTCAAGCATCTGGCCGACCAGACCGCCCATGCCACCGATCAAATCGCCTCGCAGATCACCGCCATCCAGCAGGCCGCCGGTGATACCACCCAGACCATCACCAGCATCGGCAACACCATCCGCCGGGTGTCAGAGATCACCTTGCAGGTCTCTGATGCCATGCATCGCCAAGCCGCCGCCACCGACAGTATCGTCGCCTCGGTGGATAAGGTTCAGGCCGACAGCGAGATCGTCTCGGAAGGCGTGGTGGACGTCACCCGCCACGCCGCCGCCTATTGCGGCTCGGCTATCCGGGTGCTGTGGGGTGCCAACGATCTGGCCCGCCCGGCCAAGATTTTAAAGGAAGAAGTGGACAACTTCCTGGCCCGCGTGCGGCGTTAGTCGGGAGGGCCAGAGGCCCGTCTCGAAGGCCATCCCCGCATTTACTTATCCTCATTGACCCTTTCACGAAGATGACCATCCTGGGGGATGCCGCTGCGACAGAGTTCCTTGTGGCTGGTGCAGATGCAGTTGGTGGCCATCAAAACCCGGCGGTCATGGGCGACAGCGTCGGGAGCCTTGGTCCGCGCCTCGATCAGGCAGGCGCTGACGTCGCTCTCTACCTTATTGTCTGGGGCAAAGCTTTCCTCGGCCCAGGCGGGGGCCGACAGGCAGCAAAGAAGGGCAAGCAGGGCAGGGATGCGACGGTTCATCGGGTGATCCTAAAACGGCTGGGGTCTGTCATTCTGCGGGTGAATATGGCGCATTGAAGGCGTCGTTGTTGTCTTTTTGCGAATTTCTTGAAAGAATCCCTGGCCTCCTCTCTTTCCTAAGACGCGCGGGAGGGCTATGTTCAGCCCAAGTTTCGCTTTGCGTTGAAGGAAGAGGTCATGCCTGAATATCGTTCCCGTACGTCGACCCACGGCCGCAATATGGCCGGTGCCCGCGGCCTGTGGCGCGCGACCGGCATGACGGACGAGGATTTTGGCAAGCCGATTATCGCCATCGTCAATTCCTTTACCCAGTTCGTGCCCGGCCACGTGCATCTGAAGGACCTGGGCCAGTTGGTCGCCCGCGAGGTCGAGCGCGCCGGCGGCGTGGCCAAGGAATTCAACACCATCGCCATCGACGACGGCATCGCCATGGGCCATGCCGGCATGCTTTATTCGCTGCCGTCCCGTGAGATCATTGCCGATTCCGTCGAATATATGGTCAATGCCCATTGCGCCGACGCTCTGGTCTGCATCTCCAACTGCGACAAGATCACCCCTGGCATGCTGATGGCCGCCTTGCGCCTCAACATCCCCGCCGTTTTCGTCTCGGGCGGGCCGATGGAGGCCGGCAAGGTCAAGCTGGAGGACGGCAAGATCCACGCCGTCGATCTGATCGACGCCATGATCGCCGCCGCCGACGACAAGGTCAGCGACAGCGACGTGACCTCTTACGAGCGGTCCTCCTGTCCCACCTGCGGCTCTTGCTCGGGCATGTTTACCGCCAATTCCATGAACTGCCTGACCGAGGCCTTAGGGCTTTCGTTGCCGGGCAATGGCTCCTTGGTGGCCACCCATTCCGACCGCAAGGAACTGTTCCTTGAGGCTGGCCGCGTCGCCGTCGAGCTTTGCCGCCGCTATTACGAGCGCGGCGACGAAAGCGCTTTGCCGCGTAGCATCGCCAGTTTCCAGGCCTTCGAGAACGCGATGACCCTGGATATCGCCATGGGCGGGTCCACCAATACCGTGCTGCATCTGCTGGCGGCGGCCAATGAGGGCGGGGTGAGCTTCACCATGGCCGACATCGACCGCCTGAGCCGTCGCGTGCCCAACCTCTGTAAGGTCGCTCCGTCGGTTGCCAATGTGCATATGGAAGACGTTCATCGCGCCGGCGGCATCTTCGGCATTCTGGGCGAGTTGGACCGTGCCGGTCTGATCAACCGCGATGTCCCCACCGTTCATGCCCCCACCCTAGGCGACGCCATCGCCAAATGGGATGTCATCCAGGACGGCGATGCCGCGGTGGAAGTGCTGTACCGCGCCGGTCCCGGCGGCGTGCGCACCACCGAAGCCTTCAGCCAGTCGGCCCGTTACGAGTCTTTGGACAAGGACCGCGCTGCGGGCGTCATCCGCAATTTGGAGCATGCCCACAGCAAGGACGGCGGTTTGGCCGTTCTGTTCGGCAATATTGCTCTGGAAGGCTGCATTGTTAAAACCGCTGGCGTCGATGCCGCTAATTTGGTCTTCTCAGGCCCGGTGGTCATCTGCGAAAGCCAGGACGAGGCCGTGGCCAAGATCCTGGGTGGCGAGGTCAAGGCCGGCGATGTGGTCCTGGTCCGCTATGAAGGCCCCAAGGGTGGCCCCGGCATGCAGGAAATGCTCTATCCCACCAGCTATCTGAAGAGCCGTGGGCTGGGCAAGGCCTGCGCCCTGATCACCGATGGCCGCTTCTCGGGCGGCACCTCGGGCCTGTCCATCGGCCATGTCTCGCCGGAAGCCGCCGAGGGCGGAGCCATCGGTCTGGTTCAGGCCGGCGACATCATCGACATCGATATTCCCAACCGCAAGATCGCCGTGCGCGTCTCGGACGACGAGCTGGATCGTCGCCGCAGCGCCATGGAGGCCAAGGGCGATGACGCCTGGGTGCCGGTGGGCCGCAACCGCAAGGTTTCGCCGGCTCTGCGCGCCTATGCCGCCATGACCACCAGCGCCGCCAAGGGCGCCGTGCGCGATGTGTCGCAGGTCGAGAAGAAAGGACGCAAGGCCTAGGGGGAAGGCCGCGCAAGGGGATCGGGAAAACATGGCCTATATCGAGTGGCAGGACGTCATGTCCACCGGCATCCCTTTGGTGGATGCCGATCATAAGACCTTGGTGAGCCTGATCAATCAGGTTCACGGCTGCATCGGCGGTCTTGACGAGTATGGGGCGTTGGGCAGCATCCTTAAGGTGCTGGCCGATTACACCGACTATCATTTCCGCCGTGAAGAAGCCTTGATGGAGGAATGCGGCTATCCCGGATTCGTCCCCCACAAGGCCCTGCATGACCGCCTGACCGAACAGGTCAAGGAGGTCATCCGCCGCTTCGAGGCCGCTCCCGGCAGCGTGCGCGCCCAGGACGTCCAGAAGTTTCTGGAAGACTGGCTGGTGGATCATATCCTGCGCCACGACATGCCCTATACCCGCTTTGCCCTGGGCAATCAGGCCGCCTATGACGCCGCCGAGGCCGTCAGCATCTCCAACCTGCGGGACGGGAGCTCTGGCCGCCAGATCGACTGGAGCACCTTTCGCGTGCTGGTGGTGGACGACAACGCCCATTTCCGCATCCTGATGGAGACGGTCTTGAGCGGCGTCGGCGTCGGCATCGTCAAGACCGAGGATAGCGCCGAGAACGGCCTGGCCCTGATGGGGCGTCAGCCCTTTGATCTGGTCATCACCGACTGGTGGATGGAAGGCGTCAATGGCGTCGAATTCGTCGACCGGGTGCGCAATTCCCTCGATCCCATCGTCGCCAATGTGGGCATCATCATGGTCACGGCCCGCTGCACCGACGACGTGCGGGCCCAGGCGAAGGCCGCCGGGGTCGATGACTTCCTGGAAAAGCCGGTGTCGGCCCGCGATCTTTTGCAATCCGTGCAGCGTGCCATGTCGGCTCGCCGCGCGTAACCCTTCTTAGGACCGTTTTATGAGCAAGAACAAGATCATCGTCTGGCTGGTTGCCGCTGTCATTTTGGGTGGCGTGGTCTGGGAGCTGAATGCCTATTTCGCTTCGACCATGGATTGGCCGCTGGTGGTCCTTAATGCCAAGAACGACGCCTTGCAGTTCAAGGAGGAGAACGGCAATTACTCCGAGACCATCATGGGGCCGGATCTGACGGATTATCTGGTCAAGAAGGGCGCCGCCGGGCAGGTTTCCTATGTCAGCGCCAACAATGGCACCGAAGCCGCCGTGGTGGTCACCGGCCTGTCGGCCCGCTCCTGTCATGGGCTTGAGAAGCATCCCGAACTGGTGAAGAACTTCGATCACATCGACGTGAAGGACGGCCTTTGCACCCAGGATTCGACAGTGAGTTTTTGGTTTAAGTAGAGCCCAACTCGCACCAGACCGGTGTATGGTCCGAGGCTTTTTCCCAGCCGCGCGGGGTCTTGTCGATACCGGAGGCCAGCAGCCGGTCGGCGGCTTGGGGCGACAGCAGCAGATGGTCGATGCGCAGACCCAGGTTACGCGGCCAAGAGCCGCCGCGATAATCCCACCAGGAAAACTGCGACGGCTCGGGGTTCAAGGCCCGGAAGGCGTCGGTCAGGCCGAGGTTGAGAAGGCGGCGGAAACGCTTGCGCTCCTCGGGGTGGAACAGCACTTGGCCTTCCATGGCCGAAACGTCAAAGACATCGGCGGCATCGGGGGCGACGTTATAATCGCCGCCCAGGACGAAGGGAACTTCTTGCTCCAGCAACTCCCAGGCCCGAGCCCGCACGCCGTCGAGGAAGCCCAGTTTGAAGGGGAACTTCTCGGACTCAGTGCTTTGTCCCATTGGCACATAGATGGAGGCGACCCGAAGGCCACCTTCGAGAGTCACCTCGATATAGCGGGCTTCGCCGCAATCGCCATCCAGCTCCCGCCATTCTTCGATGATGGGCAGGCGCGACAACACGGCGACCCCGTTGTAGGTTTTCTGCCCGCGGACGGCCAGATGCCAGCCCCGGCTTTCCAGCTCCAGGGTAGGGAATTCGGCCTCTATGCATTTCAACTCCTGTAATAGCACGACATCTGGCTTGGCAAGATCCAGCCAGGTCAATAAATGCTCTAGGCGCGCTTTGACGGAATTGACGTTCCAAGTAGCAATCTTGATCATGGGGCTCATGCTAGCAGCCGAAGGGGCAATACGGAAGCGATGGAACGGATATGGCGAACGCTATTAGGGTTGGTGCTGGCGCTGGCGGCCTTTCCGGCCCTGGCCGCCGAGCAATGCCCGCGTCCGCCGGGGATCCCCGAGCCCAGGCTGGAGTTCTCGGTCACCCAGTCCCAGCTGGTGCTGCATCACGATGTCGATCTCTTGGGGCTTCCCCGCATTCAGGGGCATGTGGAAACCGTTCCTCCCGGCTCGGCGCTCCAAGGGCTGACCTTTTCCAATGATAAGCTGGAAATCGGCATTTCTTGGCGCATGCAAAGGTTTTCCAACGGCAATGTCTGCCTGTGGATCGACAAGGTGACGGCCACTTTGGGCCTGCCCGAGCAGCAAGTCTATGTGGCGGCCAATTATCCCGAGGGCAGCTGCGAATATCGAGCCATCCTGGCCCATGAGAACCGCCATGTGGCGATCAACCGCGACACCGTCCAGGCCCATGTCCCGGCCATCCGTCAAGCTCTGCTGGAGGGTATTCGCGCCAGTAATCCGCTGTTTTTGTCGACGGAGCCGGACAAGCAACTGCTGGCTCGCCGTCTGCAGTCCTTCACCAATATGGAATTTCAGGTCATGCGGGCGGAACTGCGCCAGCGCAACGGCGCCATCGACACGCCGGAAGCCTATCGCCAGCAGCAGAAGGACTCCGGCTGCCGTAATTGGAAGATGAAGTAGAGGGGCGGTTTTAGCGGCGGGCGTTTGGCCCGCCGGTATTTAAACCGAAAAGCTGCTGCCGCAGCCGCAGGTCGAGCTGGCGTTGGGGTTCTTGACCTGAAAGGCGCTGCCGACCAGATCCTCGACGAAATCGACGGTGGCTCCGGCCAAAAGGTCCAGCGAGGTCTCGTCCACCAGCAGGGTGACGCCATGAGCTTCGAAGCGCTGGTCGTCTTCGTTGATCTTGTCGTCCAGGCCAAAATTATAGGAAAAGCCGGAACAGCCGCCGCCATTGACCGACAGGCGCAGCATCAGCGCCTCGTTGCCTTCCATCTGCTTCAGCTTGGTCACCCGCCGGGCGGCGTTTTCGGTCAGGGTGATGGTGCGGTCGATGGTGGGGACGACGTCGTCCATCGCAGTCAGACTCCAGAAATTTTGGTTACGGCATCATAGCCGCGTCATATCTGGGGCGGGGAGGATAAAAATGGAAGGGGGGAGATTAATTCATCACTGGCGGCAAGGGATCGTCGTCGCCCCAACGGTTGACCATGGCGAGAATGACCAGCATACGTTCCAGCTCGGCCAGCGACGGAATCCGCAAGGGCATGGGAATGCTTTTGGCGTCCGGCTGGTTGGCCCAGGGATGCAGCGGCGCTTCCTCATCGGAAGACGGCGTCCTTGGCCGGGAATTGGAGATGTCGTCGTCAGCCATGGTCTGGCCCCAGGTCCGTCACGCGTTGGTCATCGTCTTATTCAAAGGTTATACGTCCGAGGTCGTGATCTTGGGCGCTAAGAATCGTTCTTATCGCATAAAATGGCGTAATGAAACGATTGGTGCTACGTTTAGCATTGAGGGCAAAGGAGTTTTTTCATGCGTATTCCCATTCTGCTCTCTGCCTGTCTGCTGCTTTCCGGCTGCGCTGGGACGAGCATCACCGAAGAGGGCTCTCAGAGCACCCAGATTTCCTCGCTTTATGGATATGGCGCCGCCGGACGCGATCTGAAGCTTGAGGTGCAGGGCAACGGCTTTCCCGGACAGATGAGCGGCGCCGCTTTTGCCAAGCTGGTGGAAGCCGGAGTTCAGGGGCCCTTGCTTCGTGCGCCAACCCATCCGACCCTGACGCCCGATGCTTCCGCCCGCGATAATTACCGGCTGGTCTTCCTGTTCAATCCGTCGCCGGTCATGGGCGGCCAGGACCTGTGCGATGGTCATGCCGACCAGCAGGCCCCGATTCCTGGCGAGCTGCATCTGGTGGCCGCTTTCTGCGTGGCCGGCCGGGCCGAGACCGAAGCCACCGCCTGGACGCCCATCCATGGCACCGACGATCCGGCTTTGATCCAGCTGCTGCATCAGGTGATGCTGGCCTTGTTCCGCCTGGATCATCGGGATTCCACCCATGCGCCCTATAGCGCGTCCTAACTACTTGCAGGCATTCGGGATTAACTTATTTGTAATAACTGTCATGGGATATTATGAACGGGTAATCCCGCCGTCATCGCCCGGCAGGGCTCCGACAGGAGCGCTGGCCGAGAAGCCCAAAAGGCGGCGCGGGGCAGCAAGAGGACACGGACGCTATGGCCGAATACCGCCATGGACTGCGGCTCAAAACCGCCCGCATCAGCATCATCGAGGATTGGCTCTATCGCAATGCCGA
>Ga0302156_10002780_pt1 | contig 13992 bp, 17 predicted proteins | sample I_Bog_N3_2_FD_193503 | JGI IMG/M metagenome (GOLD analysis project Ga0302156, IMG submission 193503) | Peat permafrost microbial communities from Stordalen Mire near Abisko, Sweden - I_Bog_N3_2 | ecosystem: Environmental > Terrestrial > Soil > Wetlands > Peat | place: Sweden: Abisko, Stordalen... | reverse complement strand
ACTGTTTGCCCACGTCACGAAATCCCTTTACTGGAATACTGCCATCACTGCGGAAAGCGCTCACTCCCACTTTCAGCCGGAGCCAGATGCGGATTTTGTAGCCATTGTGATGGATGGCTTGGTAGCGTCCCTCCTGCGCCAACGTCAGACGCGTTGGCACCGGACCTAGAGTCTCGTCTTTATACAGCAAGGGATGTTGGGAACCTTCTGTCCACTGGCGTCATGCAGAACCAGTCGGTTCACTCGCATCTCGGCGATAACGTCCAGCGGGCCATAGCGAATTGGATCCATGGGAACCGACTGCTATTCTGTCGCATCGCCGGCGTCAATGAAAGAACACTCATGGCGTGGCTGAGTGTCAAGGTGCTCCCTTCATTTGCTCTACTTATCCGAGTTGCGCGGAATCTCAAAATCCCTCTCAAAATGCTGCTCCTCGACGAGATACCCGCCGATGACGCGGCGTGGATCCAGCTCCGAACATCTGCGGAAGAGGAGCAGGCGAGGTCGACGAATCGCAGGGCAGCTTCGAGACAACGTTTCGAGCATCCCGTGACGCGCGACCGCTTGTGGGCGCTTTCAAGTCGTGAACGAACAGCAGCGAAAGCTGAAGTCAGAGCCGCGATGGAGAGTGCTCTCGATCAGGATGTTCCAAGATCGGTTCGGGACATCTTTCGAAGCCTTGGATATCGGCAATGTGTCATGGGACGATATTGGTTTCCCGAACTCTATGCCGCGATCCAAGCAAAGCGCCGGAGACGGTTTGACGGATACAGCGCGGAGCTGCAATCAGCGCTTAACGAAACGCCGCCCCCAACTGTGATGCAGGTTGCACAACGGCTGGGAGTCAACATCAACAGCCTTCGCAGAGCTTGCCCTGACCTCTACACACGTCTTTCTTTGCTTCGTCCGGACCGCCGCCAATTCCAGATTGCTCAAACAGAGGACGAACTCAAGAAAGCATTTGAAGAAGCGCCGGCATCGCTCGTCCAACTCGCCGCACGATTACATCGCAACCCAGACAAGTTGCGCATGATCTGCCCGCAACTTTGCGCAGACCTTCGCCAACAGTACCTTGCACGTCGATACTCGGAACGGCACCAGCTTGAATTTACGTACGAGACGTACGTCCGTGAGGCAGTCGATGAAATCACCTGTGTAGGCAAATACCCCTCGCGCAAAAGGGTTCTGTCCGTCATCGCAAAACGAAACCCTTCGCTGACAAGCATTTGCCTGACCAGCAGGATACTGAGACGCATTCGCGACGAGTCAGCGAGGACCATATCGGAAATCACGGGACTCAAATCATCCGAAGTTACAACCATAACCTGACCGCAACCGATTACAACCATAACATGGCCTTCTTGGCCAATTTATCGTTGTAGTTTCAGTATCTTTTTCCAGAGATCGGGATCTACCCCCAATGCACTCGTTCGACCTGTTGCAGCGTTGTAGAAGGCCCCGTGATGGGTGAGCGTGCCGTAGCGAAAGAGCCTCGCAAGCATAGCAAGTGCGCTTGTCGCCAACACCTGATTGATGAAGGGTTCCTGCCGTTCGAGGGCCTCGGCCGCACTGCAACTCGGCAATGGGTCCTCCCCCGCTTCCGTATCCGCAATCTCCGGATAGAGCTCTGCAACGGTTCTCAGCCGGACCGCGCTGCGGTGGTTTGCGGCGTTCAACGGCTGGCCGAGCACATACTGGCCGCTGCTTGCGTTATTGCCGAGGTCGAGCCAGTAGACGGTGCTGTCATTCGCTCGGGTAACAGCGGACAGGATGGCCTGCCGCGCAGCCCGTGTATCGACACAGCCGATGATGAGGTGAGGACCTGCCGAATTATTTCTCAGGGAATCCTGGTGAAAGTGCTCGGGGTGTGCCTGCCACCTCAGCCCCCAGAAAAGATTGACGCGGTTGATCAAGACAACTGCCTTGTTCAGTCCGACATCGGCCGACGCGAACGGCTGGCGTATGCAGTTCGTTTTCGAGACCAGATCGCCATCCGCCAGCATTACGTGAATCCCTCCGGCATGCCCCCACACTTTCATGGCCTGGTGGAGAAAGGGCAGGCCGAGCAGCACCGCGCTGCCGTTGCCTCCCGCGCCGACAATCAGCACGCGGAGCGGCTGCCCTCTGCGGCACAAAGATTTCGGAAGAGCGTGTTCAGTGATCATGACCGCGCCTCCTTCCCGACAAGAACTCCTCCACTGTCTCCGGTAACTCAATCAGCGACTCAGTGTGAAACTCCTCTTTGCCGACGAGTTCCTTCCAAAGTCCCTCGAAGCCGAGGGGATAGCGCGTGAGCCTCCCCACGTTGCCATGCGTAAACTCGCTTTCATAAAAGCTCTGTTCCCATTGGGAAATGGAGGCGGCGGTGGAGGAATCGGGCGCCCGCATCGATCCCAGGCAGACGCTCCCTGTGTCGTACACATTCCAGTAGGGAGCCACACAAAGCTTGGTATCTGCCGCGGGGCGGCGATTCTCCTTGAGCGCCCGGATCGACAGCGAGTGATCCATCGCCAGCCAGACGAGAGCGGGCTGCGGCAAGATCGCGCCATTCATTCCGGCCATGTCGCCCTGCGTTGTTCCGAAGAACATGGGGCGTTTCTGTGGCGGCGTCCACCAGGCAATCAGCCGTTCGGTGCGCGCGATCACGCTCGCGGGCAGAAACTCCGCCTGCACCCGGCCTCCCAAGGCTTGGACCAGCGATTGAACGAACTCAATGGTCAGCGTCTTTGCCGGACCGAGTGTTGGTTGCTTGGCGCGATTGTCTGCGTTCACTTCATGGTGGGTGATGAAGGTATTTCCGAAACTGCCGTTCTGGTTTTCCGTCGATCGGTAAATCAGCAGGGCTTCACGCAACGCGAAGTGATGGTTCTGTCCGATGCTCACGTTGACCTGCATGCTTCTCCTCCCATTCCTGGTCGAGCAGGGTGATCAGGCCGGCGAGTTCCATGTTTATCCTCAGAAAGATCGCCATCGTGCGAATTGCCGCGTCGAACTCTTCCCCGACCTCCGGCCGAAAGCAGACCGCGCAGGACGGCTCATTGGTCGTCTCGTTGTAGCGTTCCGACTCATGATCGAAGCAGGCTTGAATCGCGTCATTCTCACGGAAGACCAACAACAGGCTCGGCACCGGCGGCTCGTCGTATTCTCCCTCGAAGCGCATGACCTGGCCCTTCAACCGTGACAGCCGATGAAGGGTCAGCAGCTTCAGAATCCAAATAGAATGCGGCCCTTGAAGATGCCTTCGTAGCAGCCTGCGCGCACTGGGATATGTCCAGTTTTTCGCGGTCCGAACGGGTTCCGGGATCGCCTCATCGACCGCCGGGAACTCGTAGGCATCCCGGCTCTCGGGTTCGTCCTGCTCCATCCACTCATGCAGTTGTTCGTTGTAAGCTTCGGCGTCCGTGTGGTCGTAGATGCGAATCCAGCGGTAGACCGATCCCCGCAAAAGGTAGTAGAACGCTGCTCCAAGGAATCGCTCCTGCTCTTCGAGCGCGGCCAATGCAGCTCCGATCTTGAGGTAGCCACAGGCCTGGAGTTCGAACGCGGCCATCAGCTTGCCTTCGCCAAGAGCTCCGCCCCGCCAATATCCTGTCCCAAGGTCGTCCCTCACTTCGAAACAATAATCGATCTTTTCTTCAAGCGTGCCGCCTGCGAACTCCTCAATCAGCTTCTGGATTGTGCTTCGCGCGAAGACCACGGCGACCTTACCGCTCTTTTCCCAAAGCTTTGCGTCGGCAAGATTTCGCTCCACAAGTGCCAGGCAGAGGCGGTAGAGGCGCTCGCCGTTTGTCTCCAGGCGATAGCTTGTGGGGATACGGTTTAGGGACGGCAGGGATTCACCGCAGCCAACTCCCAGCATCGCTAGATCAGGGGTGGCAGCAGTTCGTTTGGGGCTTCGAGTGCCGGCATCGTGCCGGACGACGATCTCCTGGCTGCTTCCGCGACGGCGTGTGCCAGGCTTTGTGACTGTTCGCATTTCAGATGCCTCGCGACCAGCCGGTCGGCTCTTTTGGGCGGCTTGCACTCAAGCCGACGGAGTTCCGCGAGCAGGTGGGTTTGATCCGGTTTCGTCTTCTTCATGATGTGCCGCCTTGTTTCGAATTCGGGTAGCGACCAACTCCCTTGCAAGCAGGCGCTGCACAAGGGCGCGGGAGAAGATCGCGACCTGACACTGCTCGGAGTCTTAGGATCAGCCCTTGCTGCCGATGGCTCGGCTGAACGTATAACGAAGGGCGTCTCCGGTGTCCTCCGGTCCCGCCAATGTCGCTGTCGCAATTTCGGGGAAAGACGGCGTCAGTAATTCTCTCACTTGTTCGACGGTCAAGTTGGGTGCGGGATCGGGTATGCGCGTTCCGTTGTAGAAGAACTCGCGGTGCAGGGCTCTCACTGTCAAGCTGCTCATGAATGGAACTCTCCTGGGCGGATTTGGGTTGAACTGGAGATGTGGAGTGTGTTGGTGCAGGTTCTGGCAAGGTCCGGACCATCCTGCGGACTTTTGCGTTCGTGATGGATAAAATATCCGAGCCAGCGCACTCGCCAACATTGCATTCAGGCAAGTAGTCAGCGTTAAGATTGAAACCAAAGGGCGGATGCCTGAAAACTCCAGGGATGGCGGATAAGGCTAAAAATGGGCTCAGAGGACATGGACCGCACTGTATCGTCGAATCCGTTTGTATACGACCAACTAAAGCTCTTGGAAGTGAGCGCGAGCGTTTGGGATGATGTGCTCGATGAGATGTTCGATGAACCATTCGGAAACATCCCCGGCCCCTTCGGTTTTCTCTTGGCTGATTTGAACGGCAAGATTGGACCGCAGCGGCTGGATTACTCCCGGCCGGGAGGCATTTCCGACCATGATTACGTGCGGAAACTGTTAAGGCAATCTACTGAAGAACTCTCTGGCGCCCCCGAGTTGCGGGACGATGATGGTTCCGACTGCGATAAGGCGATTGAAGAGTATTGGACATATCGCTCCTCTCTCAACTGAGGCGTATCGCGACATTGAAGGAAATGGAGCGGGTCGCCGGAAAAACTTCTCTGATCGGCGTTTCTCGGGACCCACCCGTTGCGGCAGCGGGTGCCCCCTTTCCCTAGCGAGAGACCGGGGGCACCCTCAACTTGATAAATTACGGTATGAGACTGACCAGAGCCCCGCCTGTCGTCCCCCAGGTCTCAAAATTGAGACCTGGGGCACCGGCCGGTCTCTTCATAGTCGGGACGCGGCGCGGGAGGTGGTAGGGAGTGTCAGAGCGCAAACGAAACAGACAAAAGCCTACTGGCCCATTCAATTGGCTTGAGAAGTTAGATCAAAAAGCGAGGACGCTGCCGGGAGCTGAAGGCTGGTTAGGACCATACGGGCCGTTCATGCTTGCGAGGTATCCCGATCTTCGTCCTCAGCCTCTGCTCAATGACGGACACAGCAAAATCGCGTGTGAGTCTGGAGAAAGAACTGCCGAAAGACTATTCGAGGAGTATGAAGCGGGTATAGCCGGTAACGCTGATACGGCAAATTGCCTTACAGGGCTGGACGCGGTGCAGCGGAGGCAACTCGCTGCCTTGATGCTTGAGATAGAGTCCGAATTAGAAATTCGCCCGACCATTGATCATACGGCAAAATGGGCCAGCCAGCTTCGTAAAGAAGCAGAAGTGCGGATACGGACGCTAAATCGAAAGGTCGAAAAGGCTAGACGCGCAATCGAGGAACTGAAAGAATACGCGCTTGATTCAGACACAGTGGATACCCGGAAAGACTCGCTCCATACAGCGAGAACAATGCTGGGGTTTCCGTATATGAATGCTATCAACAAAGCTCTCAGCGCGTTAGACGTGAGATTCTTTCCTAACGCACAAGAGCAAATCGAGTTGGTGGAGAATTATGAAGCGCCAGAAGGCCCCGAGACTTTCGGGATGGTCAGGCTCTATTGGTTCCTTCGTTACGGATGCAGCTTAAATGGTGACGAGGCTGAGGTGAGAACAGCTCTGCTGAGGAATGCCTTTTGGACAAAGCATAGTGTCAGCGCGGTCAAGTGTCGCGCTAAGTACATTGTTGGCCAATCGCGGGGCTGTGAGGCCGTCCACGTCGCTGTGCGGCGGTTTCGTCCGTGACAAGGTACAAGCGGACAGAAAATCCTCTCTAAAGTATTTTCTTTGTACCTTTTACTCGAATTCTCAAATCGTTCAACCTCAAATCAGGCTGCGATGAACCGTTATTCGCGGCGAGAGGGGGCGAAGAATGATGAGCGTTAATCAAAGCACACTTCACGCCTTTAATGAGAATCAGGCAGCGCGATACTTCGGAGTCAGCGAGGCAGCGCTGCGTTTGAGCGGCGGGTGGCGCCGGTCTCGTCATAAAAACTGGATTCAAGTCTCGATCTTGAGCATTAACCCGGCTTTGACCGGCGAAGATGGGAAAGGCGGGTGGCCCTGATCCCCGGATATTTCCAAACCAAAAATGAGGGTGCCCCGGTCCCTCGCATTCGGGGACCAGGGATGCCACTGACCTCAACCCAGAATCCGTTCTCGATACTCCCGATCAATCCGCTTATGCCGGCAAGTGTTCGCCGATTTGCCTGGGCACGATCCTGGGTTAACCAGAATAGACCGACGCGCGTTTCCTGCATTGCCAATTCACCCGAGTCTCAGCGCATGATCTCGTCGTGATCGGTTGGAATCCGGCCCTTCACGAGCAACCGCTAGTTTGGCCGCAATTGGCGCAGGTATAGCAGGTCCCACTTGGTTTCATCAGGCCGCCGCAGGCCACACAGGGCGGAGCGTCGCTGACGTCATAGTTGAGCTGTGAGTCGTCGACCGGGCCGGCTGTCAGTTCTCCACCAGCGCTAATCTCCCCATTGCCTTGGCCGAATAGCGAGAGTTGCTTTCCGGACAGAAACCGCAGCTCCATCCAGCGGAAAAGGTAGTCCATGATGGACTTTGCGTACCCGATCTCCGCGTCGCCGGTCCAGCCGGAAGGCTCAAAACGTGTATGCGATAGCTTGTCGCAGAGCACCTTCAGAGGTACGCCATGCTGAAGGCCGACCGAAACCACAGTGCCAAAGCACTCCATCAATCCTGCAATGGTTGATCCGGCCTTTGCCATTCGAATGAATATCTCGCCCGGCTGACCATTCGGGTAAAACCCGACCGTCAGATAGCCTTCATGTCCTCCGAACGCGAAGTGATGGTAAGCGTTCGGAGTTCCCATCTTGACAGGAGGAGAGTGTCGCAGGTGGCCCGGGCAAGTTTTTTCACTCTGTGTCGCCCCTTTGAGGCGTGTGCCCCATCCAAGGCGCGCCTTTTGCGGCTTGGGTGGGAAAGCAGGATCGTTCGACTTCCTTCAACCGTCCGCCTTCCGGCAACCGATTTCCCCGCGAGAACGCGGTCCATTGCGACGCAATCTCGACCGTCTCGTTTACGCCGGTCGCATAGTGCCGGAAGCTGGACCAGGGCCAGTCTTCGGGCTTGGCAACCATGCCGCGCGCAACCGGATTGCGGTGAATATAGCGGATCACCTGGGAGCGATCTTTCTCCCCGCGGACGCTGCTGTCGTAGTAGCGATCTTGCCAGAACTTCTGGCGCGTGCCGCGCAACTTGCGCGATGTAACCTGTTTGATGGCCTTGAGAAACTGGGCCAGCAGTATCCGCGGCGGCTCGTTCAAGAGCAGATGAATATGCTCCGGCATCAGAACGTAGGCGTAAACTCGCGCCTGGTGCCTGACACGTGTCGCCTCCAGCACTGCCTCGACCGTCTCCCGGGCTCCCGGAACTTCGAGAAGCGGAAAACGGTGAAAACAACTGAAGGTGATGAAGTGCAGAGTCTCCGCGTTTTGGAATCGCTTCAGGCCGCTGGGCATTACGCCATCCTTGTCCGGTGGCAATCTTAACCCAACACCCGCTCATCGCAAAGAACGCGATGAACGGCGCACAGCCTTCCTGGCTCTTTGCGGTTCTGCTGGGGTGATGACCGGGCCACCTGCCCCATGCCTGGGAAGGGTGGGCCACGCGCCCACCCGCCTCCCTACCCGGTTGAGGTGCGTGGTCTCCCACTCAACCACGATGAAACTGTGGTTGAATGGGGCACTCAGAGTTGTGGCTGGTTGATGACCGGGCCACCTGCCAGGTAAGGCAAAGATGTGAATCTCATAGTGCTCAATGGTTCTTCGCTTCATCTGTCTCAAGTTTACGTGGCCCGGCGTCAGGAAAGTCTCAAGGGGCGGTGAATATGAGGCTAAGATTCCCAGATCGAATTGTTTGCGATGGTTCAACGAGCGAGGAAGGCGGGCGTGGAAAATGCAGAAGAGATAATCGTGTCCCCCTATTTCCAAGCTATTAGCTTTCGTGGGTGCCGAATTGAAGCATTCGGCAATTCCTGCCGATAGTAACTCTGAAGTAGGAGAAAACATTGTGCCCTTCAGGTCTAGAGGCGGTGTGTGTGGTCGAGGCAGATAAGACAAGCGGACATGCCGGTTTGGCGCACGCCGCAACATTAAGAGAGTTGCATGCGCGGCGCCATTCCCTCATTGCATGTGCTCGCGAGCTGTTAAGCGGCGGAAGCCAGGGAAGCGTTCTGGTTGAGATCGCATTGGTTCTGCCCATGCTGCTGGCCGTCTTGACCGCCATATGCGCGTTCGGGGTAGCCTTCAATAACGCTTTGTCCTTGACAAGCGCCGTCGGCTTAGGCGCTCAGCAACTTCAGTTGATCCGGACAACCACGTCCGATCCCTGTGCTGATACTCTGTCGGCGATCAAGGCTGCCGCGCCCAGCCTCCAGGGATCGAGCATCAACCTCTCGATCACGATGAATGGCACCACCGTTACGGGCAGTTCCTGCTCCGGCGATCAGTCGGACCTGGTTGCCGGCGGTCCCGTAACGGTCTCGGCCACATATGCTTGCGCCCTTCCCATCTACGGCACAACATTTTCGAAAGCTTGCCAACTTTCGGCAAAGGTAACCGAATATGAATACTGATCCTGAGTTCGCCCAGAAGAATTCGATGAAAAATGGGATATTGTCATTTGTCCGGCGTGCGTTCCACGACCAAAGCGGGCAGACCCTCCCATTTCTAGCCTTGATAATGGTCGGAATGTTGGGTGTGGCCGGGCTTGTGACCGACGTTGGCCGAGCCTATGTCGTTCGCGCCCAGTTGCAGAATTCGGCAAATGCCGCCGCGTTGGCGGGCGCGGGATTGGTGTACACCGACCAGTCGCAATCCGTCAATACAACTACCGAAGCGAACCAATACAGCGCTGGGAGCGGCGATGAGAACGCCTACGCCGGGCTGACCGTTTCCACCACGGTCACGACCAAGTGCCTGAACCTGCTCATGCCGCCGGGATCGACTTGCAGTGGCAGTTCCATGCCCAACGCCGTTCAGGTCACCAACAGCGCAACCATACCCACGCTTTTCATGGCGCTGTTTGGCGTCCGCAAACTTACCGTCGGCGCACAGGCGACGGCGTCCATTGCCGGGGTCGCAAACCAGTGGAACATCGCTGTCATCTTGGACGCAACGGGATCGATGGCAAACGTGGACTCCAACTGTGGCGGAATCAGCTCTTTCCAATGCTCACTGAACGGGGTTCAAAGTCTGCTGGCGGCCACCAGTCCCTGCCCTCAGGGTTCGTCGAGCTGCTTACCGAGTGCTGCAAATGCCCGCGTGGCCTTGTTCTCATTCCCAAACATCGAGACTTACCCGACCAATTACCTGCCCATCGCGAACGCCTGCAGCAATATGAGCTATAGCGGGCCGGGGCTGCCATACCAGGTGATCACTTTGCCGAAGCCCGGGGCAAGCTCTTACACGCCGATCGCTTACCGGGAAGCGAACAACTCCTACACTTGGAGCGCGAGTTACGAAATGACTTATGGAGCCAGCGATGCCGATGCCAACGGATACGTCAGCGATTATTATCAGCCCACCAACACAACCACCGGCGGATTGAACCCCAGCTCTTCCCTTGTGATGGCAATCGGCTACGGTGGCACCGGCAGCGGAGCGAAACAAGGGTGCCTGCCCATTTCCCCATCTGGCATTGCCCTGAACGGCATCGTGGGACCCTCGGGAAGCAAAGTGAACACCGGAGCCGTTGGCGAAGGCATTACCGATTATGCCCCCGTCATCTACGCGGCCCAGGCATCGCTGGTTGCGGAACAGATCCTTCATCCGGGATCGCAGAATGCAATCATCCTGATCAGCGACGGCGGCTCGAATGCTCAATGGTTTTACTTCCCTCAAGGCTCCATGTGGCAGTGGCCCTCCACCAACACCCCTGAGCCATCTACTATTGCGCCAGGCTCCAATGGATATGACACCCTGAATTCCAACCCTAATAAGAACGCAGCGCCGGCGTCATCCCTTTCCACTCCCAATCAGGAAGTGAGCGGAACCATTTCCGGAATCTACCCCGATTTCATGGATGAGTGCCAGCAGGGAATCGTGGCGTCACAAGCTGCGACTGCTGCCGGAACAACCGTCTTCTCCGTGGCCTATGGAGCGGGAACAAATTCGGGCTCCGGTTGCGGAGCTGCAGCCAAAGTTCAGAGCTACAACGATGTCACCACTGTCGCAACTGGAAATAACGTCCCATTCAGTTCCCTGTCTTCGCTGAGTGCCTGCGTGGCGATGCAAAACATGGCCTCGTCCATGAATACCTTTTACTCCGACTGGACCCAAAGCGGGTCGAACAGCACCTGCCAGGACAACCAGCATCCAGAGGTGCAACTGAACGACGTCTTCAATGCCATCGCATCCAGCTTCACTACTCCGCGCCTGATTCCAAACAACGCGACATAGGCCGCCCAATTGAGGAAATAGGGGGACATGATCACTACTGTCCGGTTAGATGTCGAAGAGAATCAATTGGTTAGACGTAAGCGTCCCGATCTCCCCTCTTGACCTTCTTGAGGATTGATCTTTGAAGTGTCCACTACCTTTTTGGTGGACACCTGATGAGTGTGTCTAAGCGGCTTGTGAGGATTGGGTCTGTAAAGACAGGGCGAGGTTCCAGGGCAGGAGTTCTTCGATGCGGCTGATGGGATGGTCGGCGATCTGGGCCAGCACAGTGCGGAGGTAGAGTTCGGGGTCGAGGCCGTTCAACTTGGCCGACCCGATCAGGCTGTATATGGCGGCGGCACGTTCGCCACCGCAATCAGAACCTGCAAACAGGTAGTTTTTGCGTCCAAGGGCTACGGCACGCAGAGCACGCTCGGCCGCGCTGTTGTCTATCTCCAACAGTCCGTCTTCGGTGTACCGCGTAAGGGCGCGCCATCGTGAGAGTGCGTATCGAATCGCACTCGCGGTTTCGCTCTTCGCTGACAGTGAACGCAGCGCTTTCTCCATCCATCTGCGCATGTCCTCAAGCAGTGGCCTGACTCGTGCCTGTCGGACACTCAGCCTGAGATCGGCAGGCTTGCCGCGCACCTCGTCTTCGATCGCATAGAGAGCGCCGATCCTGGCCAGAGCCTCGGTTGTTGTGGGCGATGCATGGATAACATGGATCTCATGGAACTTGCGTCGTGCATGCGCCCAGCAGGCAACTTCATAAATTGCGCCGTCGCCGTAGAGATGATGGAACCCTGCATAAGCATCCGCCTGAAGGCCACCCTTGAAGATCTTCAGATGCTGCCGTGGATGCTCGCCCTTGCGATCTTCCGAGTACGCGAACCAGACGGCCGGCGCGGTATCTTCACCCGCGGGCCTGTCATCGCGCACGTAGGTCCAGAGTCGCCCGGTCTTGGTCTTGCCGCTGCCAGGCGCAAGCACCGGCATCGGCGTATCGTCGGCGTGAAGCTTGGCTCCGGCAAGCACATGCTTCTGAATCGCATCGATCAGCGGAGCGAGTAACTCACTTGCTCCGCCTACCCAGCCCGCCAGCGTGGAGCGTTCGATCTCAACACCCTGGCGAGCGTAAATCTCTGACTGGCGATAGAGGGGCAAGTGATCTGCGAATTTAGAAACCAGCACGTGGGCCAGCAACCCCGGCCCGGCAAGGCCACGCTCGATCGGACGCGATGGCGCAGGTGCTTCAACCACGCGCTCACAACCGGTGCAGGCGAACTTCGGCCGTACGTGACGAATGACCTTGAAGCTATCGGGGATGTACTCCAGTTGCTCGGAGACATCTTCGCCGAACTTGCGCAGCGCGCCACCGCAGTCGGGACACGAGTCACCATGAAGAGTGTGGCTGACAACCTCGCGTGGCAGATGTTCAGGCAGCGGCTTGCGCCTCGATCTGGTCTTCGGTTCTGCAGCCGGCCTCACCCGCTCAACAGCGGCTTCACTCTCGGCCTGCGAGGTCTCCAGCTCTTCCAGATGGAGTTCAAGCTGTTCGAGCTGAACAACGATCTTCTCGCTCTTGACGCCGAACACCCTGCGCCGCAGCTTCTCGATGACCAGCTTCAGATGATCGATCTGCTCGCTGCTGGAACGCAGTTCCTGGCTCTGTTCAGAGAGTATGTTCCGTTGGCTCTCGAGCTCAGCTTCGAGCAATCGAAGCTCGTCCTTGTGAGAAGCGGCAAGAGAAATAAGTTGCTCTTGATGCTGAACGAGCAGCGCCTTCAGAGCTTCTCGATCAAGTCCTTCGAGATCCGGCAACTGAGCGGAATCCATGCACACAGTATGCCATGAAAATAAGTGGAAAACAGCTACATAACCCGCATGAATAAAGGGGAATCACATGTGTCAATCAAACCGCGATCTCCGGCGTCCAGGTCCTCTGCGGCCGGCGCCAATCAATACCTTCGAGTAACATCGACAACTGCGCACGCGTCAGACAAACAGTTCCTTCCGTAGCCTGCGGCCAGATGAATCGCCCTCGCTCCAGACGCTTGGAAAACAGACATAGCCCATCACCGTCCCACCACAAAAGCTTGACGATGTCGCCTCTGCGGCCGCGGAAAACGAAGACGTGTCCGGAGAACGGTTGCTCGTTGAGCACGGTCTGCACCTTCGCGCTCAGACCGTCGAATCCGCGACGCATGTCGGTCACGCCGGCTGCCAGCCATATCTTCGTTCCTGTGCGAAGTTCGATCACTTGCGCAAACTCTCAAGGATCGAACGCAGCATCATAGGATCAGCACCGTGCTCTACGCTGATCATGGCCTTGCCGGGAAACTCGATGTGAATCGAGCCACTCGACGCCGACCGTTCCTGGGCATCACCCGCGTCTGCACCGCAGGCGGTATCACTGGGAGAGGCCACCACAACTTGAAGAAGCGATGTCGATGGCGTAGCAGTCTCGCTCAGTTCGCCCCGTGTTAGCGCACGGCGCCACTTGAATACCTGGTTCGCGTTCACACCATGTGCCCGTGCCACAAGTGCCACGCTCGCACCCGGCTCCATGGTCAGCTCCGCGATCCGCCGCTTCTCAGACACCGTTCGCCATCGGCGAACCGGCCGTGGAGCACCTATCTCCCGCTCATCACCCATGACGACATCGTCGTCCTCAAACCAGCAGTCATGCCAGAGGGGAACTCGGGACGCTTACGTTCTACCTGAGGTTGATAGTAGAGCTCGAACTGCCTGGTCTCGATTGCCTGGCGGATGTCATCTTCCAATTGCGCACGTGCGTTGACGGCAGTCTGCAAAGCGGGGGCAAAGAAGCAGATCGTGTTGCGGGCTGCCGCCTTGGCCTGGTGCATGGCGATAACCCTCCGCCCCGCGGGCAGACTCAGCAGAAATACGCCCAATTCCTCGGGTCAAAAAGCAGGCGGGTGGACCAGCAAAGGGAATCAGCAATAGCGCCGATGAGGGCTATCCCGGGTCTTGATTCTGAGACCCGGGATGGCCCTTGAAAAGATCGGGCACTGTTCCAAAGGCCCCGGACGACCAGGATGCCCATCATGTATAAACGGTGATAGAGCACTTCAGAGTGCTTGAACAATGAAACAAGATTGGAAAGTGTGGGTTCTGAGCGGTTGCGCAAATTCCGGATCCTGAGCGTTTTGTACCCGTTTTGTGCCGAGATTTGACAATCATGCCAATCCTTACTGATTTG
>Ga0302156_10002758_pt1 | contig 14066 bp, 12 predicted proteins | sample I_Bog_N3_2_FD_193503 | JGI IMG/M metagenome (GOLD analysis project Ga0302156, IMG submission 193503) | Peat permafrost microbial communities from Stordalen Mire near Abisko, Sweden - I_Bog_N3_2 | ecosystem: Environmental > Terrestrial > Soil > Wetlands > Peat | place: Sweden: Abisko, Stordalen... | reverse complement strand
ATTGCGTTCGTTGTTGCTTTGCCCCGCGATACACTTGAACAGCGTGGCCCGGTAGCTCAGTTGCATAGAGCAGCGCACTCCTAACGCGAAGGTCGCAGGTTGGACTCCTGCCCGGGCCACCAGATACACTCCTCCCGCATCCCAAACAGCAGGTTCACGAAGGAGTTCCCTCGCCATGAAGCACGAAATCGACACCGGTCTCATCGTCACGTCCCTCCGCGACCGCGGCCACAACGTCGGCCACGTCATTCCCGTCCCCGACAACGCCGGCGAGTTCGAGTTCGAGGTTGACGGCGACCTCCTAACCCTCTCTGAGGCCCGCGAGCTGCTCGCCGCCGAAGCCCCGCAGTAGCTCGCCTTCCGCGGGCAACCCGCCGTCCATTCCCGCATGCAAGATGCCTTATGATGTCTGCATCTCCTTCTCCGGGGGCCTTATGATCTGTTGCTTTGTCCGGTTCCGCGCGGCATTTGCCGCTGCCTGCGTCGCGCTTCTAAGCGCCGGCTCTGTGGCCGAGTCCCACAACCCCGCCGACTACCCGTTGCGCCTGCACATCTTCACCGTCTCCAGCCACGTGCATCGCCACCATGGAATCGTCTGGTGGGTCGACGGCGATGGCCGCGCCAATCTCTTTGAGAACGGCAACCCGGCCGGCGTTGACTTCGCCTACCGCTGCAATGACCGCTTCATGAACTCCTCCGGCTATGAGACCTACCCGGCCAAATGGAAGAACCCCGGGCAGAGCCTCGTCATTCTCACCCACCAGATCGGTTCAGACTCCACGGAATCCTGCGTGCTGAAGGTCGATGTCAAAGAGTTCGTCTACATGGGCCGTAACAGCGAAGCCACCGGCTCCCCCGAAGTTCTCAAGCAGTGGATGATCGACCACCACTACGACCCCGAACACGGCCTGGATGAGCCCGACAGCCCACGCGATCCGCAACAGCGGTAGACCGGCGAGCGGTCGGGGAACAAGCGGCGAAATGATAAACTGAACTTGTATGCCCGCTCTCCGCCGCAGAAAATCCGTCACCGTTCCCATTGGCAGCGTTCGCGTCGGCTCCTCCGCTCCGGTCGTCGTCCAGTCGATGACCAACACCGACACCGCGGACGTCGAGTCCACCGTCCAGCAGATCGCCGCGCTCGCCCGCGCCGGCTCGGAGATGGTCCGCATCACCGTCAACAATGACGACGCCGCGAAGGCCGTTCCCTACATCGTCGAAGGCATCCACGCCAAGGGCTGGACCACGCCCATCATCGGCGACTTCCACTACAACGGCCACCTTCTGCTCGCCAAATACCCCGACTGCGCCGAGGCGCTCGCCAAGTACCGCATCAACCCCGGCAACTGCTCCATCGGCCGCAAAGATGACGACAACTTCCGCACCATGGTTGAAGTCGCCGTCAAGCACCAGAAGCCCGTACGCATTGGCGTCAACTGGGGCTCGCTCGACCAGGCACTGCTCACCAAGATGATGGATGAGAACTCCAAGCTCGCCGAGCCTCTCGACGCCCGCGACGTGATGATGGAGGCCATGGTCGTCTCCGCGCTCGACAACGCCGCCGCCGCCGAGCGCTACGGCCTGCGCCGCGATCAGATTATCCTCTCCGCAAAAGTCTCCGGCGTCCGCGACCTCATCGACGTCTACACCGAGCTCGCCTCGCGCTGCGACTACGCCCTGCACCTCGGCCTCACCGAAGCCGGCATGGGCATGAAGGGCGTCGTTGCCTCCACCGCCGGCCTCTCGCCGCTGCTGCTCGCCGGCATCGGCGACACCATCCGCGTTAGCTTGACCCCCACCCCCGGCGGCGACCGCTCCGAAGAGGTCCGCTGCGGCCAGCAGATCCTTCAGTCGCTTGGCATCCGCAGCTTCATGCCGCAGGTCACCAGCTGCCCCGGCTGCGGCCGCACCACCAGCACCTACTTCCAGGAACTCGCCGAGCGTATCCAGAACTACCTCGTCGAGTCCATGCCCGAGTGGAAAAAAGTCTACCCCGGCGTCGAAGAGCTCAAGCTCGCCGTCATGGGCTGCATCGTCAACGGCCCCGGCGAATCCAAGCACGCCAACATCGGCATCTCGCTCCCCGGCACCTTCGAGGAGCCCAAGGCCCCCGTCTACATCGACGGCAAGCTCGCCGTAACCCTCAAGGGCGACCACATCGTCGAAGAGTTCCAGGTCATCCTCGACGATTACGTTGAGAAAAGATACGGTCGCCAGACCGTGGAAGTGTAAGCCAAGCGCTACCGCCACCAGACCGTCGACGTCTAGCCACCACTGCAGTGTCATCTCGACCGGAGGCGCGCACTTGCGCCGCAGTGGAGAGACCCCTGTATTTGCGGTTGCCTCCCCTTGCTCATAGCTCGAAAGCTCATAGCTCACAGCTCAACAAGACCCCGCCTCAACCGGTGCGTTTCCTCCACTGCCTCAGATTGTTGTGCCGCCGCAGTTCGCGCAGCGGATAGAACGTCCCGCGCCACACCACTCCGCGCCGCGCCAGCACCGTCACCATGGACCGCAGCATCGCCCACACAAACGCCGCCGCGCCAAGCGGATACAGCCACCCATAGCGCGCGTCAATCTGGCTCACATCGCCCAGCAGCCTATAGCTCGCGCCAACGCACATCAGCACCAGCAGGCTCGGCACCAGCGTCGTGTACCAGAAAAACCCCGCCAGCGGAGCCAGGCAGAACAGCGTAATCCACGCGCAGGCTCCCAGCAGCAGCAGCGGCCGGAAGTTCACCGCCGAGAACAGATTCTTGGTCATCGTCCGCACCAGCCCGCGCGCGCCCACAGCCCAATGCACCAGCACCAGCCCCGGCGCAAACGCAATCCGCTGCCGCATCCCGGCGGACTTCATCCTCCGCCCCAGCGTAATGTCCTCCAGCACCACCATCCGCTGCGGCGCCCAGCCGCCAATCTTCTCCAACGCCTCGCGCCGCACCATGTTAAATGCACCCACCCCCGCATAGTCCCGCTGCGACTCCGCATCACTCACCCGCCACAGCCGCGAGTACCACATCCCCAGTATCTGAAAGAACCCCAGCACAACCCCCTCGCCACGCGTCTTCACCTGCATCGTTGGTAGCAGCACCAGGTGGTCGGCCTCGCTGGCCTCGGCATAGGCCATCGCGCGCCGCAGCACCGACGGCGAAAACAGCACATCCGCATCCGTGAACAGCAGATACTCCGAATCCGAACTCCGCGTTCCTACCTCCAGCGCATGGGTCTTCCCCAGCCACCCCACCGGCAGCTCTGTCACATGGACTACATCCAGCCGCGGCCTCGCCTTTCCTATTCCCTGTTCCCTATTCCCTACTCCCTGCCTTGCATACTCATCCGCGATCATCCCCGTCGCATCCGTCGAGCGATCATCCACCACCAAAATTCTCAGCGCCGCGTAGTCCGCCATCAGCAGCGCATCCAGCGTCGCCGCGAGGTTGTCGCCCTCGTCCTTCGCCGGCACCACAACGGTCAGCGTGCGTTGTTCGACGGGACCGCGGTCCCAGTCCAGCGTCGATAGGTCCGTCACGCCGGGCAGAAAACGCACCGCGTCGGACGTCCGCCAGCACCATGCCCCGGCCACCAACCACGCCACCGTCTCCACCACCACGCGCCAGAACTCGCCAGCCTGAAAGTCCACGCCGCTCACGCCACTGCCTCACCAGCCGCGTCATGCAGCACCGGCGCATACCGCGATCCGATCCAGAAGATTCCGGCCGCCAGCACAAACGTAATCAGCGTCACACCCAGCCCATAGCGCAGGTTGGAGTGGTCGCTCACCATCCCGATGATCTTCGGCGAAAACGCATCGCCAAAGACATGGATCGCGAACAGTTGCCCCGCCATCGCCGTCGCGCGCAGATTGCCCGGCACCGCGTTCAGCGTGGCGGCATTCACCGGCCCCGTCCCCAGAAAGATAAGAAACACCGCCACGCCCAGCGCCGGCAGCGTCCATCTCGCAGGCCCAAAGAAGCACAGCACCGCCGGCGGCGCCGCCAGCAGCGCGCTCAGCGCGGGCACCAGGTACAGCGCCCTGTGCGTCCGCTTCGACCACCACTGCGCCAACAACCCGCCAACGACCGTGCCGCCTAGCCCGCACACCACGGTGATGCCGCCCATCACCGTCCCTGCCTTGTCCTGCGAAAACCCGTTCATCCGCTGCAGGAACGACACCATCCACCACGAGATGCCGCCCAGCGAAAACGTCACCGCCGCATACCCCAGGATCGAACACAGATACGCCCGGTTCTTCAGCAGCGACAGCACACCCGCCGTGTCGACCCTCCTCGGCACCCCATGCTCGGGTGCCCCATCCATGACGACAGCTTTACCGTCGGCATGGGTGGGAAGAACACTGCCGGGTGCCCCAGGTCTCGATTCTGAGACCTGGGTTGGACCGCCTCCACCCCGCTTCGGCTCCTTCATCAGCACCAGAATCAGCACCGCAATCACCGCGCCCGGTATCGCCGACGCCACAAACGCCATCCGCCATCCGTAGGCGTGCCCAATCATGCCGCCGGCCAGGTACCCCAGCGCCGCGCCCACCGGGATCGCCACATTGAACACCGTCAGCACGGCGTTGCGCTGGTCTTCGGCAAAGTAGTCTGCCAGCAGCGCCGGAGCAAAGATCCCAAAGCTCGCCTCGCCCACTCCCAGCGCCGCGTGGCGCAGGTTCAGGGACATATAGCTGTGTACGCTCGCCGTCCAGAAGTTCATCGCCGCAATCGCCAGCGCCGCAATCACGATCATCGGCTTGCGCGGAAACCTGTCACCCAGCCAGCCCGTCACCGGCGACGACAGCACATACGCCACGAAGAACCACATCGTCAGCGACCCGATCTGCTCATCTGACAGATGGAACTGCCCCTTCACCTGCTCCTGCACCGCTGGCAGGATGTAGCGGTCCAGGTAGTTCACAAAGTTCATCGCCGTCAGCAGCACCAGCGCCACGGTCGCTCCGGCGACCGCGCTTCCCCTCGGCTTCGTCGCTGTAGCGGCCATCCCCATCCTCAGCCGAGCATATCAGGCTGCCAGCACCTTATCCGCATTGCGCAGAATGATGCTCCAGCCCTCGTGCGTCCGCTCCGCCCACTCGCTCGCCACCCCCGTGCTGGTCAGCTTCAGGTCACACCCTGCGTCACACGGCACAATCTCCATCGTCACGGTCGATACCGCCTGCGAGTACTTCGGCACGCCGAAGGTAAACACTATCTTCCGTGGCCGCTCCAGCTCCAGATACTCGCCTACGTGGTTCACGTCTTCCCCGTTGCGCCGCTCGGTGAACAGGTACTTCCCGCCCACCCGCGCATCTATCTCCGAAGTCATCACCCTGCCGGCCGGCGTCCGGAACAGGAACTTGGCCGCAGTGGCCGCATCCAGAAATCCGTCATAGACCCGCTCCGCGGATACTGCAAAACGGTGGTGTACGGTAATGGTGACGCTGTCCTCATCGCTCATCTCTGCTCTCCTAAGGTGCGACGGCCTCTCCCGCATCGCCCTTCAGTGTAGTCCTGAGCAAAGATTAACGCTGCTCTATCGCATCTCTTCCGTCCGCGGATACCGCGCCGTCACCACGGTCGAGATCCCGCCCCGCGGCCTGAAGTCGCCCTTAATCTCCGCCCACACCGGGTCCGTAGCCTTCACCACGTCGTCCAGCACCTGGTTCACGATGTTCTCCTGGAAGATACCGAGGTTCCGATAGGTGAACAGGTACTCCTTCAGCGACTTCAGCTCCAGGCACTTCTCCCGCGGCATGTAGCGGATGGTCAGCACCCCGAAGTCCGGCAGCCCGGTCTTCGGGCACACGCTGGTGAACTCCGGATCGTCAATCAAAATCTCGTACGCTCTGAACTGGTTCTGCCACGTCTCAATCGCGGGAAACTTCGTCTCCAGCCCGGACTTGGCATGGTCGTCGGTGTAGCCGGTGGTGTGTATCGCCATCCCCTCAGTCTATCGCCATCAGTCCCACCGCCTTGTCGTCTTCCATTGCGCCCTTTGCGCCTTTCTTCGCGCCCTCTGCGTGAGCGCTTTTCCTTTCCTCTTATCTCTCGATCTCTACGCTCTAAGCTCATAAAGACCCCTTGCCGCCGCCCACTCTCGTCGCCTCACGACCAAATTCTTGTCAAGCCCCCTCCGGCCGTCTAAATCGCCTAACTCATTGCAAAATATATGAAATAAAGATTGCAAAAACTTGGCGTAGTTATACTGTCCGTTCTGCTATTCTTAAGAAGTAGGGTTAAGTAAGAGAAGTTCCCAGAGCTGCAACGGCACAAGCCGCTTGCGGCCTTTGCTTTGCCTCAAAGCTCAATAGCTCAAAGCTTGTAGCTCAACAAAACCCGAGTCAATGCAAGACCGGCTAACTGGAAACTGACAACTGACAACTGACAACTGACAACTGAACAGAAACCCACCCATAACCCCAGGAGAATGAATACTTTGACCATAAAGTCTCTCGAACCAATACTTTGCCCCCGAGGTCACCCGCCAAACCTCTGATTCCAGAGACTTTGAGAAAAAGGGGGAGGGGGGCCCACAAATGGGGAGCTAGTCCCGCCGTCCGAGCGTCGGCTGGTCAGAGCCGCTGCTGGTGGAAGGCGCATTCGGATCGTTGTTCGTCGAACTCGTCCGTCGCAGCGTGGGCTTGTTGCCACCCTTGTTGTCGTTCACGCCCCGCTTGTTCTGGATGCGCGCCAGTCGCGCCTTCACCTGGTCGAACTCCGAGGTCGTCACGAGGTAATCAGGCCGAGCCGGAAGGATCGTCGCAATCTCGTCCTCGATGTTGGCAATGCGATCCGGAGTCGCAGGATGGTCGCTGAACGCCTTGCTCAGCGCTCCAGGCTTGTGCTTCTCCAGCGCGTCCAGCTTCTCAAAGATCGAGACCAGCCCTTGCGGATCGTAACCCGCGCGATACATATACTGCGTACCCAGGTAATCAGCCTCAGCCTCATACTCGCGGCTGAACTGCAGGAAGGTCAGCGGAACCGCCAGTTGCGCAGCCTCATAGATGCCATAACCGGTCCACGTTCCCTGGGTAAAGATCATCAGGGGAATCGAGCCGATCTGCATGTAGTTCATCTTGGTCATCTCGCGCGCCGCGTGGTGCGCTGCAACGTGAGCGATCTCATGCGCCATCACGCCTGCGAGTTCGTCCTCAGAGTCACAAGCCAGAATCAGCCCGGAGTTCACATAGAAGAACCCGCCCGGAAGCGCCATGGCGTTGATCTCGTCGGTGTCCAGCACCTTGATCGTGAAAGGCACCTTCGCATCGGAGTTCTTCACCAGGTTCTGCCCTACGCGGTTCACATACTCCACCACGACCGGATCGGTCACCAGGTGCGAGCTCTTCTCAATCTCCATCGAGTACTGCTTGCCGGTTCCGATCTCCCAGTTGGTCGAGTACCAGTTGCCCATTCCGCGGCCGCCGATGTTGCGCTGCCCCACTGCGTCAACGTCCTCTTCGGTGCCCTTCTTGATGTGTGGATCGAGCTGCTCGCCCGGCGATGGAATCGAGTCGTCCTTGTTGGTCGCCGCTGGAGCGTCCTTCACCGAGAGCTCCTTGCGGCCGTCAGGAGACGTCGCATCAGGAGATGTCGCTGCAGGGCTCTTGCCATCAGCAGGCTTCGCGTCGGGAGCGTTCGCCGTCTGCGTTGCATCCGGAGCCGGATTCTGGCTCGCCGCTGGACTGCTGGGCGCGCTGGAGCCGCCCGCTGGACTGGCTGGAGTAGCTGCCGGCTGTTGGGCCACAGCGATCGTTGCGGAGGTTGCTAGCAGAAGGGCGAAGGACAGGGTTCGCATGGCGGGTGACTCCCGGGAGAGCACGTAGCCCAACCGTACAGGCACAGCTCTCTTATGCCATTGTAGACGCATTCTGGACACCTTTGGATTACAGGGGCCTTGCGGAGGGAGACGGGAGCCTTAGCGGAGGGAGCAGGGCCTTGCCGAGGGAGCAGGGGCTTTTGCCGAGGGAGCAGGAGCTTTTGCCGAGGGAGCAGGAGCTTTTGCCGAGGGAGCGGGGCCTTGCGGAGGGAGCAGGGGCCTTGCGGAGGGAGCAGGGGCCTTCAGGCCCCTGAAAAGTGTCCCCATCAACTTAGGGGCTTTAGCCCCGGAGAGAAATCACCAGGTGTTGTAGGTCGTTCCCTCGCTGGAGACGCCCTCTGACCCCGAGTGAACGTCGTCGATTCCGCCCTCGGTCTCGTTGATATCGGTCAACGTGTCCGACTCGCTGGTCATCCACGTGTCATCTCGGCTGGTAATCGGGTCAATCGGAACGCTCTTCAGGTAACCGGCCTGAACCAGGTCATCGAGTCCCTGCGGAGCCTTCTCCTTGTCCACGGTGTAGCTGTCAATCGCTGTCCGCATCGTGTGCAGGTCTTCCTTCAGCACCGCTTCCTTGGCCTTCTGCACCGAGCGTATGTAGCTGGGAATGGCAATCGCCGCCAGCAGCCCGATGATCGTCATCACGATCATCAGCTCCACCAGCGTAAAGCCAGCGTCGCTGCTCCCTTTGCGAGTTTGCCCGCTCTCAGTCATCTGCTGTTCCCTGCTTTCCCTGCACTTCCCTGCTTCTCTTTACCACGTGTTGTACTTCGTTCCATCCAGAGCCGTTCCGTCGCTCTTGCTGTACACATCGTAGACGTCCTGTCCGCCAAAGCTGTCGGAGTCCGGCTCGTCCTGGTTGGAGCGAAGCCCCCAATCAGCGTTCCCGGTCATCGGATCGACCGGAATAGACCGCAGAAACCGCATGCGCTTGTCCTTCACGTCCACTCCATCCACCAGAGTCTGGAGGTCAGGCGGATAGTTGTTGGAGTCGGCCTTGGTCTGGATTCCGCCCAGATCGGCAACATCCTTGTAGGCGTCGATGGCCTTGCGCATCTCCCACAGGTCCTGCCGAAGTTCGCGCTCCTTCGTGCGCTTCACCTGGAACTTCACCGCCGGAATCGCCGCCATGGCCAAAATCGACAGGATGGTGATTACGATAATCAGCTCGGTCAGCGTCACGCCGGCCTCGCCGGAGCGAGCCGCGCTGACCCGCTGCCTTGCCCTGACGGATTGAATCCACTGCCTCAAGTCTTTGCTCTTCCTGTTCGCTGTTAACTGTTCCCTGTTAACCGCTTCACTTCACATGCACCATCGCCTGCGTTCCAACCGCCGGCAGCGTTACCTGCTGGCTGTTCTTGGCACTGATGCGAACCAGCGACAGCGCTGCATCGCCCGGAGCGATCGCCTTGAACGTCAGCGTGCACAGCGTGCCCTGGCCGTCCACGCCGGTGGTTCCCGGCGGACGCGAGGTTGAGATCGTCACCGCTCCGTTGCCTTCATCGCGATGCACCAGCGCGACCGCCTGGCCGTCCTTGCCCAGCAGGTCGCCCGCATCCACGTTCACCAGCGTCAGCAGCTTAGGATCGAACTGCATCTGCATCGGCACGCTGAACAGGTCGTGCGCATTGGAGGCCATCACGGCTACCTGGAAGGTCGAACCTACCGTCTGGTTCCCCACCGCCGGAACCACCGTCAGCGAGATCGGAGTGCCCTGCAGCGGCGTCGCCGTCGGCTGACCCGCCGGCGCGCCGTTAGCGGTCACCGTATTCGGAGTCAGCGGCCGCGCGTCGGAGGCGATCTTGCCCAGCATCGCATTGGCTGCGTTGGCCGCCGACGTGTCCTGCGCGGGCAGGTTCGGCGACATCCCGGCCAGCGACTTGCCGTCCGAGGTCAGCATCGGCGCCGGATCCTGGTGGATGAGCTCAATCGACTGGCTTGTTCCGGTGTAGATCGCGCGAGTGTTCTCATCGGTCAGGACCGATTCGCGCACGATGTGCGGGATCAGCAGGAAAACAATCTCGTCGGACTGCTGCTCCTTGTCCTGGCTGCTGAAGAAGTACTTCAGCAGCGGAAGCTCGCCGAGCCCGGGAGTTCCGTTCACGGACTTCGTGTCCTGCCGTTGAATCAATCCGGCCAGAATGGAGGGCTCGCCGTCCTTTAGTTGGATCACCTGCGTGACCACGCGCTGCGAGATGATCGGTTCCGTCACGCCCGAGATCGTCACCGACCCGTTCTGTGACGATATCTCGATCTTCATCTTCAGGCTGACCTCGCGGTCATAGTGCACCGTCGGCGTCATGTCGATGTTCACGCCGACGTCGAGGTACGTGAACTGCGTCTGCACACCCAGCGATGCCGTCGTAATCGCAGCGCCCGCCGAGTAAGAACCTGTTGCCACGGGAATCTTGGAGCCGATCTTCAGCGTTGCATTCTGCCCATCGGTCGCGCGGATGCGCGGATTCTGCAGGATGCGCGTGTCCGAGTCAGAGAGCAGCGCGTTCACAGTGCCGCCCGAGACCGACACCGCAAAGTTCGTCGCGTTCAGGTTGCCCAGCGTATTCAGCGTGATGCCGGACGTATTCGTCGCCGTATTGGTAGTCGTGCCGGTCGTCGTTCCGGTGGTGTTGTTAGTAGTGCTGGCATTGGCGTTACTGGCCTGCGGTGTCAACCCGAAGCTGGTCGGCAGCGTGATGCCCAGGTTGCGTATCTTGTCGCGGCTCACTTCCAGCACCGCCACATCCACCACCACCTCAGGCCGCACACGGTCCAGGTCGTTAATCAGCTTTTCCGCCAGGATCAACTCGTTGGTGGTCGCGCGCATCACAATAGCGTTCTGGCTGGCCACCAGGTAGATCTTCACGCTGGGATCCAGCAGGTTGCGCAGGGCAACCAGAATCTCATTGGCGTCATTTTGCTGCGACGCGTTGGTCAGGTAGAACGTCTGCACCGCCAGGTCGTCCAGATCAGTGTGCTTGGTGCGGTTGTTCTGCATCACGAAGATCGTGTTCGGTGTCACCGTCTTCCAGAAGGTCCCGCTCAGCGTTCCCACAATCCGCAGCGCATCGTCCAGCGAGACGTTCGTCAGGTCCACTGGAATCCGCTTCGAGGTGTAATCCGGGTCGAAGATCACATTCAGCCCAGCAGCCTTGCCGATAGCCTGGTAGATCACCTTGGTGTCTTCCACCATGTGCAGCGTGATGGGGTCATTGGACACCGGCTGTAACAAAATCGGCGCGCCCATCGATGCGATTTCCTTCTGCACCTGCTCCTGATAAGGCGTCTGCTCGTCAACGCCCGGCACCAGCACATTGCCCGCAGTCGGTCCGCCCGAACTCGGGTTGCCAGGACTCGCGCCATTCGTTGCTCCCTTGGGCCCGGCAGTTCCTGCGCCACCCGTTGCGGGCTGCGTTATCTGCAACTCCTGCGCCGCAACCTGGTTTCCCGGGTCAATCTGCAGGGCGCGCGCGAACTCGTTCATCGCTCCGCCGATATCGCCTGACTGCCGCAGCACGCGGCCGCGGTCCACATGCAGGTTCGCCGCCTGGAAGCGCATGCGCTCATAGTGCGTCTGGTAGCGAAGGTCCTTGGGTCTCTTCAGGTGCGCCTGGCGATAGTCCTCAAAGGCCGCGTCATAGTCCTCGCGGGCCTCGGCGTTGGCTCCGCGCTTGTTCCACGTGCCAGCCGACTGCGCATGGGCTGTCGCCGCGAAGCTTGCGCAGAACATCAGCGCGCCCACCGCAGCCACCACAATGGTCCGTTTGCCGAAACTAAAACTTGTCTGTCCTGATGCCACTTGACCTGCTTGCACTTGCCCTGCCTGCATAACGCTAGTCCGCTCTGGAATGCCTCGGATGCTGGCCTCGTACGCTCGTCGCAACCAGCCTCCGCCGCGCAACAACTGGCGCTTGGGAGCCGTGCGCGCCGTCGTTGAAAGCAGCAGATCGGGCTCGGTAACTCTGCCTGATTCTAGCATTTGGCTCACTGATCTCTCCGTGTCAAAGGGACTTCCGCAATCCCGTTTCGGAGCGTTCCTCGCCCTCTATTAACTGGACTACAGAGCGTTGGACGGACCCGGCACGCTTTCGTCGTATCCTACTATTTGCGCCTTTCCCGTTTTTCCTTATCCCTTATCCCTGCATTTATGCCACGCTCGCTCTCCAATCCGACCACGCCTGCCCCGCCCAAGCCCTCGGCTAAACCGAAGGACCGCGACCCCGTGGCCGCCGGCCGACGCGACGCCGCCTTCAACCGCGCCGCCAGCCATAACTACTTCCTCACCGACCGCTTCGAGTGCGGCGTCGCCCTGCGAGGCACCGAGGTCAAGTCCATCCGCGAGGGCAAAGCCAACCTCAAGGACGCCTACGGCCTGCTCAAGGACGGCGAGTGCTTCCTGCTCAACGCCCACATTGGCCCGTTCTCCCACGGCAATGCCATGAACCACGAGTCGCTGCGCACCAGAAAGCTCCTGCTCCACAAGCGCGAGATTGAAAGACTCGAGGGCCTGACCAAACAGAAGGGCTTCACGTTGATACCGGTCAAGCTCTACTTCAAGAATGGGCGCGTGAAGTGCGAGCTCGCTCTCGCCAAGGGCAAGCAGGAGTGGGACAAGCGCGAGACCGAGCGCAAACGCGAAGGCGACAAGGAAGCCCGCGCCGCCATCGCCCGCAGCCAGCGCCGCTAACCCCATCGCATGGAAACCAAAGATAGCGGCTGGATGACGACGAAAGTAGGAACACAGCCAGTCCCCATCGCGGTAGGATGAAGCTGTGCACCTAAAGCTTCAATTTCACGACTCCGCGGCCTTCGCTGCGCCGCTGCTAGCCGTCTTTGCCGTCGACATCGCGACCGGCGACGATGCGACGCACTCACCTGCGCTGCTCACCACCTCTGACCCGCTCGCCAAGGCCGCTTCGCCCTGGCTGGCATCGGGTGAGTTCAAGGCCACGCTGGGCGAAACGCTCGTGCTCTACTCGCCGGCCGGCGCTGCGGCGCAACGCCTTCTCATCATCGGCCTCGGACGCTCCGCCTCGCTCACCATCCACGAGGTCCGCAAAGCCGCCGGAGTCGCCGTTCGCTTCGCCCGCTCCCACGCCCTTCATGACATTGCCATCGCCTTCCCGGAAGACACGGCACTCGACGACGAACACATGGACTCGCTGCCCTCCCACCTCACGGCCCGCGCCATTGCCGAAGGCGCTGTCGTCGCCGACTTCGACATCGACTTCTACCGCAGCGACCGCAAGGACCAGGGCATCCACAACGCCACCGTCCTCCATATTGAAGCAGATAAGAAGTCGGAATCCGAGATGCAATCCGGCCTCGACGAAGGCATCATCGTCGGCCAAAGCCAGAACTTCGTCCGCTCCCTGGTCAACGAACCCGGCAACATACTCACACCCACGGAACTCGCCCGCCGCACCGCTGTCATGTGTAGTGAAGTCGGCGTTGCCTGCGAGGTCTTCTCCACCGACAAAATCCTCGAGCTCGGTATGGGCGCCTTCGCCGCCGTCAGCCAGGGCTCTCCGCAGCCCCCGGCGCTCATCGTCCTGCGCTATGAGCCCCCAACTCCTCCACCGCCGGACGCTCCCGTCGTCGGCCTCGTCGGCAAGGGCATCACCTTTGACACCGGCGGCATCTCCATCAAGCCCGCCGAAAACATGGACAAGATGAAGTACGACATGGCCGGCGCCGCAGCCATGATCGGCGCCATGCGAGCCATCGCGCAGCTCAAGCCCGCCATGCGCGTTCTCGCCGTCGTCTGCTCCTGCGAGAACATGCCCGACGGCATGGCCTTCAAACCCGGCGACGTCCTCACCGCCATGTCCGGCAAGACCATCGAGATCATGAACACCGACGCTGAAGGTCGCCTTGTACTCGCCGATGGCCTGCACTATGCGAAGACACTCGGCGCCACCCGCCTCATCGATGCCGCAACGCTTACCGGTGCCGTCAGCGTCGCGCTCGGACAGATCAACGCCGGCCTCTTCTCCAACAACGACGAGACCACACAACGCTTCCTCGATGCGCTCCCCACTTCTGGCGAAAAGTTCTGGCGCCTGCCCTGCACCGACGACTACCGCGACCAGATCAAGAGCCAGATCGCCGACATCATGAACACCGGAGGATCGCGCTACGGTGGCTCCATCACCGCGGCAATGTTCCTCAAGGAGTTCGTCGGCGACACCCCGTGGATCCATCTCGACATCGCCGGTACTGCATGGCTCGACGACCAGAAGCCCTGGCAATCC
>Ga0302156_10002751_pt1 | contig 14092 bp, 14 predicted proteins | sample I_Bog_N3_2_FD_193503 | JGI IMG/M metagenome (GOLD analysis project Ga0302156, IMG submission 193503) | Peat permafrost microbial communities from Stordalen Mire near Abisko, Sweden - I_Bog_N3_2 | ecosystem: Environmental > Terrestrial > Soil > Wetlands > Peat | place: Sweden: Abisko, Stordalen... | reverse complement strand
GCGCAACATACCAGCCTAGGCCGCAGGCCTAGGTTGGTGCCCACCAAGCCGCACGGAGCGCTGAAGGCGCGACATATAATTCTCCCGCCCAGCCTGAAGCAGTCAGCGTGAGCCTTCCTTCCATGAGCCGTAAATCGCTGTTCCTTTATTGTCTTCTGTCCTCCATCATGCAACTCGCACCTCCCGCCGCGGCATCCATATAAGATCAAGGGGGGCGCTTGGTAGTACCATCCGCAAGCCTCTCGTTTTCAATACAAATTGACAACCGCAAACCCAGTTCATCGTTTGCAGACGACTGGCCTGTGCTAGTATTACAGTGAGTCACCTAAGACTCGCGCACGCAATTTAGTCGCTACCAATCATTCGGAACGAGACCATATTGCGATGGACTTTCGGCTGCCACGCTGCCAGTTTCCGTTCACAGCTACCCAGCAGACTCACCATTAACGAGCGATAGAAGGAGACTCACCATGAAGGACACCAAGACCATGAACAACAAAAAGACATGGACCCCACCGGCCATCAAGTCGATCAACCTGAGCTCCGCACGACTGAACCCCTCCCACGGCCCCGACGGCGGCGGAGCCCATAGCCACAGCTAGGCCCCCCGCAGCTCGGCACACACCATGTCGGCTATCAGCGTCGCCTGGAGCGACTCCAGGCACTCACCTGCGCGAATCCTCCAGGAATCCATGCTCGCGGCCCAGGCGCAGTACGGCGCCGGCTCCAGCTTCTCGTGGGCCGATTCTGATTCAGATACCACAATCTCTCTCGGCGGCACCCTCTCCGGCTTCCTCCCGGAAGACCGCTTCGACAGGCAGCCGCTCTGGAGTCCAGATCGCTTCTGCTGCCTTGTAGCCGACCTCCGCCTGGATAACCGCGAGGATCTCGCCCGCACCCTCAGCCTGATCCACCCCGCAGACCTGGCCGACTCCGCCATCCTGATGGCTGCGTGGCTCCGCTGGGGGCCAGCCTGCCTGGATCACATCCTCGGCGGCTTCGCCTTCGCCGTCTGGACGCCCAGCCGCCAACAGCTCTTCGCCGCCCGCGACCACATCGGCGACCGTCCCCTCTTCTACCACCGCAGCCAGCACCTCTTCGCCCTCGCCTCCATGCCCAAGGGCCTGCTGGCTCTGCCCGGCGTCCAGAGCGGCTTCCAGCAAAGTCGCGTCGCCGACTGCCTCGCCTGCACCTACCCCGACCAGGCCGCCAGCTTCTTCGCCGGTATCCATCGTCTCCCTCCGGGTCACCTGCTCCAGGTCACCCCGGCCGGTCTCGAATGCCGGCGCTACTGGCACGCCACCGACGCCCGTCCCCTGCGCTACAAAAAGGACTCCGACTACGCCGAGGCCGCGCTCGAAATCTTCGACCGCGCCACCCAATCCCGTCTGCGCTCCACCCGCCCTGTAGGCTCCTTCCTCAGCGCCGGCCTGGACAGCTCCTCCGTCACCGCCTCCGCGGCGCACCTGCTCGCCGCCCAGGGACAACGCCTCGCCGCATTCACCTCGGTGCCGCGGCCCGGCTTCAACCACCTCACCCAGCCCTGGCAGCTCCCGTCGGAGGGCGCAGCCGCAGCCGAAGTCGCCGCCCTCTATCCCAACATCGATCATCGGCTCGTCGATACCACCGGCCTTGACCTGCTCGGCTCCATGCAGGCATGGATCGATGCCATGGACGAGCCCGCCTTCAACGTCGTCAACCTGCTCTGGATCAAGGCCATTCTCGATCAGGCCCGCCAGCGCGGCATCGGCGTCATGCTGGAGGGCGGATTCGGCAACGGCACCATCAGTTACGAATCGCGCAACCTGCTCCGCCACTTCTTCCGCCGCATGCGCTGGATCAAGCTCGGCAGCACCATTCTGAGCCTGCGACGCCACGGAGACATCAGCTTCAAATCCGCCGCGCGCCACTCCCTCGCCGGCGTCATCCCCGCCTCCTGGAACCGCAGGCTCATTCCCGCGGAGGGCATCGCCACGCTCTACTCCCCCATCGTCCACCCAGAGCTCGCCCGCGCCCACAACATGGCCGCAAAGATTCGCGAGTACCGCTACCCCGACGTCCCCGACCTCATCGTCGAACACGCCCGCTACTTCGAATTCGTCGACCCCGGCCCGCTCCACGCGGCCGCGCAGGCGCTCACCGGCATCGACGTCCGCGACCCCACCGCGGACAAGCGCCTGGTCGACTTCTGCTTCTCCATCCCGCTGGACCAGTTCCTCGTCGGCGGCCACACCCGCTCGCTCGCCCGCCGCGCCATGCAGGGCCGCCTGCCGCAGTCCACCCTCCAGCGCTATGCCCGCGGCCTCCAGGGTGCGGACTGGTACCTCATCCTGCGCGAGGCATTCCCGGCACTGCGCCACGAGATCGCGCTCCAGCAGCAATCCCCCACCGCCCGGCAAACGCTCGATCTGCCCCGCCTCCAGGGCCTGCTGGACGCCTGGCCCGACTCCGGCTACCACACCAAGCAGGTCAGCGAGATATGGCACTCCGCCCTCACCCGCGCCATCAGCATGGGCTGCTTCCTCCGCCGCTACGAGGCCCCCGCCAGCGAACCACCCTCGCCCCCGCACGGCACAACCTGCTCCACCCTCCACGCACCCTAGCCCTGGCCGGCCTGCTCCGCATCGTATCCCTGACCTGGCCGGCTCCGCACCCTAGATGCTGAAAGCACCGCGACAGGATGACGCCTCTTGCTCAGGCGGATCACCGTCGTAAGCGCTGAAAGCGCGGCACATACCAGCCTAGGCCGCAGGCCTAGGTTGGCGACCATCCCGAAAGTCCGAGGGCTGAAGGCCCGACACAAGGCAGGGCCACAAACCGCCAATGATGTTGCAACACCCTCCCTGAAACCACGTCACCACCCTTCGCGCTCCCGCAGCCGGGTAATGTGCGCCACATGGTGCCGCGAGTGCCACCCATACAGCAGCGTCTGCATCTCCACGGACACCGGCCCGTTCGCCGGATGCTGCATCCCCCGCTTCCACTGCTCCTCCGTCAGCTATTCCAGCGCGCATGCAGCGCCTCCAGCAGCTCCGTCGACCAGCTCACCGGCGCCGTCAGCGAATCCCGCAGCATCGCCCAGGCCTTCTCGTCGTACGGCAGAATCGTCGGCCAGTCCTCCGTCAGCGCCAGCCGCAGCCGCACAAACGCATTCATATGGCTGTCCGCTACGTGATGGACCAACTGCCGCACCGTCCATCCACCCTCGCGATACGGCGTATCCAACTGCGCGCGGTTCAGCCCCTCCACCGCCTTGTTCAGCCATCCCGGCAGCGCCGCCAGCTCCGCAATCGCCACCATGCGGTCATGCGGAGTCACATTCTCCGGCCGCTTGAACTTCCCCACCGGGTACCGCGGATCCACCGCTTCCAACTCCATCGTCTCACCCATCGCGTTTCCCGCTTTCGCCTCGCCGTATGGCAAGCAAGGTAGCACACCCGGCACACCTCACAAAGCCCGTGCAAACCTTTGCAGCGCCCATGCACAAATCCTGCACCCAGCGCAGCTCCCACTCCGCGGCCTGACACCCAGGACTTGCCACGCATTCTTCTTCCTGCCTGTCATTTACTTTTCCTGCTTGTCATTCACACTTCCTGCTCGTCATTCATTTACTTTTCCTGCTTGTCATTCACTTTTCCTGCTTGTCATTCTGAGCGAAGCGAAGAATCCCCGCATTTCGCTGTTGCTCTTGCTCTTGCTCTTGCTCTTGCCTTTGCCTTTGCCTTTGCCTTTGCCTTTGCTCGTCATTCTGGACGCAGTCCAGAATCTCCGTAGTTGCCCTTGCCCTTGCCCTTGCTTGCCCTTGCCCTTGCCCTTGCTTGCCCTTGCCCTTGCCCTTGCCCTCCCGGGTTCCAACCGTACGGCTCCAAGCCACTCGAAAACCTATCAAGAAAAATCGCGTAAACGCCTCAAACGAAAGCTCATATGCCGCACCTCTGAGTTCCCCCAAAGGACTATACTCATAAGAGGAGAGACATCGGTCGCACCATCCCGTCTAATATCTGACGCCAGACTGGAACCCGTACGCGCCACGCTCTTTATTGCGAATAACCTTCGGTTTCAATCCGTGTATTTTCAATATTTTGCACTCAACATACCAGGAGGGGCAGCCCCCACAGGAGACGCAGTCCGATGGCCCGATCCAATCCTATCCTCCGCTCGGCTCCAGTTCGTCTGGCCGCAGCCGCCCTCCTCGTCGCCGCCAGTACACTTGCCCCCGCGCAGCCCAGAGGCAGTGCCGCGGCTACGCGCACCTACCTCGGCTTCGACGCCAACGACTACCCTGGCGCCGCCCAGCTCCCCAGCCTCCACGAGCAGTTCGCCTTCACCGGATACTGGCTCAACAACCCGCCCGCCACCACCCACAACTCCTGGACGGGCAAGCGCGACGAGCTCGTCCGCAACGGCTTCGGCTTCCTCATCCTCTTCAACGGCCGCCTCGACGCCCAGATCCTCCGCTCGCAAAAGCTGGGCAAATCACCCGCCGCGCTCGGCCGCCAGGACGCCGCCGTCGCCGTCGCCGCCGCCAACCGCGAAGGATTCCCCACCGGCGCGATTCTCTTCCTCGACCAGGAGGAAGGTGGCCGCATGCTCCCCGAACAGGCCGCCTACCTGCTCGCCTGGACGGAGGCCGTCGCCGCCGGCGACTACCGGCCCGGCGTCTACGCCAGCGGCCAGCCCGTCGCCGATCAGGACGCGCACGGCAAGCCAATCCAGCTCACCACCATCCAGGATCTGCGCGAGCACGTCGCCAAGGACCACCTGCACCAGATCGCCTTCTGGGCCGCTCAGGACGCCTGCCCGCCCGCGCCCGGCTGCGTCGCCGACCCCGCCCAGGTCCCCGCGCCCGACCTCAGCGGCACCCTCGACCTCGCCGCCTGGCAGTTCGCCCAGTCCCCGCGCCGCCCGGAGATCACGCGCGCCTGCGCCGCCACCTACGCCCGCGACCTCAACTGCTACGTCCCCGGCATCGTCCCCACAATGCACGTCGACCTGGACTCCGCGTCCTCACCCGACCCATCCCACGGCCGCTGATCTTCCGTGGCGATCATCTCAGAGGTGATCGTCGCTGTCGTGATCGCTCATCAGCGGCCCCGTGCGCTCCGCCGCATCCATCGCAATCGTGCCCCACGCAGCCGCATCCCGCCGCCTTTCAGTCTTCCGTCACCACAGCTTTCTTCCGCTTCTTGTACTCGCGAATCATCTTCTCCAGCGCCGCAATATCCGCCTCCGGCACTGCGTCCGACTCCAGCAGGTTCACGAACAACCCGGTCGCCGAGCCCCCGAAATTCTGGGCCAGCAGCGCCTCGACCGAGCGCTGGTCCACCTCGTCCTTTTTCACAATTGGCTCAAACACAAATACTCGTCCACGCGCTGTGTGGCGCACAAAACCCTTGTTTTCCATGATGCGCAAAAATGCCTGCGTCGTTTTGTAGTTGGGCCGCTGGCCTTCAGGAAATGTATTCACAATCTCCTCGACCGTCGCCGCCCCTAGCTGCCACACGGCGTTCAGGATGCGCATCTCGGCGCTGGTAGGAAGATTCGGTCCATTTCGAAACGGCATCATTCAGCTCCTGAGGCGCTTCCTCCAATGCAGCACGTTGCGAGGGTTCGCCTGATCGTCAGACTCCCCTCACCCCACAATGCTGCGAGTCTAGCATCGTTTTGCTTTTTGACTCTTACGCATCTAAGAGCTAGGCTAACATGGACACTTCTTAGCCGTCTAAGACTTGCGCCGCGAACGAATCGAAACCTCGATTCTTCCGTCCAACACCAAGAAATGGTCGTTTGCATTCGACCGCAAAGGCGCTCTCCCTCATGCACGACCAGCCCGACCCGCAGCACGACACAACCGAAGTCCTGATCGTAGGAGGCGGCCCTGCCGGCCTTGCCGCCTCCATCGCGCTGCGCCAGCGCGGCATCGACTGCACCGTCATAGACGCGCGCATGCCCGCAATCGACAAGGCCTGTGGCGAAGGCCTGATGCCCGACTCACGGGAGTCGCTCGCCCAGCTTGGCGTAGCGCTCACCGAAGCGGATGGACATCCCTTCCTCGGCATCCGCTTCGCAAACTCCGCGCACCACGTCGACGCCAGCTTCCCCAACGGCGCCGGCATGGGCGTGCGCCGCCCGCATCTGCACACCCTGCTCACCGCGCGTGCCGAAGAGGCGGGCGCAAAGCTGCTGTGGAACAGCCACGTTCAGCTCTCGCCTGCTGCCTCTGCCGTGCCGGACAGCTCCGCGCCGGATACCCATCGCACCGCTCTCGTCAACGGCAAGCCGATGCGCTATCGCTGGCTCATCGGTGCGGACGGCCAGGCCTCGACGGTGCGCAAGTGGGCGGGTCTGGACCGCGTGCGCCGGCGCAACCTGCGTTTCGGATTCCGCACGCACTATCAGGTAGCGCCCTGGAGCGAGTTTGTGGAAGTACACTGGGCCAGCGGCGGCCAGCTTTACATCACGCCCGTCGCGCCGGACTGCGTCTGCGTGGTCTACATCACGAGCGACCCCAAATGCGATCGCACCAACATCCTCGCCAGCTTCCCGGAGGTCGCGCGCCGCCTGCACGGCGCGGAGGAGGTCTCGCAACAGCGCGGCGCCGTGACCGCAACCTGCAAGCTTCACCGTGTCGCCAATGACTTCGCAGCGCTCATCGGCGACGCCTCCGGCTCTGCCGACGCAGTCACCGGCGAAGGGCTCGCCATCTGCTTCCGCCAGGCCCATGCGCTGGCCGACTCGATTGCATCCGGGTCGCTGGCGCCCTACCGCCGCGCCCATCGCCGCATCGGCCGGCTGCCGTACGTGATGGGTTCGCTGATGCTCACGCTCGACCGTTGGCCCGCGCTGCAACTCCGAGCCATCCGCGCGCTGTCCTGCACGCCCGGCATCTTTCGTGAGTTGCTGCACGCCCACATGGGCGAGAGAGCTCTCGCGTCCGTCATCCTGCGCCGCGGGCCACGCTTTGGCTGGAACCTGCTCGGCTGGAGTTCCACCCCGAAAGGAGCCCGCCTATGAGACACATCCAAAATCGAGCGCACGGCATTTCCTTGCGCTGCGCCATCGTCCTGCTTGCGCTCGCCGGCAGCGCCTTCGCACAGCAGAAGCAGCCTGCCCTCGACTTCAAACTCGATCCCGCCACCACGGCCATTCACTGGACGCTCAACACCACCGTCCACACCGTGCATGGCACGTTCCTGCTCAAGGACGGCAGCATCCACATCGATCCCGCCACCGGCAACCTCGCCGGCCTCATCGTCATCGACGCTACCAGCGGCGAGAGCGGCGACTCCTCCCGCGACAGCCGCATGCACAGCGTTGTGCTGGAGAGCGCAAAGTATCCCACCATCACCTTCCGGCCCACGCACATCGACGGCAAGTTCGACCTCAGCCTACCCGGCCCCATCGTCGTCGACGGCATCATGAACCTCCACGGCCAGGACCACTCCATGCAGATGACCGTGGATCTTCATCCCAGGGACGCTGCCATCGCCTCCCACACCCACTTCACCATCCCCTTCGTCGCCTGGGGATTGAAGGACCCCAGTGTCATGATGTTCCGCACGGACAAGCAGGTCGCCATCGACATCGACGCACTCGCCATCCACTCCCCCGATAGCGCCAGATGAATTAGCCCCGCAGTACACTGGAATCCGAGGGGCTTGCCCATTGAGACTCTGGTTCGCACTCGCGCTCGCCTTCGTCCCCGCCGCCCTCGCGCAGGGCCCGCCCGCAACGCCTGCCGCACCCGCCACCGCCACTCTCAGCACTCAATCCACGCTCGTCCTGGTCCCCGCGCTGGTGCGCGATAAGAGCAAGGGCGGCCAGCTCGTCTTCACCCTCAACGTCGACGACTTCGCCCTGACCGACGACGGCATTCCGCAGAAGCTCCACCTGGAGCAGGACACCGGCGGCGACCCGCTCGCGCTGGTGGTCGACATCGAGGGCGGAGGCGCAGGCGCCAGTGAACTCTCCAAGTACGCCGAGCTCGCCCCGATGCTGGAGTCCGTGGTCGGCAGCGTGCCCCACCGGATCGCCGTGGTTGGCTACGACAGTTCGCCCGTCCTGGTGCAGGACTTCACGCCCAACGACGACGTTGCCGCCAAGGCCATCAGCGCCCTGATCGACGACGACAGTGGAGACCCCGGTGCCGCCACCCTCGACTCGCTCGGCTTCGCCATCGACCTGCTGCGCAAACAGCCCCTGCAATATCGCCGCGCCATCCTGCTGGTAAGCGAGAGCCACGACCGCGGCAGCAAGCTCAGGCTGGAAGAAGCCGTCCGCGCCATCAGCGACACCAACACCGCCATCTATGCCATCGGCTTCTCCAGCGGTGCGGCTGACTCCAAAGGCGAGATGGCCAACCTTGGGCAGAGCCAGCCCGGCCCCTCTGGCGGCTGCATGAGCCGCAACCCCAACGACCCCAACGTGGACCTGAACAAAAGCCGAGGCGCGCAGGCCGCGGACTGCCTGGGAATCCTGGCGCCGCCGCTGATTCTGGCCGAGGCGGCCTTCCTCGCCATCCGCGACGCGCTCGAAAAGAACATTCCGGAGACGGTAGCGCGCCTCACCGGCGGAGAATACTTCAAGCTCACCAACGCCAAAAGCCTGGGCCGCGACCTGGCCACCATCTCCAACCACATCCCCAACCGCTACGTCCTGAGCTTCCAGCCGCAATCGCCGCACCCAGGCTTCCACGCCATCTCGCTCAAAGTTCCCGGCTACGCCCACATGGAGGTCTCCGCGCGAGGCGGCTATTGGGCGGACATCGCACAGAGTCCGCCTGTTCCATAATGGCGATTAAACATGCAACCATATCACGTCCCGCCGCCGGAAATTCGCATTTTATTTGCTTTGGTCCATTCCAAAGCCTAGAATGAAGGTTGTGACCCTTCCTCAGGCCTCCTCTACAACCGACCACAAGCGCTACTTCATTCAGAAGCTCGGCCTGTCCGAGCGCCTGATGGAGCGCTGCCTCGGGGAAGCGCTCTCCGCCGGAGGCGACTATGCCGACCTTTATTTTGAGTCGGTTACCTCCACCTCGCTGGGCATCGACGAGTCACTGGTCAAATCCGCCAGCCAGGGCATCAGCGTCGGCTGCGGCATCCGCGTGGTCTCCGGAGAGCGTACCGGCTACGCCTACACCGACGATCTCTCCAGCGAGCGCCTGCTCCGCGCCGCGCGCACCGCGGCCCTCATCGCCAGCGGCCCCGCAAAAGAGCAAATGTCCGGCTTCCGCCACACCTCCGACGAGCCCACGCTCTACCCCATCGCCGGCGCCACCGCCGACGCCGAAATCGCCGCCAAGCTCGCACTGATCCAGCGCGCCGACCAGGCCGCCCGCGCCTTCGACCCCCGCATCACCCAGGTCCGCGCCGGCTTCAACGACGAGCTCCGCCGCATCCTCATCGCCGCCTCGGACGGCACCTTCGCCTCCGACACCCAGCCGCTGGCCCGCCTCAATGTCTTCGTCATCGCCAAGGACCCCGCAGGCGACAACGGCGCCGGCTCAACCGCCCGCGGCACCTCCGGCGGCGGCGGCCGCGTCACCCTGGAATTCTTCGAGGGCCCCCACTCACCCGAGCACTTCGCCCGCGAAGCCGCCCGCGGCGCCATCCTGCAACTCGGCGCCATTGCCGCGCCCGCCGGAGAGATGCCCGTCGTCCTCGGCCCCGGATGGCCCGGCGTCCTGCTGCATGAAGCCGTGGGCCATGGACTGGAAGCCGACTTCAACCGCAAAAAGACCTCCGCCTTCGCCGGCCTCATCGGCCAGAAGGTCGCCAGCGAAAAGGTCACCGTTGTGGACAACGGCCGCATGCCCAACCGCCGCGGCAGCATCAACCTGGACGACGAAGGCAACCCCACCCAGGAGACCGTCCTGATCGAGAACGGAATCCTGAAGGGCTATCTCTCGGACAAACTCTCCAGCCGCCTGATGGGCACGCCCAATACCGGCTCCGGCCGGCGCGAGAGCTACCACCACATTCCCATGCCGCGCATGACCAATACCTACATGCTCAACGGCACGGACATGCCCGAGGACATCCTCAAGTCCGTCCAGCGCGGCCTCTACGCCGTCAACTTCGGCGGAGGCCAGGTGGATATTACCAACGGCAAGTTCGTCTTTTCCGCCTCCGAGGCCTACCTCATCGAAGACGGCAAAGTTACACGCCCGGTCAAGGGCGCAACCCTGATCGGCAATGGCCCCGAAGCTCTCAAATATGTGTCGATGGTCGGCAACGATCTCGCCCTCGACGAAGGAATTGGCACCTGCGGCAAGGCTGGACAATCCGTGCCGGTAGGCGTCGGCATGCCCACCATACGGCTCGACCGCATGACCGTCGGTGGCACCGGCAGTTAAACTAAGGAGGCACTGAACAAGTCTCCGATTTGAAAGGACGTGGCTTTAGCCACGTCGCAAGAGGCACAAAATCAAATGGGGCTTTAGCCCCTGAGGGAATGTCGGACGATCTGTTCAGACCTTCCCTAAGGTAGCGGGATACCACCTAAGATTGCAGTACGGCCCAGGAGAACTCGAATGGCCACATCGACCCAGTCCGACGAAGTCAGCATCCAGCGCGAGTACTACCGCCGGACAGCCGACCACTACGACAGCTCGCACATGGGCGATATCGGAGAGCACGATGTCGCCATTGCGTTCATGATGTCGCAGATCGACCTGCTGGGTATTGAGTCGCTGCTGGATTGTGGCTCCGGCACCGGCCGCGTCCCGCTCAAGGTCAAGCAGGCACATCGCAATCTGAAGGTGGTTGGCATCGAGCCCTCCGCGGAACTCCGCGAGATGGGCCATGCAAAGGGCCTCTCCCCGGATGAATTGATCGACGGTGATGCGCAGAACCTCGCTTTCGCAGATGGGTCGGTCGATCTGGTCTGTGAGTTTGCCGCACTCCATCACATTCCCGATCCAACCAAGACCGTCTCCGAGATGCTGCGAGTCGCGCGCAAGGCCATCTTTATCTCCGACTGTAACAACTACGGTCAGGGAGGCTTTGTCGCAAGAACCGTGAAGCAGATATTGCGGGCCTTCGGTCTTTGGAAGGCCGCGGACTTCATCCAGACCCGCGGCAAAGGCTACAAGATCAGCGAAGGCGACGGGCTCTTCTACTCCTTTTCCGTCTTCGACCACTATCCACTGATTTCCCGCCAATGCCGGCGCGTCCATCTTCTGAACACCGCGCCGGCCGGCAGCAATCTTTACCGCTCCGCGCCGCACGTAGCTCTTTTGGGAGTCAAGTGACAGTTGCCTCTCTCATCCCGGCCGAAGCACGCAACAGGAAGGGGCAGTCTTCCAGATTCCTGCCGATGACGAAAAACAGGAGAACTGGTCCAAATGGCAGTTGAACGCGAAAAGATGTTCGAGTGTGAAGTCCGCCGTCGCCGCCTGAAGCCAGGTGGAGGATATGAGCCGTATTGGAAGGTCAAGAACGTCGCCGTCGCACTGGTCGACGAAGATACCGAGTTCCGCTGCAAGGATTGCTTTGGAGCGGTCAAAATTCTGGGCCGCAACGGCAAGAACGGCACCGTCCCCTACGTGGAGCACAAACTGCCCGCCGACTCCGAGTTCTGCCCCGGCGGCATGCTCTTTCAGAAGGCCACCGACGGCCGCGCCGCCAAGCCCTCCGATCACCCCGTCGCGTAGGGCAGCTTGCCCTCTCCGGATTCCCATGGGGCTTTACCCCACCAGGCGCTCGGACGCGACTCCCGGCCCTTGGCCCACAACCGTCGTATAGACGCGCACCACGAAGGAGTACCCCATGGCCGTTGAAACCGAAAAGATCTACGAGTGTCAGGCGAAGCGCCGACGTCTCAAACTTGGCGGTGGGTACGAGCCCTTCTGGAAGCTCAAGAGCGTGACGGAAGCGGTCGCCGATTGTGACGCCGAACTCCGCTGCCCGGACTGCACCGGCGCCGTCAAACTCCACCGCCGCCACATCGCGGATGCGCCGCCGCCCCACATCGCCCACAAGCTCAAGACCGACTCCGAATACTGCCCGGCCGGCATCTGGTTCCGCAAGTCCACCGACGGCCGCGAACCCCGCATGTCCCAGCACCCCGTCCGGTAACCCGCCACCACCCTGGGTGCCCATCCTTTGCAGCACTTCGCAAAGGGTGGGTTCGTAGTTTGCACCTGCGATTCACTGGCCGGGTGCCCCACCGTCATGGGTGGGGTGTACCGCCGGGTGCCCCATTCATGACAGTCCCACCGTCATGGGTGGGGTCTACCGCTAACCCTCAATATTGGCATCGAACGTCTGCATATCATCAGGAAATGTGCTCGAGAAGCCTGAACCGATGGTCGCCGGGTAGCGTCTCAGTTTGAAATCTTTCGCTGTACAGCAATGACAGCCCAATTCTTATCAACCGTAACCACAACATCTCTATTGGGGACTCGGGCGTCAAAATCGACAAGGGACATAGGGATTATCCAATGAGGTTCTCCTCCAATCCCGAGACCAGGGTGCATGACAACGGTCAACTCTCCATTCACCAGACAGGTGCTGGCTGCACTCTATTCCGGCACCCATTTCGCCGTTATGCCGCCCCCCCTCTGCAGCGTTATGCCATCACCCAGTACAGCGTTATTCCGCCACCGGGCTAGGGTAGTCAAACTATCGTCCGCGCCGAAGGCGTGCTCGGGGACAAACGCAGGTTTTCTCAGTTTCTCAAAACACCGTATTTCGGGATTGAGCTTCGAGACTTGGTTCAAAACAAGAGCCTTCCTATCTAGGCGGCAACGAATAGACGCGAAGCTCACCCGATTCAAAACTGGCATAATGCAGGCCATTCGGAGATAAAGAAGCTCGCCCGTTTTTTGGCATAGATCGGTCCACGAGCGGCTTTCCCGAGTCTCGGTCGAACACTATCCATCGGCCCGTTCCGGTACAGCTTTTCCCAAAGTTCTCGCAGGAGGCGTTTTCGTGGGTAGCGAATGTGGCGTAGCGGGACATATCGGCCGTTGCGCTAACGATTGACCCGCTGTAATCATGCGAAATCCATGGCAAAGGCACAGTGGTTTGATCCTTCTTCCAGATCACCAGACGGCCAGCCGGACTCCCCTTGACATTGATCTGACCTGCCACGCTTCCGTCATTCAGGAAGCCGACGAGTGCGGCGGTTCCTTCATCTCTCAGAGGAACAGACCAGTTCGCGTGATCAGGCGCTTCTACATTCATGGAGCACTGGCGCTTAGCTCCGGCGTAGATGATGTTCGTGGATGAGTACACGTTTGGCCGAAGCTCTTGCCGACAGAGCATGTATGCAAATTGATGTTCCCCAAACTTGCGGTCCATCGTCCCTACGGGCCAATCCTGTGTCCATCGTTGGACTTCCACTGGTGGAGAACCGTCGAGAACGGAGTATGTGCGCGGGCCATTGATTGTGAATCCCTCCTGGAACACGAGAGCATGGTTCAGGAAGGTTGTTTGTTCCAAAAAGCGATCCAACCGTACGACGTCCTTCAGGTTTGCATCGAGGAGTAGAACTGCTGACTTGGACTCACTCGCGCCTTGCGGATCGAGATTGACCGATTGGATTCTAAAGAGCAGCGTCCCGCCCGGACCGGCCTCTGCCTCTCCGTCAGACAACACTTCACCGTATCCATCAGCCAAGTACGGAATGTCCCTGCTTGCCGCGATATTTCCGCGCAGATCGAAGATCAGGATGCGTGCCATCCCATCGACTTTGCGGTCGCGCGACTGACGACAGTTTGGGCTGATGTTGAAACCAACAGCGACCCGATCATTATTCAACCAGACCACGAATCGATAGCCACTGATCTGACCAGCACACTTGTCCGCGTCAGCTTGGAAGAAGTCGTCAGGCAAACCACGGGAAGACAGAGAAACGCGAAAGTCGGGTTTCGGCCCGATCGCTGGCTGTGCCTTCGAGCAACCAAGGAAGAGCCCACTGGTTAGCGCCGCGCAAACGGCTGTCATAGCGAGCCTCTTACGCGTACCCGACAATTCGTCTCCTTGAGTGCCATTTCTGGGCCGCATGCCGCTTGTATTCTAAAGATACGCTCACTTTGCAGGCGGTAATGTCCCTGAAAAGTCTGGTTGTGCTCGTGAATCGGGCT
>Ga0302156_10002749_pt1 | contig 14097 bp, 5 predicted proteins | sample I_Bog_N3_2_FD_193503 | JGI IMG/M metagenome (GOLD analysis project Ga0302156, IMG submission 193503) | Peat permafrost microbial communities from Stordalen Mire near Abisko, Sweden - I_Bog_N3_2 | ecosystem: Environmental > Terrestrial > Soil > Wetlands > Peat | place: Sweden: Abisko, Stordalen... | reverse complement strand
TACAGAGCATTGCCCGCCTGCGTGGCTTGCAGGATGCAGGAACCTCCGATGAGCAATGAGACGGTGTTGCCCGAGACGGTGCAGACGGTCGGCGTGGTAGTGCTGAAGCTGACCGCGAGGCCGGAGCTGGCCGTGGCGCTCAGCGTGATCTGCTGCAGGGCATACCAGGCGCCGGTGATGGTCTTGAAAGTAATGGTCTGCTGCGCGGGGTGCACATAGAAGCCCTGCGAGACCGCTGGAGCGGCGGAATAATTGCTATTGCCCGCCTGCGCGGCGTGCAGGATGCAAGTGCCCGGCGTGAGCAGCGAGGCCGTGCTACCCGACACGGTGCATATCGAGGGCGTGCTCGAAGTGAGGCTCACCGCCAGCCCGGAGCTGGCCGTGGCCGACAAGGGCAGCGTCGTCAAGGCGTACTGCGCCGCGGTGATGGCCGGGAAGGTGATGGTCTGCTGGATCAGTGTACCGGTCCCAGTGAGCCGGATGCTCTGTGTCGCATTGGTCTGGTTCAGATTGTTGTCTGTGATCACCACGCTTTCGTAGTTGGTGCCTCCAGTGGTTGGAACGAAATTGATCGAGACGTCGCAGGCCTCGTTCGGGGCAAGTGACGTGCCGGCGGCGCAAAGGTTGGGGTCGCTGGTGTTTTCAGGGAAATTCACCGGATAACTAGGGTTGCCGCCCGTCCCAGGCGTACTGAGGTTCAGCGGCTGGTTGCCGATGTTCGTGATTGTCACCGTCTGCGGGCTGTCGCTGCTCATCGAACCCACATTCGTGGCCGTAAATCCCAGGCTGGGCGGATCGCCAAAATCCTGCTTGAGCACCAGGCTACTGCTGGAATCCGAAAGGTAGACATTGCCCATCCCGTCCACAGAGACTCCGACGGGGTTGACCAGGCCGGCAGTAATCGGCAGAAAGTTCTGGTTGTAGAAACCCGCCGATGAAGTCTCTTCCAGCACCGACCAAGCGCCATAGGTGCCTTGGTCAACGGCGTAAACATTGCCATTCCCATCTACGGCCACCGCAACTGCATTCAGCGTATTGTCCACCGTGCTTTCTGTGTAACCGGTGCTGGACGGAGTCAGCTTGAAGACCCCGCCAGTTCCCGGCAGCTCGTCTTCCAGGATCTCCGAGAAATAGACATTGCCGTTCCCATCCACGGCGACTCCGGTAAAGTAGTAATTGGCCGGAATCACCTGACTCGGGGTGTAGTTTCCTGCGGAGAGGGTCTCTTTCAAAATCTGCTGGGGTTCGCCTGTGGCGTAGGAAGTAAGGACATAGACATTGCCGCTTCCATCCACTGCGACCGCGAGGGGTTTCGGCGTGCCGCTGCCAACCGTGCTCTCGATATAAGTTGCCCCCGAGGGCGTCTCCTTCAGCACCTGGTTATTGAAGTAATCGGCGATATAGACGTTCCCGCTCCCATCCACCGCAACTCCATCGGGACTACTCAGGGTGCTGGTTGGCACTACGCTCTGGGTGTAGCTTCCCGCCGACAGCGTCTCCTTCAAGATCCGGTTATTGCCCGTATCGGCAATATAGAGGTTGCCGTTCCCATCCGCTGCCACTGCCGAGGGACTATTCAAACCGTTTCCAACGAGCATCTCGCTGCCGATCCAGAATTCCACCTGCGGGCCTGAGCCGGCGGCGGAGATGTAATCGGTTGCCAGAACATTTTCCGAAGCGTCTTCCAGCACCACGGCGCCATAGCGGAAGCCGGAGAACTTCGGTTTGAAGCTGACATTGACCGTACAGGTTGCGCCGGCGGAATACTGAGTTCCCGCCTTGCAGGTTCCGCCGCCGGCATTGGCAAAGTCCAACCCCGCGGTGCCCTGCGTAACCACATTGATGCTGCCCAGCGTGGCCGCGGCGGCGAAGGTGAAGGACAAGGAAGTTGCCGGGCTGGTGCTGCCGATGTTCACCGTCCCGACGGGTGTTACTGTAAGCGTCACGGCGGCTGTCGCGGTGGTGAAATCGGCCGAATCCGTCGGCGTAAACGTGACCGAGAGCGTGGTCTCGCCCAGAGGAGGAACGGTTCCTGCCACCGGCGAATAGACAAACATCCCGGCTACCGGCGACCAGGCATCGAGTTGGGTTGCGCTCAACGCCGTTCCGCTGGACACGGGCAGCGGCGTATCCCAGGCAATCTCCGGCGCGGCCCTTTTCACGGTCAAAGGCACGCTGGCCGTCGCCATGGTGAAATCCGTGGTATCAGTCGGCGTAAAGTTTGCCGTGAGCGTGTAGCTGCCTGCGCCGAGGATGGTTGCCGCGGTCACGGCCACGGCCTTTCCCCCGGCAGGAGTGGCCGTGTAAGCAAAAGTCCCAGGGACCTCTGTACAGCCAGTGCACATGCCTGAAATTGGGTTGTAGTTACCGGTCACCGCACCAGCGGCCAGACTGTCATCGAGGGTGGTCCCGTAGGTGATCGGCGCAGGCGACGGCCAGACGATCGTGGTCTGCGCATCGCCCGTGCCGCTCAGCGAGATGGTCTGCGTTGTCCAGCCGGTGTCCGGATTGGCGCCCGAATTGTCTTTCATGGTCAGCGAGCCGGTCAGAGCGCCTACCGCCGTTGGCGAAAAGCTGATGGGCAACAGACAGGATTGTCCGGCTGCCAGCGTCGCCATCTCCGGGGAACCAGGTGTTGTTTCCGGGCAAGCTGACGCCCCGCTGCTGTTCAGGGTGAAGTTCGCCGAGATGCCCGGATTGGTCCCACTGGCCGGGTACTGAAACTCCAGATCCGCGTTGCCGGCGTTTTCCACTGTGACTGTCTGCGGGCTGTCGCTGCTGGTCGAGCCTACCTTCGTCGTCGCGAAGCTCAGGCTCGGCGGAGATGATAACTTCCACTCCGTCACTCCAAAATTAGCGCCATCGGGCGAGCCGGAGACAAAGAGGTTCCTGCTCCCGTCCAACGCCAAGCCTGCAGGGGCTGAAAACTTGCCCAGCGTCGTGACACAGGTGGACGATGTGCAGCCATACGGAATCTCCTTTACGGCGCCATTCCCGGTGTCGGCGACGAAGACGTTGCCGCCCGCGTCCACCGCCATGCCCGTTGGGTTGCTGAAGCCGCTGACTAGCTGCGTGGGAACACCGCCCGCCGGAAGCTCCGTCACCGTGCCATTGAGCCAGTCGGAGAAGAAGACATTCCCGCCACCGTCCACCGCCACGCCGTAGGGCATGAAGGCCGACGGGGTACCGGGAGGAGCGCCGGGGTTGGGGTAGCTGAATATTGGGACGACCTGGGTGTAACCGCCCGCGGCCACGATCTCATCCACCTGCCCCCATCCGGAGTCGGTGACGTAGACGTTTCCGCTTCCATCCACTGCCACACCCTGGAGTTGGGCGAAGTCGTAAGTGCTCAGCGTCCGGACGGTGGTGTAACCGCCCGATGCCAGAATCTCCTCCACAGAGTTGATGTCGGCGACAAAGACGTTCCCGGCCCCGTCCACTGCCACGCCCTGGGGTTGGTTGAAGTCGTAAGTGCTCAGCGTCCGGACGGTGGTGTAGCCGCCCGCTGCCATAATCTCCTTCACCAAACCGCTGCCGGTATCGGCGACAAAGACGTTCCCGCTGCTGTCCACCGCCGCGCCATTTGGGTTGCTGAAGCCACTGCCCAGCGTGGTCTGTGGAAAGGGGCTGAAGTTCACCTGCGGACCCATTCCTGTGCCAAAGACGTACCCGGTGGCGATCGTGGCTCCAGAGCTATTCTGAAGGATCACCGCGCCATTGCGGGGCCCAGGATGCTTGGGCGTGAAAGTCACATTCACCGCGCAGGTTTCGCCTATGCCGTAGCTGTGGCCGGTTCCGTTGGTGGTGCAGCTTCCCGTGCCGGCATCCTTGAAGTCCAGTCCGGCCGCCCCCTGGGTGAGCACGGCCGGGGCAACGCCGCTGCCCGCCGTGTCAAAGGTAAAGGTCACCAGCAGAACGTCGGCATACGTAAGGCCACCAACCGGCTCATTGCCAAAGTTGCCGGCCGACATTGAGATCTCCCACAACCTGTTGACACCGTCGGAGACGAAGACGTTCCCGTACTGGTCCACCGCTACGTCAGCGGGAGAAGTGAATCCGCCGCCCAGCGTGGCGACGCAGGAGGAGGATGTGCAGCCAGGTGGAATCTTCTTCACCAAAGCGCTGGCGCTATCGGCGACGTAGACGTTATCGTTCGCGTCCACCGCCACGCCCATGGGCCCCCTGAACCCGCCGCCCAGCGTCGCGACACAGGCGGACGATGCGCAGCCAGACGCCATTTTCTTCACGGCATTGTTGAAATAATCGGCAACGAAAACATTCCCGTACTGGTCCACCGCTACGCTCTTTGGCTCGCTGAACCCGCCGCCTAGTGTCGTGACGCAGGCAGACGATGTGCAACCGGGCGGCATTTCCTTCACTGCATTGTTGTAATAATCGGCGACGTAGACGTTCCCGTGGGTATCCACTGCCACGCCAGCGGGATTAATGAAGCCGCCGCCCAGAGTCACCACGCAGGAAGACGATGCGCAGCCGGGCGGAATTTTCTTCACTGCGCCGTTGCCATAATCGCCGACGTAGACGTTCTCGTTCGCATCCACCGCCACGCCCCAGGCGTCGAAGAATCCGCCGCCCAGCGTCAAAACGCACTTGGCCGAGGTGCAGCCGGCCGGAATCTCGCTTACCCAGCTGTCGCCGGGTTCCGTGCTTTCGCCGTAGCTGGCAACGAAGAAGTTCCCGTTCGCGTCCATCGCCACGCCCATGGGCACGTAGTACCCGGAAAAGCCGTACGCGCTGGTGACTGCTCCGCTGAAGTGCGCGGTCTGCGCCCACGTTGCAGCCGAAAACAGGAGAATTCCTGGGAAAAGCAAGGAAGTTGCAGAGTGGAGAAACCGGGAAACTGAAGACATGGAGGACCGTTCCTTTCGGTTAAGTGATGGACATCACCCAACTATCTGTTCTCTTGCATCGACAGACACCGGCATGGAACGACATCAGGAGGCCCGCGCTAGGCGCAGACCGCCGAATCAACTCATGGGGAAACGACGGCAAGGATATTACCGCGCAATGAATGACTTCGTCAAGGAGAACAATGTTAAGAGGAGGAGGAAGGCATTCGGTTAGAGCACGCGTGCGGTCCGCGAGGAGAGTTTCACTGCGGCTTCGCCGCGTAGGCCATTCTCCAAAGGAAAACAGGTGAATTGTAAAGCCCGGCCTACCAGGCTATGGCTCAAGGCAGGTCAGCGGGCAGGCTTATGCACAAGCGGAACTGCTCACGAGATTGATGACGGTGATGAGGCCTCTGGCGAGGGTTTCTTGGAGTTCTTCAGTGAGTTTTGAGCCTTGGCTGGCGAGATGGAAGTTATCGATGGCGGTTTCGTCTCCTGCGTCGATGAGGCTTACCTCGATGTTGATGTTCACGCGTTTTATCCCTGTTCCTTCCCTTTTCTTGATTGCTCTCACCTCCTTTCTCGCTGGAGATGAGCCTATACGGTTGTGAGTATTCGCCGCCAGAGCCCCGGAAGCCCGGTGCGCCGACAGGACGGGGCTAGCCCTCCCAGGCGTTCTGACAGAGACGGAGCACGGTTCCCAGCTGTGCGTTGCTCAATCCGAGGACGCCGGTCATCGAACGCAGCCGCGCCGCGGTCTCAGCAACCTGGCCAGCTTCGACAGCCAGCCATTCGGAAGGTTTCATACAGGCCCGGCGAGGTGCATTTTCGACCGAATAACCCTTCTTTTCTTGGCCAGTCTGGATCGATTGGCCAAAGATCCCGGCCCAGAAGCGGCACTTTGCGAGGCGGAGACCGGTTTCGTTGTTAATCTATTTACTCATATACACATTCCTTCTAATAAGCACCCATGTCGAGTGAATTCAGGGCGCGCTGAATTTAACTCCAGAATGATCATGGGCCCAAGACGGTCCCGGACCAAAGGTATGACGTCGTTATTACGAAAAGGAACCGGGAGCCGGTATAGGACCCTCTCTCTCGGGAACAGAATACTTCGGCTATTCCGAGCTCTTCCGCTGCTTTGTTCAGCCGGAGGGCATCACTCCCCAGGCCAATGAATTCCCAACACGACCGCCAGCTGGCTGCCAGGAGATGACTACTACACCAACTTCCATGTCGGCGATCCTTATATCAAGGTCGACCAGGGATTTGGCCGCCTGCCCGGCGTGGGCTACGGGGCTATCCACCCTGAGTTCGAAGGAGTCGATCCGGAAGACTATCCCAACATCCACAAGCTGGCCATGCTCAGATTGAGACCACCATGAACCACTACACCCATAAGGTGGACGCAGACGACAGGCAAGCTGTCGCAGCCATTGGGGCGATGCTGTCACCGACGGTTCAGATGATCATGTGAAGGAATTTTGGACCCCGGTTGGACCCTCGACAAGCTATTGATAAGAAAAATTTATTTGGTTGCGGGGGCTGGATTTGAACCAGCGACCTTTGGGTTATGAGAACAGAAAACAACGTAATATCAATGACTTACGTGGAACGGCTGGCGCCTAAGGTATTGATTGGGAACGGTGAGGAATCTGTATTGTGGGGTCAATGTGGGGTTGAAATCCGCCCACACCTGCGCGGCGAACTGCGGGAAGGTGTTTCCGCAACACTGCAGAGGGTGCCCACCTTCTCCTACAGGTTCGTTGCGCCGTACTCGACAATCGACTTGAAATCCTCTTCCGCGAGTGGCTACCCAAGTTCCGACCACCGGCTCACTCACCACCGCGACCGCCCCCAACTTTGATACTGTTCCTCCGAACGATATTCTACGAGTTAAGAGGACCTCGACAGTAGGCCTACTGCACGTTGAGGGTGACCGTGTTCGTTGCTGTGGTGGTGCCTGAAGTGCCGGTTACGGTTATGGTGTAGGCGCCTGCAGTGGTACCGGGATTGCTGCTACCGCCGCTGACTCCACCGCCGCATGCAAGCACACCGCCAGTGAGTGTGATGAGCAGCGCCAACATTCCGAACATGGTCCGACATCTACTGCGCCGCGCCGGAATGCCGAAGAGCAGGATGCAGGCCAGAGCCGCTCCGCCCTCGGTATACCAAGGGAATCCGTGATGCATAGGATTGGCCAACGACGCGATGCTGGCTGCCGTAGTGGAGACAGTAAGAATAGCTGTCCCGGAGTTAGATCCGGAAATGTTCACGGGAGTGGTTGAGCCGAAGCTCAAGGTGGGCGGATACTGGGCGCCCGCCGGGCTGGATGTGATGGTGGCCGTCAGCGCCACGCTGCCGGTGAAACCGCCGCTGGGCGTGATTGTGGTGGTGGAGGTGGAGGTGTTCGCCGTGGTTGCGCCGGGAACGACAGTAACGGATGTGCCGGCGATGGCAAAGGAGGGCGGGGGCAGATTGATGGTGTAGGTTGCGGATTGCGAAGCGCTATTGTTGTAGTTTTTGGCCGTTGCAATCGCCTTCAGCGTTTCAGTAGAGGAGACTGTGATCGCCGCGTAATACACAGTCGAGCTCGTGGTCGGCGTAGTTCCGTCGGTGGTGTAGTAGATGATTGCGTTGGGTGTCGTGGACGAGATGGTGATCGACTGTGAAGACGTGTAGGTGGCACCGCCGGGCGTGAAAGTTGGCGTGGCCGTCGTGCCCAGGCTATTGACTGTCAGATTGATATAGATGGTCGCGGTTAGGGTGCCAGAGGTACCGGTGATGGTTAACCAGCTTGTACGTGGATTAACGATACCGCTCGCGTTCAGCGTGAGTTTACAATTGGTGATTATGGGACCCGTGCACCCCTGTGTTGATACCCCGTTGGGCAGGCCGGAGACAGAGAGATTTACGCTGCCGGTAAATCCACCCCAGCCGTTCACTGTAATTGTGGATGTGCCGAAGGAGCCGGTGTAGATAGTTAGGTAGTTCGGCGAGGCCGTAAGCGTGAAGTTCGACGCTGGAGGACCCGCCAGCGGCGCCAGATCGTTGATCAGGTTCTGTCCGTTGGGACTTCCCCATCCAGTCACCAGATCGTAGCCTGGTCCGGCGTTGTAGATGATCGATTGGCTGAATTGGCCGTAGGTATCGTCATTCCCGATGGTGATGTCATTGAAATCATTGTCATAGCTGGAACTATTGAAGTTGTAGCCGTTGTAGCTGGAACCTTCACCAATTGCGTAGATATACGGATTGAGAAAGCCCACTGTGGTTCCGTCCGCGGTCATGGCCTGCTGATTGACTAGCGCCATAAAACCAGCCCAGCGCGGCGCCGCGCCGCTGGTGCCGCCCCAGCCTCCCCCACAGATAGATGGAGGGAGGCTCTCGACGCAGAGGTAGTTGTCTCCATCAGCGTCCATTGACACGTCAGGTACATTGCGCAGGGTTGTGGAGGCTCCATTGACCCCGTTCAACCCCGACTGCCAACTCGGAATCGCAATGCCATCGGGGCTGGGTCCGCCGCCACTATAAGGCCACGTTGTCTCCGAGCACCAGGCGCCGCCCGGGTTACAAGTAAGCAAAATGCTTCCGCCCACAGCTGTTACCCACGTGTCTTCCGCCGGATAGGTTCCTACGGATGGGTAGGCGCCAAAATCTCCAGATGCGGCAAAGAAACTCTGACCCTGCGCGGCAAACTCCTCGAATATCGGATCGGCTGTCGGAATAAAATCCGGACTGTAAAAGTTCGATGTACTTAATTGTTTCGCAATGTTCTCCGCAGCCATTGCGTTGAGTACGTCTTCAAAAATAAACCCAATGTAATTGCGGACCTGGCTCAAGCCTGGGGCCATGCCAATTGCTTCCACAATATCCAACACCTGTTCGACGTCATCGCCTGCCCAGGGACCGTCTGTGTAGTCATCCAACAGCACATTATTGATGGGAATGTTATAAGTCGGTCCATCGGCAGCGGGCGTATAGGACAATAAGTAACTGTTCGCAATTGTACTTACACCGTTAACGCAACTCGTAGATGTCGCAGGAACGTAGGAGCCAATAGCGGGGCCAAAACTCGACGTAACATCGCATATGTTGTAACCGCCGGCCGCGAATATCCCAACCGTCTGGCCGCTACCGGTGAGACCTGTTTCACCCGCGGTTGTGGTGTAGTAGGCTGCCCTCCAGTCGCCTGGGAGGTGTTGACCGGATGGACCTGTGCCACTGCCCCAACCGCCGGCCGCCGGGCGCGGAATGGAGTAGTTGTTCAATCCGGCGATGTGCATCACCGGCACGCTCAGAGTGAGCGACGGCTCACGATCCGGCGAGAAAAAAGTACGGTCTTCCGTGGGATGCTGGTAGTTGTTCATCTTGACGTGGAAGGCTTGTTGAACCTGATCGACGGTGCCATTGATCGACACCAGCAGGCGATTGGCGGGCGTATTGGTCACGGTAAAGCCGTTGGCCTTGGCGAAATCGATGACAGCCTGATAGTCCTCCGCCGTGGGGCCGAACTGCTCGGTAAACTCGGTGACACTGAGGAACTTGCGGAACCTGGGGCTGGATGGGTCATAGAGTTGGCCCAGTGTGCGGGTCAGTTCGTCTTGGTTGCGCAGCGGAAGCACAATGGAGAGATGCAGCCGTTGTGTTTGCGGCAGTGGGCCTACCAGCGCTGCTTGTCCGTTGGAAACCTCCGGGCGGACATGACTATGCAATACCTGGAGCGATGGTTGCGCCTGATCGGAAGCGGGGAAAAAGACAAGCGACGCAAAGACAAAAAAACGTGCCAGGACTCTGGTTTTCACGGATAACCTCATTGAGTAGACGTATTGCAGGGCAAATTAGCACCTCCGGCGAGATTGGCCTTCGCTAGGCTAAGGTCCCTAACCTAGCGAAGGCCGGAAAGTGGAACAGTAGGCTATTTGCCCCTACTTTGTAATCGAGCCGACGGTGCGAACTTTGTTGTTATTGTAGTCCGCGATGTAAACATTGCCCGGCGAGTCCACCACCACAGCTGTGGGATAGCTCAACTCTGCGCTGGTCGCAGCTCCACCGTCGCCGCTAGAGCCCGCCGTGCCGTTGCCGGCCACCGTGGTGATGATGCCCGTGGAGGCCGTTACCGTGCGGATGACCAGATTGTTGGTATCCGCGATGTAGATATTGCCGGAGGCGTCCACCGCGACGCCGTAGGGGGAATTCAACTCTGCACTGGTCGCCACTCCGTTGTCGCCGGAGTAGCCCCCCGTGCCGTTGCCAGCCATCGTGGTGATGACGCCCGTGGAGGCCGTCACCTTGCGGATGCGATTGTTACCGGAATCCACGATGTAGATATTGCCGGAGGCGTCCACAGCCACGCCTGAGGGGGAATTCAACTCTGCGCTGGTCGCAGTTCCACCGTCGCCGGCGTAGTACACGCCATCTTTATCAGGAGCCTGATGAACCTGCCGAATCGCAATCACTGCATCCTGCGCTCGAACAGCGATGGCCGTCAGCGCCAATATAGCCCATGCAAATATTGCCCGCCTCATTCAATTCTCCGATCTATTCGCTCTGATTCCTTGGATCGCTCGGCTGGCTGCACCGGCTGGCAGGCGGATTTTGTCTTGCCTCCACGCCAAGTCAGGTTTCGCGCAAGGATCGATCCGGCAGCCTCGGCGACTTGCCTTCATGTTAGGAACAAAAAGATAAAGAATAAATAAAAATAGCGAGCCGCCCGCCAAGCTTATTGTCAGCCATTTCGAAATCGCCGGAATCTGGAAACATCGATCATGAATTAACTGAAAGAGTGAGACTTTACGGCTTCATCATATATCCCTCACGCAACACTTATAACTTTCTGCAAAACACATACGGACTCTTTATAGACCCAGCTTTAATGTCTATGTAATCCACTCCCGCTTGAGGCTGGAGAGGTGCAAGTGTGTACAAGAAGCGCTCGTCATAAGACGCCAAGCTACTTAACCTTTTCGAAAACACTGCATTTTTTTGCGACTCCTTTATGTCGCCTCGCATAACAATTGGGGTGAGGTAGGCGGAAGCGACAGGCTAGCCATACTTCAGCGAGAGCCAACGCATTTCAGCCCAGCGACGCAAGACGTCGAGGAGGTCAGATACCGATGACGAAGAACTTCAAAACCGCCATAACCTTGGCAGTCGCAATCTGTGGTCTTGTTGTGCAGCTTGCGTGTCACGCCCAGAGCGCAACTTCAACCCCTGACAACACTACAACGCCACCGAGCGCAAGCGCGACGCCGCCCAACAACGATGCCGTCATCAAAGAACTGACTGAGATGAAGGCGCGGATCGCACAGCTTGAAGCTGAACTGAAGGCAAGCGGCACTTCCAGCACTTCGGTGACGCCGGCTGCTCCGGTCGCTGTTGCACCAGCCCCGGCGGCGGCTCCCGCAACTCCCGAGATCAGCGCCGAGAGAACGACCAAGGAAGCGCCGTTCCCCGGCGACTGGACCTGGCTGAACAGCAACGGACACTCGGTGGATAGCCCCATGGCTACCAAGTACTTTACACCGGAGTTCCGCGCCGACGCCAACTACATCCTCGACTACAACCATCCGCACGACGACAGCATGGGCGGCGCGACAGAGAGCTTCCGCTCCGATGAGTGGCAGCTTGAGCAGATCAGCATCGGCGGCGACATCCGCATCGACAATGTGCGCGGGCGCATTCTTACCATGGACGGCTTGTTCGCCACGACCACCCCGCGGAACGACGCCAGCCCCAGCCGCGGTCAATGGGATCTGGCCGGCGCGTATAAGTACGTCTCAGAGGCATGGGGAGGATATCACTTCGATGTGGCCCACGGCCTCAACGTGGATGCCGGCATCTTCGTCTCCTACATCGGCCTCTTCAGCTACTACAACTTCGATAACTGGACCTACCAGCCCTCGTTCGTTTCGTCGAACACTCCGTGGTTTTTCAACGGCCTTCGCATCCAGTATTTCCCGACGTCGAAGCTGAAAATCGAGCCATGGATCATCAACGGCTGGCAATCGTATGCGCGCGCCAACGGCAAACCCGGTCTCGGCGGACAGATTCTTTGGCGCCCCAAGCCGTACCTGGACTTCGTCTTCAATAACTACGGCCTGGGAGAGGACGCCGTCGGCTTCCCCGGGCGCTCACGTATCCATGCTGATTACAGCGCTCAGGTCAAGTATTACGACAAGCCAAAGGCATTCTTTGACAAGGCAGCCTTCACCATCACCGGTGATGCTGGTTGCGAATACGGCGGCGGGCCTGCCTCGTTCGGCACCTCGGATGGCGCATTGAACCCCAAAGGCAAATCCCCGGAGATGGGTACCACCGACACCTACAACGGCGGCGTCAACTGCCATAACTCCAAAGGCGGTAGGCCCAAGCAGGACTTCTTGGGCTATATGATCTACGACCGCATGTGGTTCAAGAAGGATCTCTACGCGATAACTCTCGGCGGCGGAGTCATGAACAATCCCGGCCGCTACCTCACTCTGCTGCCGCCCATCAACGGCGCTACGGCGACTAGCGGTACCCCGTATTTTACCGAAAACGCCGGGGATCGCTCCCAGATGCACGACGGAACCATCACCTTGGATTACATGCCGAGCCAGTTCATCACTTTCACCTTGGAGGAAGGCTATCGCTACTCCGATGTTCCCTACTGGAGCGGCCGTGGCGGCATTACGCCTCCCGGCGGCAACAACGGCGCTCCCACACAGTATGCCTGCGCCAGCGGAGCTCCCTCCGGCCAAGGCTATGGCACCGCTGGATTGGCGCAAGCCGAAGCCACCTGCTTTGCCGCGGGGAACGGAACGGGGAAGACACCGGACTCAACTTCGATCTGGTGGCCTGATCTGCGCACTAACCAAACCAACACCACGATTGCGATCAAGGTCAGGTTCTAGTCGATTGGTCCAACAGATCGCAATGTGCAAACGCGGCAAAACGCACTAACTGATCGGGCAGCACCTGGGTTGTAGCCAACTCAGGTGCTGCTTGTCAGCAAGGTATCCATGAGTAACAACCTGTGGATTGCGAGAGTTGCAAACCCTTATTGAAATACATGTCTCTCCTTATGTGTTACTCATGTTTGTGATTTGAGAATTAGGTACGAGCAGAATAGCTAAGCACCAGGACAAATAGCTCGGCAGTTATCTTATGCCAGGCAGCCGCTGTGTGCTTGAAGTCCGGGAACGCTAACAAAGGGGCGCGAGAGACTCTATGAAAAGCACAAGATTGACTTTAGGCCTGATGCTGACGGTAATGGCCGCATCCATGGCCACCAGTGGCTGCAAGAGTGATAAGGTCAATGCGGACTCGGAGGCGCCGCCACCGGCCAAGGTAGTTTCTGGAGTGGACGTCACCTTTTTCGCGGTCGACCATCCGGAGTTGTATCCGATCGTTACAACGACCGAATACCAGGCCCCGTCGCAATTGTTCGTGACCGGCACTGTATTTCCGGACATCGCGCGAACTGTTCCGGTGATTTCGCTTGCCTCCGGCCGCGTTGTGGACATCCGCGCCCGCCTCGGCGACGCAGTCAAGAAGGGCCAGGTCTTGCTGCGTGTTCGCAGCGACGACATCTCGGGAGGCTTCGACGCCTACCGCAAGGCCATCTCCGACGAGTTGCTTGCGCGCAAGCAATTGGACCGAGCGAAGGTGCTGTACGATCACGGGGCCATAGCGCAGGGAGACCTTGAGGTCGCGCAAGACACCGAGGACGACGCCAAGACCACCCTCGATACCGCCACTGAGCATCTTCGCCTGCTCGGCAGCGATCCCGATAACCCGAAGGGAATTGTCGATATCCACGCCCCGGTTTCCGGCGTGATCACCGATCAGGAGGTAACGAACGCGGCGTTCGTGCAGGCCTACTCTACGCCAAACCCATTCACTATTTCGGACCTGAGCAGCGTGTGGATCGTCTGCGACGTCTACGAAAGCGACATGGCCAGCGTGCGCGTCGGGGAACCCACCGAGATCAAGCTGAACGCCTATCCGGACAAAGTTCTGAAGGGCACGATCAGCAACATTGGCTCGATTCTCGATCCGAATATCCGCACAGCGAAGGTCCGCATTGAAGTGGCCAATCCGGGCGAAATGATGCGGCCGGGCATGTTTGCCACGGCCACTTTGTTCGGGAAGGAGAAGCGGAGCTACACGTCTGTCCCGGCGTCCGCGATCGTGCATTTGCACGACCGCGATTGGGTCTACGTCCCTGTGCAAGGGAAGTTCAAGCGGATTCAGGTCGCCAGCGGCG
>Ga0302156_10002748_pt1 | contig 14098 bp, 12 predicted proteins | sample I_Bog_N3_2_FD_193503 | JGI IMG/M metagenome (GOLD analysis project Ga0302156, IMG submission 193503) | Peat permafrost microbial communities from Stordalen Mire near Abisko, Sweden - I_Bog_N3_2 | ecosystem: Environmental > Terrestrial > Soil > Wetlands > Peat | place: Sweden: Abisko, Stordalen... | reverse complement strand
TGAAAAAAATCTATGCCATCTTTCCACGTCTGCAAGAGCGCCGCGACAACATGGGCAATCAGCTATCGGGCGGCGAACAGCAAATGCTGGCCATTGCACGCGCCTTGATGGTAAGTCCACGCATCTTGCTGCTGGATGAACCGATGGAGGGGCTGGCACCCATTATCGTGCAGGAATTGCTGCGGGTGATTCGATCCTTGGTCAACGACGAAGGCATGTCGGTGATTGTGGTCGAGCAGCATGCACGTATGGCGTTGTCGCTCACGCAACGCGCCATCGTGCTCGATCGCGGCCGTATTGTGCATGATTCGGATAGCGCCAGCTTGCTGGCCGATGGCGACAAGCTGGACCGGCTGGTGGCGGTGGCCTGAACCTCAGGCAAGCGCGGTAGTTTAGAGATCGAGTATCAGCAAGCTGCTTCTTGCCCGCGACACGCAGGGCATGAAGCAGCGATTGGACGCTTTCTCAGCGTCGCTGAGAAAGCTGTCGCGGTGCTCCGGCTGGCCATCCAATACGCTCGTCTGGCAACTTCCGCAGACCCCGACTTCACAGGAACAGGGCACTGTTACCCCCGCTTCCTGCAGACAAGACAGCACCGTTCGATCAGCTGCGATCATCACTTCCTTGCCATTCTTGAGTCGCACTACAAATGCTACGTCGCCGACAGCAGCGGCGGATGCGCCGAATGATTCCTGATGCACTGCAGCCATGCCCAGACGCGCGGCACCTAGTTCTGCCACTGTTGTCATGAATGGCCCGGGTCCACAGGAATAGACATGTGCATTGCCAACGCCGGCGACCATGGCGGCATCGATGGCAGTCGCACTTTGCTGCGGTGACAGGCCGACATGGATACGTACATGTGCGGCCAGTGGCAAAGCGGCCAGTTCTGCTGCAAAAGCGATTGAGGCAGCATCGCGTACGAAATAATCGAGTGTGAAATTGGCGCCGCGCTGCAGCAGTGCATAGGCCATCGACAGTATCGGGGTGATGCCAATGCCGCCGGCCATCAGCAAGTGTTGATCGGCATTTGCGGCCAATCCGAATGCGTCACGCGGAGTACCAATGCGGATCGTGTCACCGACTTGCGTCTGACGATGTAACCAGCTAGATCCGCCGCGCGATTGCGGATCCAGTTTTACCGCAATGCGATAGTTGTCCGGACCGGGCTGTATGCAGCATAGCGAATATTGCCGCACCAGAGCGTTGCCCAGCGTGACGTCGATATGTGCGCCGGCTTGATACGCAGGCAAGGATTGACCCGCTGGCGCGCGCAGCTCGAATACGCGAATGCCGCCGCCGCTATCGTGGATGGAAGAAATGATGACATTCATGGTGTGTAGAGAAAATAATTGGCCGGCACTGCATGGTGCAAGGCTCCATGCAGTGGGGCAGGGACGGCGTTCAGGCTGTCTGTGGGACTGAACAGAGCGAGGCGACGATGCGGCGCGCGCGGTTGGCACCGGCATCAACGTGGATATCGATCATGCCGCCATGCGGGAACTGACGTATGTTGCGATACTGCGCTTCGATGATGACGCGGTCTTCTTCGAAAGTGGCAGCCGTCTGCTGATACACAGTCTCAAGCGTGTCGGGCATGTCCGGATGCGAACAGCTTGCCATGGTCCAGAAGTAATGTGAGGTGGTCTCGGTTTCCGGCGTGATGCCATGGAAGCCGCGCATATGGAAACCGCCCCGGTCTGGATCGTCGAGTGACTCGGTATCAGCATCCACGGCACCGGTAAAGATGTTCAGATGGCTGATGTGAAAGTCGATTTCCTGCCAGCGGTCAATCAATCCCTTGAATGGCCACGCGGCACTGTAGGTTGCAGGCGGCTGGGAAGATTTCATCCAGCGCACCACGCGTACATCATTGCCTTCGCTGCTGACTTTGGTAGGTGCTTCCATGTGTGTCTTGGCATTGCCACCGATGGTCTTGGTGTGGACATAACCGACGTGACTCAGATCGAGCAGGTTGTCATGGATCAATTGATAGGGCGCGTCGTAATGAAATACGCCGCCCTTATAGCGGTAGCGCGGATTGTCGTGCGCCGCAACTTCTGGCGGCTGGTCGGGCGGCACCGCTTGTTCACCCAGCCAGATCCAGACGATCTGATTGCGCATCGCAACGTGGTAAGCCTTCACGCAAGCCTTGCCGGGGATTTTCACTTGTCCCGGAATGTCGATGCATTGACCATTGGGCGCGTATAGCAGTCCGTGATAACCGCAACGGATGCCGCCACTGTCGAGCGAGCCGCATGACAGCGGTACGCTGCGATGACAGCAACGGTCTTCGAGGGCCGCGATCTCACCGCTGGCGGTGCGAAACATGACGACCGGATGATTGAGTAGCGTGCGTGCCAGCGGCTTGTCGGTGAATTCCCAGGCGAACGCGGCGACGTACCATTGGTTAAGAGGAAACATGATGAGCTCCTTTGGGTTGTGTGCTTACTTGGCGGGATCTTTGACAGCGTCGTAACGGTCGATTTCGGTGGCGCTGTATTTGCCAAGCTGAGGATCGGTCGATTTGTCGATGCGACGGATATAGATGGTCTGGACGATATCGCGAGTCTGTTCATCAATGGTGACGGTACCGCGCGGACTGGCGGCGCGGTACCCCTTGACGGCCTGGATGAAGGCGGTGCCGTCCGCATTGCCCTTGGTTTTGATTAATGTGCTGGCAATCAGGTTCATGGCGTCATAGGCGGACACCGATAGAAAATTAGGCTTGAAGCGCCCGGCCACCGTTTTTGAAAACGCGGCAAGGAAGTTGGCATTGTCAGCACCAGGACGGGAGAATGAATAGAAGCCGGCAGTATAAATACCCAGCATAGCGTCACCACCCATGCTCAACACATCCTCATCGGCCCAGCCTTCACCGCCGAGGAAACGGATGCCGGCTTTGTCCAGACCTTTTTCTTTATAGGCCTTGAGGAAAGACACCATCGGTTGGCCGTTGGGCAGAAAAACGTGGATGGCATCCGGTTTTTCATCCTTGATGCGTTGCAGGTAGGCGCTGAAATCGACAGTGTTGAGCGGTACCCGAACCGAATCGACGATGGTGCCGCCCAGCGCGGTAAAGGTTTTTTTGAACCAAACGTCAGCATCTAATCCGGGCGCGTAGTCGGCGACGATAGAAAATACCCGACGCGAACCGGTCTTGTATGCCCATTCTGCCAAAGGCTTGACCGATTGTGCAATGGTGTAGGAGGTGCGCGTGATGTAAGGCGATTTTGTGGTCAGGGCAGAGGCCGCCGCATTCATCACCACCATCGGTGTTTTAGCCTTGTCAGCCACAGTTGCTGCGGCCATGGCATTGGGCGTGAAGACAAAACCGGTAAGGATGTCGACACGATCTCGACTGATCAATTCTGTGGCCAGTCGCTTGGCAAGATCGGCCTGTGCGCCGGTGTCATCCTTGTAGATGATTTGCAGTTTCTTGCCGGCGACCATATCGCCATGCAACAGCAGGTAAGTGTCAATGCCGGCTTTCATTTGTTCGCCGCTCTGTGCGGCGGCACCGCTCAGAGAAGTAATGACGCCGATCTTGATGGTGCCATCTGCAGCAGCACTGTTGATGGAATGCAGCAGTGCCGCGCTCAAGGCGAAGCAAGTCAGCGCATGTCTGGTAGTTTGCATGGATATCGTCTCCTCTTATGTCAGGGCACGTCATTGCGTGCCCCGATCAGCTTGTAAAGTAGCTGATTGAGGAGGATCATACCGAAGCGAAATTATTTGAAAATAGAATTTTCTTTATAATATTTATTCGAATTTCGAATGTGGAATGTTAGCGTGACGCTGCCGGCGCTCCGCATTCTCATCGGAAATAACGCCGACGCACATCGCCAAAGCGACCCACAAGAAATGCAGGAGAACGCAATGACTTCCTTCGACCTCAATCTGTTGCCGATTGCTTTGGCAATCTTTGAACAGCGTAGTGTCAGTGCCGCTGCGCGCAAATTGGGAATGAGCCAGCCTGCCGTTAGCGTGGCGCTTAACAAACTGCGTACGGCGCTGGGCGATCCTTTGTTCGTACGCACTGCGCATGGCATGGAACCGACACCGCGTGCGCTGACACTGATCAGCCCCACGCGCGATATCTTGCAACGTCTGCATACCGATGTGCTGGCCAGTGAAGTATTCAACCCAGCCACGACGACGCGTAACTTCACCATCGCCTTGTCGGACATTGGCGAGATGACATTTTTGCCCAAGGTGCTGGATCGTTTTCAGCGTGAAGCGCCGCATGCCTCGGTGACGTCGGTATCACTGACGCCACTGGAATTGAATGCGGCATTGGAAAACGGTGAGGTGGATCTGGCGGTGGGATATTTTCCAGATTTGAAAAATCGCAATCTGTTTCAGCAGCGCTTGTTTTCACACGATTTCATCTGCCTGCTACGGGCCGATCATCCGATCAAATCACGCAAGATCTCCATGGCGCAATTTCTCCAGCTCGGGCATGCGGTGATCAAGGCGGAAGGGCGTAGCCAGGAATTGTTCGAACAATTGCTCATACGCGAGAAGATCCAGCGCCGCATCGTGTTGTCGACGCCACACTTTATGTCCATTCCGTTTCTGATTGCATCGTCAGACTTGGTAGTGACGGTGCCGCGTGCGGTGGGCGTATCGTTCGCACAACTGGCCAATATCAAGTTGGTGGAACCGCCGCTGGCAATTCCTGCGTTTGATCTGCGTCAGCATTGGCATCGCAAGTATCTCAAGGATGGTGCCAGTGTCTGGCTGCGTTCCATCCTTGCAGAGATGTTCAGCGGCCCTTAAGCGCATTTCGCGCTTATTGATGAAATGTGTTCTACTCGTCCGTCTTATTTTTGATGCTTGCCAGCGGCGCCCGGCTCTCGGTGTTGTTGCCGCGCACCAGCTTGTCGAGCAAGTGCATGAATTGCGCCTGTTCATCGTCCTGCAAAGGCGATAGCAACCGTTTGCGCAGGCGTTGCGCTGCGGGAATCAAACTGCTCAGCAACTGCTCGCCGACGGCGGTGATGCTTAGCGCTCGCTGGCGACGGTTGTGCGGAATCACCTCGCGCACCAGCCAGCCTTTTTCTTCCAGCCGCACGCATACGGTGGCGCCGGTCGACGTATCGATGCCAACCAGTCCGGCCAGCGTCACTTGATCAATGCCAGGATGGTTGGCCAGTGTGCGCAGGATGGCATATTGCACCGGCGTAATCTCGCCGCCCAATTCGTCGAGGAAGATCGACACTGAAATTTGTTGTGCCCGGCGCAACAAATGGCCGGGATGCTCATACAGATCAATCAATTGACTTTCTTGTGCTGGCGCTGGTGCGGCTGGTCGGGTGGGGGAACGGGCCATGGTTGTCGATATGCAAAGCAAATAAGAAATAGTTGCCTAGTGTAGCTGTTGCCGTTTGCATGGATAGATTTTTTGAGGCGATTTTTGATGCGGCGCAAGAAAAATAAAGCTGCCATAAAACGCTAAACACGGTTTACATCATGGGCCAATCGGCGCATAATTTTTTCAATCATTCAGTGCACTGAATATTGCATTGAAAAGATGGCAATAACAAACGAAAAATACTAGTGCGTCCGGAATCAGGACGCTGCAGAGACGCAAGCAAAACCCGCACAGTCACCGCCCCGTCCACATACGCGCTGGTGCTGACTGCTCGCATGGATTGGCAACACCGCATCATCAAACGGATTCACATCACTGATTTGTCTTACCGAACAATGGAAATTCTCTAGGAGGAGAAGCACATGTTTCCAAAAAACACCTGGTACGTCGCCTGCACGCCGGACGAATTCGCTGAGCGGCCGCTGGGCCGGAAGATTTGCGGCGAAAAAATTGTGTTCTATCGCGGTCAGGACGGCAAGGTTGCTGCCCTTGAAGATTTTTGCCCGCATCGCGGCGCACCGCTGTCGCTCGGTTTTGTGCGCGAGGGTCAGTTGGTTTGTGGTTATCACGGCTTGGAAATGGGCTGCGACGGCAAGGTCATCAGCATGCCCGGTCAACGCGTGCGCGGCTTTCCCTGCATCCGTAGTTTTCCGGTGGTGGAGCGTTACGGTTTTGTCTGGGTCTGGACCGGCGACAAGGAACTGGCTGATCCCGACCTGATCCACCATCTCGAGTGGGCCGATAATCCTGAGTGGGCTTACGGCGGCGGCATGTATCACATTAACTGTGAATATCGCCTGATGATCGATAACCTGATGGACCTGACGCATGAAACCTATGTCCATGCCAACAGCATCGGACAGAAAGAAATCGACGAGTCGCCAGTCAATACCAAGACCGAAGGCGAGCAGGTCATCACCAGCCGCTTCATGGAAAATATCACTGCGCCACCGTTCTGGCGCGGCGCTCTGCGCGCCAACGGTCTGGCCGATGAAGTGCCGGTTGACCGCTGGCAGATCTGCCGCTTTACACCGCCCAGCCATGTCATGATCGAAGTCGGTGTGGCCCACGCCGGTCACGGCGGCTACGATGCTGATCCGCAATACAAGGCCGGCAGCATCGTGGTCGATTTCATTACGCCAGAAACGGAAACTTCGCATTGGTATTTCTGGGGAATGGCACGCAATTTCAAACCGCAGGATGCAGAACTGACCGCGCAAATTCGCGCCGGTCAGGGGCAGATTTTCAGTGAAGACCGCGATATGCTGGAGCAGCAACAAGCCAATATTCTCAAGCATCCGGAGCGCAAACTGTTGATGCTTAACATCGATGCCGGCGGTGTCCAATCGCGCCGTTTGCTCGACAAGATGATGGCGCAGGAACTGACAGCAGCCGCGCCATCGATGGCGATTGCTCCATGAGTGCGGGACCTCTGTTGCAGGTTCGGGTTGAAGGTCGCAGCAGTGAAGCCGAAGACATTGCCGGCTTTACGCTGGTCAGTGTCGATGGCGCAGCGTTGCCGCCGTTTACCGCGGGTGCACATATTGATGTGCATATTCGTCCTGGTCTGATACGTCAATATTCACTGTGCAATGCGCCGCATGAGACACATCGCTATCAGATCGGCGTGCTGCGCGATCCGAACTCGCGCGGCGGTTCGTTGGCGGTGCATGACAGCTTGCAGGTCGGTGCGCTACTGCACATCAGTGCACCTAAAAATCACTTTGCGCTCACGCCCGCCAAACGCACATTGCTGCTGGCCGGCGGCATCGGCGTGACGCCCTTGTTGAGTATGGCCGAACAGCTTGCGTCCAGTGGCGCCGAGTTTGCCATGCACTATTGCGCACGCAGCCCGCAACGCACGGCCTTTCGCGAGCGTATCGCTGCTTCGGCTTTTGCCGATTGCGTCAGCTACCACTTTGACAGTGGCGACGACGCGCAAAAGCTGAACTTGCCGCAACTGCTTGCTGCGCCGGATGCGCATACGCATCTCTACGTCTGTGGTCCGGGCGGTTTCATCGACCATGTCATGCAGACGGCCAAGCAATGTGGTTGGCCGGCAGCGCAGTTGCACCTTGAGTATTTTGGTGGCGCACCGCTTGCTACCGACGGCGATCAAGCCTTCGACGTCAAGCTTGCCAGCAGCGGCAAGGTCATTTGCATTCCTGCCGGAGTCACGGTCATCAAGGCACTGGCCGAGCACGGTATCGATATTCAGGTGGCCTGTGAGCAGGGCGTATGCGGCACCTGCCTGACGCGCGTCATCGATGGCGAACCCGATCATCGCGACGTTTATCTGACCGATGATGAACGCGCCGCCAATGACATGTTCACCCCTTGCTGTTCACGTGCCAAAAGCGCTGTGCTGGTACTGGATCTGTAGTATTTCTTCACAATAACTAAAGAGAGACACGCATGACTGAATCCATCAATCACCCGCGCCGTAACCTTCTGCTTGGTGCCAGCGCCGCGCTGGCCGGCGGCATCCTGCCGTTGTCGGCATTTGCCGCCGACCCGCTCAAAGTCGGTCTGATCGTGCCCATGTCCGGACCGTTTGCCTCGACCGGTCGTCAAATCGATGCCGCCGTCAAGCTGTACCAGCAAAAATATGGTGACAGCGTGGCCGGGCGCAAGGTCGAGATCTTGCTTAAGGACGATGGCGGCCTTGCCCCAGACGTCACCAAGCGTTTGGCGCAGGAACTGGTATCGCGCGACAAGGTGCAAGTATTGATGGGTTTCGGTCTGACGCCGTTGGCGCTGGCCGCAGCACCGATTGCCACCCAGGCCAAGGTACCGATGATCGTCACGGCAGCAGCCACCTCGATCATCCCGCAACGCTCGCCTTTCATTGTGCGCACCGGCTTTACCCTGGCCCAGGTGACAGCGCCGATGGCGGCCTGGGCTACACGTAACAAGATCAAGAGCGTCGTCACCTTTGTCAGCGATTACGGCCCGGGTCTGGATGCGGAAAAAGTCTTCGTCAAGAATTTCACCGAAGCCGGTGGCAAGGTGCTCGACAGTCTGCGCGCACCCTTGCGCAATCCCGATTACGCGCCATTCCTGCAACGTGTCAAAGATGCCAAGCCGGAAGCCCTGTTCGTCTTCGTGCCATCGGGCGAAGGCGCGGCCGTGCTCAAGCAATTTACCGAGCGCGGTCTGGCCGCGGCCGGTATTCGTCTCATCTGTACCGGCGACGTGCTTGACGACGATCTCATGGCCAGCATCGGCAATGCCGCTTTGGGCGTGGTCAGCAGTCATCATTATTCAGCTGCCCACCCCTCTGCCGCCAACAAGGAATATGTTGATGCCATTGCCAAAATGAATGGCGGCATGCGTGCCAATTTCCACTCCGTTGGCGCTTATGACGGCATGCATCTCTTGTATGAAGCTTTGAAGAAAACCAACGGTGACAGCGACGGTGAAAAATTGCTGGCGGCCATGAAGGGCATGAGTTGGGAAAGTGTGCGTGGCCCGGTCAGTATTGATGCTGCTACCCGTGACATTGTGCAGACCGTCTATATCCGACGCGCTGAGCAACGCAGCAACGGGGTCTACAACATTGAGTTTGATCAGGTAGATAAATTCAAGGATCCAGGCGTTTAAGCTGACTGAGGCACTGTTTCATCGCGCATGGCATGCACCCGTCGAAATTCCTTCGGCGTGGTGCCCATGTGGCGCTTGAACAAGCGGCTGAAATAGGCCGGATCCTGAAATCCCAATTCATAAGCGATCGTTGCCACGCTTGAGGGCACATAGGTCAGCTTGCGGCAGGCTTCCAGCATCAAGCGGTGTTGTGTCATGTCAAACGCCGACTGTCCACCCAACTTCAGGCACAAACGGTTGAGCCGACTCGCGCTGACATGCAGTTCATCGGCATAGGCGCCGACTAACCATTGCTGTTTATAATGCGCCTCCACCAGCGAACGGAAGCGACTGAACAACTCAAAGTCATGGCGCCCGGAACGATCGGCTGAACGATCATCGGCATCGAGTCTGACCAGCAGCAGCAAGACGCTGCGCGCCAGCCATTCCAGCATCAAGGTATGTCCAAACAAGGGCCATGCCGATTCGGCGATCAGATGGCGCAGGATCGCCTCGATGCGTTCACGAATTTCCGGCACGTTATGCAGTTCAATGGCCAGTGGTCGCAAAAACAAGGCCGAAAATAAATCGCTGTGGGTAGCGCCGCCGTGATCACCGGCATCGACGGCAAACACCACATTCTGATCCACGGTAAGGACAAAGCCGACGGCTTCCTCAGAAAAATCAAAGCCGTGTTCCACCGAGGAATGCAGCGTAATGACCACCGGCCCCGTGCAGTCCCATACCTCATCTTCGACTTCTGCTCGAACCTGCCCCGACATTAAAAAAAGTACCTGAAATAATCCTGGATGGCTGTGCCGTGCAATATGCCAATCGTGTAGTCGGCTGCGTGTCTCGATCATTTCGATATGCACGAATTCGGCCTTGCTGTTGCCTGTAGACTCACCGTAGAGCGAGAATTGCGGGACTTCAGTAGTTTGTTTCTTGGCTGCCATGTACACGATATCCTGAATGAGACTGAAAGAGGTGGGTGTCAAAATAGTACAAGTTATTGCGCACTTCATCCATTTTTTCCTGCGCTATTTCGCACTACGATGCACAGCATATTAAAAAGATATTCATAGGAGATATGCCATGCGCACCCAAGTCGCCATCATCGGCGCCGGCCCGGCCGGATTATTGTTGTCCCATCTGTTGCATTTGCAAGGTATCGAGTCGGTGGTGCTGGAGATGCGCAGCCGCGCGGATATTGAATCGACCATTCGCGCCGGTGTGCTCGAGCAGGGCAGCATGGATTTGCTCACGCAGACGGGTGTGGGCGCGCGCATGCAAAAAGAAGGTGCCTTGCATCATGGCATCGAGCTGGCCTTTGGCGGTCGCCGTCATCGCATTGACCTGACTGAACTGACCGGCAGCGCCATTACCGTCTACGCCCAGCACGAAGTGATCAAGGATCTGGTGGCTGCGCGTCTGGCTGCAGAAGGGCAATTGCTGTTTGAGGTCAGTGCCGTGATGCCGCAGGATATCGACAGCGAGACACCTTCGGTACGTTTTACCCACGCCGGCAGCGAGCATCATCTGCAGGCGGATTTTGTGATCGGCTGCGACGGTTTTCATGGCGTGTCGCGGCCATTGATTCCCGACCCTGTGCGGCAGGACTATCAACGCATCTATCCCTTCGGCTGGTTCGGCATTCTGGTGGAAGCACCGCCTTCTTCGGAAGAGCTGATCTACGCGCAGCACGAGCGCGGTTTCTCGCTCATCAGCACGCGCTCGCCGACAGTGCAGCGCATGTATTTTCAGTGTGACCCCAAGGACGATGTCAACAATTGGTCGGATGACCGCATCTGGAACGAGCTCAATGCGCGCCTGGAAAACAGCGATGGCTGGCGGCTCAAGGAAGGCAAGATTTTCCAGAAAGGCATCATCGGCATGCGCAGTTTTGTTACCACGACGATGCAACACGGCCGCCTGTATCTGGCCGGCGACGCCGCCCACATCGTCCCGCCTACCGGCGCCAAGGGCATGAACCTGGCCATTTCCGACGTACATCTGTTGTCGCAGGGACTGGATGATTTTTACAAGAAATCCAGCAGCGATAAGCTCAATAGTTATTCGGAGACCGCCCTCAAACGCATCTGGCGCGCCGAATATTTCTCCTGGTGGATGACCCGCATGCTGCACAGCTTCGCCGACGCCTCGCCGTTTGACCAACAGGTGCAACGCGCCGAGCTGGACAATGTGGTCAATTCACGAGCCTTGTCGATGGCATTGGCAGAGAACTATGTAGGGGCGTTTTAATTGAATGCGGGCAGCAGATATTCTGCTGCCCGGTTGCATCCCCGCATTATCGTAGCGTGCCGCAGTGGCACATTGCGCAATTGACGACGCATTGGCAACAAAGGACAGCGCCAGACGTCCACCGCCAACGGGCTTTATACTGAGCCTTTTGCCAACGGACTTCTAACATGACTATCACCCGGCGTATTCTTCTCAGCGTTGCAACTGTTTGTGTGTCATTGGGCGCGGGCTTGTGCGTAGCGGTCGATGCGGCGGCACAGAGCACCATCAAGATCGGTGAAATCAACAGCTACAAGGCACAGCCGGCCTTCCTTGAGCCCTATCGCCAGGGCTGGCAGCTGGCGCTCGACGAAATCAATGCCAGCGGCGGCGTGCTGGGCAAGAAGCTCGAAGTCATTAGCCGCGACGACAACGGTAATCCCGGTGACTCGGTGCGCGTAGCCGAAGAGCTGGTCAAGCGCGAACAGGTCAGTCTGCTGTTTGGCGGCTTTCTATCCAATACCGGACTGGCGCTGGCCGACTATGCCAAGCAACGCCAGATTTTCTTCCTTGCCGCCGAACCGTTGACCGACAAGATCATCTGGCAAAACGGCAACAAATACACCTATCGGCTACGTCCCTCAACCACCATGCTGGTGACGGCCTTGGTCAAGGAAGCGGTCAAGCTCAAGAAACGGCGTTGGGCTATCGTCTATCCCAATTACGAATACGGTCAGTCTGCCGTGGCCAGCTTCAAGACCTTGATGAAACAAGCACAGCCGGATATCGAATTCGTCGCCGAACAAGCCACGCCGCTGGGCAAGATCGATGCCGGCACCGTCACGCAGGCGCTGGCCGATGCCAAACCGGATGCCATTTTCAATGCATTGTTTGCTACCGATCTGGCCAGATTCGTGCGTGAAGGGAACACCCGTGGTCTGTTCGAAGGCCGCGAGGTGGTGTCCTTGTTGTCGGGCGAGCCGGAATACCTGGACCCCTTGCGCAATGAAGCTCCCAGCAATTGGATCGTGACCGGTTATCCCTGGTATGCGTTGACGTCGCCGCAACATCAGAAGTTTGTTGATGCCTATCGCAAGAAGTACAACGATACGCCGCGCAACGGCTCGCTGGTAGGTTACAGCGCCCTCATGTCGGTGGCGGCCGGTCTCAAGAAAGCCGGCAGTACGGATGCGGACAAACTGGCTGTGGCATTTGCCGGTCTCAAGGTCGATACCCCTATCGGTGCCATCGTCTATCGTGTGCAAGATCACCAGTCGACCATGGGTGTTTTCGTCGGTCGCACCGGTATCAAGGATGGTCACGGCATCATGAGCAGTTTCAATTACATCGATGGCACTGCGCTGCAATTGCCGGATGCGGAAGTCAAGAAATTGCGCGCCGCTGACTGAGTCTGTCGGGGCGCATCAGCTACTGGCTGCGGCCTTTGGATTGGCATCGGCGAGTAGGTCGGCGACGATCTCGCTGACCGATATCCTATTGCGCCCCTGGTTTTTGGCACCGTACAGCGCACGGTCGGCGCGTGCACACAAATGGTCCAGGCTCTCGGTCAGTGTGGTGTAGGCAATGCCGATACTGATGCTGTAACGGCAACGGCCGAACGGGCCTTCGACGATATGTTCCTCGGCCATTTTGCGCAAACGCTCGGCAACGACGATCGTCTCTGCCAGCGTGGTGCGCGGCAAGAGCAGGCCGAACTCTTCTCCACCCAATCGCCCTAGTACATCGCCGGGACGAATCAAAGAACGCGCCATGGCGGCGAAGGCGCGCAATACTTCGTCGCCGGCCGCGTGGCCCCAGGTATCGTTGATCTGTTTGAAATGGTCCAGATCGATCAGCAATAGCGATACCGGTTGTAGCGGTGCGGCCTGGCTCAAAGTATCTGTGGCCACGCATTCAAAGCGTTTGCGTGACAAGGCCGCAGTCAAATGGTCATGATTGATGGCCTCTTCCATCTGCGCGAGCATGCTGTCATGGATCATCATCACCGCCAGCATGGTCAGTGATGGCATGGCAATGGCACTCACCGTGAGCAAGGCGAGATTGACGAGATTGTCCGTCAGCAGCGCTCCCGGGACTGGCGGCGTGTGCACAAATACGATGACGCGCGCCACCTGAAGAATGGCGAATGCCCATGCCAGCGCAGCACCGAAGACAAAATGAGGGCTGCGTCGCAGAGGTGGTTGATGACGCATCAATAACACACCAAGAGCAAGAAACATCACCGTATTGAAACTGCTGAAGGCGATGGCGCGGACGTTGATGTTGTTGTCTAGATAACGCCAGATGAACATTGCCGCAAAGACGGCCGCAACACCGCAGAGCATGCGCGACCAATAAGGAGGTCGTTTAAGAAAATGTGCGCTGCCTGCATAGTAGAACGCACCAGACAGCGCGAGAGTGCTGTTGGCTGCAACGATGGAGAGAAAGTCCGGAATCACATTGCGCAGCTCTAGCAGCACAACCCCTAGCACGACCAGTAGGTTCGCAATGAACCATTGGCGCACTCCCGCCACGCCGCTGCGCATGAGCGAGCCCAAAACCAGCAGCATGGTCATGCTGAACAAAGCGGTAGTGGCGAGAATGGTGGCCAGTGCAAGCATGCGAAAACGTACCGGAAAGAGTCGACAGCGAAGCTGCAATAATAAATCAGGGCCTATTGTAATGCCCTGGCTCTTGCGTTGCGCCACTCACCTGTTGGCTTGGCCCGGTAGTAATAGAAAAAAGCCCCGTCGCATTGTGCTGCGGGGCTTTTTGTATGTCGGGGAAAAACTAGAACTCATTTCATAAATAGGCGTGAGTGCGAGCGAGTCCTGTTTGGGGGGAGTGCAAGGCGCGAATCTGGGTCAAGACTGGACGTCTTGCCCCAGATTCGCAACG
>Ga0302156_10002744_pt1 | contig 14104 bp, 13 predicted proteins | sample I_Bog_N3_2_FD_193503 | JGI IMG/M metagenome (GOLD analysis project Ga0302156, IMG submission 193503) | Peat permafrost microbial communities from Stordalen Mire near Abisko, Sweden - I_Bog_N3_2 | ecosystem: Environmental > Terrestrial > Soil > Wetlands > Peat | place: Sweden: Abisko, Stordalen... | reverse complement strand
ATCGCGGGGACCAGATCGTGGAGGTGAAGATCGTGGTGCCGAAGGTGCAGGACGAGCGGTCGAAGGAGATCCTGCGCGAGCTGCAGAAGCTGAATCCGGAAGAGCCGCGGGCGGAGATGCTGGCGGGAGTGTAGTCTCAGCCCGGTACGATAGGACGCGAAAGGCGATATTCTTCAGGCGATGGCAACCAAGCGGAAGTCCAAGGGCGCGTACATGATCTCGGCGGTTGCGGAGATGTATGAGATTCATCCGCAGACGCTGCGGCTGTATGAGCGCGAGGGGCTGCTGCGGCCGTCGCGGTCGGAGGGCAATACGCGGCTGTATACCGATGAAGACCTGGAGCGGCTGGAGTTCATCCTGAGCCTGGCGCGGGAGATGGGCGTGAACATGGCGGGGATCGCCATCGTATTGCAGATGCGTGAGCGCATGGAGGAGATGAACCGCCAGATGCAGGGGTTCGTGGACTATGTGCGGACGGAGATGCTGACGCGCATCCAGCAACAGGCGCCGCAGCCGGGGCTGGTGCCATTCCGGAAGAAGACAGGGATTAGGGAATAGGGAACAGGGATTAGGAAAGCGCGTCGCGTAAACTTAAGGGCGATGCGCATAGTGCTTCATGTTTTGTTCTGGGTGGCGGCGGTGGGGTCGGTCACCTCGTCGATTTACTGCGGCATGGTGCTGGTGGCGGCGGCGCGGTTTGGGCTGCGCAAGCGGCGGGAGCAGAGCGCGGCGATGGATTTTCTGCCGCCGGTCAGCATGCTGAAACCGCTGCATGGAACCGAGCCGGGCATGGAGCGGAACCTGGAGTCGTTCTTCGAGCAGGACTACCCGGACTTTGAGTTGCTGTTCTGTGCGCGCTTTGACAGCGACGAGGGGTTGCAACTGGCGCGGCGGGTGGGAGAGCGCTATCCGCAGGTCAAGGCACGATATGAGACCTGTGGCGAGCCGATTCCCAAGTTCCATAACGCCAAGGTATATTCGCTAGCCAAGTTGGATTCGGTGGCGAAGAACGATCTGTATGTGACCAGCGATGCGGATGTGCGCGTGGAGCCGGACTACCTGAAGCGGATGGTGCAGACGCTGAAAGACCCACATGTGGGGCTGGCGAGTTGCGTGTACCTGGGAACCGCCCAGGGTGACGACGCGCGCAGGGGCGCGGGGTTTGCCTCGCAGTTGGATGCGGTGGGCAAGAGCGTGGAGATGACCTCCGGCGTGCTGGTGGCGGTGATGATTGAGGGCTGCGCGAAGTTTGCCCTGGGCGCGACCATGGCGGTGCGGCGCAAGAGCTTCCAGGATGTGGGCGGGTTCAATGAACTAGGGCAGTTCTATGCCGATGACTTTGTGCTGGGTAACCGGCTGGCGGCGCAGGGCACCGGAGTGTTGCTGGCGACATACATCATCCGGCTGATGGTGCAGGACTCGCCCTTCTGGCTGAGCTTTCGCAATCAATTGCGGTGGATGCAGAGCACGCGACGCTCGCGTCCGTGGGGGCATCTCGGAACCGGGCTGACCTTTGCCATGCCGTACGGGTTGCTGGGGCTGCTGTGGGGATTGCTGAGCGGGCATCCGCTGTGGGGGTTGTTGTGGGTGGTTGCGATGGCGATGAACCGCTGGCTGCAGGCGGGCGCGATCCTGACCGTGCTGGGTGACCCTGACCGGTTGTACAACGCGCTGATCTATCCGTTGCGCGACGTGCTGGGGTTCCTGTTGTGGATCGGCAGCTATGGTGGAGAGAACTTCTACTATCGCGGCAAGGTGTACAAACTGAAAGAGGGCGGACGTGTGGAGTCGCCGGAGTAGCTGGAGGTAGAGCTGGCCAGCGAAGGATCATCCTTCGCCGACCACCTCCATGCGCTGTTCTTTGAGCGACGAAGTAGGAGCTATGGATTGCCTGGGGAACCAGCGGACGCGGCTTGTGTTCCTCCTGCATCTTGCGCGATGGCGAGAGCGATCTCGCTGCCAATCATCAACTTCACATCGTTCTTTTTGGTTGAGACAAAGACGCCGGAGTTGATGCTGGAGATTCGGCTGTGAAGGTCCACGCCGGAGATCGCCTCGACCTGATCGATGTTCACGGTTTGTGGTGTCCAGAGATTCGGGTACTGATCGCCGGGAATGATGGGGCTGCCCGAGGCGTTGGTAATCTCCGGCGCATAGACGCCCACGATGGTCGCCTTGATGGGAACGACTTGTCCATTCTTCAACTTTGCCTGGGTGAAGCGCAGTGACAGCTTGGCGGCTCCGTTAACATTCAGGTCGTCGGTGGTGACGGTGCCGAGAATCACAGTGCCCGAGGGAAGCTTGGGTCCATTCTGCAGCTGGACCGACGCGCTGAGTACGACATTGAACGGATCGCCGAGCTTCAGCTTGTCAGAATCATAAGTCGTCTTGAGCGCTGCGGTCGCAGGGACCATGTGCGTCGCGTCGCTGTTGGCATCGGCCGAGTTGCCTGCGGCGGTTTGGCTGCTGTCCTGTGCAGACGCTGGAAGCACGAGGATGACAGAGAGGGCGGCGATGGAAAGAGAGATAAACGGGCGATGTCTCATGCAGAAACTCCTTATGGCCTCGGTGAGTAAAACGGAGCGAGGCAGATATGCGGGACTAGACGAAGGAGTTGTCGTGTGAGCCGCGATCGATGCGAAGGAGGATTTGAGGACATCGCATCTGACTGGAAACAATGACGCAATTAAGGAAGATTGTTTCGATTGGTCAGGATGGTCTTGCCGCCGGAGTGCGCGAAGTCCTGCACTGTACCGAAGCGGCCGAGGTCGGCGGTGCGGTGTTGAGGGTTGTAGGTCAGCAGGAAGACACGATGCGGGCCTGCCCAGAGCTCGTCGAGCATGGCATCATCGACGAAGATGTGCGGTGCGTCCGGCCAGAAGCTGCCAAACCAAGGCCCGTTGACGCGGCCGTTCACCAGAAGAATGCGCTCGGGCCGTTGTGGGGTATAGAAGAGCAGCGTGGAGCCGGAGGTGAGTTCGCCGTCGATGACGATGAGGTCACCGGGCTGGAGCTGGCAGTCGATGGCGAGCGCGAGATCTTTGGAGCCGAGGATGGGATAGAAGCGGGCGAGGCCTTCATGCGCGGCGAGCAGGAGGGCGATCATGGCGGCGGCGATGAGGAGGTTCGCGGCAAAGGTGCGGCCTCGACGGCGGACAAGGTAAGCGATAGGCCCAAGGGTGATCATGCCGAGCGCGACGGCCAGCAGCGGTCCGCGGAAGAATCCCATGGCCTGCGCGGTGAGGTCAAAGATGTGGCCGAGCGAAAGGTTGTAGTTGGCTGGATTGCTGTTGAGCAGATCGGTGAGCGTGACGCCGGGCTGTGGTGAGGGCGCGGTGAGCGCAAGATAGGTGCAGAGCATGAAGAGCAGCGTGCCGAGAGGGACGAGGAAGTAGAGGGAGCCCCGGAGGGATTGTCGGTAGTACACCCACATCTCAGGATCGAGATGTGGGGCACCCGCATTCTTGGCGCTTCGGTCGGCGGCGGCGAGCAGGCCTCCGACAAGGAGTGCCAGTGCGGGGAGCGCGGGTAGGTGGTAGTACTCCTGCCGAGAGCTGAGGGTGAAGAAGCCAAGGATGATGGCGGGCCAGAGGAGGAGCGAGAGTGCGGCCTGGCTGGGGCGGGCATCCGCACCCCGCTCATGAGCGATAAGGCCGCTCATGAACGGGGCACCCGAAATCTTTACAGTTCGGAAGGCGTTGAGCATGGCGGCGGGCAGGAACGCGACCCAGGGCAGCAGCCAGAGCAGGAGCAGCAGCCAGAAGACCAGCCGCGGCACGTTGCCGTAGTCGTGCGGGATTCGTTGGCCGAGGAAGCGCGCGATGTGCTCGTTGTAGAGGTAGAACCATGCCCAGCCAGCGCGCGCCGGCAGGCCGAGCCCGGCGGGCATCGCGATGGCCGGATTGCGCAGCGCGACGAGGATGTGCCATGGAGCGGCGAGGACAAGGAAGACGGCGGTCGCTGCGGGGAGGTGGAGCTTCGCAAGCAGATGAAGTTGACGGGTGAGGGTGAGATATAGGACGACGAAGGCCAGAGGGAAGATGATGCCGATCAAGCCCTTGGTGAGGACATCGAGGGCCATGACGGCGGCGAAGCCTAGCATGGGCAGAAGTGGGGAGTCCGGACGAAAGACTTTGACGCAGAGGGCGCGGAGTTTAAGCGCAGAGTTCGCAGAGGGGACTGTAGGCGCGACGGAGGAAGATGAGACCCCTGGCTCCAGGCGATCGAGGGCGAAGAGGAAGAGGTGGACGGAGAGCGTCATCCAGAGGGCGATGAGGATGTCCGGAATGTAGAAGCGGGTGTAGAGGTAGGGGCCGAGCGATGTGGCCATGGCGAGCGCGGCGTAGAGGCCACCGCGGTCTGAGTGCGATGCGGGTGAGACTGTGTTGAAGAGACGAATGCCGAGGGCGTAGACGGCGAGCAGAAGGACGAGGACGCCGATTGCGAGGGGCAGTCGCGCGGCCCAGTCGTGGACGCCGAAGACCTTCATCGAGCCGGCGGCCATCCAGTACATCAGCGGCGGCTTGTCGAAGAAGCGAATGCCGTCGATGGTGGGGGTGATGAAGTCGTGGCGTTGCAGCATCTCGCGGGCGATCTGGATGTAGATGGAGTCGACGTCGTCCAGCAGGCCGGGCGAGAAGAGGCCGCCGAGCTGGAGCACCGCCCAGGCGAGGACGATGAGAGCGAGGGAGCGCGGGTTCCAGCGGCGTTGCGGCGAGGTTGGGGTGGGGGCGGTCATTTGTTGGAAGCGGGGTTCTGTTGAGCTTCGAGCTTCGAGCTATCGAGCTGTGAGCTGGGCGGTAGGGGGCGATCGGTGAGGAGGAGTTTGCCAGAGGTTTCGGCGAGGATGATCTGGGGGCCGAGGAGACGGTCGGCGTCGGCGCGGCGCTCGGCGGGGACGAAGAGAATCTTGCGCGGGCCGTGGCCCCACTCGGCGAGAAGTTGTTGCGTCGAGAGGAAGACCGGCGGCATGTCGGGGAAGGTGCTGCCGAAGAGCATGGAGGTGCTGCGGCCATCGACAAGGAAGACCCGGCGGTTGAGATAGAAGGGGATGGAAGAGCCGAAGGACTGGTCGCCGAAGAGCAGCACTTGCGTATCGGGCGCGATTTCGTGTTGCTGTTCGAGCGTGAGGATGCGGGCGGCGAAGTTCTGCGACGAAAGGATGGGCGCGAAGCGCGTGAAGGCGAGGTGCGCGGCGAGTAGAAATGTGGCGTTGGTGATGGCGACCGTCATCAGCGCCGCGTTCAGGCGGCGGCGATGGTACAGAGTCCAGGCGAGCGCGGGGCCGAGTGCGAAGGCCAGCGCGGCGATGAGGGCCGGCAGACGCAGAGCGGCGAAGGACGGCCCGGTGAGGTCGAAGAAGTGGGACATGGAGAGGGTGTAGTCGCCGATGCCGCGGTGCGCGAGCAGGGAGCCGATGTCGGGGTTGAAGGGCAGATGGCGCGAGGTCCAGAGACCGTAGCCGAGGGCCAGCGCGATGGCGAGGCCGAGGAGGGTGAAGGTGATGTAGGCGGCGAGTATGAGGCGGTCGAGAGTAGGGTGCAGGGCCCAGGGTCCAGGGTTCAGAGTGCGCTCGGCGCGTGAGAGTGCGGCGGCGAGCAGGATCAGCAGTGGGAGGTAGACGGGGAAGGTGTAGTACTCCTGATTGGTGGAGAGCGAGAAGAAGACCAATACCAGCGCGGAGAAGATCACGAGCAGAAGAATGGTGCCGCGAGAGAAGGTGATGGGATGTGTAAGCATCTGTCTTCGGCGACGCCAGGCGGTGAGGATGGCGGCGGGAGCGAAGAGGCTCCAGGGAAAGAGCCAGACGAGGTGCAGCGACCAGTAGAGCGCGGTGGGGAGCTTGTTGTAGTCGCGCGGGATGCGGCGGCCGAGGAAGCGCAGCAGGTGTTCGTTGACGAAGTAGAACCAGAAGAAGCCGTGGCCGCCCTCGCCGCCGGTGTTGCGCAGGCCGGCGAGGATGTGCCAAGGCGCGGCGATAGCCAGTAGCAGCAGTACGCCGGTGAAGGGTCGAAGCCGACGCCAGTGGCGGAGTTCGCCTGCGAGCGGGAGAAAGACCGCTGCGGCTCCGAAGAAGAAGACCAGTGCGACCAGTCCTTTGGCGAGGACGGCGAGTGCGAGCGCGGTCCACATGAGGTAGGCGTAGAGGGATGGCTGAAAGGTTCGAGCGGTGGTGGCGATGCGGGGTGCGTCGGGGTCCTTCGACTGCGCCTCGCGATAAGACTGCGAGGCTCCGCTCAGGATGACAGAGATGGGAGTTGGTTCGACAGAGTTTGTGGCGGGTTCGAGGGCGCGGAGCAGGCAGTAGAGCGAGAGCGCGAGAAGCAGCGAGAGCAGGGCGTCCGGGATGAAGATGCGGGTGAAGAGGAAGACGCCGGTGGAGGTGAGCAGGAAGACAGCGGTATAAAGCGCCGCGCGTTCGCCAAAGGCGCGGCGCGACCAGACGAAGCCGAGCATCGCCAGTGCGAGGACGGTGAGCGCGAGGGGCAGATGGATGGCAAACGAGTTGCGTCCGAAGACACCCAGGCTGATGGCGGCCATCCAGTAAGGCAGCGGTGCCTTTTCGAGATAGCGGACGCCGTCGACGTGCAACGTCACCCAGTCTGCGGTCTGGAGCATGGACTGAGCGGCCTGGGCGTGGGTAGCGTCGGCATCGTCCAGCAGCGGTGGAGTCCACAGCGAGGCGAAGAAGATGGCCAGCCAGAGAGCGAAGATGGAGAGCAGCGCGGGCGTCCGGAGACGGCGGCGGGGCGGGCTTTTTCTGGGTGGTGCGGCCGGGGTGGCGGGGTGGTGGCCGTTGGAGTTGCCGTTACGACTCCGCGGCGGCGGAGGGGTGCGGGCGATCTCAGGCGGCGGGTAGAGCACGAACTCCAGCATAGCGAAAAGAGCGGTCCGGGGTTCCGCCGCAGGCACCGGGGCGGGATTTCCTGCGATACACAGCATCGATGTTGCTAGAGTCAGACCGACTGGCGGAGTAAGCCGGGAGTGGGGAGCCATGCCGACGTTTGCGGCCATTGATATCGGATCGAACTCGTGCCGGCTGGCAATTGCGGAGGTGCAGCAGCACCACCTGAAGGTATTGCACGAGGACCGCGAGGTGACGCGGCTGGGCGAGAGCGTCTTCGATACCGGGCTGATTTCGCCGGAGGCGATGGCCAATACGATCCGCGCGCTGAAGCGTTTTCAGAAGGCGGTGCAGGCGCAGGTGGTGGACCGGGTGCGCGTGGTGGCGACCAGCGCGATGCGCGATGCGCGCAACTCGGAGGCTTTTCGCGCGTGGGTGAAGTCGGCGACGGGATGGACGGTCGAGGTGATCTCCGGGCTGGAAGAGGGCCGGCTGATCCACCTGGGCGTGGTGACGCATGTGCCGGGAGCGCGTGGACGGTGCTTGCTGATCGACCTGGGCGGCGGCAGTTGCGAGGTGACGCTGTCGGACCGCGGACGCATTCAGCAGATGGTGAGCCTGCCGCTGGGCGCGGTGCGCTTGCAGCAGGAGTTTCTGCGCACCGACCCGCCGGGCAAGGAGGATGTGGCGCGGCTACGCAAGTACATCGACCGTGAGCTGCGCAAGGCGGAACGCAAGTTCGGGCATCTGCGGGTGCCGCTGGTGATTGCGACCTCCGGGACGGCGGCGGCGCTGGCGGAGGCGAGCGTCGCGCTGGAGGTGGGCGGAAAGAAAGGCATCAAGGGGATTAAAGGAATCAAGGGAATCAAAGGCGTTAAGGCGGCGGCGAAGAAGGCTTCGGCGAAGAAGTCGAGTGGTGTCCTGATGGCGAAGACGCCCGGAGTGCGGCGGCTGGCCGACCGGCTGCTGAAGATGACGAATGCGCAACGGGCTGTGGTGCCGGGGATCGGGCCGCGGCGGTCGGAGATTATCTGCGGCGGCGCACAGGTCTATGCAGCGCTGCTAGAGCGGATGGAGCTGAAGGGCTTTCGCTACTCGCGGCTGGGGCTGCGCGATGGAGTGCTGGCGCAGATGCTGGGCGATGTGGATGCCCGCGCCAGCGTGCATCGGACGATGGAGGCTGAGCGCTGGCAGGGCGTGCTGGAGGTGTGCCGGCGATATGGGTTCGATCCGCGCAAGGCAGAGCCGGAACGGCTGCACGTGGTGCAACTCTTTGACCAGATGCAGAACGTTCATGAGCTCCCCTCCGAGTACCGGTTGTGGCTGCAGGCTGCCGCCATGATGCAGGAGGTGGGCAAGTTCATGAATCACCAAGGGCATCACCGGCATACGCAGTACATCATTGCGAACTCGGAGATCTTCGGCTTCTCACCGGAGCAGCGGACGATTGTGGCGGCGATCGCACGCTATTTGGGCAAGAGCCGTCCGGAGGCGGTCGACCGGCCGATGCGGTCCGTCCCGTTGGAGGAGCACGTGCATGTGGAGCGCGCGGTGGTTCTGCTGCGGCTGGCGCAGGCGCTGAACCAGGACCGCGCCACGGCCGTGGTGAGGGTGCGGACGAAGGTCTATCCGAAGAGAGTCTTGTTGCAACTGCTGCCGGCGCGCGGCGGCGCGGAGCTGGAGCAGTGGTCGCTGAAGAAGGAAGCGCCTTACTTCCGCGAGGTCTTCCGCCGTGAACTGCTGGTGGAGGTAGCGTAGAGCGCGCGGATGATGCGGGGGTCCAGCAGATACTGCAAGACCGCGGGACCGCGCTGCAGGCTGACGCGCGCGATGCTGCCCTTGCGCAGGCGGACGCCGGGGATGCTGGTTTCGGTGGGGCCAGCGAGCAACTGCCCCAGGAATTGCGTGAGGTTGGGATTGTGGCCGACGACCAGCACGTTCTCCGAGGAGGAGCACTCGCGCACCAGCCGCTGAAACTGCCGGAAGGTCGCCGCGGGGGAGAGCGCGGGCGAGAGCAGGATCTTCTGCTCGTAGCCGGTCTCAGTGCCTACGAGCTGGGCGGTCTGCGTGGCGCGCTTCAGCGGGCTGGAGACGACAAGGTCGAAGCTGATCTTCATGGCGTTGAGCACGTGCGCCAGTTGCAGGCACTGGTTCTTGCCGTCCTTGTCGAGGGGGCGCTTGAGGTCGAGGACCGGATTGGGGCGCCGGACTCCGGCGCTGGCGTGGCGAAGGACAAAGAGGTTCATGGGATTCTAGCCTTCAGGTTTCGGCGGTGAAGTCGCGGGCTCGTGATGGTAGACGCCGGGATCGGGGCCGGGAAGCGAAGGGGATGCGGGCTCTGGATCGGGAAGCGGATCGAGAGGCGGTTGCGGTTCGGGCGGCGGCGGATGGCTGACGCTCATAGACGTTGGAAAACAGGGTCTCCCCAGGATGCAGGAGTCAGACATTCAGGGCTTGGATTGATTCTACTGGCCTTGCCGGAGTTCTGTGTAGTGCCTCCGCGTTCGGGAGGTTATCGGAGCGTCCCGCGCTGCCATGGAAGCAGGAGCAACGGCGTGAGCAGGACAAGGTCGGCGCAGGCGCGCAGGTGAATCGCTGAGAGCCTATGTCGGAGCTGATGCAACAGCAGGAACAGTAATGCGCTTAGGGCGCAGGCGATGACCGGAGCGGCTGGGATGGAGTCCGCGAAGGGAGGCAGGCGCTCCCTGCCAAGCCAGAGGGTGACCATGGCGAGCGCCGCGACGGCGATAGTGAGGGGACGCAGATGGCGTTCTGACCAGCGCGTGGTCCAGTGTGCGATGGAGCGGTCGCCGGAGTGCTCCCAGGCATGGATGTAGATGCCGTTGAGCGCACAGACTGCGGCGAAGAGAATGACGACAGGAAGCAGCGATATCCGCAGAGCTGGCGCGCGGGAGATCGTCGCGAGGAAGACCGTGGCGGAGAAGAAGACGCCGACGGCGAGCTCCTTCGGCAGACGCAACCCTTCGCCTTCCGGAAGCGGCTTGATGTGAATGAGCAGCAGCCATACCGCGAGAAGAGCGCTGAGCATGGCATAGAGGCGCAATGTGCGCGGATCGAGGCGCGGCAGCAGCACAGCCAGCAAAGCCGCGGCCGCTGCCATGCAGGCGAAAAAGCTGCCGCGATGACGGTGATGGAAGCGGTGGCGGGCTTCCAGAATGGGTACATTTTCAGTTGCCAGTGTTCCAGTCTGCCAGTGACCAGACAGGAGGATGCGGGAGTCCAGCAAGCGGTCGACGACGTAGACCATCCAGACGGCGAGGAACATCGCAGCAGGTACGGTCCACGGCAGCGCAACGCCGACAGAGCGTGCGATGAAGATTGTCCAGAGCACGGCGACGCTGGGAGCGTCCAGCGAGAGCAGATGCCAGAGCGCGAGCGGCGAGGGCCGCGCCATCAGCGCAGCGTGTTGGAGATGAACTTCGGCACCTCGGACCGGGAGGAGTCGATCACCGGAGTGTGAGGGGCTTTGTCGCCACGCGCGTTAATGATCTGCGGATTGCCGTCCTCAGGGTTGCGACCGCCGTCGCGAACCTGGCGAGCGCCGGTGGCCCAGTAGCTGGGGTCGATGTCGAGGAAGACGCTGTCGCGCAGCTCGATAGCGGCGAGTCGGGTCTCCTGCTCGGGCGTGATGGAGCCGGCCTCCTCAAAGTGCTGCCAGATCGCCTTGACCTCGTTGAACTGATCGTTGTGGGTCTCAAAGCGCAGCTCGGCGTAGTCGCGCGCGGCGCCGGTGGTGATGAGGAACTGCCAGTCGGAGGACTCCAGCAGCAGCAACTCGCGGCAGAGCTGCTTGATGATGCGCTCGCCGAGTCCGCCGTCTTTCCATTTGCCGGCGGTGCAGACATCGCGGGCGTAGAGTTCGGCGGGATAGATGTGGGTGTACGTCCAGGAGGTATCTGGGTTCATCCAGACGTGGTTGGTGCCCTCGGCGCCCCATGAGCCCTCGTGCATGGAGATGAAGCCGGCGCGCGGATACTTGTCCAGGTACTGCGTGCAGGAGATCAGCTCCAGACCCATGGGGAAGTCATGGATGACGCGGGCGACGGCCTCCAGCCAGAGTGGGCCTTCAAACCACCAGTGGCCGAAGAGCTCGGCGTCAAAGGGCGAGCAGAGCACCGGCGGAATGGAGTCCTTGAAGCCTTCCTGCAGCGCCTGCCAGACGAGATGGACGAAGTGCGAGGCGTGGGACTTGGTGCGCTCGGCGGCCTCCTGCGGGTAGTAGGGTTCCTTGTCGCCCATATCGACGCGGGGGCCGGTAACGCGCCAGTAGCGATGACCGCCGGGCCAGCGCTTCTTGTGGAAGTCGAGATAGGCACCGTCGCCGGGATAGCCGGAGTCGCCGGACCAGACCTGCACGCCGGTCTTGGGGTCCCGCGGAAAGATGGTTGTGGCGTAGCGCTTGTCGTAGGGGCCGTCCACGTAATAGGGCTGATACAGGCGGCGATAGTTGTTGTGCGTCATCGGCTCCTGATCTTTGGGGACGACATGGCCGCGCAGCAACTCATAGGGCGAAGGAATGCGAGCCGACTCTTCGACGAGGTGGGTGTCGACGAAGAAGAACTCGATGTCGCTCTCGCTGAGAGCCTGCTCGACGCCGATGCGGTCAAAGCCGGGAGCGGCGGGCGAGCCGTCGGCGTTCGCCACGGGGTAGTTCCAGAAGCCGGCGGGGCGGTAGCCGCACTCCGGAGCCCAGATGCCTTTGGGATGCTCGCCGATGTGGCGCTTGTGGGTGTTGACCGCGGTGCGGACCTGGGCGCGGACGCTCTCGTCGGTGCCGAGCAGCGGCATGTAGCCGTGGGTCGCGCCACAGGTGATGATCTCGATCAGGCCCACGTCGTTGAAGTGGCGGAAGCCTTTGATGATGTCGCCATCCAGCGCCTCAAAGTCGCTGAGCGCGGAGGAGAAGAAGGTGTGCCAGAAGCGTGCCGTCTCGGCGAAGTGCAGTTCGCCGGCGGAGGTGAAGTAGGCCTCGTCCTCGCGGGCAGCGATGATCTTGCGCTCAACATACTTGGGGAACTCGGCCTTGAAGACCGGGTGGGCGAGCTGCTCCATCAGGATGGGCGACAGGTTCAGATTGCAGTGCAGGCCGATGCCATCGGCCTCCAGCCGGCCCAGGACGCGCAGCAGCGGCAGGTAGGTCTCGGCGGCGGCTTCGTGCAGCCACTCCATGCCGTGCGGCCAGGTGCCGTGGTTGACGACATAGGGCAGATGAGCGTGCAGTGTGAAGGTGAGAAAGCCAGCCGGCTTAGGAGAAGACGCGCTCAAGATGTTGTCCCTTCCGGGTACTAGTTGGCGGCGGCTCATGCCGCATTGCTGGGTTGCTGAGGCAGTCTATGACACAATTTTAGTCTATAACAGGCCCAACCAGGTTATAGATGCCGGAACGGCTCAGGACGATGGACAAAGAGGGCGGCGCGCAACCGGAGCCGGAGCCGCGGCATCCATTTTCCTGGCAGTATCCGCAGCGCCGGAGCGGCAGGACGGGCGGTTTGGAGCGTATCCTGTTGCAGAAGGCTGCAATGGACAGTTAAGGAGAATCGCAATGTCAGACAAAGAAGGCAGCGGAATTGGATTCGGATGGTTTCTCGCAGGGCTCGGTTTAGGAGCGCTGGTCGGCGTGCTGTATGCGCCCAAGTCCGGCAAGGAGACCCGCGAGGAGCTGGTCGCCGGAGCCCTCGAGGCCCGCGACCGCGCCAACAAGGCCTATAACCAGGGCGTCGATCAGGTCAGCCAGTTTGTGCAGCAGGGCAAGCAGACCGCCAACGAGTACGTTGGCAAGGGCAAGGACTACGTCGACAAGGGCAAGCAGTACTACGACAAGGGCCGCTCGCAGTGGTCCGAGTATGTGGACAAGGGCAAGGACCTGATCCAGTCACAGGCCGATGCCGCCAAGGCCGCCGTCGCCGCGGGCAAGGACGCCTATGCGTCCAAGGCCAAGGACGAGACGCCGGTCGCCTAACAGCAGAGTCGGGCCCTAACCCATCACGCACCACGTACGAGGAGCAAGCAAAATGACGGTTGCAAGCGGCGCTGCGATGTTTCTGTTCCAGGACGACGTCTCCCGGCACGATGCCCACCTGCTGATGATCTTTGTCGGCCTGATCGCGCTGGCGCTGGCGCTGCAGGCGCTGGGGTTTCTGATTGCGGGCGTCTTTGCGGCGAGGCTGCTGTATAGCATCACGGGCATCGCCAAGGAGCTGCACCAGCGCACCGGGCCGATCATCGACAAGAGCACGCAGGTGCTGAACGACCTGGCGCCCAAGGTACAGAGCGTGACCGAGAACGTCGAGCAGATCACCTACGCCGTCCGCTCCAAGACCGATGAGCTGGGCGAGACCGTCAGCCAGGTCAACCGCACCGTGCAGGACGCCAACAGCCGGGCGCGGGTGCATATCTCGCGCGCCGACGGCATCCTGACCGACGCGCTGACCGCGACCGAGGACATGTCGCACACCATCCAGGACAGCATCCGCGCGCCGGTGCGGCAGCTGGTGGGCGTGATCGCCGGGATCAAGGCGGCGATCGACAAGCTCATCGAGCGGTCGCCGTTCGGCAAGGACTAGCGCCTCCCCCTCCCCCTCTTTTCGCGTAAATTCCGCAGCGGAAAGGAGTTAGCTCTGTATTTACATTGTAGATACAGAGCTAAAGCTCTGAAAACAAAGGGCAGATGCTAGATCGCCCGTAAGTACCTTATAAATAAAGACTTAGGGAAGATTTCCTAGCCTTAGATATATCTTGTGGATATATCGCTCTAAGACCGATGGCCACATGACGGACGGATCCAAGGGCGAGGCTTGATTGTCAAAAGATCGTTGTCATTCTTTGGCGCTGGGCCGCTGAGGAGAGGAGCCCGGGGTTTGGCCGCGCCGTCCTTCTCGTCTCGTTCCATTATATGGGGCGTGTCAAGAGGGGTGGCTTGCTATGATAGGGACAGTTTGGGAAAGTAAGGGGATTGGCATGGCTGCGACCACCACACCGATTGCAAAACATCCCACTGCCGAAGAAATCAGTATTGAGGACTTCTTTGCGCAGAACATTGACCAGATGGATGAGCAGCAGTTGCAAGAGTTAGACCGCGCCGGGGAAGAGATTATGAAGGCTTCCCGGGAGCGTTCTAACGAGGAGACCGCTGCCGTCGCCGCTCACGAAACTGCTCGATAAGGCTCACCAGCAACTCCGGCGTGATGTTAGGATTGGCGCTTTTTATAAGCGCGACATACCCAACTTCGTCCCCGCTCT